>Ga0049113_10000060_pt1 | contig 25429 bp, 25 predicted proteins | sample WorMettanBELIZE1_FD_55214 | JGI IMG/M metagenome (GOLD analysis project Ga0049113, IMG submission 55214) | Marine gutless worms symbiont microbial communities from Max Planck institute for Marine Microbiology, Germany - Olavius tantulus BELIZE.1 | ecosystem: Host-associated > Annelida >... | reverse complement strand
ACGGGCCCACGGGTAAACCGGCAAACCGGCTAACCGGGATCAAACACACCAAATACCGAGTACCCAGTACCCAATTCCAAGTTGTCTGGAGGCGCTCCATGGCTTACCGTCCTGTGACCAAAGAAGACCTGACGTCCCGCCTTGACGACCCTCACGTGATCATCATTGACCTGCGATTCAATTGGGCGAACAGCACATTGAAAATCCGACGCGCTCGGCGGGAGAATCCCTTGGACTTGGCGTCATGGATGGACGCCTACACCAAAGATTCCGATATTGTCCTCTATTGTTCGAGCCCCGGCGATAAGGACAGTATAAGGGTCGCTGAAGCATTAGGTTCCGCCGGATTTACGAACGTATCGGTGCTGGCCGGTGGATGGGCGGTTTGGGAAACCGCCGGGCTGCCCACGGAAAAACGGATTCCAGACCCGTTACCCAAGGGTGTTGTGCCGAATGTGAGCAAACCCTGATCCGAACACGGCAGGAACTCTTTTTAGCATGACGTGCCCGGGTGGGAATGTTCCGTCATGATGCGATCGCATCATACAGGGTCCTAACGTCCGGGGCGACAAGCAAATTTTAGCACCCGCGTATTGGGCTGCTTAAAAGCACTACTTCCGGATGTGTTGCTTTGATACGGTTGCAGAAAATCAGTGCGCTAATTCTGGTGACCGGGGTATTCGGCATTATGTCGGTGTTTGCCTCTCCAGCCTCGGATGCGTCCATTGCCGTTTGCGATGGCGATGCGATGCGCATCAACGCCCGGGGCACACCTGCCGCAACCGTTCTGGATCAAATTCAGAGAGCGTGCGGTATCCGCTTCGACGGTATGCAGGTGGAGCCGGATCGTCCGGTGTATTTTTCACAGAGCGGCAATCGGGAGGATACCCTCCGCAGCCTCCTGCATCTGTTGAACCTCAAAAGCTATGCTCTGGAGTACCGAAACGATCTGTTGATCCAGGTAACCGTCCTTCCGGATTCCCTGGTCCCGGATATCAACCGATCCGACGCGTCGGTGTCGGCTCCGGAACCTACTGAACAGCCTTTCGCCGACGGCCTGCGTATGATCGGCGTTATCGAGGGCTCCCAAGCGGATCTTGCCAATCTTCGCGAAGGAGATTTGATTGTCTATTACGATGGGCAGCGTGTCACACAGCCCTCCGAGCTGGTTCGCCTCTCCCAGGAACGCGGTGCTCAGGAAGGGGTGGAATTGATCGTCATTCGAGAGCGAGAGCCCATCCGGGTGTTTCTGAATGGTGGATTTATCGGCATCCGCATACGGACCGGGCTGATCGAACGGGCCGTTCTCGAAAAATACCTGTACTTAACGAAATAGTATATGATATCAATTGGTTAAAAAAATATTTGTTTTGTCAGGGCCACGTTTTTTTGACATCATGAAGTATTTATTCTAAACTGTTTGAAACCAATAGGCCAACGTTAACGAAACGAAAGGATATCTGCAGATGGCCAAACAGGGCGAATACTTGACCACTAAGGAATACGCCGAAAAGATGGGTATGACCGTTTCCACGGTAACCAAACAACTTCGCAGCGGAAAGATCAAAGGGGTGAAACAAGGCGGAAAATGGATGATTCCGGCCGGCGCACCCGCCCCGAAAAAGGCCGCCGCAAAAAAGGCCGCCCCTAAAAAGTCTGCCCCGAAACAAGCTGCTCCCGAAAAGCCGGCCCCGAAAGCACCATCCGCAGCCAAGCCGGCTGCGGCACCGACAGCCGATTCCAAATCAACCTACTCTGTGGAAGAATTCAGCAACATGACGTTTTTAACGCCGTTTGGTGTCACCGAGTGGCTCAAAAAAGGAATTCTTAACGGCAGCCAGACGAGTTCCGGCGACTGGCAGGTCGATGGATCAAGCCTGACGTTAGACCAGGTAAAGCGTCTCCTGCGCTAAACCGAACCCACATCACATATTATCCAGGGAATTCTGTCGGAAGAATTTCCGTTCATCCCTTCACTGCCCGGTTTCGGCATTTACCATAACGGTGAGCACGGCAGAAGAAGTGTTGTGCCTGTCGCTTCGCATCGACATCCCATGGGTTCACCGAGGGTAACGAAAGGAGAGATCTGTCCGGTGCAGTATGGGCGATCTGTGGTGCACAGACAACCGCCATGTGAGCATTCTTATTCTGGGGAAGAGATATGAATTCAATCGACACGAAGGGGCTTCGCCCCCTGCCCGCGCTGGAAAACCAGAAATGTTTTGCCTGCAGCCCGGACAATCCCAGCGGGCTGCATATGCGCTTTCATGCGGATGCGAGCCGACTCGTATCCTGGGTCACCCTGCCGGAGCATATGTGCGGCTGGCGGCATCTGGCCCACGGCGGGGTGATTGCCGCCGTACTCGATGAAGTCATGAGTTGGGCCGCCATATACCTTCTGAAACGGGTCATTTTAGCGCGTTCGATNACCGTCGAATTCAAAAAACCGGTATCCATCGGAAAACCCTTGCGGGCCGAAGGAAGCGTTCTCGAGCAGAGCGGACCGCGGGAGGCGGTCATGGAAGGCCGACTGTATCAGGAGGATGGGGATGTCTTGTGCGCCCGGTCCGAAGGCGTTTTCGCGTTGCTTTCTCCCCAGGCGGCAATGAAGCTTTCCGTAGTGGACGATCAGATGCTGATGGATCTCACCCCGCTGTTAGGTCCGTCCCCTGAATGAGCCCTGTTGTCATGAAATCTTCCATAACCGGAAGCAATCTGGTATAAACGGGTCCGAATCGATACGACAGGTGATGGTATGACGGATGATTCGCGACCGACACTTGAAGACCCCGAACTTTGGGTTGACCGCTACGGGGACTACCTCTACCGTTTCGCTCTTTCCCGCACCAAGGATCCGAGCGTGGCAGAAGATCTGGTTCAGGAAACGTTGCTTGCCGCGCTTCAGGCCCGAACAACCTTCAAAGGACGATCGACTCCGAAAAGCTGGTTGGCCGGAATTCTGAAACACAAAATCGTCGATTACTTCCGAAAATCAAGTCGGGAGAAACCCACCGATGATGCCGTTCTTCAGCGGGAATATATCGATCGTCTGTTTGAGGAAAACGGTGCCTGGAAAATGGCTCCGAATCAGTGGGAAATCAATCCAACCAAGCTTTATGAACAGAAAGAATTTATGGACATTTTCTACAAGTGCCTGGCAAGACTGCCCGAGCGCTTGAGTAAGGCCTTCATCCTCCGGGAGATCGACGGTCTGGACACCAACGAGATCTGTAAGGTTCTCAATATCACGGCGACCAACAGTTGGGTGATGTTGTACAGAGCCCGAATGGCGCTGCGGGGTTGTCTGGAGATCAACTGGATCGATGAAGCAGCATCGGAGTAAAATAGATGTTTAATTGGATGACCAATTGCCAGCGGATTACGGAAATCGTTTCCGAATCGATGGACACCCCGCCCCCGCTATATCGACGGCTCTGGATATGGATGCACTTGGTAATGTGCGGTCACTGCTCGGAGTTCCGGCAGCAGTTAAATCTACTGCAGGCTGCCGGGTGCTGGGAGAATGGCAATCCCGGGGAAATCGACACGGAAGGGCTGTCGGATGAGGCACGGGAGCGGATTAAAGAAGCNATTCGCAAAGGCTGTCAATATCCCGTTTCTGCCGTGGATCAGCGGCATGACTCAAATCTGAACCAGATCTGCCTTGGAGCTACATCGGGGCGTCGAATGCCTGACCATAACCGGTGAGCTCGACATACCCGGCGCCGGTGACCGGCCGGCCGCCTGCGGAACCCCGAATCGATACACTCCCCTCCCAATAATCCACCCCGCTGGTCTGGGGCGATCTCATCTCCTGGTTTTTCAGATTCGCGGTGACATCCAGCCGCAACCGCCGGGGGTGTATGGTGATGGTCCACGCCACCGGGTAGGTGGCGCGACTGTCCGGACTTTTCCAGGTTTGTTTCACCGTTGCGTTCAATACATCGGAAGTCAGGTGANGGGTTTTTCCCGAGGCATCCACGAAAGTACCGCTGGATGCCGGATGAACACTGTCGCCATTCTGCCTCAACAAGAAAAACATCAATTCGGTATTGTCAGAGAGCTGGAGACTGAACCAATCCCATCCGCTGAGCCCAGGCTCCAGCGGCGCCGTGCTGTATTCATGGTCCATCCAGCTCAACCCTCTACATGATGGCGAGCTCCCTTTACGATGATATCACCTTCTGTTTTCAGTCGCGTTACCGAATAGTAGCAACTGGCCCGTTCGGGAGTTGACCCTTTGCGACTGTATCCCTTGTCTCCATGCAACACCGGCGCCTTCATGGGTGTGAGAGTCAAAAATAAGGAGAAGTCGTCGCTGTCCGCCTGGATCTCGTGCTGGTCAGGGCCGATCTGGGCCCGCCATTGATTCAGGAACACCACTATCCTGTTTTCATCTTCTGTGACTCCGGCCAGACCGAGGGCCTCGCGGGCCATGAATTCGGTCCGGAGATACTGTTTTCGGTCCAGATCGGACACTGCCGCATGACCCATAAACAGCTGGNATGCGCGCCATTTGGAGGGAGGATCGGGCCACAAGGCGTCCTTGCCCGGGGGGGCGAGGCGGAATCGAAAGAGGGTGAACTGATATCCAAAGCGCCATCCTTCCGGGTTCGTCACGTTACCGGTGTAGTACCACCACTCCGTGCGGTATTCGGGGTGGGCACCATGGTCTTCAGGGAAGCGGAGGTGGCAGGGGCCGGAAACCCGAGCGTAATCATCGGCGTTGCCCGCGCCCAAACCCACCAGCAGCAGAAGTGCCGCGGTCAAAAGCACCATCCGGCTCCTGACTGAATTGGCCATGTGGTTCTTCATAGAATCCTACTCNTGTCATGTTCGGGCCCGCCCGGCCATGGCACCATAAGTCACGGAATGTGCAATGCACCATTTGTCTTGTGTTCTTCCATTATTGTCTGAAAAAATTTCATGCCTTGGACGGGCTAGCCTTCTCTGAGCACTACCGCCGGAGGGGTGCGAAACATCAGACGGATGGCGGGAAGTGCCGAAAACAGTGCCGCACAAACAATCAAGGGCACGGATAGACCCACAGCGCCCCAATCGATGCGATACAGAAACGTCCACCCGAAAGACTGGGCGTTGATGACGAAGACCAGCAGATAGGATAGCACCAATCCACACAGTAGACCGGCAATTTCTCCAACGGTGACCATGAGCATGGCCTCCCAGAATACCATCCGCCGAATCTGGCGGTTGCTGGCCCCCACGGCGAACATGGTGTTAAACTCCCGGCGACGCTCCAGAACCAATACCGAGAGGGTGGATGCAATGCCCAATGCCGCCACGGCCAGTGCAATAAGCAGCAAAATCGAGGTCACTGCAAAGGTCTCATCAAAAATGCGCAACACCGCCTGACGTAGGTCTCTCCCGCGGGTAATCTCTAGACGGCCTCCGGATAAGGCAGCCAGATCTGCCACCAGTGCCGACAAGGCCGGTTCGGGATCGGGTACCGATTCTTTTAAAAAAAGACGCACGCCTCCCCAATTGGGAGTTCCAAACATCCGATTGAACGGTGCCATGGCGTGGAAGACGACACCGCCGCGGGTTCGATAGTCCCTGACAACCCCAAGGATGGGTACCTTCAGAACACGGTCGCCGATACGGGTTTGGAATGTGTGGCCGAGGTGCTGACCGGTCAAATTGGCGAATACCTCGCTGACCAGGACGCCCTTGCCGTTGATAAAGCCCGGCATGGCATCCTTCGGATTCCCATCCACCCACAGGAACCCNGCGTGTTTCTGAAAGGATGCCACATCGANGGTTTCAAATTGGAACGTGGTGTCCCGGTGACGCAGGTAGATCCGATGATACGGCAGGAGGTCCACCNGTGCATCCAGCGTCTGAATCATCCGTATCAGGTCGGTGGGAATCGGATCCCGATACTGGTTCATCGCGGCCATTTTGGGGCGCACGAACACATCCCCGCTGATGGTCTGATGGACCCACAGTTCCACTGTGTGACGAAAACTATGGATCATGATGACCAGTGCACAAAACAAGGCGCTTGCGGTAATCAGTGCTCCGACGGAAATAGCCGTTCGCATACCGCTGACGCTGAGGTAGCGCCCGGCCAGAAACGCCGGCTCTCCCCCAAGGCGCCGAATGGGGCGAGAAAGCCAGCGGCCAAAATTTTGTAAACACCACGGCGTCAATAAGGTGAACCCGGTAAACAGAAGAAACGTTGCCAGGTAGCCGGGCAGAGGCAGTCCGGGGGGACCGGGAATGGCGGCCAGAGGCACCACCAGCACAACGGTCATCAAACCAGTGAGTCCGAGTCGGCCGGCGATGCCGTGTTTCGATTCGGTTTCCAGGGTGTTGGCCATGACTTCTTTTGGGGAAACCTTCATGGCTGTGCGGGCCGGATAGGCGGCTGCCACCAGAGATATGATCAGTGTTACGGCAAAGGAAAGCGTGATCTCCCAGGCACTCAGTGTGAGACCATCGACATGGACCCTGACAAACAGAGTGGTAATGGTTTCGCTGACGCCACGGATCATGTATCGGACAAGCAACGATCCCACGGGCACCGACACGAGCCATCCAGCCACGCCGAGCATCGCGCCTTCCAGAAGAAACAACATGAACAACTGGTTGGCGGATGCACCATTGGCGTGCAAGATGGCCAGTTCACGGCGGCGATTGGCAGCATTTAAAGCAATGAGGCTGTAAACGAGGAACATACCGACAAAAAGGGACACAAAGCTTAAAATGGACAGATTGAGCTGGTAGGCCCGAATCATTTCCAACCCACTCTCCCGATATCGTTCGGGATGGGCCACCATGACCCCCTCGGGTAAATCCGCCGCCAGGGCCTCATCCGTCGCCTTTCCGGAATCGACGATTAACCGAATATCGATGCGATCGACCTCTCCGTGGGCCCCCGTGAATTCCTGAAACGTGGCAATATCTGTTAAGGCTACCCGCCCCCCGTCCGCTATCCCAATGCCCTCGGCATCGAGTATACCCACACAGCGAAACAGGGCCCGCTGTCGGGAATGCTGGACCATGACGCTATCCCCCGGACCCACATCGCTCTGTCTCGCCGCCCGGGCCCCGACGGCCAGGGTAAAGGGTTCACCCATGAGGTCGACCCACATATCGCCGTCGCGTTCGGACTCCGGCGTGGGTCGCCAGGTCCGAAACGAACGATCCAGAACGGGATCGAATCCGAGCAACAATACCGGGTCGGCGGTTGTGCCGTCGAATTTAACGTACGCCGATAGCACCGGAGATACGCCTGCCACGGCCGGATTCCGTAGCAACGTTGGGACGAGAATCTCCGGAACGCGGCCGCCCGGAGTGACCAGGGAGCGGTCGGCGTTGCCGGCGATCCGATCCATGCTGCGTGTAAACGCCTCCATGGAGGCATGGATGGACAACCGGACGCTGGTAAACACAGCAGCCCCCAAGGCGATACCCAGGATCACGATCAATGTCCGGCTCGAATGGCGGACGGCAAAGCGGACACTGAACCAAGTAAAGAGTCGCAGAAACAATACTAGACGTTGCATGATTGACTGTGAATTCTTCCGTCTTTCAGACAGATCTGCCGGGTGGCGAAGGGATCGGNAAGTATGCTGTGGGTGGCGATAATCACCGTGCGCCCCCAGCGACGGTTTAATTCCGCCAAGAGTTCCATGACGACCAATCCACTGCGGCTGTCCAGGTTGCCGGTAGGTTCGTCGGCCAGAATGACGAAGGGATCATTAATCAGGGCACGGGCAATCGCCGTGCGTTGCATCTCGCCTCCGGATAGCTGGGCGGGAAGATGCTGGATCCGGTGTCCCAAACCAAGCCAGTCCAGCAATTCCATGGCTCGTGTTCGGATNCCTTGCCGGTCGCCGCCGGCCAGAAGTGCCGGCAGGCACACATTCTCCTCGACAGAAAGGGTGGGGAGCAGATTAAATGCCTGAAACACCATACCGACCACTTCCCGGCGAAATCGGGTCAGTTCCCTACCGTCGGCATGGCTCAAATCGTGTCCAGCCACGTTTAGGGAACCGGTGGTCGCCCGATCCAGGCCGGCCACCAGCNACAGCAGGGTGCTCTTTCCGGAGCCGGAGTTTCCCTTTAACACGACCAGCTCTCCGGGAGCGATATGCATGTCGATCTCGGTAATGCCTACGACCTGCATTTCCCCCATGGTATATATCCGGGACAGATTCTGTGCTAATATAGCCGTGTCGAACGCAGGGGTCGGCATAGGCATGACTCCGAAACCTGATCCAAGGAAGCAATCCGAAAGCCCAATGTGCGGTATGAAATACCTGTCGTGATTGTCGAACAAGGCCTTCAGCTTATCCCATCCGCCAGTATTTGCAAGGGGGCAGACGCCCCCTTCTGCGGTTGACATAGCGGCGCGGGTTTATTACAAACCCCGCGATGTCTGTCAGGGGTGAACGGGTTGCTTCGGTTGCCGCTGCCCAGGTATCCGGTGGGCCGCTCAGAGACGTTTGGAATGATGAACCATCAAAGGGTCAGACGATTTTTCATGTCAGTTTCTACGGAACTCCCGATGCCTCGCCTGTCGGTATTCCTGACATGGGGGTGCCTGATCCTGTTCGTTGCCGCCGGCCTCGGCTGTGTGGGGGGCTTATTCGGCACCAAGCCCGATAATTGGAACGAGATCGAGGACGGCCTCACCGAAGATGAAGTGATCCAGCTTATCGGAAAACCCGGTCTGATCACACCCCACGGCGCCGGAAAGCTCATTTACTATTACCCCGCATCCAAATCGGCGAATTGTGCGAAGGACCGAAAAAGCTGTACGCCGGTGGTCTTCGAGAAAGACGCGTCGTGGGTGTGGGTCGTCTGGATCTCCAGTCCGCACCNNAAAAACCCAGAACCACGAAGCCGCGTGCCACTTCTTCAACCCCTGAAACCGCCCAGACCCCATCTCCGGCCCTAAAACCGGTAAAACCCCGCTTGGACGAGCAAACCCGGAAGGAGATTGNCCGTCTGGACCGTTTTGTTAAGCAAATTCCCGCGGAAAATACGCTGGATAACCTTCGTGTCTATAAATATCTGCTCAAGCTGGTTCCGGAAAACTCACGCTATCAGCAGAAAGTCGCCCTTTACGAGGAAAAGTTCCGGAAAGAAAAAGGCAAGCGCGAAGCGTTGCGCCTGTATCGGGAGGAAATCCGAAAACTACAGAACCGTGATCTTAAAGTGTTTCAAGGCAACGAGCAGATACTCATGGCCGTCAAGATCCTCGGCAGCGGCAAATTTTACATTTGGCTGAAAAATACCGGCGAAGATCCGATTCAGATCCGTCCGGATCAGTTCATGCTGCTGGACGAAACAGGACGCACCTATGACTGCTATCGGTGTCTGGATATGAAGACCGAACTTATTGCCGGTGGGCAGGTGGAAGGCCGCATCTCCTTTGACGCCTTTACCACGCCGAGGGAACTGCTGTTTTCGCATCCCTCAGCCGGTAAGGTCGTGCGTCGTATCCCCCAGTATTAAAATTGGCTAAAAGCCAATATTAATATCAATTACAACTTCAGCAGTTCTCTTCCCATCATTTATTCGTCGTTTCTTCCATTANTAAAATCGGTGTTCCACCGATTTTAGGCTCAATTGAAGAAATTCATATTCGGGCGCTGGTTCAATTCCGGCGATGATTCGAGAAAACGGGTGCAGGCGTTCAGCGCCGCCGCCATGTTTCCCGCTCCCATAATCGATGAGTAGAGCGTGTGTCCGAACCGAAAGTTTGCGGAGAAATAGAGACTGAACCGTCGAAACCGTCGCAACGCCCGGTCTTCTCCAAAATGTTCCAGGAGATAGGTGGACACGCGGCGGACGCTGGTTGTGTAGACCTCCGGTGTCACGGCCATTTCCATTGTCCAGGCCGCGAACACCCAGGGCTGGGCCACAGCGAGCCGTCCGAGAGCGACACCATCGCAGCCGGTGCTGTCCAACATGCGCAGACAGTCATCTCTGTCGAATACATTTCCGTTTCCGAAAACCGGGATCGATACCGCTTCTTTCACCCTGCCGATGTATGCCCATTTGGGTGGACGTGACCGCCGGTCCGGAGATACCCGGGGATGGAATATCAGGGCGTCGGCCCCGGCCGCCTCGAATCGACAGGCNAGGTCGACGGCGTAGGCTGGGTCATCCTGCCAGCCGGTTCTGAATTTGACCCAAAGCGGTATCGATACGGACTTGCGAATCGCTGCCACAATACGTTCTGCCAGGGCGGGGTGCTTGAGAAGGGCGGCACCGCAATTCTGATTGCAGATCGTTTTGACCGAGCATCCGAAATTGACGTCCACGCCAAAGAAACCTTCCGACTCGATCCGCTGGGCTGCCATCGCCATGCGTTCCGGTTCCTCACCGAAGATCTGACATACCAGATAAGGGAGTTCATTATCCTGCCAACGGAAAAACGGCGATACCGCTCGGTTTTCAGTCGGTACCCGTTTGGCGTTGCACATTTCGGTCCACAACAGTCCAAAACCCCCAAATTCGCCAATCACGCGTCTCAGCGCCACATGCCCGAGAAACGTCATGGGGGCCATGATGAGCCGTTTGTCAATGCGGCGGTTGCCGATCTGTATGGAATGATTCAGAACTGTCGTCAGGCGCTGGGTCATTGTGATCTTCCCGCTTCTCAACGGTAGACATATCCGTCACATTGGCGGCGCGGCGGACACGTCTTGGACGCCTAAGGCGCAGCCGGAATGTGATCCGCCTCTGGCGGGCGCATCCGTCTTCGGGCCTGCGCGTGGCATCGCCGCGTCTCACAAAATCGTTACACGATTTTATCGGGATGTAAATACAGGTTTTTCAGCGGAATCCGTTCGAGATCGTCATGACCGCCGGGCGCTTTGAGCGCCCGGCGGTAAACAGCGGGATTTGGATCAGGCCGCTTCGGGCTGGCCGTCATCGTTGGTGCCATCGGTCTGAGGCACCATAGAGGACTTGCAGTTCGGACAGAATACCGTGGCAATGTTCTGTGCATCCATCCACGCCTCACTTTTTATCCTCAGGGCAAATGGCTCGGATGCCGTTGTATCGCAGTCCGCGTTGTCACATCGGAAGATAACGTTCATTTGAACCTCCAGGTGTTTGNGTTAGAGAACCCCCTCCCTTTTGGTGAAGATGGCTGTATATCATAGATTCGATGAATTCGGTATATGAAAATTGTTAAAAATTGGTTCATATGGATCCCGGCGCTTCCCGCAATCCGAATGACGCTCCGTGGCCATGACCAGGCCATCGGTTATCGTCGTTACGAGGATGGGTTAGACAAGGTGTTTTACCCATTCCGGCATTGATGGGGTTATTGACTCGACCGGGTTTCCTTCGTAAGGTAGCAACGGATTTGTGCCTGTAAATCCGGCGAATCGGGTTGAGCGCGGAATAGATCGATAGCCATTCCTATGGTGTGCCCTCCCATCATTCGCTTGCAGCATTTCGTTGGCTCACGAACGCACCCACCACAATCGGGATACGTTCTGACTTCCCGGGGATGAACGATGGCTGAAAAAAAGGAATTGGAACAACTAACACGTCAGGTGAGGCAGTTGGAGAGGAAAGCCGCCGACGGCCAGGATGCGGCTGAAGAGGCGGGTCGAAGGACCGAGTTCTATCGAGAGCTGTTTGAGATGATGAGCGTCGGTATCCTGGTATGCGATCCCGTGCCCAGGAAGAAAGATTTTGTCATCCGTGCTGCCAATACCATCGGCCAGCAGATTTCCCGCTCCGAAGACGGCGCCGTGGTCGGTCTCGGTCTTCGTCATGCCCTTCCGGGGCTCTCCTCGGTGCGGCTTTTCGATGTCTTCCAACGGGTTCAGCGGTCGGGGATGCCCGAGACGATCTTACCTTCCTATCACAGCTCCGGTGATATTATTGGATGGTTTGAGGCCACGATACACCGCCTGTCATCCGGCCTTATCGCCGTGTTTCTGACGGATGTCAGTCAGACCGTCCGCTCCCAGGAAGAAGCCCGCAGTGCCGAGCATGACAAATCCTTCATTTTGGATGCCACCTTTGAACTCTTGATCTATTTGGATCCGGACCTGCGTGTGAGATGGCTCAACCAAGCTGCCGCAGATACATTTGGTGTTACGAAGGAAACTCTGGTCGGTCGCTACTGTTATGAAATCTGGCATAACGATGACAGCCCGTGTTTGGACTGCCCGCTCTTGAAAGCCAGAGACACCCGAGAACCCCAGGAAGCCACCATCCAGTCTCCGGACGGAAGAGACTGGCTCCTCCGCGGCTACCCGGTGTTCAACGAGGACGAAGAAGTCACCGGCATTATCGAATTTGCCCAGGATATTACCGACCGAATGCGGGCTGAGAAAGCGCTGCGTGAGAGCGACGAACGTTTCCGGGCCATGGCGGAAAATATCAATGAAGTCTTCTGGCTTTTTGATTGGCTCGAGCAACGGGTAATCTATGTCAGTCCGGCTTATGAAAAAGTATGGGGACGGCCCATTTCCGCCCTCTATGCCGACTATGACGAGTGGGCCGACAGCATTCATCCAGCGGATCTTGAATATGCCAGGGACTCTTTTGAGTCCATTCCGGCCACCGGGGGGGGGACATCCCGGGAATATCGCATTCAACGACCCGATGGCGAGATCCGTTGGATTTCCGACCGTGGATACACCGTCCGGGATGAAAACGGAAATATACGCTTCATCACCGGCATTGCCGAAGATATTACCCAGCGTAAAGGAGCGGAAGAGCGCCTCCGGCTATACGAACAGATGGTCGTGTCATCCCAGGATTTTATCGCTCTCATCGATCGGGACTACTGCTATCAGGCAGCGAACAATGCCTACCTGAAGGTATTCTCACTCTCCCACGAAGCAATGATCGGCCAACATCTGGCCGCCGTCTTTGGCGAGGAGCTGTTTGAAAAAACGATTCGACCCAGAGTCGATCAGTGCCTTGAAGGGGAGGAGGTCAAATTCAAGGGGTGGTNCGATTTGCCGTCATTGGGAAGACGTTTTTTGGACGTGGCCTATTACCCATCCGTTGAACCAGACAATTCGGTCTCCGGCGTTGTCGTCAGCGGCCGGGACATCACTCCCATCCGAAAACTTGAAGATCAGCTCTTCCAGGCCCAGAAAATGGAAGCCATCGGAACCCTTGCCGGCGGCATTGCCCATGATTTCAACAACCTGCTCATGGGGATACAAGGTCGGACGTCGCTGATGATGACAGAAATCGACGAAAGTCATCCCAATAGCGAACATCTGAAGGGGATTGAAACGCACATCAAACGGGCTGTCGATTTAACACAACAGCTCCTCGGCTTTGCCCGGGGCGGTAAATACCAGGTCCAGACGCTCGACATCAAGAACCTGGTTCAGAATCAGGTCCAAATGTTCAAGCGCACCCGCAAGGAAATCGCGATCCACGAAAAATACGCCCCCGACACCGGCGCTGTTGAAGGCGATCAGGGACAGATACGGCAGGTGTTGCTGAACGTATTTATCACTGCGTGGCATGCCATGCCGGGAGGCGGCGATATCGTTGTGGAAACAGAAAAATTCCACNTGGAGCCTGAAATGGCATCGCCTCTCGAAGTGACCCCAGGCCCCTATATCAAGATTTCCATCACCGACAGCGGCATCGGCATGGATGAATCGATTCGGCAGCGTATTTTTGAACCGTTCTTCACCACGCGGGAGATGGGCAGAGGTACCGGTCTGGGACTGGCGTCGGCATACGGGATTATCCGAAACCACGGCGGGTTTATCACGGTGGACAGCGAAGTCGGACGCGGCAGCACATTCAGCATCGTATTGCCGTCTTCCCAGCGCCAGCTGCCGGCGCCACAGGAACGCCTCGAGGCAGCCATACCGGGTACCGGGACCGTCCTTCTGGTGGATGACGAAGAGATGGTCCTGGATGTCGGGCAGAAGATGCTGGAGCGGCTTGGATACACTGTGATTGTTGCCAACAACGGCATGGAAGCCATCGAGCTGTATGCGTCTCAAAAACAACGCATCGATCTGGTGATCCTGGATATGATCATGCCCGGGATGTCCGGCAAGGAAGTCTGTGCCGCCATCACGGAGGCGAACCCGCAGATCAAGGTGATTCTCTCCAGCGGTTACAGTATGAACGAGCAGGTCAATGAGATCATGAATATCGGCTGTCAGGGATTTCTTCAAAAGCCGTTTAACCTGACCTCGCTGTCGGCCAAGGTCCGAGAGGTCATGGAGCATTAGGCCGGTGCCGGAGGCTTATCCCTGGTCGGTGCCATGTCCGCGGACGGCCGCCCACAGCACGGCATGTCTTTAGAAAGGGAACCCGATGACCCACGACGTATATCGAAAACTCCAGCGCGTTCTGGACACATTGCCAAACGGTTTTCCGGCGACGGACAGCGGGCTTGAGATCCAGATTCTCAAGAAAGTGTTCACGCCGGAAGAGGCCGAGCTGTTCTGCGATCTGAAATTGCGTTTTGAAACGGTCGGTCAGATTGCCAAACGGACCGGCAGACCCAAGGGGGAACTCAAACCACTGCTCGCGCAAATGTGGGAGCGGGGTGAAATTCTCGGGGCAGAGGTGATGGGCATCCGGGTCTACAAGATGATTCCATGGATTGTCGGCATCTATGAATTCCAGGTGGCCCGCATGGACCGGGAATTCGCTGAAATGTGCGACACCTATGAAGCGTATTTTAAAAAGCAATTGATATCCCACACACCCAAGCTGATGCAGGTGGTGCCCGTTGAAAAGCATATCGAAACCCGTCAGGAATCCCTCTCTTTTCAGCAGGTGTCGGCAATCATCGATTCGGCGAAATCCTTCGCCGTCAACGAATGCATCTGTAATAAAGGAAAACGTCTGTTGGGCGAAGGGTGCGATAAACCAAAAGAGATCTGCATGGGGCTGAGCCGGGTGCCCGGCGTGTTCAAACATCACCCCTGGGGGCGCCCCATATCCCGACAGGANGCTTACGATGTATTGCACCTGGCCGAGGAGCATGGGCTGGTGCATCTGACATCCAATGTCCAAAACGATCACATGTTCATCTGCAACTGCTGCGGCTGTTGTTGCCCAATACTCGATACGCTCAAAACCTTGGGCACCTGCGACCATGTCAATGCCAGTTTCTTTGCTGAGATCGATCCCGAGGCCTGTTCTGGCTGTGGCACCTGTGCAGACGAACGGTGTCAGGTGGATGCCATCGATAGCGATGGCGATACCTACCGGGTGCTTCGACACAGATGCATCGGATGCGGGCTTTGTGTGTCCACCTGCCCGGAGGAAGCTATTCAACTGGTACAAAAACTTCCGGAAGACCTGGAAGTCCCCCCGGCGAACCAGGACGATTGGATGGCGGCGCGAGGGAAGGCGCGGGGGNTGGATTATAGTGCACTCAAATAGAAAGAAGCTGTTATCGTGGGAAACATAGACATACATCGTGACGTAGAACGGGATTTGACGGTGTTCACGGCGGAGGGCGTTCTCCTGGCCGACGACGTGCTTCAGGCGGTTCAATCCTTTTATGACGGTGAGCTTACATTGAACGTCCTGTGGGATATTTCGGGTGCCGATGTGAGCTCCATCCAATGGCCCGATATTGAAAAGATCGTACAGATATCGGTTGCCCACGGGGACACCCGGGTGGGAGGAAAGACGGCAGTGGTCGCTACCGAGGATATTACTTTCGGCCTGTCCCGGGTGTACGAGATGATAAAGGAGCCGGAGCATCTTCCGTTTCAAACCCGCGTTTTCCGTTCCCTGGAGGATGCGAAGGCCTGGCTTTTCGCATCCTCCGGCACGAATCGGTCGTGGTGATGGTCACCACGCTGAAGAGATCTCATGCTATAGACGGATTAAAGTTTTTTCCAGGTCCGTCCCCCATTTGTACTGGTTTTGATGGTAATGGAACCGCTGAACCCGACAGAGACACCCATGTACTTGTCTCGCGCGTTTTTCAGATAAAACGAGCCCCCGCCCTGGGGGATACCCCGTGAATTGAAACGCAGCCTCTTGGCTGGGAAGGTGATGCGATGCACCTCAATGCCGGGGGGCATGGTTCGGCTGAGAATCAGACGTTCCANCGATTCCCGGATTCCGTTTTTCGCTGTGGCGCCATCCCCGGACCCATCATCGACAAACGCTTCATACCGGCGGTTCGAAGCATCCAAAGCGACCGTTACGATGGTGTTGTCCCGTATCGACCGGATGCGTGCCACATGCATGGCCGTGCATAAACCTCGAACACAGAGGCCCAGACGGTAGGCGGGAAGCACGTGGCGCCATCCGGTGGCTCCGGTGATCGTTAGAATTGAAGCCACTCCGAGGCAGAGCAGCAGTTCCATTTTCGTCAACCCATGGTCATCCCGTTTCATTAGCATCTCCATGCGCGGAAAGACTTGCTTTAGAGCATGCGGCGGGCAAGCCGTTCTGCCTGAGAGCGACATCGCCGCGTGTGATACCATCGTCAACCGATTGTGTAGGGGGAGACGGGACTGCAGACAAACCGTGAGGGTAAACAGGGATCGATAACCAAATCCGGGATGCGCCCGGGCTTCCCGGACCGTTCGTCTTCCCTGCAAAACCCGTTCCGAAAATCGGAAAGGCGTCCGTGGATACGGGGATGGGTCATCCGTCAAAGACCTGAGCAGACTGAAATCACAACTAAATTTTATCGCGCTGGATGTGTTCCCAGCTGACCCATCGAAACCATGGACCGTCGTGAATCCGGCTTCCTTTCAGTTCCCNGTAGTTTTTCCGAACCCGGTGCACAGGCTGCGGGGCAGGGGATGCACATCCGGCTGTGCAGTTGACCATAGGCGCGGAGGCGAATCCTCGCATTGTAAAACAACGATCATTTCTATATAAGGACTCGTTGACGAGGATCAGGACATGACCGATAGCATCTTCTCCACAGGGCCCCACCGGTTTCAGATGGATGCGTGGATTTCCTGCGCGCCGTTTGAGCGCCTTCTGAACATGGACATTCAGAAAGCTTCAGGAGGGGAGGCGATTCTGTCGATGCCCTTTTTAATCGAATTTTCTCAGGGGGCCGGACTGATGCACGGGGGGGCCCTGGTCAGCCTGGCCGATACGGCGGTGGTAATGGCGATTAAAAGCCTGATTCCTCAGGGAACCCACTTTGCCACCATTTCCCTTGAGTCGCGGTTTCTTCGTCCCGTGAGACGTGGCATCCTTACAGCCCATGCCTTGGTTGAGAAATTGGACGGGCGCCGGGTCCACGGCCGTGCCACCCTTTTCGATGATCGGGAACGGCCGGTAATGGAATTTTCTTCTACATTTAAAATTGCTCGGGATGTACAAATTAAAAGGGTCACGTTTGGATTATAGGGGCATTGATTCCGCAGGCAAAACGGCCTATCTGAAAGGTCGAGGTAACCACTAATCTACTCAAGAGGAGGGAAGTATGAAAGTGACCATCACCGAAAACTGTATGGGAGACCGAAATTGCAATGATCTCTGCCCGGAAGTATTCGAATTCGACGAGGACACCCTCCGGTCGTCAGTCAAGTTTGATGAGATTCCCGAGCAGTACCACGACATTGTTCGCCGGGCCGCGGATGAATGCGGTGCCGATGCCATTATCATCGAGGAATGACCCTCTTCTTTACAAACCCGCCTTCGGTGAGCATCGTTTTTTGATTACACTACGGTCAAGAATTCGGACGGCCGTCAGGGAGGGCAGGTTTTCATTGAAATCCCATAGATAAGGGTGTATCAATTTCACCTGCCTCGAAATGGCGACGATCGAGCGTGCAGGCCAGTAGCTCGAATGGTAGAGCACCGGACTCCAAATCCGGGTGTTGGGGGTTCGAGTCCCTCCTGGCCTGCCATTTTTTATTCCCGGTTGGAACGCTGTCCCCATGAGGCGGACAGAGAGAGCCCGCCCATCCCGAAATAACGCCTCAGGGTCGTTTTCTTTTCAGGATGCGGGTTGTGCCACAGAAAGGGGCGCTGCCAAAAAGCAAAAAGCCTGCTTCAGAATTGCATGAAGCAGGCTTTTTGGCGAAAAATGGCGGGTGGATCAACGTGTCGTTGCGTCCCGAATCAGAAAAACCTCCCCTTCCCCGGATAGAGAATTTCTCGCCCCGCCAAAACTGATGCCGACCGGATCCTTCCGGTACAGGCGGATGATCTGTGAACGGTGGTTCAACGAGCGACGCCACCACCAAACCGACATGTGGTGGATGCGACGACCAACGACGCTTATAAAAGCGTTGATGTCCTTTGTCAAGCGCAAAAGTGAAGTGGTTCACAAAGTCCTTGTCTGTGTTCTCGACACTGGCGAAAAATGAGCCATTTTTCAAGTTTTGCCTTGACTCTCTCACCCTTTTTTCCGATGACACTTTTTCTTAGGCGGCGACACAAATTTCAGTNACATCATTCCATGGAAAGGGGGCAGAGGATCGGAGCGGGAGAATTCGCTATGGGTAACAGCCGGTTAGGACGCTTTGCAACGGTTTTCGGAACACGGCATGGTTTATGCACGAGGCTATCGGAACGGAATTCTGACCTACACTTCGAACGGTCCTGTTTTGGAACGGAGGCCATGCGAAATCGAATTATCGTGTCCATCACGAAGATATCCGGATCCCGGCACATGGATATCCACCGGGTTTCCTATCGCGTCATCCTGTGTTTGATCATCGTGATGATGGTGTCCGTCCCGCTGCTTGCAGCCGGCGCCGGATACCTGTATCACAACCGTGGAAAGATGGCGCAGACCCTTGCGACCATGGGCAGCGAGAAGGCACGGCACATGGCCTTATCCCGAAGCTACCAGCAGGAGATGGTCCGTATCCGGGAGACGCTGGACTCCATGGAACAGCTCACCCAGGATACCGGTCCGCCGGAAGCCAGTGTTTCCGGCCGACTGCTCAAAGCGTCTGCATATCTTGAAATGCGCGAACGGGAGTTTCTCACCCTGAGGGATCGCATTAACCGCATTGAGGGAATGCTGAAAACCAAATCTGGCGAGCATCTTAATCTGCATCAAAAACTGGCATCGGCAGCCGAAAATGCCGCCATCAAACATCACATCCTAACCAGCGTACCCAGCGGTTATCCGGTGAAATTCAAAGGGATCACGAGTGGGTTCGGTCGCCGGCGGCATCCGATCACCGGGTCCATTGAGAAACACGGCGGGGTTGACCTGAGGGCCGAGATGGGAACACCTGTTCTGGCTACCGCCGATGGTGTCGTGGAATATGCCGGAGCGCATAAAACGAGTGGTCTCGGCATCCTTCTGGTGATTCGCCATCACTATGGATTCAGCAGCGTCTACGGCCATCTTGACAAGATTCTGGTCCGTCCCGGGCAGGTGGTTCGAAAGGGACAACATGTCGCCAGATCAGGCAATAGCGGCTTGAGCAATGGGCCGCATCTTCATTACGAAGTCCAGTATATCTCCGCCAGACTGAATCCCCAGCCGTTCTTATCCTGGGAGATGAGCAACTTCAACGGAATGATGAGCAAGGTTTCGAAGGTCGACTGGTCGTCGATCATGACTTTGGTGGGATCGCGCATCCAGCATCTTCCAGGAGATGAAAAAACGGATGAAGATCGGAAAAAGCTTGTCGCCTGGACCTTGTTTTAAAGATTCTCCATGCGCCTGAGAGCATACCAGCGGCGCCCATGATCGGTTTTCCGGCAAGTTTGGAATGCATATAAGAAAGGCACCTGCACTGCAGGTGCCTTTTCATATGTGGTAGTTGGTCGGGGCGAGATTTACCCGCCATCAGTGTGGCGGGGGATTTGAATGCGCCGGAGGCTTACAAGTGCGCCGGAGGTTTATCCGCCGGTAGTATGGCGGACGCACAAGCACGCCAGAGGCGTGTAAACCTCCTATAGATGAGAATCATCAATATCGCCCTTGGAAGGGTTATATGCCATTTCTCTGGTCGACTCCGGTCAGGTCTCAAGGGCGACTAACCACGCAACTGACAAAAGCAAAAAGGCGCGTGCCATGCAAGCGCCTTTCACTNCCATTTTATGGTCGGGGCGAGAGGATTTGAACCTCCGATCCCTTGAACCCCATTCAAGTGCGCTACCAGACTGCGCTACGCCCCGACACGAACTTGATTCACTAATCGGTTTGTCCATTCTTGTCAAGCGGTTTCACCCGAAGGCTCTCTAATCTATCGAAACCATTTCATTTTTACCGAAAAACGGGTAAAATGAAACGGTCCATCGATTGCACCACCACATGACAAAGGATTTCCAGGCGGCTGTTATGATCCCCAACCACATTATGAAACCACTCCGTCTCAAAGAGGGCGATACCGTCGGTGTCGTGGCACCGGCGTCACCGTTCGACATGGAGGAGTTTGAAAACGGCATTAAATCCATCGAATCCATGGGCTTCCGGGCGGCTGTCCCCGAGGAGCTCTTTGAAAGAAGTGGTTTTTTAGCCGGAAGCGACAGCCACCGAGCGCATTTGGTCCAGCGGTTTTTCGCCGACCCCAAATTGCGGGGGATTATCTGCGCCCGGGGGGGATACGGCTCGGTTCGAATATTGTCTCTGCTCGATTTCAAGAGACTGCAACAGGATCCAAAGGTNTTTGTTGGATTCAGTGACATCTCGGTGCTCCTGAACACCTTATTTGCCCGTAGCGGTTTGGTGACCATCCATGGCCCCATGATCACGGCACTGGGGAGAGCCGAAAAATTAGGCCGCGATTCATTGCAGGGTGCGATTGCCGGAGACCGCCCGGTGGTCCTCAGGGCACCCGAGGGGATCGTGTTGGCACCCGGCCGGGCGACAGGCCGTGTTGCGGGCGGCAACCTGACCGCTCTGTGCCATCTCGTGGGCACGCCATTTACGCCTGACTTCGGACAAAATCTCCTTTTTCTGGAAGATGTGGGAGAAGCCCCGTATCGTATCGACCGGATGCTGGTTCAAATGAAAATTGCGGGATGCTTTCATGGGATCGTCGGGGTGGTGCTCGGGTCGTTTATCGGTTGCGGGGATGTGGAAGAAATCCATCGCATTTTTTCAGAAATTTTTCAGGATACCGGGGTACCCATCCTGGCAGGTATTCCGGCGGGACACGGAGAAGAGAACTTGTCTTTTCCCATCGGCCTGGAAGCGACCCTGGACACGGACGCAATGGAACTTCGGTATCATGAACCCGCAACATCAGTTTAGGGACTGTTTACCACCCGTCCCGCCAGGCGGGACTCGAGACGCAGAGGACGCAGAGAAGAATAAATTTTTCATCGCCGCTGAGAGGGCGGCGATGAAAAAGACTTCCCGTCAGCAGGGACGGAGACGTGGCAAGGAACTCTGACTATCAGGGTCGGCGGCAAAGCCGAACCGGGAGGATGGAATCCATCTGAATGATGGATCATTGTCTTTGCCGGCGTCCTATATCCTGAGCCCGTCGAATGGTCAGCGGCAAAGACAATAATATCAAAACCTCAGCGAACTCTGCGTCTTTGCGATAATGTGTTGCAGGTGTGCGGTTAATGCAGAACATGGATTATGTTGACCAGATGATGCACCAGGCGGTGGCCGAGGGGACCTTCCCGGGCGGCGTGTTACTGGTTTCCAAAGGCGACAGGGTCCGTTTTCAGAAAGCGTACGGCACCGTCAACACAGCGACGGGTGAACCGGCGACAACGGAAACTGTTTTTGATCTGGCCTCTTTGACAAAGCCGTTAGCGACCACGCTGACTGTGATCCATCTTATTCAGCAGGGACGTCTCAGACCGGATGACCCCATCGGACGTCTTCTACCCGGACTGAAGACATCGGACAAAGCCGCTATTCAGATCGAACATCTTCTTCGACATACCTCGGGACTTCCGGACTATCGGCCCTATTTTGAATCGCTACATGGATTTCCCGAGACGGAGAGAAAACAACGACTCTGGGATCTGTTGGCCGCCGAAACCCTTGAGTCGGAGCTCGGTGCGGAAACACGATACAGCGATCCGGGATTTCTGATGCTTCAACAGGTTGTCGAAACTATCTCCGGGACCCGTTTGGACCGACTGGCGGAGAAGACAATTTTTAAGCCCATGGGGCTGACCCGTCTTTTCTTCTCCACTGAGAAGAAGAACTCGGCAGGCATCCTTTTCGCGGCCACCGAAGATTGCCCTTGGCGGAGAAGAATTCTACAGGGCGAAGTTCACGATGAAAATGCCTGGGTTATCGGAGGGGTTGCAGGGCACGCCGGGCTCTTTGGTGATATCGCCAGCGTGCATCTTCTTCTGGAAGAATTACTTCACGCCTGGAACGGCAAATCCCGTCATGTTCTTTTTTCTTCGGATCTTGTTCGAAGTTTTTTTGCGACCCAGAACAGCGGCGGCAGAGCCATGGGGTTTGACACACCGTCCATGGACGGACCAAGCTGCGGACAATATTTTTCATCTCGTACCGTGGGACATCTCGGCTTCACCGGGACCTCTTTCTGGATGGATCTGGCCCAGGAGGTCATTGTGATATTACTCACAAACCGGATCCATCCCACCCGGGAAAACCAGAAAATAAGCGAGTTCAGGCCCCAGATCCATGATGCGGTGATGGAGGCGATATTATAAGGTGCGACGCGTCATGTGAAGGGCCAGGCAAACGGTTGGCGGCAAGAGAGAGCGAACACGGCGTTTGAAATGAAATGGGGCACGGCGTTCAAGGTAGCGGAAAATTGGCGCTAGGGGCGGCCTCTGTTATTTGAAATTTGGTATTTTAAATGGATCGTCGGCAACCGAATCAGGCCTGTTGAGGCGACGGTTTGGGCCCCATACCCCATACCGGATATCCAATGACAATTTATCTTGTTTTTATCTGTAATTGTTGCTAATTATAACACTTTAAAGCCTAAAATTATTAAATCGGTTAACGATTTTCTTTGTGAGGAGAAATGAATCTGATTACCGACTCTGTCCTGGGACTTTTTTCGTCGGATCTGGCCATCGACTTAGGTACCGCCAATACGCTGGTGTACGTCAAAGGAAAGGGCATCGTCCTTAGCGAGCCGTCCGTCGTTGCGGTGCGCACCGACAACCGGATGAAGAATCGTGTGCTGGCGGTGGGGCTTGAGGCGAAGAATATGCTCGGCCGTACCCCGGGAAATATCATCGCCATTCGACCCATGAGAGACGGCGTGATCGCCGACTTTGAGGTCACCGAGGCCATGCTGCGTCACTTTATCCAGAAGGTCCACAACCGACGTTCCTTTGTCCGGCCCAGGATTATCATCGCTGTCCCATCGGGGATTACCCAGGTGGAAAAGCGCGCTGTGAGGGAATCGGCGGAGTCTGCCGGGGCACGGGAGGTGTTTCTCATTGAAGAGCCGATGGCAGCGGCAATCGGGGCCGGTCTGCCCATCACCGAACCGACATGCAACATGGTCGTGGATATCGGCGGCGGCACCACCGAAGTGGCTGTCATTTCCCTGGCCGGGATTGTATACAGCCGGTCCATGCGGGTGGCCGGAGATAAAATGGATCAGGCTATCATTCAGTACATTAAACGAAAGTATAATCTGTTGATTGGCGAGAGAACTGCCGAGATTATCAAGACGACCATCGGCAATGCGTATCCGGACCCTGAACATCTGGAAACCATCGAAGTCAAGGGCCGGGATCTGGTTTCCGGCATTCCAAAAATTCTTGCCATCGACTCCGAAGAGATCCGGGTCGCCGTTTCCGAACAGATCGATGCTATCGTAGAAACGGCAAAGATCGCCCTTGAGCAGACGCCGCCTGAGCTGGCGGCAGACATCGTGGACCGTGGGATCGTATTGACCGGCGGTGGAGCATTGTTGAAGAACCTGGACAAGCTGCTCCGAGAAGAGTGCGGCCTGCCCATCACTGTAACGGAAGATCCTCTGTCGACGGTCGTTCTCGGGTCGGGGGCCACCCTCGACAGTATTGAAATCCTTAAACAGGTTATCATCACCTAATTTCATGTTTTCTCGAAGGTCGGTGTTGATCGTTGGCGTCATCCTGTTGATTGCCGTCAACCTCGTGTTCCTGTCCGTAACCAGTACCCGTCAATCATCGTTCGGACCCGGGCGTATTGTTTTAACTCTCATCTCGCCGTTTCAAAACGGCGTCACCCACACCATCCATTTTTTCCAAAACATCTGGGGTCACTATTTCAACCTTGTCAACGTGTCCAAAGACAACCAGGAGCTACAGCAGCAGCTGCGACTTGCGTTGGAAAAGAATCATGCCCTGAAGGAAGTCGAACTGACCAATTCGCGGCTTCGCAGTCTGCTGAATTTCAAAGAGGGGGTGGCCCGCAAAGTGCTGCCGGCTGAAGTGATCGGAATGGATCCGTCTCCGTGGTTCAGAAGCATCATGATCGACAAAGGATTCCAGCACGGTATTCGAAAAGGCCTTCCCGTCGTGGTGTCCGAAGGTGTGGCCGGGCAGGTGACGGATGTGGCGAATCGGTATGCCAAGGTATTGCTGATTATCGATCAGAATAGCTCGATGGATGCGCTTATCCAGAGAACCCGGGCGCGAGGGATTGTCAGTGGCGGCGAGGAGGAGAACTGCCTCTTCCGTTACGTGCTGCGTAAAGAGGATGTCAAGATCGGTGATACCGTTGTTTCTTCAGGGCTGGATGGTGTCTTCCCGAAGGGGCTTCGGGTCGGTGAAGTTTCCGGTGTGGTGAAACGGAGTGCGGGGATCTTTCAGGAGGTCATGGTCACACCCTACGCCGATTTTGAGAAACTTGAGGAAGTGCTTGTCATTATGAACCCGTCCGTTGTCAATTTTGCGAAAGAATAATGACGTATCTTTTTTATGCCATTGTCAGCTTGACGATTCTGGTATGGCAGACGGCCGTGCAGCCCCACGTCCCTTTTTTTCGATGGATGTATGATCTGCTCATCTCGGTCACCATCTACCTCGGCCTTCACCGCCCGGCTCGGNAAGGGCTTCCGGTGGTATTCTGCCTTGGGTTTGCCATGGATAATTTTTCCGCAGCGCCGTTCGGATTGTATATCACGAGTTACCTCTGGATATTTGCCGGAATCAAATGGCTCATGACGTTTTTGGATGTACGGGGCAGCCTGTTACTGTATTTTGTGACCGCCGCCGGTGTCTTGATCCAGAATATCCTGTCACTGGCCACGGCAACCGCTGGCGGGGGCGGCCTTCCGCTGCCCGAGGATTTAACACGAGGGCTGTTTATTCAGTTCTGCTGGGCGCTATTGATCGGTCCTCTGGTATTGATGGCCCTGCGGTTTGTACATCATCACTTTCAAAGGTGGTGGATGGATCGGATGGCCGATAAAAACGGCTATCCGACACTGGGAAATTCGAAGTAACAGGACAGGTATTGGGTACTGGGTATTGGGTACTCGATTCTGGATGCAGGTGTCGGGTGTCAGCCACTGTGTTCCGGGTCAACAGTAAATCAGGACGGAGCAATCCAACAGGATTGATTTTTCATCATAGCGTTCAAGATCGTCAG
>Ga0049113_10000059_pt1 | contig 25514 bp, 20 predicted proteins | sample WorMettanBELIZE1_FD_55214 | JGI IMG/M metagenome (GOLD analysis project Ga0049113, IMG submission 55214) | Marine gutless worms symbiont microbial communities from Max Planck institute for Marine Microbiology, Germany - Olavius tantulus BELIZE.1 | ecosystem: Host-associated > Annelida >... | reverse complement strand
GGAAGCAGAGGATGTTGTGGCGCCGACCGATGCGGCCAGGGCGCCTGCAGTGGAAGTAGAGGATGTTGCGGAGCTGATCGATGCGGCAGAGGCGCCTGAGACAGAGGCCGAAGATGTCGTTGATGTCGGCGATGAGGCTGAAATTTTTGAAGCGGGCGAGGAGGCGATTGTCGAGACCACCGATATGGCCGACACGATGGACTCAGACGCGGAGGAGCTCGTTGCGGTGGACGATGTGGCTGAAATTTCCGAGGCCATAGAGGACGACATCGTCGAGCTGGACGATATTCCCATTGTACCTGTTGCCGAGGATGTGGAAATCGGCATTGAAGTAGATGCCGTCGAGGCACTCGATCCATCCGAAGCCGACATCGTCGACCTCTCCGAGGCCGTGGATACGCTGCCGCCATCAACGGTGTCCGCCGAGGAGGTACCGGCAGAACAGGACATTGATCTGGGATATGATATTGCCATTGATTCTGTAGACATCGACGTTCGGGAAGACGCATCCGATCGGAAAACAGCCGAAGCAACGGAACCCGCAGTTCCACCGGCGATACCGGTAGAAGATACCGCTGATGCGTCCGTTGTGGATGCGGCAGCCTCTTTGATATCCGGCACGGATGCGGTGACGGAAAGAGAATCTGAAACCTCCCCGGATGAGGTCACCGCCACTGCATCCGCAGACCCTGGCGAACTCATCCAGGAGCAGGTCGAAGCTGCCGTAGAAAAGGTGTTGAACCGAATGTTTACTGACAAAATCGAGACGATGATCGCCGAAGCGATCGAAAAGGCCGTATCAAAAGAGATCGCGGCATTAAAGGCCGCGCTGCTTGACGATACCGAATCAGACAGCGCCTGAACCGTCAGGCTTTCAAGACGACATGATACCACCGCCGGATCGTATCGGCAGTGGGGGGTGATGGCAGACGGGGATTATTCGATAATCCCCTTTTTCAATTTGGGTTTTAGGAGTTATCGGTGATGAGTTCAGACGTATTGAAGAAAGCATATGAACCCCAGGATGTCGAAACCCGCTGGTACCGCACATGGGAGACGGAAGGGCGTTTTGCGGCTAGCAAAAGCAGTCCCCGGAAAAGCTACTCGATTGTTATTCCCCCTCCCAATGTGACCGGGGCCCTTCACATGGGGCACGCCTTAAATGTTACCCTCCAGGATATCCTGTGTCGATATCGGAAACTCAAGGGAGACAATGTGCTTTGGATGCCGGGCACGGACCATGCCGGTATCGCGACCCAGAATGTGGTGGAGAAGAAGCTGGCTGCTGAGGGGATGAGCAGGCATCAGATCGGCAGGGAAAAATTTATCGAAGCTGTCTGGGAGTGGCGAGAGGTATACGGGGGCCGCATTATCAATCAGCTGAAGCGGCTGGGCGCCATGTGCGACTGGAAACGCGAACGCTTTACCATGGATGAAGGGCTGTCCCGGGCCGTTCGGCGCGTGTTTGTCGATCTCTTCGAACAGGGCCTGATTTATCGCGGACTCTACATCATCAACTGGTGCCCGCGTTGTTACACGGCCCTTGCCGACCTGGAAGTGGAACATGAGGAGCACGATGGTCATCTGTATTACATCCGCTACCCATATCCCGATGGAAATGGGGGATTGACGGTGGCCACCACACGTCCCGAAACCATGCTGGGGGATACGGCTGTGGCCATTCACCCCGAGGATGACCGGTATCGGGACCTCGTCCATGACCATGTTATCCTGCCTTTGATGGACCGCCGGATACCGATCATCCGGGACTCCTATGTCGATACGTCCTTTGGCACCGGGGCGTTGAAGATCACCCCGGCCCATGATCCCAACGACTTTGAAATCGGCACCCGTCAGGGTCTCGACAGCGTCAAGGTTATCGGTGACAATGGCCGGATGACATCCGAGGCCGGGCGATTCGAGGGTATGGAGCGGAGTGAATGCCGCGAGGCCGTGCTTCGGGCACTGGAGGATGAAGGTCTTCTCGAGAAGGTCGAGGCTCACAAGCATAATGTCGGGCACTGTTACCGATGCAAGGAGGTGATCGAGCCGAATCTCTCCCGCCAATGGTTCGTTCGAACCAAACCCCTTGCTGAAAAAGCCATTGCCGCCGTGAAAAACGGCGAGACCCGCATCATACCGGACATGTGGACCAAAACCTACTACGACTGGATGTATCACATTCGGGACTGGTGTATTTCCCGACAGATTTGGTGGGGACATCAGATTCCGGCCTGGACGTGTGCCGAATGCGATCATCTGGTCGTCGCCATGGAGGCACTGAAGACATGCCCGTCCTGCGAGGGCCAACGCATGGTCCAGGAGACCGATGTCCTGGATACCTGGTTCAGTTCCGCCTTATGGCCGTTTTCCACCATGGGCTGGCCCGACAAGACGGCCCTGCTAAAGACATTTTATCCCACATCGGTTCTGGTCACCGGCTTCGACATCCTGTTTTTCTGGGTGGCGAGAATGATGATGATGGGGATCNACTTTATGGAGGATGTCCCATTCAAGGACGTTTATGTGCATGCCCTGGTCAGAGACGAGCATGGGAAGAAAATGAGCAAGTCCAAGGGCAATGTGATCGATCCGCTCACGGTGATCGACCACTACGGAACCGACGCGTTTCGATATACCCTGGCCGCCTTTGCAGCCCAGGGGCGGGACGTCAAGATGTCGGAAAAGCGGGTTGAAGGATACCGACATTTTGTGAACAAGATCTGGAATGCGGCGCGGTTTTCGCTCATGCATCTCGATCACGGGTATGCCCGCATCGACCGGGATCAGATTAGCCTGGCCGATCGATGGATTCTTTCCCGACTCGCCCGGGTGACCCGCGATGTGTCAGATGCCATCGAGGCGTACCGATTCAATGAGGCCGCCGGGGAACTGTATCAGTTCGTGTGGCACGAATTCTGTGACTGGTATGTGGAGGCGATCAAACCCACCCTGTATGGAAAGGATGCCGATCCCGAAGGGGTGGCCGCAACGAAAGCGGTCCTCTGGAATGTGCTTCGGGATATACTTCTCCTGTTGCATCCGTTCATGCCCTTTGTCACGGAAGAGATCTGGCATCAACTACCGGGTGCCGAAGGTTCCATCATGACGGCCGCTTTTCCCGAGCACGATGATCCCCATCGGGGAATCTCCCAGGATCCTGACGCTGAATCGAAAATGTCACTGGTCTCCGGAGTCGTCACGGGCATCCGAAATATCCGCGGTGAAATGCATTTGCCCCCGTCGCTGCAGCTTCATGTGGCCGTGCATTCCCAGGAAGATCATCTGCGGGAAGTGGTGGACATCTATCGCGGAATTATCGTCAATCTGGCTCGCCTGACCGAGCTTACCGTGGATGTCNCCGGGCCGCGGCCGAAACAATCGGCCACGGCCATTGTCGACGGCGCTTCCATCTATGTTTCCCTGGAAGGGATCATCGATTTTGAAAAGGAGCAGCGCCGTTTGGAAAAAGAGATTGCCAAGCTGGCTGCCGAGCTGGGGACGGTTTCGAAAAAACTGAGCAACCCCAATTTTCTGGAAAAGGCGCCTGCAGATGTCGTGGAAAAGGTCCGCGAGAAGCACCGTTCCCTTGACGAGAAACAACAACAGCTAACGGTGAATTTGGAGAGGATCAAAGACCTCCAAGGTTGAAACGCATATCGTTCTGGGTGCCCATCCGGATAAACGGGTGGATGATATCGCATTCACCACCATTCATTGAATCCCATATTGTTGTTGGACGGCAGGGATCATGCATCGAAAACCGATACCCATACATGTTCACTGAAACGACCGGCCTTATGGAAAGAAGTGCTACGATAGTAATTTCGAAACAGGTCGAGCGCCTCGTCGATCTGGCCCTGGAGGAAGATATCGGATCGGGTGATATCACCACGGAAAACCTGATTCCACCGGATCAGACCGGCAAGGGCCGTATCATCGCCAAACAACCATTAACGGTCGCCGGACTTGAGGTGGCCCGATACGTCTTTCTTCGTCTGGATCCGGATGCCGACGTCGCGATGGGTTGCACGGATGGCGATGCCGTTGCGCCGGGCTTCGTCATGATGGAGGTAACCGGTCGATTGAGCGCCCTGCTGACCGCAGAGCGAACGGCGCTGAATTTTTTGCAACGCCTTTCCGGAATTGCCACCCATGTCCTGTCGTATACCGACCCATTGCAAGGGGCTCCGGTTAAGCTTGTGGATACACGGAAGACAACACCGGGTTGGCGAGTCCTCGAAAAATACGCGGTCCGCGTCGGTGGGGCCCACAACCATCGCAGTGGATTGTTTGACGGGGTGCTGATCAAGGACAATCACATCGCGGCCTGTGGGGGAATCACCGAGGCGGTTGGACGGATCCGGCGCCGGGTGTCCCATCTTGTCCGGATCGAGGTCGAGGTCTCCTCCCTTCAGGAGGTTTCCGAGGCGATTGCCGCCGGAGCAGATGTGATTATGCTCGACAACATGTCGGATGAACAGATTCAAAAAGCGGTGGTCATGATTGGTGACACGGCGATGGTGGAGGTATCCGGGGGAGTCACCCGGGACCGGCTTGCCCGACTGGCAAATACCGGGGCGCACCTGGTCTCCGTTGGCGAGTTGACCCATGCCGCCACCAGTGTGGATATTAGTATGGATATCCAACCTCTCTCAATATAAATGCCTGAAATGCCTAAATTAACATTATGTGTTGGTTTCCATTATTTAAGGCATTTTAGGCATTGTAAATTTTAGGCATTTTTGAAGCTCCCTTCGGAGAAGTGGTGCCCGCATCCCTATGGTTGCGCTGCACGCCTACAACTTTANGTCTCCCACATGATTCCGATTCGAGACGTCAACCCACGACAAAACACACCGATCATCAATAACTCGCTCATCGGTATCAACATTGTGATATTTCTCGTTGAGATGGGCCAGGGACCTGATCTGAACCAGTTCATTTACACCTATGGGCTTGTACCGGCACGATATTCGGTTCCCCAGATTGCGGAGTATTTCAGCTTCAGCCAGCAGGTCTTCTCCTTTGTCTCGTTTATGTTCCTCCACGGAGGATTTTGGCACCTGCTGGGGAACATGTGGTCGCTCTATATTTTTGGCGACAATGTGGAGGATTATTTGGGCCCAATCCGATATCTGGCGTTCTATTTTGCCTGCGGCATCGGATCGGGAATCGCCCATCTGGTGATCAATTTTCACTCCAATGTGCCAACCATCGGCGCCAGCGGTGCCATTGCCGGCGTTATGGGAGCCTATCTGGTTCTCCATCCACGATCCCGGATTCTGACGCTGATTCCGATCCTGTTCATCCCCTGGTTTGTAGAAATACCGGCTTATTTTTTCCTGGGCTTATGGTTTCTGTTCCAGTTTCTCAATGCCGCCGGAAGTACGGCCGGCAGTGCCGGGATTGCCTGGTGGGCTCATATCGGAGGGTTCCTGTTCGGGATCCTGCTGTTGAAAGTATTTGCGGTGGTTCCGGCCACAGGGTATCGGGAGCGGATGCGCCCGCTGACCGAAAAGAAACGGACCGATCGACTTCAGATGATCCACCCGGCCGGTGCCAAGGATGATATCAACCTCTACGGAACACTCCAGATATCCCCTTTCGAGGCCGACGCCGGAACCCGCAAAATGGTCAATATACCATGGGGATTCCACAAACGGCTGTTTCGGGTAACGGTTCCACCCAATGTCCAGGAAGGCACGCAACTGCGATTACGCGGACTGGGACGTCAAGCGACGGACGGAACAAGAGGGGATTTGCTGCTGACCATCAGCGTCGTATAGGAATTCCTCCCAGGGTTCCCTTGGGAACATGCATACGGCACTGACGTTCATCGTATTGCAGAAATAGAATACGGAATCCGTGGCCATTCAGGCCATCGGCTTAGGTAGGATTCTGGTCGGTCGCCTCTCCGACGAAAATGGAAGAGACCCGATTGCGCCCGGCCAGTTTGGATTTGTACATGGCCTTGTCGGAACGGCTGATGAAGGTTTTGATATCCTCCCGGGGATCATATTCCGTGACACCAATGCTGATCGTGATACCCGCCTCTTTGCCGGGCTTTGGNAAATATGTTTCCGAATCAATGGCCGCATTGATCCGTTCGGCAACCGTTCGGGCCTCCTGACCGTTTGTTTCCGGCAGGATGACGGTGAATTCCTCCCCGCCGTACCGATACGCGGAGTCCATTTTGCGGAGCAGCGAACGGATGATCTGACCGATGCGGACCAGCACCTTGTTGCCTTCCAAATGACCGAAGGCATCATTGTAATCTTTGAAATGGTCGATATCCATCAACAACAGGGACAGGGGGTTGTTGTAGCGGTTCGACCGGTCGACTTCGAGCTCCAACTNATTGTAGAAATGGCGTGAGTTGTAGAGCTTTGTCAAATCGTCTGTCATGGCCAGCTGTTTGAGCNGGCTCAACATCTCCGCCCGTTCGTGTTTGAGGCGGCGTTCATTGAGAACCCGTTTGAGTCTCAGTAGTAATTCTTCGAATCGGATCGGTTTGAAGACAAAATCGCTGGCGCCCTTGTGGATGGCTTCTTCGTAAGAATAGTCGCCGCCGTATCCGGTCATGACGATCACATCGGTGTTCAGATATTGGCTTCGAATCTGGTCGGTCAGTTCCAGGCCGTCGAGCCCCGGCATCATGATGTCGGTAATCACAACGTCCACGGGGGAGGCTGCGAGAAACTCCAAGGCGGCTTCTCCACTGTGAACCATGGACGAGTGATATCCAGCGCGCTGCATGAACTCGTTGATCGATTCGGTGATGATTTCGTCATCATCGACAATCAGTATGTGGATATCTCTCGGATCCGGTGACACAACGGTTTCGCCTGTATTACCTTGACCCGGATTTGGATCGAGAGCCAAACTTGACATGATGTTCCAAGATTTGCTAAAAAGCCATTTTTTTAAATAATTTAAAGAGCCTGGAAGCTTTCAATATACCCGCTTCGACATTCATTGTCAAGCGAGCGGGCGGGTGCAGGAGCGTCTGCTCGAACAATCCTTTGGCTGCAAAATGATCTGTTTTGACCTTCATATAACCGTCTTGGGGCACGCGTGCGCCGACCGGAATCGGCTTCCTGAGCCGCATTTCCTGCAANGNCCGGGGCCGAGATCGGCGCACCGGACGGTCGTATTCCAGAAAACCTTCGATTTATGAAACACATTCGAAACTTTAGCATTATCGCCCATATCGATCACGGCAAATCCACGCTCTCCGATCGGCTGATCCAGCACACAGAGGTGGTCTCCGAACGTGAGTTTCAGGATCAGATTCTCGATACCATGGATATCGAGCGGGAACGGGGTATCACGATCAAGAGCCAGACGGTGTGCCTGCCCTACAAGGCTGCCGACGGCCAGTCTTACCTGCTGAATCTCATCGATACCCCCGGGCATGTCGACTTTACCTATGAAGTTTCCAGGGCTTTGGCCTCCTGTGAAGGGGCATTGCTTCTGATCGATGCCAGTCAAGGAGTGGAGGCTCAGACGCTGGCCAACCTGTTTCTGGCGATGGAGCATGATCTTGAAATCATACCGGTGATCAACAAAATAGATCTTCCCTCGGCCGATATCGATCGGGTCCGCGGCCAGATCGAAGAGGATCTCGGACTCGATGGCGATACCGCTTTATTGGTCTCCGCCAAAGAAGGCATNGGCATCGACGAGGTCTTCGAAGCAATCGTTGATCGGCTGCCGGGGCCGTCCGGGGATCCGGACGCACCGCTCCGGGCGCTGATATTTGACTCTCACTACGATCCCTATCGGGGTACCGTGGTGCACTTCAGGGTTTTTGACGGCCGTATTCGTCCCGGCGATACCATTCAGTTCATGTCCAATAACGCCACGTATCGCGTGGAAGAGGTCGGCTTCTTCCGGCTTCATCGGATTCCTCAAAAAGAGTTGTCCGCGGGCCAGGTCGGCTATCTCATCGCCGGTATCAAGACGGTCAGCGATACGGCCTGCGGTGACACCATCACGCTAAAAGAGCGTCCCTGCGAGGACCCGATGCCCGGCTTCAAGGAAGCCAAACCGGTAGTTTTTTCATCTATTTACCCGGTGGCTTCCGATGGCTACGAGGACCTGGCCGTGGCCCTGGAGAAACTGAAACTCAACGATGCGTCTCTTGTCTATGAAAAGGATACATCGGTTGCATTGGGATTCGGGTTCCGCTGCGGTTTTCTGGGACTGCTCCACCTGGAAGTGGTGCAGGAAAGACTGGAGCGGGAATACGATCTTTCTCTCATTCTGACGGCACCGTCGGTACGATACCGTCTCGTGATGAACGATGGCGAAGACCAGATCATCGATAACCCGGCCTTTTACCCGGATCCGACCCTCATTGAACATGCGGAGGAGCCGTTTATACGGGCCACCATCATCACCCCGGACCGCTATATGGGGCCGATAATGAATCTCTGTTTAGAGCGTCGGGGGATAAACAAGAACTACCAGTATCTGACCCACGGGCGATTGGAAATGATTTTCGAGCTGCCCCTGGCCGAAGTGATCTTTGACTTCTACGACAAGCTCAAATCCGTCACCCAGGGATATGGCTCTTTCGATTACGACATCATCGACTATCGGGAAACCGATCTCGTAAAGGTAGATATTTTGTTGAACGGCGAACGTGTGGACGCTCTGTCTCAGCTGGTGCACAGCGACCGGGCCGTGGAGCGGGCCCGTCACGCGTGTAAAAAGCTCAAGGAGGAGATCCCCAGGCAGATGTTCAAAATCGCTATCCAAGGCGCCATCGGGTCCAAGATCATATCCCGTGAGACGGTCTCTCCCTTTCGGAAGGATGTCACGGCCAAATGCTACGGTGGCGATGTCACCCGCAAGCGGAAACTTCTCGAAAAACAGAAAAAAGGTAAACGGCGAATGAAGATGGTCGGAAAGGTGATGATTCCGCAGTCGGCATTTCTTTCCGTTCTGAAAACAGACACGGATTGATGCGGATGTCGGCGTTTGAAATGGGGAATGTGAGAGAGAAGATTCAGTAGGTCGNCCGGAATTTGCGCTTTAAGCCTTTCTGGTTATACATCCTGTAATGATCAGAATTCAGAAACGCTTTACGGTATGACCGGTTCACACCATATCCGATGAGAGTGGACGTAAGGTTCCTGGTGGCACTTAACGTCCTCAGGGTGCGTTTCACGGTTTTCCAAAATCCATAGTAGTTGACCCTCAGATAGGTAAACCCTTCATATACATCCTCTATGGACATTCGTGCGGGCTTGAAAACCATTTTGGTAAGCCGGTAATCTTCCCAGGCTTTTGGAAAATTAAGATTGAGTATGCGTCCGTCATGCAACATTTGGTTCCACAACCGCGTCCCCGGAAGCGGCGTAGGTTTGGTCACCTGCAGCACATCGATTTTAGAGGACTCAATAAATTCCAAGGTTGAATGAAAAATCGAAATATCATCATCGTCTCCGCCAAGCACAAACGCCCCGATGACCACAATACCCGCTTTGCGAATCGAGGAAAGCAGTTCATGGTATTTATTTCTTTGGAGTCGCTGTAAATTAATCCCTTTTTGATAGGATTTTAAACTTTCGGGGTTTACGGATTCTATCCCGATAAATAAAATTTTAACTCCCCCTCTGGCCGCCAATCGAATGAGTTCCGGATCCTCTCCGAAATGGATCGAAGCCTGAGCGAAAAAGTGTTTTTTAATGCCCTTTTCTAAAATGCGCCTAAAAAACGCTTTTGCCCAATTCTTATCTTCCTCACTGTACCCAATGATGTTGTCATCGGTAATCATCACTCGTTTCTGTGGTATTTGCTCCAATTCATGGATGACATCTTCGAGGGCGCGCCGTCTGAAACGCCTGCCATTAAAGGCTGTGACCGAACAGAATGAACAGTCCATGGGGCATCCGCGGGAGGTCTGGATACTGCCCCACTGATAGTAGTCGTTTCGAAGCACATCGCGGCGAGGCATGGGCAATTTTTTCAGATTGGACCAGGTCCCTTTGTACTGCCTTTTCAGGTTTCCGGCCTCGAAATCGTTCAGTAGCTTTGGCCATACATCTTCGGCTTCTCCAACCACCACGGTATCGCAATACCGTAGCGCCTCTTCAGGCATCATCGATACATGGATGCCTCCCATAACGGTCGGGATACCTTGTTTGCGGTAAATTTGGGCGATCTCGTAGCCGCGTAACACGGACGAGGTATAGGATGTAATTCCAACGATATCTGCTGTTTTAAATTCGAACGGTTCGATGTTCTCGTCGATGACCTCGATGGTGAAATGAGGGGGGGTCAGCGCTGCAAGGTAGGGGAGGTTCAGAGGTGGCCACGCGGTGGCGCGGAGGTTGCCGAGCCCTTTGTGTTTGTTCAATGGGTTAATGAGCAATAAATGCGGCATGATAATAAATTTAACCTACGAACACGTAAACCATGTTGCAAAGGGCTTTCGGTGGTGATGCATCATGCAGCATCGGTCGAGCATGCCAACCGCTACCTTTGCAAAGAATAGGGCACGAATGGTGATCTTTTCGGGTGCATCTATCTTGCCAANGAATTGAATCTTCCCCAGTCACTTGTAATCCACACGTCCCAGACCCGTCAATATGAACTTGGTGCGCTGACGTGCGGATCGTTGTAAGCAACCGATACGATTCGCAATAAAAAAGACGCGGTTTTTGGGCAAACCATCCATTACCGGTTTTTATCGACATATGAATATTGAGCCTATGGGTCGGAATGGCCCTGGCTTTTAACCGGCCCAGATCGGTTGTAACAAAATGGATCACCCCGGTCTTTTTTTTCATGATCGCAAAGTTTATGGTGAAGGTGAACGAGTTGAGTGTCATGTTGGGCGGGGTTAAATACGTTTTTTTGATAGACGCTTTTGCCGCCGACACCGTCTCCACGAGGCCGGATGAAATTTCCGAGGTAAAATCCGTAAAGTAATTGGGATTAAAGCTCAGATAGATCGTATGATGGGATACCGAGGGGTTCGGGTGCGGCGGACTTGTCTCATCCGTACCGATGATTTTCAGCTCAACAGCGTCTTTATCCGACGTCTCAGAGAACACCGATAGCCATAGTTCCACCTTGTCGATTTCCAGACGGGGAACTCCGGATTCCATGGACTGTGCGGTCTGGATTTCATGCTTTAGCGCTTCCAGGACCTCGTCCACGTCAAAATACATTCCTCGACAATGCCTTGGGGGTCCCGCCAGGATCATGATAAGCGGAAGTAAACACCAGAGGCTCCATTTGATATATCCCATGGATGGATACCTCCTTTCCCTGTGTACGGTAAGCTTACCCGGGCATGCATATGTTACGGATCGTTCCGATCCGATCAATGGTGCATTCCACAATATGGCCGGGTTTCAGAAGCACGGGCGGGTCCCTGAAAAAACCGACCCCGGAAGGCGTCCCGGTGAGAATGATATCGCCGGGCAGCAGAGAGATGTCTTCGCTGATATCTTCGATGATCGTTGGAATGTCGAAAATCATGTCCTTGACCCACCCGCGCTGCATCACCTCGCCATTGACACGAGCGGTCAATTCGAGTTCCTGTAAATCGTCTATCTCATCCAGGGTAGCCAGAACCGGGCCCATGGGGGCAAAGGTGTCAAAGGATTTTCCGCGGAACCACTGAGAGTCGGCAAACTGGGCGTCCCGTCCGGAAACGTCATTGGCCACGGAAATCCCAGCGATCACCTGTAACGCCGCCTCTTTCTTGACACGCTTGGCGGCTTGGCCGACAACCAGAGCCAGCTCGACTTCCCAATCAATCTGACGACTGCTTCGTGGGAGCAAAATCGGATCATAGGGGCCGTTGAGCGCGGTGGGTGCTTTTGAAAACAGCAGCGGGCGGGTCGGATTGTCAAAGCCCCCCTCCTTGGCATGCTCGGCATAATTTTTCCCGAGGCAGATAATTTTTGACGGTGGCGCCACGGGCGCCCCGAGGCGAACGTCCATTTTCTGGCCCGGTGAATCCACCCGGGCTGCTTTTTCCAGCCAACCGTCGGTGAAAAACCGGGCTCCGATGTCCGGTATTTCCGGATATATCTCGGTCAGATCGACGATGGCGCCGTCCTTCCATAGACCGGGTTTTTCGTTTCCCACCTCTCCGAATCGGATAAGCCGCATGGTGTTGGTTTCCTTTGAATGCGTTGTGTCCATCCCACGGAAGGGGCCTGATGTCACCCAAGCGTGGGTATAGCCGCCGAAGAACGCGAAGCTTCGATCGGGTAAGGGATGTGTGCGAGTTTTGCACGGCCGTGCGNCGCGCCGCATCGCTTGTCGCATTAACCATAGTTTTAATGCAATGCCTCGGTCAATACAACCCTTGGGGGGAGGCGGTCGGAGGGGATCACCAACGTAACGCCGTTATGCCTCAGGGGCTTTCCGGAGGTTCCTCCGGGAGGACGGGCTGAGTGCCGGCCCCGTCTTTTAAGCCGTCATGGTATCGCTTTTCAGCATACCAGTTGATCTGGCGGCAGATACCCCGAATGATGCTGACTTCCCGTGCACGCAGCCGCATTCGGGTTCCAAAATGGCGGATTTTATTCATCCAGTAATCCGGATTTTCCGGATTGATATAACTGATGCGGACCAGGATATCCCTCAATTGGGCGTACATGCCATCCAGTTCGTGCCGATTCGCCAACCGTGGCAGAGGCGGTTCTTTCTTACCTAAAGTGGCCTTGAACAGCTCATAGCAGACGACCATGACGGCCTGGGACAGATTCAGGGAGGAAAAGCGGTCGGTAGGAATGTTTAACAGGTGATGACAGAGTCGGATGTCCGCATTGGTGAGACCCCTGTCTTCCGGCCCAAAGAGGAGGGCGATGCGGTTCTTCTGGGAGAGCGGGATCAGATCTCTGGCCAGTTTCCCCGGGGACGCGATGACCTTACGCTGGCCTCCGACACGCGCCGTGGTCCCCACGACGCATTGGTAGGGGGCCACGGCGTCTTCCAGGGTATCATAGACTTGAATCTGGGTGGCCACTGCCGCAGCCGCCTGGGTGGCCATCCGGAGGACCTTGATCATATCGAAATTTTCGGGCTGGACAACAATCAGGCGCCGGATGCCCATGTTGCACGCGGCCCTTGCCNCCGCACCGATATTTTCCGGGAATCGGGGTTTGTGCAGCACGACGGAGACGTTATCCAACCGGATTTTTTCAGAATCTCTTGGCGACATGTCCTCACCACAGAAATCGGGCACCTTTCCCGGCACATCGTCGGCCGGACGGGGTAAACGGCGATCGGATCCGCATCTCCTGGGAAGAAGATCCCATCACAGCGGGCCCAAGACGGGTCCGAGCGGATCGAATTGCCGTTTTCGGAGGTGCTGTGAGTGTATCCTGAAATCGTGGAACGGTGTTATTGCCGAACGATTTCAAAGCTGTTGAAAAAGTACCCGATCTCAAAGGCTGCGGTTTCAGGGGCATCCGACCCATGCACGATATTTTTCTCGATATCCGTCGCATGATCCGCCCGGATGGTTCCCGGATCGGCTTCCTTGTAATTGGTGGCCCCCATGAGCTTGCGATTTTTAGCGATGGCTTCGGTTCCCTCCAGAATCATGACCACGGCAGGACCGGAAGACATAAAGTCGGTGAGGCTGTCGAAAAACGGTTTTCCGTGATGTACGGCATAAAATCCTTCCGCCTGCTTTTTGTCCATATGGATCATCTTCATGGCAATGATCTTCAGATCGTTCGCTTCAAAGCGCTGGATGACGTCGCCGATTAATCCCCGGGCGACTCCGTCGGGTTTGATAATGGACAGTGTCCGTTCCATACTGATGGGTTCCTTTCCTGTGGCCCGGGCCGACCGTTTTTCCCGTGTCGTTAAAACCGGAAGACCCGGTTGTGATGGGTCGTGGATATGCGGCACGGCGCTGCCGATGCCACCGCTTTCCCAACCGTAAACGAAATAAAACAACATCACCGCCAAGGCAGGGTTCGTGCGCTGAGGCGCTTCCGTCCGGCGGTGATTGGCTGGCTGTGGAAATCTCGTCGTGATACGATGATATAGCGGGAGCCATAACAAAAGGCTTTCCCCAAGTCAACTCAACAGCGGTGCGGCTTCACACCACAGGCAAGTCTCCCGCTGCTTGACAACCCATGGGGATTGACATAAATATCGTCATTCTTGGAATCGGCCCGAATCGTTCGGTGCGACGTTCGATCCGGGCCGGGAACCATTGCGCGGACGCAACATGGACCGGACAAAACTGATTTTGGCTGCCGCACTGATTATCGGCGGCGTCATGGTTGTCTCCTTTGTTTTTTACTTCCGTTCACCACNGGAAAAGGGGCCTGTTGGCGTGCCGCTCACGAACCGGGAAATGGTACGAGAGCCGGTTCACCTTTATTTTGCCGACCGCAGCAACACCCACTTAACGGCGGAAAAGCGACTGCTCCCGCGGCCCGACGATCCGGCGGCTCTGGCGAGGCTGATCGTTGAGGCACTTATTCAGGGGCCCGAAACCGGGCTGGTGCGAACGCTTCCGGAGACAGGTGGCGTTACGGCGGTGTTTATCACACCGGACGGGGTCGCATTTGTCGATTTGGATGAATCGATCCGAAAAGATCATCCGGGAGGAAGTCGGACCGAGTTGCTGACGGTCTACTCCATCGTCAACTCGGTGGTTCTTAATATTGCCGGAGTGGATTCGGTCAAATTGCTCATCGGGGGTCAGGAAGCCGACACTCTGGCTGGCCATATCAGTCTGGCGGCTCCACTCCCGGTAAATATGATGATGGTTCGATGAAAAAAGTTAAAATTAACGATATCCGGAATATCGGAATCATCGCCCATATTGATGCGGGTAAGACGACCGTAACGGAACGCATACTGTATTACACGGGGCGATCCCATAAGATCGGAGAAGTTCACAACGGGGAAGCGGTCATGGACTGGATGCCCGATGAGCAGGAACGGGGCATCACCATTACCTCGGCCGTCACGACCTGTGTCTGGAACGGTCGCGAAATCCACATTATCGATACGCCGGGACATGTCGATTTTACGATCGAAGTCGAGCGCTCGCTCCGGATACTGGATAGTGCCATCGGTGTGTTCTGCGCCGTCGGTGGTGTCGAACCCCAATCTGAGACGGTCTGGCGTCAGGCCGATAAATATCAGGTTCCGAAAATGGCCTTTGTCAACAAAATGGATCGGGTCGGAGCCGATTTTTTCGGCACCGTCGACATGATGCGGGAGCGTCTCGATGCCAATCCGTTGATTTTATCCCTGCCGGTCGGTGCAGAGGATGCATTTTCGGGGGTGATCGATCTTGTGGCCATGGAGCAGGTATCCTGGGATGACGACTCCCTGGGGGCAACATATACAACAGGTCCCATAGACGCGGAATATGAACAACTGGCGGGTGAATATCGGGAAAAACTGTTGGAGACGGTCTCCGAGTATGACGATGCGGTTTTGGAGGCCTACCTGTCCGAGTCCCCCATTCCGGAAAAACAGCTGATTGATGTTATTCGCAGGGCCACCATCGAGCTGAATTTCGTTCCGGTCCTATGCGGCAGTGCGTTGCGGAACAAAGGGATTCAGCCCCTGTTGGATGCGATCGTCCGCTATCTGCCCAGTCCCGCGGAGGTCCCTCCCATCATCGGTATTCAGCCGGACACGGGGGAGGAAGTCGCCTGTCCGGCGCGCACGTCGGGGCCCCTTGCGGCATTGTTGTTCAAGGTGTCGATGATTGAAGGACGCAAGCTTTCCTTTGCGAGGATTTACAGCGGCAGGATTTCGGCCGGGGCGGATGTTTTCAACGCATCCCGGAAAAAGAAAGAAAAAATTTCCCGAATTCTTCGCATGCACGCCAACAAGCGGGAGCGGGTCGACCACGCAGATGCCGGGGAGATTGTTGGCGTCGTGGGTTTGAAGGACTCGTCCACCGGTGAAACCCTTTGTGACCAGAAACATCCTGTTATCCTTGAGAACATCGAACTGTTCGAACCGGTCATGTCCGTGGCGGTGGAGCCGAAGACCCATGCGGACCAGGAAAAGCTGGATCAGGTACTTGAAAAGTTTCTCGCAGAAGATCCCACGTTGCGGGTGCGGCAGGACGAAGATACCGGACAGACGATTCTATCCGGAATGGGCGAATTGCACCTGGAGGTGATTACCAGCCGGATGCAGCGGGAATTCAACACGCAGGTCAACGTGGGCAAACCCCAGGTCGTTTACCGGGAAACTATCGAGGCTGAGGCCACAGCCTCCGAGGTTTTTAATCGTGAGATTGCCGGTCAACATCATTACGGCCAGGTGACCGTGCGATTACACCCGTTGGACCGGGGGACAGGGAATCGATTCCGTTCCGAAATACCTCCGGACACCATTCCTGAGATGTTCATCCCATCGGTGGAAAAAGGCGTGATGGAAGCTTTTGAAAGCGGAGCCCTGATGGGGTACCCTGTTGTGGATGCCGAGGCGGTTCTTGTGGATGCATCCACCAAAGAATCGCTCGGTACCGAGCTGGCGTTTACGGTCAGCGCATCCATGGCATGCAAGGAGGCGCTGAACACCGCCGGACCTTATCTTCTGGATCCGTTTATGGCCGTTGAAGTGTATGTGCCGGAACCGTTCATGGGAGATGTGATTGGAGATCTCAATGCCCGGGGCGGAAAGGTGGAATCCATCGAGCCCCGCATGGGCATCCAGGTCATCCGGGCAACGGTGCCCCTGGCGAGCATGTTTGGTTATTCCACGGCGTTGCGGTCCGCGACCCAGGGGCGGGGCACCTTTTCCATGCACTTTTATCGGTTTGACCGCAAGTAAATTTTCCCTGAAAATTTACCCAGGGGTTTTCAGTTTCCGGGGGACTCATTGGCAATGCCCCCATGACTGATTTTCCGGTTCGCAAAGATGTGTTGATTTCGGAGATTATCCCGCCTTTTTCTTTTTCTTCGAAGGTTTCTCCATGCTTTTCAGCACCTGGGCGATTTCCTCCCGTTTTTCCGGATCTTCCATGTCCTCAAAGGATCGGTTCAAGTGGAACACGGCATTTCTCATATCGCCCTTCTGGCGATAGTACAGACCGAGATAATAATGCGCCATTGCCATGTTTCCCTGGTTTCCGTAAATTTCTCCCAGGGCATAATAGGCTTGGATGAATCCCGGAGCCCGGATAATCAGATTTTCCAGCGTCGCTTTGGCCCGCGCGGATTGCCCCAGCTGGGCCAGGGTTTGCCCGAAATATAATGCATGCTCCGGGTTGTACGGCGTGATGTTTTCGGCACCCTCCAGCACACGCAGGGCTTCCTCATAGCGGCCTTTCTGATAATATACTTTTCCGAGATCCGTCAGAATGAAAGGGTCCAGTGGACGGGTCAACAAAGTTTTTCTTAAATATGTCAAGGCTTTGTCTTTTTCTCCGGTCCGGTTGTAAAACAGGCCCAGGCCATAGTTGGCCAGAGGATCTTCCGGGTTTTTCTCGACCCGGTCCTGAAATTGACGACGGACGATGGCTTCGTCGCCGTAGATTGCCGACAGGCGGGTACGGACGTAATGAAACTCCGTGGAATCTGTTTTTAACTTGATATCATTTCGATTTTCTTGATTTTTTTCGATCCACGCATCGATGTACGCGATGCGGTCCTCGGTGGCCGGGTGTGTGGACAGGTAGTTGGGGACCCCTCCGAACCACTGTTTGCTCCGAATCGTCTGGAGGGACGCCATCAATCCTTTGGCACTGTAACCGGCCTTTGAAAGGTAGATCAGCCCGAGCTGATCGGCTTGGATCTCATCCTGGCGACTGTAGGCCAGTTCCATGGATTGGCCGGCGGCCAGGGAGCCCATGGTCAGCGCCGAAGCGGCATCTGAAGAGCCGGACGCNGCCCCTAAAAATGCCCCCGCCACCATCCCGGCCAGGCTGACCATATTGAGCTTTTTGGAACGTTCGATCTTGTCCGAAATGTGCCGTGCCACCACGTGGGAAATTTCGTGGGCCAGGATGCCGGCCAGTTCGTCTTCACTTTCCATTGCCTCGATGAGGCCCCGGTTAAAGAATATGTGGCCGGCCGGGGTGGCAAACGCATTGTAGACATGATCGTCAAGGACATAGAAGCGATACGTGAACGGCTGTGGGGGCACGTTTTTTAAAATTTCATACCCGAGCCGGTTGATGTACCCCACGACCATAGGATCGCGGATCAGCGGATAGTGGGCCTGCACCATACGCATGAATTCCTGGGATAGCTTTTCTTCCTGGCTGATGGTCAATGGAAGGGTGCTGCCGGGGGTGCAGAAAATTACCGTCAGAGGCGTGAGCAGGGCAACGAATGAATTTTTTGGTTTCCGGATCATGGATCATCACCGGTTGGAATCGCAATGGTGTCACATCTGCAGAAATAATAACCATGGCGTTCCAGATATCAACAGCCGCTGCCAGTATGACATAATGTAATCTTCTTTTCAAACATCATGATTTATGGTAGCTTTCGACGCCATGACACATGTGATGTGCATAGCCAACCAGAAGGGTGGGGTGGGCAAAACTACGACAGCCATCAACCTGTCGGCCGCGCTTGCCGTTTCGGAGAAGCGCACATTGTTGGTGGATTGCGATCCCCAGGCCAATGCGACTACCGGTGTCGGAATTGACAAACACGGCGTGGAAAAAACGCTTTACCACGGACTCATCGGGCAGACCGACGCCCGAAGCCTTGTGGTGGACAGCGAGATTGAAACCCTCAAGGTGCTGCCCTCGCGAGTGGAGCTCATCGGTTTCGAGGTTGAAATGATGTCGGAACCGGGACGGGAGCAGGCCCTGAAAACCCTTCTCTCCCCGCTCAACGGGGATTTTGATTACATCATTCTGGACTGCCCGCCTTCCCTCAGTCTGCTGACCGTCAATGCCATGACGGCGGCCGATGACATGCTGATCCCGCTCCAATGCGAATTCTACGCCCTCGAAGGGCTGGGCCAGCTTCTTCAGACGATTCAACGCATCAAAAGCGGTTTGAATCCGAATCTGGGTATCAAGGGTATCTTGCTCACCATGTTCGACAGGCGTACGAACTTGTCCTACCAGGTGGCCGAGGATGCCGAGAAATATTTCAAGGACCTGGTCTTCCGTACCACGGTGCCCCGGAACGTCCGGTTGGGGGAGGCCCCCAGCTTTGGAAAGCCGATCCTGCTCTATGATGCGACGTCGCCGGGCGCTCGAAGCTACTTTTCACTGGCCAGGGAGATCCTGGAGGCCGTACCTGTAGAATCCCATGGCTGAAAAACCGATCCATATGGCGAAACCCCGGAAGAAAAAGGCGCTTGGCCGAGGCTTGGATGCCCTGATTCCGGACCTGGGTGAATTTGATGCCCGCCGACCGGATTACAGAGAATGCGATATTCATCGGATTCGGCCGAACCGCTATCAGCCCCGTCGCCGATTCGATCCATCGGAACTTGAAGAGCTTCGGGACTCCATCCGGGAGCAGGGTATCCTTCAACCGCTTCTGGTCCGTGAAGATGGCGGCAACTTTGAAATCATCGCCGGGGAACGGCGGCTTCGTGCTGCGAAACTGGCCGGTCTCCAAAAGGTGCCGGTGGTCATCCGCCAGGTGGATGATGTGAGCCTGCTGGAACTTTCCATTATCGAAAATATCCAGCGTGAAGATCTGAATCCCATGGAGGAGTCAGAGGCCTACCACCGTTTGATTACCGTATTTGGCCTTACCCAGGATAGCGTTGCGGCGCGCGTCGGCAAGAGTCGGCCGACGGTGACCAATGCCATTCGGCTCCGCAGCCTTCCCGATCCGATCAAAGAAAGCATCCGGTCAGGGGATTTGAGCATGGGGCATGCCCGGGCGTTGCTGGGGGCTGACGGATCTGCTCGGCAGATGGCCGCGTGGCGGAAAGTCATTTCCCTGGGCCTTTCCGTGCGAGCTACCGAATCCCTGGTCAAGGCACTAAAGAAACCAAAGGAGGCAGAGGGCAAACCCGCCAAAACTTCCGATGACGTGTATTTTGCCGATCTTGCCGATGAATTGGCCCGAAAAATGGGCACCCGCGTCCGGATTCACCGAAAGGGGAAGCGAGGACGGCTCGAAATCGAATTCTACGGTGACGAGGACTTGGATCGATTGATACAGCTGTTGCGGGCGATCTGATCCCCGCACAGTTTACCAGGGACCCTGCTCTGAACGCCTCGTCATATAAATTCCGGGTAAGCTGCCATCCTGCCAGTACCCCATCTCCTGAATCTCCATCGAAAACAACTGGCCCATGTGACGTTTGGGCCTGGCGAAGCCTTTAAACGCTTGTGTTGCTGCTATGGCCATGCACATTATCATTGATGGCTACAACCTGATCCGGCAGTCGAACCGCTTGAGCCGGAAGGATCGGGAAGACATCCAGATGGGGCGGGATGCACTGGTGGATCATTTGGCGGCCTACAAGAAGATTCGCGGGCATCGGATGACTGCGGTGTTCGATGGCGGGAATGCACCGAGTTATTCTCTTCATCGGGACCGTGTCAAGGGCATCGACATCGTCTACTCCCGTTTCGGACAGACCGCCGATGCGGTCATCAAAGACATGGTGGACAGGGATCGGGAAAAGGCCCTAGTGGTCAGTTCCGACAGGGAGGTCATGTCTTATGCGGCCTCCCGGGGATGTGCGACCGTCAGTTCGCCGGAATTCGAAGAGCGGATTGACATGGCCCTGCTCATGGATGAAAAAGGATTGCGTGAACCTGAAGGGGATTCTGTCGGATGGAAACCAACGACCCGGAAAAAAGGACCTCGCCGGCGATTGCCCAAACGTCGACGCCGTAATCAAAACAAGCTACGGAAACTGTGACACCGTTTCCATTCGAGCCCGGCGGTGATCCGACGTCACACACCATGTAACGCGACCCTTTGGGGATCCGAAGAAAATCCCGGGNGTGTTGTGATTTTAATACCCGTTATACCGCGGAGCGATGCCGTATGAAGGTGACCGTTGCCGAAACCGCTGGATTCTGCATGGGGGTGAGACGGGCCGTTGAAATGGCTCTGGAGGCCTCTATCGCGCATCCCGGGCCGATTTATACCTACGGATCGCTGATCCACAATCCCCAGGTTCTGGCCTTGCTCCGGGAAAAGGATATCCACATTCTCGGAGAGATTCCCGAGCGGGGCAGCGGTACCGTACTGATCCGTGCCCACGGCGTTCCCCCGGACGTCCGCGAGCGTCTGGAAACAGCCGGATTCAGCGTGATCGACGCCACCTGTCCCCGGGTTATCAAGGTGCAGACGGTGATCGCCCGCCATGCCCCAAAGGGGGGCGCTTCGATTATCATCGGTGACAAGGATCACCCGGAAGTTGTCGGGTTGCTTGGCTATGCGGGCAATGCGGGATACGTGGTGGACAACCTGCAGGACCTGGATGCATTGCCCCTGTTTGACGACGCCATTATCGTTGTGCAGACCACTCAGAACACGTGGCTACTGCAGGAAGTCAAAGCCTGGGCCGAGAAAAAGGCCCCCCACTACAAAATTTTTGATACCATTTGCGGATCTACGGAGCGCCGGCAGGAGGAAGTCATCCGTCTGAGTGAAGCGGTTGATGCGCTGGTCGTCGTGGGCGGAAAAAACAGCGGAAATACCCAGCGCTTGGCAGAAATCGGCCGCCAGTCCGGAAAGCCCACCTTCCATATCGAAACCGAAAATGAAATCGATTTTGAAAAGCTGGGATCGGCGGACACCGTGGGGGTGACTGCCGGGGCCTCAACCCCCAACTGGATTATCAATCGGGTGTGTCGAACCCTGGAAACCATCCCCTACCGAAAGGCCAGGGGGGCGCTCAGCATCTTTTTCAGAGTCCAGAGGGTCCTGCTCCCCACCAACATCTACGTATCCCTCGGTGCCGGGTGCCTGTGTTATGCCTGTTCGTTGCTCCAGGAGATTACCGAATCGGCACCCTACGTTCTGATCACCATGCTTTACATCCAATCCATGCACATTCTCAACAACCTGACGGGAATTCGGGAAGATAAGTACAACGATCCCGAGCGGGCCTCTTTCTACAACAACCACAAGGGCCTGCTCTCCTTTTTTTCCGTCATGGCCGGCGGCATGGGATTGCTGACGGCTCTGGCCATGGGTGTCTTTCCGTTTCTGGTACTGCTGGCGATGAGCATCATGGGGCTCTCCTACAACAGACGATGGATTCCACGGGGAACGGGCCACCGGTATCGGAGTCTGAGGGACATTCCGGGATCCAAAACCATACTGATTGCCCTGGCCTGGGGGATTGTCACCTCGATCTTCCCGCCGCTGTCCGAGACCGGCGCCATTACCGCAACGAACATCCTGGTTTTCTTCATGGCCGCGCTTCTGGTGCTGGTGCGGACGGCATTTCTGGACATCCTCGACATACAGGGGGATCGGGTCATCGGCAAGGGGACGATCCCCGTGCTGCTGGGTGCGAAAGAATCCATGCGCCTGCTGAAGATGCTGCTGGGTGTGGTGATCCTGTTTATGGTGATCCCCCCGGCCTTTGGACTCACCAGCACACTGGGCTATTTATTGGCGATCTGTCCGCTCTGTATGCTGGCGCTGTTCTCTGCCTACGATCGGGGCGCATTGGTCTCCTGGATGCTGCCCCAGTTTCTCGTGGATACCTGCTTTGTGCTTGCCGGCGGGATTGGGTTTGTGTGGAGCGTTCTTCAATAAACTTCGAAATCCATGTCCGAGAACAGGACNGTTCCTCGATAAGCCCATTCTGAATTTCGGTGTCGGTATCGGGTTCGGTATCGGTATCGGCTTCGAAGATGACTTTTCTGTCTCGATTCCGATCCCGATAGCGATTCCGACGCCGACCATGCCCAGAACAAGTACGTCTTGGAATTACCAGATGGTGGGTTCCGTACCCTTCAGCAGCCGATCCACATTGTCTTTATGGCGGATGAAGATTCCCACGGCCACCAAAACTGCGGCCCCGGTGAATATGGTCGAACCGGTCGCTTCCCAGATGCATACGGGTAGTGCAGCGGCGGCGGCCAGTGACGCGACGGATACCCTGTTGGACCAGCAGAGACCCAGTACGAAAACGAGGAAGGTCACCAACACCGCCACAGCCGATATCATGAGGAATGCTCCTGCCGAGGTGGCGACACCTTTTCCACCGTCTCTGAATTTCAAATATACCGGNAAGAAATGACCGATGATGGCAGCCATCGCAACGAGCGACACACACAGCTGGCCCGAAAGGGTTGCCATGTCGACAGCTGCCGCGGCCAGATAGGTCGGCACAGCCCCCTTGAGCACATCGGCGAAAAGCGTCATCATCCCGAGCCGGTTTCCGGTGGATCGCCGAACGTTGGTGGCGCCGATATTGCCGCTTCCCTCGGTTCGAATGTCCACATCGGAGAACAGGCGGGTCAGGACCAGCCCGAAGGGAACCGAACCCAGAAGGTACGCGACGATCGGAAGCAGCAGGCAGGCAGGTAGAAATTCAGTACTTCCTGTCATTCGTTTCACCGTTGGATGAAAATCGATGCAACGCCATGATCCGCATACCGCGCCGAACCATCCANTCCCCTGCGCCGGAATGTTTATGGGAACATCCGTGTGGATTGGGTATAGTGTGTGCGGCAGCAGCAGATTTTATTTGATCTCACGGGTTTTGATCCCTATCATAAAGCGAACCGTAAGTCACCTTGTTGTCCCATAGAACGATGTCTCCAAGATAGCGGTATGGAACCTGTTGAGATTCCCATTGACGGTGTTCTGGATTTACATACCTTCCGTCCGAAAGAGGTGCCGGAGCTGCTTGACGATTACTTCTCCGAATGCATCCGACGGGGTATGTTCTCTGTCCGGGTCATCCACGGTAAAGGAAAGGGGCTTCTCAAGAAACGGGTCCACAGTCTTCTGAAGCAGAGCGAACTTGTGGCTTCCTTCACGGATGCTCCCGGTGATTCCGGCGGTTGGGGCGCCACCCTGGTGGAATTGATTCCCCCAAGCCATGAGGCACCGCATCACCGATAACTGACGATGGCGTTTCGTGTTCCCGAACACGTGCCGAATCGAGACACATGGTCATATCGCCGTAAATCGGTATCGCTTTGGGGCCGCATATCGCGGTTCCGAACCTTGGGTCTGCTTTCAGAACATGGACAGGGGCTGTGATGAGTCAAAGAAGGTGGTTTCAAATTATTCTGGGAACCTACGCCGGATGCTGGGTTCTGTTCTTCGCGGCCGGTGTAATTGGAGAAAACGAGCATCTGCTGCGTATTGGCGATATCTTTGAAAACGATATCGCCAACTTTCTTTTCCTGACCAACCTTTTCTTCCTGATCGGTCTGCTTGCGGCCGAGGCGGCAGAATTGACCCGCCGCATGCTGCTCCGGGTGCGTNCATTTCGGCCTCGGCTGGGCGAGGTGTTGATCCGCCAGGGCTATCTCACCGAAGAAGAGCTCGAGGAAGCGCTGGAAATCCAGCGTATGAAACTGGGCGAGGTCCTTGTGGATTCCGGATTCATTACCCGGGAGCAGCTTACCCACGCGCTGCTGGATCAGCAGCGAAAGGGCCACCGAAAATTGGGTGAAATCCTACGGGAGCTGGGCTATGCCACGGCCCAGGATATCGGATGGGGGATGAGTCGTTTAAACCGGAAACTGGGCAGAATTCTAGTCGATATGGAGCTCATCCGGGATGATGATCTCAAACAGGTACTGGGCCGGATGTGGTATGGACGATATAAGGGGCTTTAATATGGTGGGTATGCACAATTCCCTGTGCATCGGTGCACATTTTTTTGTGCAAACATTCCGCGCGTGATTCTGCCGTAACAGCGTAGAGAATTTTTCAAATACAATAATACCAAGGGGTTAAATCCTTTTGCCAGATCCCTGCAATCTTGGCATAAATCCTGCTCTCTTAATCGGCGGGGCTGCCCACCGGCATTCGGGGGAAGTCCTTTCCGCCGGGATTGCCGCCGGCACTCTGTCCGGGGCAATCAAAGAGAAATGGCACCACCATTCCACCGGTCTGACAGGGGGGAACCGGACCGGTTAGAATGCAACAGGGGAATTATCCGTGAATTGGTTTTGCCTTCCTTAGTCGGCGGCAGCCCCTCTAAAAAAGGAGGCCCGAATGGGCCTCCTTTTCTCGTCGTGAATACCTTGTCTACAGGGCATTTCCCAGCGGGTTTCTCCGGTATTTCTTCACGCAAGGGATCGTATCCATCCGTAAAGATGGAACACATTGGCATTTGTTTAAAGCCGTTGCCAAAAATATGTTCCATTTAAGTGAAGCGTGTTTCTGTCAATTCAACCCGGTGTTGAGAGAATGCGCCCCCATAGATGCTCGGGGTCGGGATCGCTATCGGTATCGGAATCGAGACAGGACGGCTCTCTTCGAAGTCGATACCGATTCCGATGACTCCGATATGCCGACATTTGTATCCCGTCTCTCAATCGGAACGGATTTTAATTTTTGACATAAATTCCGAGACTCGACACCATAGAGTGGATTCATAACAGAATTCCGACATTTGGTATAAGCAAA
>Ga0049113_10000057_pt1 | contig 26660 bp, 26 predicted proteins | sample WorMettanBELIZE1_FD_55214 | JGI IMG/M metagenome (GOLD analysis project Ga0049113, IMG submission 55214) | Marine gutless worms symbiont microbial communities from Max Planck institute for Marine Microbiology, Germany - Olavius tantulus BELIZE.1 | ecosystem: Host-associated > Annelida >... | reverse complement strand
ACTTGATATACACTCCTTGTCCCGCCAACTGCTCGGCCGCAAACGCTCTAGCAGTGACCCTCCCTCCAGCTTCTGTCTAAAACGCCAAAGCGTGCTCTGGGCTGCCACCGATTCAGAAAGATCACGACCAATCAATCGACGGAACAACAGGTCCCGCGCTAATTGCTTCTCTAAGCCCGGATCACTTAATCGATACCAGCTTTGCAGCAACAGAGCCTTGAACATCATCAATGGTGTCCACGCCTTCTCGCCTGTCCGGTTCGCATGGACACCCGCTAATAATTTTTCAAGCCTTATCCAATCAATCAGATCATGAACCTCGTCCAGCTTCTTGCAAGGTATCGTGTTCTCCCAGTATTGGATCTGCTAAACTACGTTGTTACAAGTTTTTCCATGCCAACTTTTGCTCCCCCGGTGCGCAATTTTTATGAGTCAACCTTATCTTAAATTTCAACCTATTACTGGAAAGGCAAGAGCGAGGCCGCCCAGTTTTTCACCACCGTCCCCTTCGGCATGACAGCCCAGGAGCGGAACGCTTGGCTCTACCATGGGAGTGGCCTGGAACTCTTAAGGAGATCAAAAGCGTTGCGGACCTTGCAGGACTCAAAATGCGGATACCGTGCCTCGGTGGCGAGGTGCTCAAACGCGCCGGAGGCACGCCGGTCAATCTACCGGGGGGGCGAGCTCTTCACCTCTTCTGCAGTCCGGTGCCATCGATGCCACCGAGTGGGTAGGACCCTACAACGACCTGGCCTTCGGCCTTTACAAAGCGGCCAAATACTATTATTCCCCTATTCCCCGGCTTCCACGAGCTGAGCACCACGTTGGAGACCATTGCCAACAAGGTCGCCTTCAAGGCTCTACCCGCGGATCTGTAATCCATCGTGCTCAACGCCTGCAAGGTAGTGAACCAGGACATGTTGGCCGAGTACACCGCCCGTAACCCGGTGGTGCTCCAGACCCTAGTCGAGAAGCACAGCATAGATATGCGTTCCTATCCGAACGATGTCATTGCCATGGTGCACCGGCTTGCCAAGGAGGTAGTCTCCGAGCTCGCAGAGAAGGACCCATTTTCGCGGAAAGTATACGACTCATACCAGAAGTTTCTCCAGCAGTCGAAAACATTGAGCGCCATCTCCGAGCTGGCCTACCTGCAGGTACGCGACCTAGGCTGAGCGGGCAATTTGTGCCCGCTGGAGGGTGTCACAGAAGCCCGTCCGTGGACTGTTGCGGGGCGGAAATGGAACAACCTGGTATCCCGCTTCTTTTTTCTTCTGCATCACACAAAGACACCAAGCCCCAAAGGGATATAAGGATTGAGCGAAGAACGACAGAAATAGCGGAGAATGTTTCGTGGCTTTGTGGCTTGGTGTGAGAAAAATGAAAAAAGACCAATCGGCGGGATGCGCTGCGCTTTCCCGCTCGACTTGAGTCGAGCCCATTACGACACTCTCACCGGGAGAGAGCCTGCCCCGAGCGCAGCGAGGGGCTTGGGTGAGGGGGCAAAAGGTGAAGATCGATGCCTTTTGCGACACCCTCCGATGTAGAGGGCCTTATGGCCCTCCCCCCGCTTGCGCTCTATATTCATATCCCCTGGTGCCTGAGCAAATGCCCTTACTGCGACTTCAATTCGCACCCCCTGCACGGCGGTCCCCCCGAAACGGCCTACGTGGAGCGCCTGCTTTGGGACCTAGAGCAGGAGACAACCGACCTCGGTTCCCCCCGCCCGCTGACGAGTGTCTTCATCGGCGGCGGCACACCGAGCCTATTCTCCAGCGCGGCAATCGCCAGGTTGCTGCAAGGCGTGCGCGACCTGATCGAGCTGCCGGTAGATGCGGAGATCACGCTGGAGGCGAATCCGGGAACAACCGATGCCGCACGCTTCGCGGCCTATCGGCAGGTCGGCGTCAATCGGCTCTCCATCGGCGCCCAAAGCCTCTCGGCACGGCACCTGGAGCGAATCGCCAGGATCCACAGACCCGAGGACGTCCGTTCCGCGGTCGACCAGGCGCGACGGGCAGGATTCGAGAATCTCAATCTCGACCTCATGTACGGTCTACCAGAGCAATCACTCGTCCAGGCATCTCGGGACCTCAAGGAAACATTGGCACTGGAGCCCGAGCACATCGCCTACTATCAGCTCTCCATGGAGCCCGATACCGCCTTCCACCGGGCCCCTCCGCCTGTTCCCGATGAAGACTTGATTGCTGACATGCAGCTGCAGGGGACCGCAATACTGGCGGCGCGGGGATTCGAACCCTATGAGGTATCCGCCTACGCGCCAGCGGGACACCACTGCCGACACAACCTGAACTACTGGCGCTTCGGGGATTACTTAGGAATCGGTGCCGGCGCCCACGGCAAGCTGACGCTTCCAGCCCGACAGCGGATTGAACGCCGGTGGAAGCTGCGCGACCCGGCGACCTATCTCGACCCTGCCAATCGCGACCGCTTGGTCAGCGGGAAACAGGCCCTGTCGGAGACGGATTTGATCATAGAGTTCGCCCTGAACGCCCTACGGTTGCCGGAAGGCTTCGATGTGCCGCTGTTCGAACACCGCACAGGACTCCCTTTCGCTCGGATCGCCGATCGGGTCAACCAGGCCCGCTCGGCGGGCCTATTGGTCCCGGAGCAGGGTCATCGGGTGCGACCGACCGAACTCGGGCATAGGTTCCTCGACGACCTCCTCCAGTATTTCGCATCGTGAGGACAATCAACTTGTCCATGGAATTGCAATTAGACGCCCTGAATGGCATTCTTTAAAATTTACTAAAATAAATGATCAAAGCGGGGCGAAAAGGTCACATGAAAGAGGGGATTCACCCGGCGTACGGCGATATCAAGGTCGTGTGCAGTTGCGGCAACGCGTTTGTTACCCGTTCCACCCTCGGAAAGGACATCCACATCGAAGTCTGCTCCGCGTGTCATCCCTTCTACACCGGCAAGCAGAAGATTGTAGATACCGCCGGGCGCGTCGATAAGTTCCGCCGTAAATACGGGCGCTGAGCACCGGATTAGGGCCTGCCTCGGTTTGGCTCGACGCCTCCGCAAGCCTTAGTCTTTGCATCTCGCGGGAGGATTTATGCCCACGTCCCGATCCGAATCCGTGGCGGAGACCCAGAGCGGCGACATCGCCGCTTACATGCGTGATCTTGGGGAACAGGCACGGACTGCGTCCCGGGTGCTGGCCCGCGCGGATATGACGGCCAAGAACCAGGCCCTTGTGGCCATCGCCGACGCTATCGACCGCCAGCGCGAGGCCTTGGCGGAGGCCAACCGCGGCGATCTGGAGGCCGGCGCCGCTAAGGGGCTAGACTCGGCCCTGCTCGACCGGCTGGAGCTGACCAGGGCGCGAGTCGATACCATGATTGAGGGGTTGCACCAGATCGTGCGGCTGCCCGACCCGATAGGTGCCATCATGGACTTGACCTACCGCCCCAGCGGGATCCAGGTCGGGCGCATGCGGGTCCCACTGGGAGTGGTGGGGATCATCTACGAATCGCGGCCGAATGTCACCGTGGACGCCGCGGCCCTGTGCCTCAAATCCGGTAACGCCACGGTGTTGCGCGGCGGCTCCGAGGCCTTCCGTTCGAACCAGGCGCTTGCCCAAAGCATCCGGTACGGGCTCGAGCAGGCCGAATTACCCGCGGACGGGGTGCAGGTGGTCGCCACTACGGATCGCTCCGCGGTGGGTGCTATGATCGCCATGCCTGAGTTCGTGGATGTCATCATCCCCCGCGGCGGCAAGGGCCTGATCGAACGCATTAGCCGTGAGGCCAGGGTACCGGTGATCAAGCACTTTCACGGGGTCTGCCACGTCTACATCGACGCCGCGGCCGACCCGGAAAAGGCCTTCGACGTGGCCCTGAACGCCAAGACCCAACGCTACGGAACCTGCAATACCATGGAGACCCTGTTGGTGGCAGAAGACATCGCCGAGACGATTCTGCCCAGGCTCTGGGCAGCCTTCCGGGAACGGGGTGTGGAGCTGAGGGGTTGCCCCCGCATGCGGGAGATCTTACCCGATGCGCTGGAGGCCACGGAAGCCGATTGGGATACCGAGTATCTGGCCCCCATCTTATCCGTGCGCCTGGTCGCCGATCTGGATGCCGCCATCGAGCACATCGCCCGTCACGGCTCACAGCACACGGATGCCATCATTACGGAAAACTACAGCCGAGCTCGGCGGTTCCTGCGCGAGGTCGACTCGAGCTCGGTGATGATCAACGCCTCGACCCGCTTCGCGGACGGGTTCGAGTACGGGCTCGGTGCTGAGATCGGTATCAGCACCGACAAGTTCCACGCCCGTGGCCCCGTGGGTCTGGAAGGACTCACCTCGGTCAAATTCGTGGTCCTGGGCGATGGGGAGATCCGCGGTTGATCCTAAAAGCAACCGCAATTTCGGCATGAATACATAATCGACGGTAATCTGCCATGACTGAATCAGTAACGGAAGAAGCGCTGATCCGCGCTATTCGTGGCCAGCTCCCGCAACTGCTACGCAGCGATCCATCACTGGGTGACTATATTCTGAGCGTTACCCACAGCATTTTCCTACCAAGGTAGAAACGGAGGATCGGTTTACCCGAATGCTGAGTGAAGGTGATCAACGTAAACGAGTTCGACGATAAGGGAGAGGTCTTCGGACGGCCGGATCAGATCGAGCTCGACGTGATCATCAAAAATAGCCTGCTGATTCTCTGTGAGCTCAAGTCGTCGATGAGCAAATCGGACATGCATACCTTCGAGCATAAGGTTCGCTTTTATGAGCGGCGGCACCAAAGGCAAGCGAACCGTAGGATCGTGGTATCGCCCATGATCAATGACCGGGCGCGCCGGGTCGGTAAACAGTTGGGTATCGAAATGTATCCCGACTCGCTGGATGTACCGGCCAGCGAATAAGAATGCCCAAATTTCGGCATATTTTCACGGAAACATCTGGGAACCCTAGGGGGCGTTAGGCGCGACCAAAATTGAGTAGGTAAGTCTATGTCATATAGTGATTTTACATTAAAATAGAGTCAAGGAAGAACTCGATGTAAATGTGATTGAAGATAGAGATTTGTTCTCCTATACACAAGAAATTCAAATTAGTGATTATTTGTTGACCACCTTAAAATACAATGTACCACTTGCCACGGCTGTTGGAACTAAAAAAATTCGTTCAGAGCTGATAATTGCAAACGTGTTGTTAGAAGTTAGGAGGATACTAGATAATAAAATTAGCTTCTTTTCCGGAGTCAACCTCGATGTTGATTCAGCAAGTCACAGGAGCAGTTTTATATGAGTGCCCCTATTATTATTGTTGTTGAAGCAAAAAATGAGTATATTGCTGGTGGGTTAGGGCAATGTATAGCAGAAATGTATGCATCAAGTATATTCAACGATAAAGAGGGTGCGCATTTACCAATTATATACGGTACAGTAACAACAGGAAATACATGGAAATTTTTAAAATACGAGGATAATATGGCTTATATTGATTTACAAGAATATTATATTGCAAACACTGCCAAGATTGTTGGGGTTTTGGTAGAAATGGTGAAACAAAGTGCCTAACAATCGCTTACACTCGGACACTTCGCTGCTGCGCAGATCGCACCGGTGAAGCGAAACATTAACCCCTTTATAACAAGGCCCCGCAATGGAAGTCAAATTAAGCAAGCAACAAAAAGTCACCGTAAAGGGTTCGGAAGACATTTATCTGAATCATACGCCAAATTCTCCGTATAGCTGAACCCATAAAAATGATGCTGTTCATATCGCCTATGCTACAGTTTACGGGCTTGATTATCTGTTGACTTGGAACTGTAAATACATTGAGAACGCTCATATGAGAAAGGCGATAATGACAAGGATAATGCGAATGGGTTGTGAGATTCCGATCATCTGTACACCTGAATAACTGCTCGGAGGTTTATAATTTGGATTGATCCGATTGTCGAGGAAGTAAGAAAAATCCGACTGCAATATACCAATAAAGTTTAAGCATGATTTTTCTTTACTCTTTGCTGATCTGAAAAAGAAAGAGCAGTTATGGAATCGGCAAGGTTGGACGCCCGTCGAGCGTCCGTTTCATTCTCCTGAAAGATAATTCCACCGAGGGGAAAAATGCTTTCGCTCCTCTCCCCTGCCGGATAGCGAGAAAGCTCAGGGGCACCTTGAGCACTTACCTTCATCGGTAACTACACGGATGGAAACCCGAACCCACGCAGTATGATCGGCATCTTTGGCGGCACCTTCGATCCGATCCACTTCGGCCACCTGCGCCCGGCCCTGGAGATGCTCCAGGACTTGCCGCTGCAAGCGATCCGTTTTGTTCCCCTGAGAACCGCCGTGCACCGAACCCAGCCGGTGGCGACAGCCGCTCAGCGTCTCGCCATGGTGCGGACGGCAGTGGAAGGCCAGCAGGGATTTTTCGCCGACCCGCGCGAGCTTCGACGCACCGGCAGTTCCTACTCCTATGACACCCTCGTGTCCTTACGGGCGGAGCTCGGTCCCCGGCTCCCCATCTGCCTGTTGACGGGACTGGATGCCTTCGCTGAACTCCCGACCTGGTATCGTTGGAAGGACATCACAGGTGTGGCCCACCTGGTGGTTATGCGCCGCCCCGGAGCGGACGCGGTGACGGATCCCGAGCTGCGGCGCTGGATGGAACCGTGTCTGGCCACGGACCCTGTAGCGCTGGCCCGGATCCCCGGCGGCCTGATCCTGTTCCGGGATGTGACCCAGTTGGACATCTCCGCCACGGCCATCAGATCCCAGCTCGCACAGGGCTTAAGTCCACGCTTCCTGCTCCCCGCAGACGTGCTGGCCTTCATCGAGCAGGAAGGGCTGTATCGCCCATAAGCCCTACCAGAGACTTGAACGACTCCTGAATCCTACGCTGTGTCTGAAACCCTTGATCCCAAAGGAGATCCTATGCAGATAGAGCAACTGAAACGGCTAATCCTAAACGTCCTCGGCGACATGAAGGCCCGGGACGTCTCGGTTATGGATGTGCGTAACAAGACCGTGGTGACCGACTTTATGATCGTGGCCTCCGGTACCTCGGAACGCCACGTCAAGGCGCTGGCCGAGACGGTCGCCTTCCGTGCCAAGGATGTAGGAGAACCCCCCCTGGGCACCGAAGGGGTACGGGAGGGTGAATGGGCCCTAGTGGACCTCAACGGTCTGGTGGTCCACATCATGTTGCCCAAAGTGCGCGACTTTTATAACCTCGAACGCCTCTGGTCGACGCCCGCGTTGGTAACATCCGAGGCAACCGTGCACTAGCACGACGTTTCTGCATATTTTGTATACAACCATAGGGTGGGCTGTGCCCACCAATACTGCACCTACCCGGTGGGCACTACGGGTCTGAGAACGAATCGCCCGTAAAGAAGCGCACCAATATATTGGTATCAACCGCTATCATGAAATCGTCTTTTAACGCCCTGCGAAATGGCTTGTTTCATGTCGTCAAGGGATTTTGTTTCACCTATGTATCGAAGACAGGCGCCTACATCTTCGATTTTTGTTTCTTCATAAAGGTACCTTAGGTCTTAAAAGCCCTCCGTCACCGCTATTAACTACAATCAATTCTTGTCCCGGCTCCCAGCGATGAGCTGTGCGAAATGGCTTAGGTATAATTACTTGACCTTTGCTTGAGAATCTGGCTGTTTCCATTGAACGGGGCCTAACAAGTGAGAATAATGTAAAAACTATATGGTGTTCTGTAGGTGTCAAGTCAATGCCATTAAGTTAGCTGCTACTCGCTTGTCGTGGGGGTCAGAATGCGGAAGAGAAAACGACGAATCACGCGAATCCATTCTCGCCGATTCGCGTGATTCGTCGTTTCTTCTCTTTTTGTCGACTGGTAATGCTTAACTTAATGGCATTGGGTGTCAAGTGCCGAACCTTTCTGATTTCTCTTACGGAGATCCCCTTACAATGTGGGTAAATCGTGTGTCTCCCTGGTTACTGCGATGATCGGCGATCCTAAACAAATCCGGAAATCGGCCTCCGAGGGCGAGGTGGAGGCCTTTCTGCGCCAAATGGCGAAGACGTCGGTGCGTGCGACGGGCGGATGCGCCCGTCTAATCTTTGCCATGGATGCCACCGCAAGCCGCAAGCCGACCTGGGATCGGGCGGCGCGGATCCAGGCGACCATGTTCAGCGAGAGCGCGGAGCTGGGTAGCTTGGAGATCCAACTCTGCTATTACAGTGGCATTTTAGGGTTCGAGTGCTCGCCTTGGTATAAAGAAGCCTCTGCACTTCGCACCTGTATGACGGCTGTCTCCTGCGCGGCAGGGCTCAGTCAGATTGGGCGGGTGCTCCAACATGCCGAGGCGGAGTCACGACGCGGTAGGGTAAATGCCCTGGTGTTCGTGGGCGACTGCGTGGAGGAGAACCCGGACGAGCTGGCCGGGCTTGCCGGACGGCTCGGTCTCTTGGGTCTACCTGCCTTCGTCTTCCAGGAAGGAGCCGATCCCGAAGCGGAGCACAACTTCTGCCGGATTGCGCGCCTGAGCGGAGGTGCCTATTGTCGCTTCGACGCGAGCAGCCCACAGACCTTGCGTGATCTGCTGAGCGCCGTGGCGATCTACGCCGCCGGAGGGCGCACGGCATTGGAGGACTTTGGCAATAAGCGCGGCGGTGCAGCCCTACGCCTGGCCCACCAGATCGTCAAAACGTGATCCTTCCCGAGCAATGCTTGGTCGCCTGATCCTACTGATCGCGTTGGTGGGTGCAGTACTCTGGTTCCTGCGCTGGTTTAGACGCACTCCCCCAGAACGGGTTGCCAAGGTGCTGCGTCGCTCCTTGCTCTGGGGCGCTGTGGGAGTCTTGGTACTCTTGGCGGTCAGCGGTCGGTTGCATCCTCTGTTCGCGGCCCTCCCTGCCGCCGTTCCCGTGGTCATCCGAGTCCTCAATCTTCTGCGGTTGTTGCCGATGATCCGGCAGGCCATGCACGCCCTGGGGTTATCCGGGAGATCGGAGACAACCCCAAGCGCCGGGGGAGGCACCGCAGGACAGACCTCCTCGATCTGCACCCGCTTCTTGGAGATGACCCTGGACCATACCAGTGGCAAAATGGATGGGTTGGTTCTGGAGGGTCCCTTCCAAGGTTGTCGTTTATCCGCGCTGGATCTGGAGCAGCTGGTGGACTTACTGATCCTGTGTCGAAGCGAGGATGACCAGTCCGCAGCGGTACTCGAAGCCTATCTTGACAGGGTCCGGAGTGGCGATTGGCGGGAACGCGCGGGAGGACCAAGAACCGCACCGCCGGCCAATACCGTGCTGACCCTGGAAGAGGCGCTCGCGATTCTCGGTCTTGCGCAGGGGGCAAGCAAACACGAGATCCTCGCTGCTCACCGCCGCTTGATGCAGCGCTTCCATCCGGACCGTGGCGGCTCGGACTATCTAGCAGCCAAGATCAACGCGGCGAAGCGGTTGCTCCTGGACGAATAGGCCTTGCCCGGAGGAGACCAGGCGAAGCCGCCTCTTGTTTTATTGGTGGGCCGTCAGGGATTCGAACCCCGGGCCAAGGGATTATGAGTCCCCTGCTCTAACCGCTGAGCTAACGGCCCTTCGCTCTTATTCCGTATCGAGGAAGCTCTTAAGTTTTTCGGAACGTGTCGGGTGGCGTAGCTTGCGCAGGGCCTTGGCCTCGATCTGACGAATACGCTCGCGCGTGACATCGAACTGCTTACCGACCTCTTCCAGGGTGTGGTCGGTATTCATATCGATGCCGAAACGCATGCGCAGCACCTTGGCCTCCCGCAAGGTAAGGCTGGCCAACATGTTCTGGGTCGCCTCGCGCAGGCTTTCGGCAGTGGTAGATTCTACGGGAGCGACCACCCTGGCGTCCTCAATGAAATCACCCAGATGGGAATCCTCATCGTCGCCGATGGGGGTCTCCATGGAAATGGGCTCCTTGGCGATCTTCAGGACCCTGCGCACTTTGTCTTCGGGCATCTCCATCCGTGCGGCGAGCTCCTCGGGCGTGGCCTCACGACCCATTTCCTGGACCATCTGGCGGGAAATGCGATTGAGCTTGTTGATGGTCTCGATCATGTGCACCGGGATGCGGATCGTCCGCGCCTGGTCGGCAATAGAGCGGGTGATGGCCTGACGGATCCACCAGGTGGCATAGGTGGAAAACTTATAGCCGCGGCGGTACTCGAACTTGTCCACCGCCTTCATGAGACCGATGTTGCCCTCCTGGATCAAATCCAAAAATTGCAGACCGCGGTTAGTGTACTTTTTGGCGATGGAAATGACCAAGCGTAGGTTTGCCTCGACCATTTCCTTCTTCGCGCGTCGGGCCTTGGCCTCTCCGATCGACATCCTGCGGTTGACGTCTTTGATCTCGCCGATGGTAAGCATGTTTCCCTTTTCCACGTCCTGCAACTTACGCTGTGCTCGGCGGATATCCTGCGCACTTGCCACAAGCCGCTCGACATAGGGCCCACCGCCGGCAAGCTGCTGGTCGATCCAGTCTAAGTTGGTCTCGTTGTCCGGAAAGGTATCGATGAATACTTTGCGCGGCATTCCGGCCACTTCGACCGCCATGCCCATGATCACACGCTCCTGGGTACGGATCTGCTCAATGGCTTGGCGCAAAGTCTCTACCAATACCTGGAAGACATTGGTCACCAGCTTGAAGTGCAGGAATGCCTCAGAGACCTTCTTCATGGCAGCGCGGGTACGCTCGTCATCCCGTCCGAACCGCTCCAGGCAATCGCGCGTCACTGCATAATGGTCGCGCAGCAGCTGTACCCAGCGGGCGACCTCTTCCAGATCCGGGCCGGTATCCACCGCAGCCGCTTCGTCATCATCTTCCGTAGCTGACTCAGTTTTGCCGTTCTTGGCCGCGGCCGGCGACGACGGCACCTGATCGTCAGCGTCGGCGAACCCCAAAATGACATCGGAGAGGCGAACCTCTCCGTCGTCCACCTGCGTGAAGATATCCAGCAGCTTTTCGATTGTGCGGGGATAGGTGGAAAGAGCGGAAAGGACCTGATTGAGACCGTCTTCGATGCGCTTGGCGATCCGCAGTTCGCCTTCACGGGTCAGCAGCTCCACCGTACCCATCTCCCGCATATACATGCGTACCGGGTCGGTGGTTCGCCCGAACTCGTTGTCCACCGCTGCCAGTGCCGCCGCGGCGGCCTCGGCAGCCTCATCGTCGGAAACAGTGGTATCACTCAAGGTCTGATCGATTTCCGCAGGCGTGGTCTCGTGCACCGTGATCCCCATGTCGTTAATCATGTGCACGATACCTTCGATTTGCTCCGGCTCGACGATACCGGGCGGCAGATGGTCGTTGACTTCGGTATAGGTCAGGAATCCCTGCTCCTTGCCTTTGGCGATCAGTTGTTTGAGTTGGGATTTTTGCTGTTCTTGATCCATAAGGGACCTGCGGTTTTTGGGCGACTATATTACAGATACGTAGTTTTTTAGTTTAACACAAATCAATGAGAATTTTTCTCTTACATTCAACGATGTCAGGGCGAGCGCGTATAAATTTGCATAATTGTCAAACCCCACTAGATTAGGCTCCAGCCAGCGCTCGATCTTGCCCAGGGGCAGGTCCTTGTATTAGGCATGGTCGTCTCAGATCTGGTCCTTACCTAGCTTGCCGACCACTGCCGCCCAACCGCTCTCTGGCCAGATGGTTTCAGCGCTTACACGGCAAAAAACGTTTGGACCGATGATGGCCAATGCATCGAGATCGATCTGAATGGATAGCATCTGCAACGAGTGACGTGGAGTTCGTAGTTTCCGGTCGCCATCAGACAAGTGTCCCATCACTGGTCGGCGAGAATTATCCGACGAGGATTGTAAGCGCTTTCATCAGTCCATGAAAACTCGAGGACCGATTACGTTCACGCGTCAAATGCCGCGCAAACAGCCGTGCTCCTGAAACCTTGTCGAGCAAATGCTTCATGGAGATATCTTTAGAGCAGGAATACGACCCGACTCATCGCCTCATAGCCCCACCCCATCGAACAAACCCTGCTTCCACAAGGCGCCGGGAAGATCGCCTTCCGCACAGAGGTTCTTCAACAATCCACTGCCCGCCGCCCGGCGTATGGTTGCAAAACCTCGTTCTTTCACTAACCAATAGATCTCGTCCAACTGCGCTCCATTCAGAAAGTCCGACGAATGAGTGGACGCAAATACCTGCCCACTGTGTCGCGCATAGTTCCGAAATTCTTCCACCAATTCCACCAGTAGCTCCAGATAGAACTGGTTCTTGGGCTCCTCGCCAGCCAGCATTGGGTGCGGTCTCGGGTCGTACAACAGGATCAGGTAGGTAGTTCTTGATTTCGATGCTTTCAATCTGCACAGATCAGTCCCAGGCGTTTCCGAACTCAGGGCACGGGCTCGTAGGCCAGGTTAGGCCCCAGCCAGCGCTCGATCTCGCTTAAGGAGAGGCCCTTGCGTTTGGCATAGTCCTGGATCTGGTCCTTACCCAGCTTGCTGGCGGTAAAGTAGCGGGCCTCCGAATGGGAGAAGTAGAGTCCGCTCACGGCGGCGGCAGGGACCATGGCCTTGGATTCCGTCAGCCAGATGTCGGTGCGCGGCTCCACCTTGAGCAGACGCCACAAGGTGTCCTTCTCGGTATGATCGGGACAGGCTGGATAGCCCAGGGCAGGACGGATACCCTGGTAGCGTTCCGCAATCAGATCTTGGTTGCTCAAGTTCTCATCTTGCGCGTAGCCCCAGGCGCGCCGGCGTACCCGCTCGTGTAGCCACTCAGCCAGGGCCTCTGCCAATCGGTCCGCCAGGGCCTTGAGCATCAGGGCCGAGTAGTCGTCGTGGTCCGCCTCGTAGGCTGCGATCGATTCGTCGCTTCCCAGCCCAGCGGTGCAGGCGAAGGCGCCGATGTAGTCGGCAAGCCCAGTGTGCAGCGGGGCGATGTAATCGGCAAGGCAGTGGTTGTACTTGCCCGCCGGTTGGCGGCCCTGTTTGCGCAGGAAGCGGAAGACAACCTGGGGGTCGCCCCGTTCCTCGTCGCTGAAAACCAGGACGTCGTCGCCCACTGCATTGGCCGGGAACAGCCCGATGACGGCCGCGGCCCGCAGCTGCTTCTCGGCGATGATGTGTTCGAGCATGGCCTGGGCATCGTCGTAAAGCCTGCGTGCCTCCCTGCCCTTCTCCGGGTCGTCCAAGATCTTCGTATGACGTCCCTTGAGCTGCCAGGCATGGAAGAAGAAGGTCCAGTCAATGTAGCCGGTGAGGTCACGGATCGGGATATCTCCAAAAACCTGGATCCCCGGCTCGGCCGGTACCGGTGGCACATAGTTGCCCCAGTCGATCCGCACCGGATTGGCCCGGGCCTGGTCGAGGGAGAGCAGGTCGCGGGCCTCGTCCTGGGCAGTGCGGCGGCTGCGTATCTGGGCATACTCGGTGCGGACGGTTTGCTCGTAGTCTTCGTGCAGGTCCGGGGAGAGCAGGCGTGACACCACGCCCACGGCCCGGGAGGCGTCGGGCACATAGACCACCGCCTGTTCGTAGCGGGGCGCTATCTTGACCGCGGTATGGGCCTTGGAGGTAGTAGCACCGCCGATCAGCAAGGGTATTTTGAGACCCAGGCGTTGCAGCTCCTGGGCAACATGAACCATCTCATCCAGGGAAGGCGTGATCAGGCCCGATAGGCCGATGATGTCGACCTGATGTTCACGTGCCGCCGCGAGGATGGCGGCCGCCGGGACCATGACCCCCAGATCAATGACCTCGTAATTGTTGCACTGAAGCACCAGGCCCACGATGTTCTTGCCGATGTCGTGCACGTCCCCCTTGACGGTAGCGAGCAATAGCTTGCCTTGGCTTTGGGCCGCACAGTGGGCCTTCTCTTCCTCCAAGTAGGATTCCAGATAGGCCACGGCCTTTTTCATGACCCGGGCAGATTTGACCACCTGGGGCAGGAACAGCTTGCCAGCACCGAACAGATCGCCGACTCGGTTCATGCCGTCCATCAGGGGGCCTTCGATGACCTGTAGCGGTCGCTCGGCCTGGACCCTGGCCTCTTCCGCGTCCCGGTCGATGTACTCGGTGATGCCCTGCACCAGGGCGTGCGCCAGGCGCTTCTCCACCGGCCAATCGCGCCACCGGCGATCTTCCTTGGGGCTGGTGCCGCCGCTGTCGCCCTGGTACTTGGGCGCCAGCGCCACCAGTCGCTCGGTGGCGTCCGGTCGGCGGTCGAGGATGACGTCCTCCACGGCGTCCCGTAACTCGGCGGGGATGTCGTCGAAAACCACGAGCTGGCCGGCATTAACGATGCCCATGTCCAGCCCCGCAGCCACGGCGTGGTACAGGAACACGGCGTGGATGGCCTCGCGGACCGGGTTGTTGCCGCGAAAGGAGAAGGAGACGTTAGACAGGCCGCCAGAGGTGAGGGCGTGGGGCAGGTTGGCCTTGATCCAACGTACTGCTTCGATGAAATCCACCCCGTAGCGGTTGTGGTCCTCGATGCCGGTGGCGATGGCGAGAATGTTGGGATCGAAGATGATGTCCTCGGGGGGAAACCCCACCTGTTCGGTGAGGATCCGGTACGCGCGCATACAGATCTCGATCCGGCGCTCCAGTGTATCCGCCTGGCCCCGCTCGTCGAAGGCCATGACGATCACGGCGGCGCCGTAGCGCCGGCACAGCCGGGCCAATTCCATGAACCTTTCCTCCCCCTCTTTGAGGGAGATGGAGTTGACGATGGGCTTACCCTGGACGCACTTGAGCCCGGCCTCGATAACCTCCCACTTGGAAGAGTCGATCATGCAGGGAACGCGGGAGATTTCCGGCTCCGCGGTCATCAGATTGAGGAAACGCCGCATCGCCGCTACCCCGTCCAGCAGACCCTCATCCATGTTCACGTCCACCAGCTGGGCGCCGTTCGCCACCTGGGTGCGGCAGATCTCCAGAGCTTCTTCGTACTGCTCCGCAAGGATGAGACGCTTGAATTTGGCCGAGCCGGTGACGTTCGCCCGCTCTCCTACGTTGAGGAAATTCAAGGTGCGGTCGATGTTGAGCGGCTCCAATCCAGACAGCCGGCAGATGGGTTCGGGCCGGGTTGGCACGCGCGGCGGCTTGCCCGCAACCACCGCGGCGATGGCCTCGATATGTTCCGGTGTGGTGCCGCAGCAGCCCCCTACAATATTGAGGAAGCCGGCATCCGCCCATTCGGCGATCGATGCGGCCATATCCTCCGGTCCCAGATCGTAGCCGCCGAACTCGTTGGGTAGGCCCGCGTTCGGGTACGCGCTGACCCAGCACTCGGCCACCCGGGACAACGCTTCCACATAGGGACGCAACAGGTCCGGGCCCAGGGCGCAGTTCAGTCCGATGGAGAGGGGTTCGGCGTGGCGCAGGCTATTGTAGAAGGCCTCGGTGGTCTGCCCGGACAAGGTGCGGCCAGAGCGGTCCGTGATGGTCCCGGAGATCATCAGGGGCAACGAGCGGCCATCCTCCTCGAACACGGATTCGCAGGCAAAGATCGCCGCCTTGGCGTTCAGGGTGTCGAACACCGTCTCGATCAGCAGGATATCCGCCCCCCCCGCCATCAAGGCCCGGGCGGCCTCCATGTAAGCGGGTACTAACTCGTTACCAGCATTGTTTGTCGCCCGAGTGCGGTTGCCTCCGCGCGTGGCTTGGAGGGAGGAGGGCACTGACCCGAAACTCACATTGCGAAAGCCCGGATCATTGACGTCCGGTGAGATGGAACAGGTACGATTGGTGGGACTCAGTACGCCGGCCACGAATCTGGGCTTATCTGCGGTCGAGAGCTCGTCCGCCGCGGCGCGGGCTACCTGCGCCGCGGTCATGTTGAGCTCGCCGACCAGCCCCTCCAGGCCGTAATCGGCCATGGTGATGGCGGTCGCGCTGAAGCTGTTGGTCTCGATGATATCGGCGCCCGCCTCCAAATACTGCCGGTGGATCTCCCGGATGATCCGGGGCTGGGTGATGCACAGCAGGTCGAGATTGCCCGCCAGATCGCACGGCCAATCCGCAAAGCGTTCGCCACGGTAGTCCGCCTCCTGGAGCCCGTAACGCTGGATCATGGTGCCCATGGCGCCATCCAGAATCAGAATGCGTTCCTGGAGCAGGGCTTGGAGCCTCGAATGGGGATCGGACATAGACAAGACCTTGATTGCGATGGTGAAGAACGGGCGAAGGGTTTCAGTTAGGGTTTCAGTTATAGGCTACTTTGTCCCGCCAACTGCTTGACCTCCGGCCGCAAACGCTCCAGCAGTGACCCTCCCTCCAGCTTCTGTCTAAAACGCCAAAGCGTGCTCTGGTCCGCCCCCGATTCAGAAAGATCAAGACTCAAGGTGGCAACGCCTTCTCGCCTGTCCGGTTCGCATGGACACCCGATAATAATTTTTCAAGCCTTGTCCAATCAATCAGCGCATGAACCTCATCCAGCTTCTTGCAAGGCATCGTGTTCTATCCGCATTGGATCTGCTAATCTGCGTTATTGCAAGTTTTTCCACGCCAACTTTTGCTCCCTCGGTGCGCAATTTTTAGGAGTCAACATTATCTCAAATTTCAGCAACTTTGGGGATCTTATGCAAAGGTCTCATAACAAGGACTACCAACAAGGAAAGCACGCAGGAACAGGCACGGCGGCGCTTTGATCTCCCGACCGTTTCAGACACCAAAACAGGAAATCGCCCGACAATAACGTCCGTGCAACATGCGACGCGCCGCCGATCAAGACGCTGAACGCAGAGAAACATCCATTGCCCCCGTCCATGGGGGCAATGGATAAGGAATGTTCCTCTTGGGGACCCGAACCTGTTCGGAGCTTCTCGATTCGATCCCGGATCAGGGCGATGAGGTCGGAGGTGCCCGAGCGTACCAGCTCGAGCCCCGCTTTCTGCCGCTGCCCGGATTTCAGCGTTTCGATCCAGCCCCGGTAAGCGGAGTCCTGAATGTCTTTTGTTACCAGGTCGTCCGGCAGCCACAGGATCTGATGGACAGGCCGGGCCAAGGCGATTTCTGCCTGCTCTCGCGGGTAGCTGGTGTCTCGGCGGTCCTTAATCCTGCGGCCAAACGCGGCCCCGAGCAGATGGATACTCAGGTTCGCTTGGTCAAGGGCGGCGACAACGGCTTGGGCGTGCTCCCCATACTCACGGGGCGGAGGGATTCCTTCCAGAACTTGGGCACGGTCGCCGATCTCGTTGAGCAAACATTCACGCAGGTCGTCCCTACCCTCGTCCACGGCAGCCTGGAATATGATGGGTGGTGGATTTTCGGCGGGGCCGCCTGTTCCCGTGGGTAGCTGGTATCCCGGCGGTCCTCCTTTGGGGGATGTCGGCCCAGCGGTCTGCCGGGTACGCATGGCCTCCAGGATGGTCTCCGCGGCATCGACGATTTGGCGCAGTCGCTTGAGATATTCCGGGGTTGGCGGGGAAGATGAAGTCGCCGAGCTGGTCGTCCTCGGCGTCGTGCATGGAAAAGCCAATGGCATTGCCCAGGACCGGGGACCATTTGTTGGGCGGGTTGTTGTTGAGCAGGGTGTTGAAGATCCGCTTGTGCTCGCCTACCAGCAGGTTGTCTTGGTGCTTGCCGTGGAACCAGTCTAGCTCCTTTCCGCAGTAATTCGATCTGCGGTAGGCGCGGGAGTGGAGGACGAAGAAGAGGGCGGTGGAGTCGAGTTTGTCTTTGATGGCGACGTTGAAGTGCGTGTTGCCATCCAATTCCCGATCCCGCCAGATGCGCAGCCCCTTCAGACCGCGGCGCCTGGCGAGCCAGTTCTCGAGCTGATGATGAAATTCGTCCACCTACCCCGGCTTCCCCCCCCGGCAACTGATCGTTGTCCTCGTGAGCGAAGCTGATGAAGATGTCGTACTCGAAGTTCGGGACGTAGCTCATGTGCCAGATCTCGTGCCTTGTGGATACTGGTTACCGATGACGTGAAAAGAAAACGACGAATCACGTAAATCAACGCGAATGAGGATTCATGCGGATTCGCGTGATTCGTCGTTTCCCGTAATCGTAGAATGCGGTGAGCGATATGAACTGCATCGGGCATGACTCCGATTAATGCGGTTCGTTCCTCATCACATCCTACATTTTTAATCGGCTAGGTGGCCGCAAGTGATTGCTCACCTGCGGCTCCCACAGATTCGGACGTGCGCCATTCGCGCATCCGGCTCCTCGGCTTAACCATTGCTAGGTGACGTAGATGCTATGAACCCCTCGCGCCGGCGGGAGCGGGCTGCGTTGCAGCAGCCGCTTAAATGCCTCCCAGCACAGGCACGTTGCCGGTGAACGGCGACTGAGCCACTTACGCCAGCACCGTTGGACCTCATAGCGGAACCGTGACAATGCACGCGCGTTGCCTGTGATCCCGTAATAAGCCCAATAGCCCCGTAGCTTGCGATTCAATCCCTGTTGCTGGACCGCCACGGGTTGGTGGCGGTTTTGTCGGCACCCGTGTCCGATCCGCCGCAGGGCACGGCTGCTCCGGGACCGGGCGGTCTTGCGTTGGACTACCCATCGCCCTTTCCGAGAACGCTCCAATAGTAGGCAAAGCTGAGCCGGTCGAAACTGCGCACACCCTGTGGGCGCTTCGTCCCTTGCGACGATGGACGGCGAAAGCCCACCGGACACGTCTTTTGGGGATGCCGCGTCAATCCGAAGCAGGAAAACCGCTTGGGAAGCACTTCGAGCACACGCCGTGCTTCCTCTTCGCACGTAAAGGCCATGTTATAGTATATTTGTTAGTTAGTTCCCCGATAAGCGGCGCAGGGACGCGCCGCTTATCAGAAGAACTAGCGTCAGGCCTTCCAGTTAGGCGATCTGCTCGACGCACGGGGCACCGATGTGGATCTCAACGAGGAGTCCCATGACCCGGTCCGAAGCCTGGCCAACTTCGAGCAATCGGTGCAGCGGGTCCGGCACTTGGTTATCCTGTTCGGCTAGGTAGTCGCCCTTATGGTTGCAGGATCGCGTTCGGACCGCCGTCAAGGTGCTCGGGGAGCAATTCACCGCCGGTGAGCACGAGACCCTCGAGTACCTCTGGATCCTGCTCCTGCCCGGTAGCCGAGGCGTATGCCCGGAGCTGAAGCCGCAGCGCATCATTAAGGACAAGGGTAAGATCCTGGACAACAGCCACTCTGAGACCATTGATCTCCAGGCCATCGCCGAGCTCCTGGCCCTGATCGACAAGGGCTGGGCTGATACCCCACCTGCAAGAAGGCTTCCTGGTCCAGGACCGGGATGTCTGGCTCCTGGCCCGGATGAAGCCCGGCGAGGCCCCCTAGACAACCTGGCGGCGGCCTTACTCTGGGCCATCAGGGCGGATGCCGGCTGGGATCCGACGGCGGAACTGGTTCGTGGCCTATGCAGACGCGGCGTCCAGGCGGAGCTCGAACGCTTGGCCCCTTCCCTTCAGGCCGGGGACGCCAACCCCTTTCTGTTGATCGACCAGTTCGAGGAGGTCTTCCGTTTCCAGGACGAGCAACCCGGACAGCTCCCACCGGGAAGATGCCGCCGAGCTGGTGTCCCTCATGCGGCAGCTTGCCCAGCAAGGGGAGTTGCCGGTCTTTGTCTGTATGACCATGCGGTCGGATTTCCTGGAGGACTGCGACCGATTCCAAGGCCTGCCCGAGGCCATGAACTGTGGCCAACACCTGGCGCCCCACCTCACCCGGGACCAGCGCCGGGAGGCCATCGCTGGCCCCGCGCACCTGGCCGGGGGTGCCATCTCGCCGCGGCTGATGGATTACCTGCTCAACGAAAGCCTAGGCACCCGGGAAGACCTCCCTATCCTGCAGCACGCCCTCATGCGTACTTGGAACTCCTGGGCCGAGCAGTCTCAGGATCGCTCCATCGGCCTGGAAGACTATGAGCACATCGGTGCGGTCGAGGCCCTGTGTGTGCTCGGCGGCGGCAAGCCGGACCCCGAGCACCTCACGCTGGATCAGTTGGCGGCTAAGCGCCTGTTCCAGGCCCTGACCAAGGTCGCCGGATCCACCGTCCCACCCGCCTGAGTCGGGCCGCCGCTATTGCGGGCATCACACCAGACCAACTGCGGTCCATCATCCGAACTTTCCAGGACTACGGCCGGAATTTTTTGGTGCTCCCGGACACCGCCAAGGACGGCAATCCCATGATCGATATCTCCCACGAGAGATTGATCCGCCACTAGGCCCAGCTTGACGGTTGGGTCGAGGAAGAGGCCGATTCTGCCGCCGACTACCGGCGGCTTGCGGACACCGCCGAACGGTGGGAGACAGGCGAGGCCGAACTCTACCGGGGCGTGGATCTCACAGGTACCCTGAAGTGGGAGTCGCAACAGCAACCCACGCCGGAATGGACCGCCCGTTACCATCCCGACCTGACGTCCTCGGAGGTCGAATCCCACCTCGGACAGGTGGATACCTTCCTGCGGGAGAGCAAGCGGTAGGAGCGGATACGGCGCCTAAAACGGATGGGAATCTGGAGCCTAATACTGCTGCTCGCTATGGGCATCATCATTGGTTCGATCACAGTATGGCAGGGCTGGGAGCCTGGGCAGGCACTTGAGAAGGCGAACTTCAATCTGACCAAGGTCTATGAGCAGAAGGCAATCGCCGCCCTTGGGAAGGCCACCCAAGACGAAGACAGGAAATCCTCCTGCCGGGCCTAGCTCTATGCCACTTCGGCCCCGGCCCAGAGAGGTCTGGGGCCTGGCCTTTGCCCCCGATGGGCGCCAGCTCACATCCGCCGGGGAGGTGGCACTGTGCGCCTGTTGGACCTCGCCATTGGCAAGCCTAGGGGCAAACCCCTGTCCGGTCACAAAGGAGTGGCGTCAGACCTGGCGTTCGCCCCGGATGGAGGTCTGCTGGTCTCCGCCGGGCAGGATAGCACAGTGCGCCCGTGGCACTTCCCCCAGCCTCTGCTGTTCAGCGATCAAGGAAAGTATCGCACCCTGGCACAAGCGATCTACGCGGCCCTTGGTTTCCTATAGAAACAGAAGTAGAAACAGAAGGGAAACGGACCGGAGATCAAATCTAACCCCCGTACCCTTGAGGATGAGAAAAATTCGCCGAGCTCCTGGAACCCCCGCCAGCCGACGAGAGCAAGTTCGAGCAGGTCATCCGCTGGGCGGATAAAGAGTCCGGAACCAAATTGGGACCCTGAAACTTTTGGGGTGCGCCGACAGAGCGGTGCGACCGGATTAGACCCCATCCACAGGGGATACCAACGGCATATTTTCCGGGAACTCAAGTACCGAGGTCCACCCCCACCGCGGCGACGGCGCTTTCTCCTGGCCGCATCGCCTTTGCTTGGGATGGATGCATCGTCAAAATCCAAAGCGGCGGCAAATCGTACCATTTGGCGGCACCTTTGATTATGCTGGGTCCCACAGCTTCCTGTCAATGCCGAAGCAAGATTGCCGCCGCACTCCAAAAGCTTTGAAGTCCGCCGGTGGAGCGGTGCGGATGGATCGGAGCTCAGCTGGGCGCGGGGTAGCCCGCGTAGGGCGGATAAGTTTGCACCATCTGCCGTATGCCAGCCACCGCCGTCGGGTGGCAGCCATCGCTGGTCTGACTTGACCTGGAGGCTACCACCCGCTGCCATCCGGCGGGTGACGGCGCAAGACAAAGTCTTCTCGACCTTGCGTGACCGTTTGGCGAGAAACCAAGTCGAGAATGATTGATTGTCCCCAGAAACTTCAGTCCGCCGTAGGCGGATCGAGGTACAAACCTCCATCTTCCAGATGGATTATCTTCAGTCGGCGGTTGAGTCCGCCGATGGCCACTTTAGTGGTCCAACCTACCAGCTATCAGCTGATAGTGGTTGAGTGGACGAGATGGAGAAGACAGACACCAGCGTAAGAAGCCCTCATGAGGTTCCGCTAATGTTTGTGACCTTCTTAGGGATCGCCTCATTAGAAAAGCCATCGTGCTCTACGGCGATCAGGATAATGGGGTACGACTGCGCCTCTCTCAGCTCTTCTTCAACGTAACGAACGGCATAAGAGTAATTGGCAACACGGTCCGTCAAAAAATACTCAAAAAGGATAATCGGCGAGAAATGCAGGGCATAAGCGCCCTCTTCGGCCAGCCCCACAACCCGCCCCAATATACTATCCGGGAACAGAAAGACGCTGACCAGTACAGAGATATCAACGATGGTGCTCCGCAGCATAGGCTTTCCGTTCCTGATCGACGACGGCCAGGATTTCCGTTTCCTGTTCCGGGGAAGGCTCGCGGCTACCGATACTCACCGGGCGCAAAAGGATGCCTTCGCTCGTGAACTCCGCTTCCAGATAGTCACCTTCGGCTAGATGTGCAGCATCTCTGATTCGGTACGGCAAGGTGATTTGCGCCGCCCGCTGGACTTTGACAAGTACCATGGGTTGCTCCCTTGGATCATGGGTATTATCGAGGCTATTCCATAGCAATTTCCGAATTTTGTAAGGTTCCGGATGGATTCTGGACTGCTAATGTCAGATCAGTGGCATTTGGTGTTCTTCGGCATATTTCCGAGGTGCGTGGTTGATCGCTTCCGAATCTGGAAACAGCTTACGCAAATCAGAGGCTATAAGCACAAGATGAGTGCCTTATGACAGAGCCTCCCTGCTCCACCCGCCTACCTCGAATCTATCAAGGCGCCCGGTCATCAGCGATTGACGGAAAATGCAAGGCGCACATTGTTGGCGACCAGGCCGTCGTCTTTTTGCTCGCTCTCACTGAGATAGAACTCGAAGATGGTCTCGCGACTCATCAGCATTTCTTCCGACACCTCCTCGGCTATTTCGTTGGCGTGACAAAAGACGCTGGTATAGGGAGAGTCTGGCTCGCGCGGATCCGTGACCCACAGGTTAGGTGAGATGCGGTTGACGATCCGCATAAAGCCGTAACCCTTGTCGAAGAACCACTTGGTGCAGATACCGCGCGCGCAGGAACCGGCCTGGCCCCATTCGTTGCGGGGCTCATAGGAGACGGGCAGCAGGTCAGGGATCAAAAAACCGGGGTAAAAGGTGTCGACTGTTTGTTGCAGCTGGCGCGACACGTTCTTGAAGCCGATCAGCTCCACCCGACAACCGACGTTCTGTAGGGCATTGACCACCTGCAGGAAATCCCCGTCTCCCGTGACCAGCAGTACTTGGTCTAGATTACGTGCCTGTAACATAGCATCCACAGCCATGTCCAGGTCTGCGTTGGCCTTGGTGGTGACATTGCCATTTTCGTCCGTGTAACGGCGCACCTGCTTGACCGTAATCTTCCATCCGAAATCCCGTACCATCTGTTGATAGATCCTGGACTTCTTGGCGTAATCCAGGTCTTCCCTGGCACGCTCCGAATCGAAGGCCAAATAAGTGTTGAGCCGCTGCAGATGGCCCCCTTCACGGGCCGCAAAGCGGCGCAGCACGTCATAGCGCATCTGATAACCACCGTTGTATCTGACGTTTTCAGCGTCGACGAATACGCCGACTCGTAGATTAGAGCTCAAGAGATAAACCTCGCTCAAGCAATTGATGATTAGGGGTTCTCGGTCCGTCATCCAGGATAAAAGATAATGCCTATTCGATCGGATCAGCACTCGAATAGGCAGTCCAGCCGAAGTCGAACCTTTGACTTCGCGTGTCGAAAAATCCCATGGTAAGCGCGCTTCATGGGTCCATATCGATTCCCTCCAGATGCGGGGGGTGGGAAAGGTTATCAAGGGTCCCGATGCCCTGACCCGGTTCCCCCCGACTCGGAATTCCAAATCACAAAGACTCGATCCACTCCGGTATCGAATTCGGCCAACCGCGACACCTAACGACCAGCCCGGTTGTCGATCAGATCGCTGACCACTGTGGGGTCGGCAAGAGTAGAGGTATCACCCAGGGCGTCGATCTCGTCGACCGCGATTTTACGCAGGATCCTGCGCATGATCTTGCCCGACCTGGTCTTCGGAAGGCCAGGGGCCCATTGGATAACGTCCAGGGTAGCGATGGGGCCGATCTCACGTCGAACCAATGCCGTCATCTCCGCTTTCAGATCGTCGCTCGGCTCCACGTCGGCCATGGGAGTTACATAGGCGTAGATGCCCTGGCCCTTGATGTCGTGCGGATAGCCGACGACGGCGGCTTCCGCTATCCGAGGGTGCAACACCAGGGCGGACTCGATCTCGGCGGTACCCAGCCGGTGCCCGGAAACGTTCAGCACGTCGTCAATGCGGCCGGTGATCCAATAATAGCCATCCTCGTCGCGGCGTGCCCCATCACCGGTAAAGTAATAGCCTGGGTACTGGGTGAAGTAGGTCGCCGCGAAGCGCGCGTGATCGCCATAGACGGTGCGCATGGTGGCCGGCCAGGGACGGGTGATGACCAAGGCCCCTTCCCCCGCCCCCTCGATCAGGGTACCGTTGGTGACATCCACCAGGGCCGGCACCACACCGAAGAAGGGTCGGGAGGCGGAACCCGGCTTGAGCACGGTGGCACCGGGCAAAGGCGTGATCAGGTGACCGCCGGTCTCAGTCTGCCACCAGGTATCGACGACGGGACAGCGTTCATCACCCACGATCCGATAATACCACTCCCACGCCTCGGGGTTGATAGGTTCGCCCACGGTGCCGAGGATGCGCAACGACTTGCGGGAGGTTTTCTCGACGGCCCCCCTGCCGGCACGCATCAGGGCGCGGATGGCGGTAGGGGCAGTATAGAAGATGGCAACCTTGTGCTTGTCCACGACCCGCCAGAAGCGAGAGGCATCCGGGTAGTTGGGGAGACCCTCGAACATGAGCGAGATGGCCCCGTTGGCCAAGGGTCCGTAAATGATATAGGTGTGGCCGGTGACCCAGCCGACATCCGCGGTGCACCAGTAGACCTCACCTTCCCGGTAGTCGAAGGTGTACTTATGGGTGATGGCGGCGAAGACTAGGTAGCCACCCGTGGTGTGCAGCACGCCCTTGGGCTTGCCGGTAGAGCCAGAGGTGTAGAGGATGAATAGCGGGTCTTCGGCGTCCATCGCTTCCGGCGGACAGTCCTCCGAAGCAGTCGCTATGGCCGCTTGGTACCAGATGTCACGGCCGTCAGTCCAGTCGATCGTACCGCCGGTACGCTTTACCACCACAACGGTGCTCACATTCGGGCACTCGGCCAAGGCGGTATCCGCATTTTTCTTCAAGGGTACTAGGCGCCCGCCGCGGATCCCCTCGTCGGCGGTAATTAGGGTCCGGCAATCGGAGTCTAGGATGCGATCGCGTAGAGAATCGGGGGAGAAACCGCCGAAGACTACGGAGTGGACGGCGCCGATCCGCGCACAAACCAGCATGGCGACCGCGGCCTCCGGAATCATCGGCATATAGATACAGACCCGGTCGCCTTTTTTGACACCGCGGGATTTGAGCACGTTCCCCAGTCTGCATACTTGCCCGTGCAATTCGCGGTAGGTCAGACTGCGATCCTCCGCCGGGTCGTCACCTTCCCAAACGATGGCTACCTGATCGCCGCGGGTGTCCAGGTGGCGGTCGAGGCAGTTGTAAGCCACATTCAACTTGCCGCCCTCGAACCATTTGATGTAGAGATTGTCGGCGTCGAAGCTGTAATCGCTGACCCGGTCCCACCGCTTGCTCCAGGTTACGAAGGTTTCGGCCTGCTCCGCCCAAAAACCCTCCGGATCAGTGACAGAACGCTGATACATCGCTACGTACTTTTCGGCATCGATGTGGGCGGTGGCCGCAATCTCGGCTGGAATATCATGGACCTTGATCTCTGTCATGGGAGCCGTCTCCACTTTCGGTTGGCAGGATGCCTAGGGTTACGAAACGGACACTTTTATGCTAAACGCTTGGCGCCGGCTTTGCCAGCCACCGCCTTACCAGGTCAAAAAATCCCGCAAGGGTACTCCTTTACCGCGGTCCCGGTAGGCCGCTTGGGCCAGAAACAACTCGGCCGCGGCGAGGGCGTCGCTCAAGGCATTGTGAGCATCATAACGGGGCAGATTGTAACGCTCACCCAGGGTATGTAGACGCAGATCCGAATCCTTGAAGGCGATATGATGGCGCTCGCAGGTGCGTTTGGCTAGTATTTGGGTGTCGATGACGGGTACCGGTAATCTGACTCCGTACAGCCGCTGACAGGCGGCGTCCAGGAAGCCTTTCTCCACTGCCGCATGGTGCGCGATCATCACCTTTCCCGCCAGTCTTTTCAGCAGCTCCGCAAGCACATCGTCCAGGATCTCCCCCCGTGCCGCCTGGTCGTCGGTGATTCGATGGACGACGGCGCTGGCCTCCGGGATGGCACGGGCGGTCCGCACCAGGCGATAGTAGGCATCGCCAAGGTCGATGCGGTTGCACCGCACGCTTACCCAGCCCAGGCTCAGGATGTCGTCCCGCTTCGGATCGAGCCCGGTGGTCTCGAGGTCGACGGCGAGCAATGCCAGCTCCCGGTAGTCTGCGGACGGCTTCGGGAAGGGCGTTTCCAGATAGTCCCGCAGCGGTCCGGCGGGGGTCCTGCGTAACGCCCAGCGGCGGCGCAGATTCAGGGTTAAGTTCAAGGTCTATGGCCTATAGCCGGAGGAGAACTGAGCCATAGGGAACTTTCTTCACCAGTATAATAATGAAGAGGCCTTTGCACGAGATCCCCAAAGCTGCTGAAATTTGAGATAAGGTTGACTCCTAAAAATTGCGCACTGGGGGACCAAAAGTTGGCGTGGAAAAACTTGCAACAACGCAGATCAGCAGATCCAATG
>Ga0049113_10000056_pt1 | contig 26848 bp, 44 predicted proteins | sample WorMettanBELIZE1_FD_55214 | JGI IMG/M metagenome (GOLD analysis project Ga0049113, IMG submission 55214) | Marine gutless worms symbiont microbial communities from Max Planck institute for Marine Microbiology, Germany - Olavius tantulus BELIZE.1 | ecosystem: Host-associated > Annelida >... | reverse complement strand
GCACCGTATGCGATGAGCTTCTGTAAGACCTCATAAATGAGAGTAGACTAAACGTCTTGCACTAAAGTGCATGGTTTTTACTAACGAATTGAAACAATAAACAGGGGTTCCTTGTTGTGGTTGAGGTATCGGTTGCTCATTGAGTATCGTAATTATCATCTCCTTGATCTTTACAGATGCCCGCATATAGATCTCTTCCGCATTACCATGAAGGGAGAGAGATCTCTTACAGTATACGGGTCCACCGTCAATCTCCTTAACACAACGCAAATTGGTTAGCTTTGTTTCGTAAATTCCGCGGCTGATGAGATTTTATAAAGGTGAGCCACCACGCCCGAACGGAACATCCGTCATGTGGAAAATGATGCATTCGAATGGTTCGTATATCACAGGGGAAAAAATCCAAGCCCAGTGGACAAGAATATGTACTGAGGTTTTCTGATAGTAAGATACTCAGGAGTAAGATGATGCTGGTCTCGGATTAGAATCCATTTACCTCCAATACGTTCAGTAAACCGTTTCCGTATTCCTGGAATCCATTCGTGATTCGTAGCGATGACATGGGTCATGGTGTTGACAGATCAATCTGCACGATAGATTTTGAGGGAATAACGATGCCCGTCTATTACAAAAAACGCCGGGTAGCGTTCGTTCTTGCGGTCTGTCCTTGGAGGAGATTGCGGGATAGTCATCGATAAACATCTCGCATAGTCGGCGGGTTGCCATCCACTGCGCATTTCGCAGCTCATCCACGAGTTCATAGCCATTGAGCACGATCTGATCAGTCAGATAGATATCACCGCTATCGGATTCGAACAATGTAATCGGGATGCAGTCGAGACCTTCGAGTAACTGCCAAGTTAACGGTGACCAACCGCGTCCTTTGGGGAGCGCACTTTCATGGACAACTAGATCATGCACATTACGAGCCAGCACTTCCGGTCCCGCAAGCTGGCTACAGCCTAAGAAAAAAGCGCAATCGCCATCTGGCAAGTCGTTCACGGCGTGCACCCAAGCGACTTCGTGTCCACTTGCGTTCCAGGATTCGACAAGTTCTGAAATTTTATCATTAATCCAGCTATCCATATCAGACACCACGGCAAGTTTCAAAATACCCGTGATGGCTGCGACAACCCGCCAGGGTCCCTGTCCATCTGTGATGGTGGCCGTTGCCGCTGACATCGCTGAAAGTCTTTCGGCGTCGTCGAAAAGCGACGCTAATGTTTCCGTTATATTCTCCGGGGTTTCATGGCACCCTTCTCCAAGATTGATAGCCACCCCAACATTGGCTAGAGCACGACCTATGGGTACCTGATTGTCGGCAATGGTCACTACTTATAGAAGGCAACTCAAGTGCACATCGCTCCCAGGCTGCAACCCCGCTGCCCCCAATAGCGAGAGCCGCCGCCATGAGCTCTGCGATGCGTTCGGTCTGCACATGCAAACAAAAATCTGGATGAGCTTTGCAATAGCGGCACAGCTGCGCCTAGTGAGGGTTCGAACGGCCGATGACTACGTCCACCCGGACCGAGGACCGGCAACGAGTGAGAGGGCTTCCAGGACCTTTATCGTCACGTTTCCGGCATCCACCCCGCCGAAAAAGACGAGAATGCGTCGGACCTCCCCGGTGCGGATGCGTAGATCCTGCCGTGCTCATGCGAACTCGGGCCGCAGGAGGACAAAACGCGGTCCCAACAGGGTACGGCAAGTGTCGGGAACCAACCCTCGATAACGCACCTCCGGATTGGGGTAGAAATTACTGGTCCAGTAACAGGTCGCAGGCATGCGGGCGATCCGCCAGATCATCGATGACCATGAGCCGAGCATAGCGGCTACGCAGATGCGCTTCCCACCGCGCGTCGAGGGTATAATGATCCACAATGAGCCAATCGAGCTTGTCGGCACCGACGCGATCCAACGTTGCTGTCGTCTGTTCCGCATCCGTATCCTGGGATACTCCGAGCCATGCGATATGGGTCGGAGCATTCCGCTCGGCCATTGTTACATCGAAGGCAGGCGGAGCCGGCAGCAGCTCGAGCCTGTGTCCCCGCTCACGTATCAAGGCGTTGACATTGTCCGCCAGCTCGCGGCAGATGAAGAGTACATCATGCCCACGCAGCACCAACTCATCCGCGAGGGTAAGGCAGCGCATCAGGTGACCGGTACCGATTCGGCGGAAAGAATCGGTTCGGAAGGCGATGTGCATAAGAGATAACTGATTGCTTATTGAGTATATTCAAAGTGCGGGCAATTACAGTTTAGAAGAGGGTTCGTTCTTACTTGACCACAATAATGCCACCGAAACCTGTTAGTTCAATCGCTTGAAACCAGCATGGCAGACAGGCCCCTTCAGGAGTGAGGTGACATCCCACCCCTACTCGCATTCATCGATCAGGTCGAAGACGCTGTCGAGAGCCTCGAAGTAACCATCGACGACCGCTGGTATGTGCTCCGTACAAGCATACATACTGGTTGCGGCAAGGTAGCCTTTCGCCAACATCTCCTGGGTTATCAGGGTCTTGTATTCCAGCACCTTCGGGCTTTGACTTGCAAAGTCGATCAGTGCCGGCAAACCGGAAAGCTCGATTTGGATCCCCTTGTCGTCGGCAAGGTGCCGCCAGCCCTCGGCGATCACATGGCCAGTCACGGTAATCCGCTCCCAAGAGCGCTCGCGTTCCATGACCTCGAGCGTCTTCAAGGCCGCGCTCGGGCCAATGCGCTCGGTCCAGAAGGTGCTGCTGATGAAGGTCGATTGCGTGGCCTCCATCAGGGCACGGCGCCCGATGACCGCCGTTATCGCGTAGCCGTTTCCCAATACCTTACCGAAGATCACCATGTCCGGCTCGACGCCGAACTTTTTGTGCAGACCACCGAAGGTCTTGCGGAACCCGGAAGTACACTCGTCGAAAATCAGAACGATACCTTTGTCGGTAGCGAGTTGGCGGACATCCTGCAGGAAACCTTCCCGCGGCCCCAGGTTACGCGACACTTCCATCTTAAATGACGCCAACATCCTGTTACGCAACCAGTGCCTCCAATTCATCGAAGCGGTTGTAGGCAAAGAGAAACACCATGCCTGCCAAGTCGCGTGGAACCCCCTTGGGCTCGAGTCCGGGCAAGAGGTGTCCATCCAGGTTGTAGTCGTCGGCAAGATTGGCAGAAAGGTACCAATCGTGCCAGCCGTGGTAGCCGTAAACAGCAACCTTATCGCGTCCCGATGCGGCACGGGCGATGCGAATGGCGATGGCATTGGCTTCACCGCCAGAGCGGGCGAATCGTACCATCTCTGCCCGGGGATGTAACTCGACCAGCCGTTCGGCCAATAAGACCTCCTCCGGGCAATTCAACGTGCTCATGTTGCCGGCCCGCACCATCTGCACGACGGCCTCGTCCACTTCCGGATGACCATAGCCCAGGATGTTAGTACCGATGCCCATGATCGACATATCGATGTATTCGCGGTCATCCAGGTCCCAGACCCTGCACCCCTTTGCACGGCTGAAATAGGCTGGCCACTCTCCGGGAAGGAACATCTCCGGACGCTTCGACAACAGCATGTTACCGCCTGGAATGACTCGCTTGGCCCGGCGCCAGAGCTTTTGGCCCGTGCCCATGGTCGCGCCTTCGTTGGTGGGCACGTGACGATTGGCCGCGAACAGCTCCGGGTGTTGTCGCCGCAAGGCTAATACCTCGCGCCAACCGAAGTCCAGTCGGGGATGAAAGTACGTGAATACACGCCGAATAACGTCCAGGCCCTCGGGCTCATCGACAGTCCAGCGCTCGGCCGAGCAATTTTCCTTATAGCGATAGTTACTCACCGAAAACCGGCCCGATTCCCGCAAATAGGGTGTGACATGCTCCCGCTCGTGGGGTTGGGTCGCTTCCCGACTCGCCCGTTCCAAGGCCACAACCGAAAACACATCCGTATCCAGTCCGTCCGGAAAGGTCCGTCGCCCAGTGTTGGATAAATAATCTACCGGGTCTGCGTGAAAGGCCCCGACCACGACATCCACTACTGCCGGATCGATCAGCGGATAATCCCCGGTAATACGTACGACGCAGTAGGTTGATGCGGCTTGGCCGCTCAGTAATAGCGGTCCAGCACGTCTTTTTCGCTCCCCCGATAGACGGCATACCCCAACTTTTGTACATATTTTGCGAGCGATTGATTCCGGGAATGATCGGACGTTGCCAGTACAATTTGATCGACCCGCGTTGCTAGGGACAACCGGTGGAGCAACAACCCGATCATCGGTTTTCCCAAAATAGGTTGCATCACCTTGTTGGGGAAACGGGTTGATCCTATTCGCGCTTGAACGACAGCCAGGGTCAGGCAACGCAGGCACACGACCGGATGCGGCAGTCAAGATATCCTGAAGCTAGGTGAGACTTTCTACTCCGACAATAACCCGGTCGATGTCCGGCTGAGTCAATACAAAGCTCAAACACACAGATAAGGGAGTGAGACCGGTATCTTGTCAGGTCCCGTGTGATTATATACCGAGGAGGAGCTACCCGCTGCTGCAGGCGAGAGAGGTATTGCGTCTGCTAGCGGGAAAGGGAGCGGAGGGAGAAGCAAATCCAGTCGAGGGGTCGGTCAACAAGGCTTGAGCTTGGTTTGGGTATAGCACGAATCCTTGAAGGAAGGCATGACCGAATCATGAATATCCACCTGCACCAGCAGGTGCGAACCTCCCCTCATCTCAACCGCCACACGGTGGCGAAATGGCGTCAACGCAAGGGGACGGAGGATGGCCCACAACGGCTCCGGACGACCCTCAGCGCGGCCCAGGAAACGGTGGTGGTGGCCTTGCTGCCCCTGGATAACCTGCTGGCGGTTATCCACGCGGAGGTTTCGCGTTCGGGCCTAGACTGCTGCCTGCGCCGCCACAGGGTATCGAACCTCAAGGCGCTGATGCCCCAGGAGGAAGGCGCTAAGACGCCGGCAACGCCCTTCAAGGCTTACGCCCCCCGCTTTCGTGCACGTCGATGTCAAGTCCCTTCTCCAAATGCCGGATGAGGACCATCGGCCGTATCTTTATCGCGGCCATTGACCGCGCCACCCGTTGAGTCACGGGGAGCTCCTGCAGGAGCAAGTCAGCCGCTTCCGCCAGCGGTTTCTTGAAGCGCCTGATCGACAACGCCCCATTCACCCTCACCACGCTCCTCACCGACAACGGCAAGGAATTTACCGACCGCTTCTACGCCACCGGCCAGCGCCCGCCGACCGGCGCCCACGCCTTTGATCGGATGTGTGCCGACAACCCCACCGAACATTGCCTCAAGCCCAGAACCCCGCAGACTAACGGCATGAGCAAACACTTCAATGGCCGTATCGCTGATGTGCTGCGCACCACCCGCTTCGATTCATCCGCGCACTTGACCGATACCATCAAACGCTACGTTCAGGTCTATAATCAACACATTCCCCAAAAGGCGTTAGGCCATATTTCCCCCCTAAGGCCATGAAAAATTGGTACCAAAAACAGCCCAACCTTTTCATAAAATGTGTCTATAAGTCTGACGGGGCTTGACAGTTACCGACAGAATTTCCCTAACTCATTAGGTAGCGGATGGACCAAACTACAACAAAAGCAGCAAAAAATGATTCTCATGTTTAGAGGACTCAGCGTGACAACGGCCCAAGACGTACTGCTCCCCGACATCGGGGATTTCTCGGAAGTGGAAGTCATCGAGATCCTGGTGCAACCCGGCGACCAGGTCGGCGTCGATCAATCCCTGATCACTCTGGAGAGCGACAAGGCGACCATGGAGATCCCCTCTCCCCTAGCCGGCGAGGTTACCTCCATCGCAGTCGTGGTGGGGAATAAGCTGAGCCAAGGGGACCTGGTACTGACCCTGACGCCCCAGGTCCCGGAGACTGAGGCCCAGGCCGATGCGCCGACGGCTGCACCGGAAGAGATCCCGGCGAGGTCCCCTGAGAAGATTCCCCCGGCGGAGATCGAATCGATCCCCGAACCCGTGACCGAGTCGGAGACAGTCGGCCCAAGACCAGGAGAGGCGGCGCGCCGTCGGGCCCCGGTGCCCACGCGACCGGAAGACCTGGCTGCCATCGCCAAGGGACGCAAGCCCCACGCCAGCCCTGCCGTGCGTCGCTTTGCCCGCGAGCTGGGCGTCGATCTGACTCTGGTCGCAGGCTCAGGCCCCAAGCACCGCATCCTCAAGACTGACGTCCAGGACCATGTCAAAAAGGCCCTGGCCCGCGGAGCCGCCGCCCCGGATGCCGGCTTGCCCTTCCGGCTCCCCCCCGCACCCGAGATCGACTACGCCAAGTTCGGCGAGGTCGAGCTCGTCCCCCTACCGCGCATCACAAAGATCAGCGGGAGCCGCCTTCACCTCAATTGGATCAGCGCCCCCCAGGTCACTCAGCACGACGCAGCAGACATCACGGACCTGGAGGTCTTTCGTGCATCCCGGCGGGAAGCCGCGGCCAAGGAGGGCGTAAAACTCACCTTCCTGCCGATCCTGATGAAGGCGGTCGCCAAGGCCCTGGACCGGTTTCCCAGCCTCAAGGCATCGCTCACCGGCGACGGCGAGCGCCTGGTGCTCAAGCGCTTCACCCATCTGGGCGTAGCGGTGGACACCCCCGATGGCCTCGTGGTCCCGGTCATTCGGGACGTAGACAAAAAAGGCATCTATGCACTCGCCCGCGAGCTCGCGGAGACCAGTGCCAAGGCCCGGGCAGGCAAGCTACTGCCCGGCGACATGCAGGGGGGTTGCTTCACCATCTCCAGCCTGGGAGGCATTGGCGGCACCGCCTTCACCCCCATCGTCAATGTGCCGGAAGTCGCCATCCTGGGCGTCTCCCGCGCCGAGATGAAGCCGGTCTGGAACGGCAAGAACTTCATTCCCCGGCGCATCCTGCCCCTGTCCCTCTCCTACGATCACCGCGTGATCGACGGCGCTAAGGCCGCTCGCTTCACTGGCCTGCTACGGGAGCTCCTGGAAGACATTCGGAGCCTATTGCTCTGATTCCGAGCCGCAAAGGAATTGTAGGGTGGGCTGCGCTCACCGCCCCGGCAAAGAAAACTACGAATCACACGAATCGGCGCAAATCGGATTCGTGTGATTCGTAGTTTTCTTTGCCGACCAGTAACGCTTAACTGAATGGCACTGGTCCTGAGCAGTCCTGATCCCCTATCTTTCATGGGTTGTTCTTCTCTCTGAATTCAGGGCCGGTCGGTCTATTATTTTTTAGATCTGTCTTCTTGACATGAATGAGTCGGTGTCCCAGCATATCGACGGCTATCTGAGATTATTCAAGAATAATGTAACCAATTAATGGTTCATAAACACCATCTTCCGGTTCCATGTCAAGAAACAGAATCTCGCTATAAACGGGATCGAACCCCTTGATTTTGATTTCTACCGGGCCGCAGACCTCACCCTGCACTAACTGCTGGGTTGCGGTCTCACAATCGATTTCTCGAATTGTATTGAGTTTGCCGAGCCTTTCTTTCTAGACTGTTGGAAACACCATATGCGCCGATCCTGTATCGACTAACGCATCACAATGAACAACAGATTCGGGATCGAAAAGATTTTTGACGGAGACATGTGCAATTATCCGTCCCATGTTCACCTCTCAAGCCTGGTACGCCTTTGTTCAGCCTACTCGGTCCACACAACGGACCCCGGTAGGGTCTGCTGCAATACCATTAAATCAAGTGTCACCGGCGCCGTTCGTGATCAATTGAACGCTATTGTTAACGATACGCAATCACAAAGGTGCGCCGAAAGGGAAAGAGGACCTTACCGTCGGGATGGAGCCGATAATCAGCGGCAACCTGGGCGCGGAGCAGCCGAACAAACGATCTGGAATGAACACCCCGAATATCGGATTTTTGGGCTAGATACGGACTTGTCGTACCTCCACATCCCCAAGCAATTTGATGCTGTTCATCGTCGATATACCACGTTCCAGGTGCGCGCGGACATAGCGGTAAGCTCCTCGGGTGAATCGACCCTAACGCCGTCCCAGCTTGCGCGATGGGGAGCAGTGCTGCAAAGACGCTGTCGTATGGTCCGGCAAAAGTCTTCCAATCGATTTCTATTGCCGTATCCAAGGGGGCGGGGAGAAGCGGCTTGGTTGCGAGATTCAGTGATCTACAGAGCGCCAATCTGCAGAGCTGGTTCCAGTTTATTATCCCAGTTCGCTTCTTCAGCTTGGTGAGGATTTCTCTCCCTTTCGAGCTGATTCGGATGTGGTCGACTGGTGGCTTCATGAGTAGCGAAGTATCCGGCCCGGATAGCGGTTGCATGCGCTTCGCAGCTGTATTCGAGCAAATAGCGTCGACTGATATAGGGATCGAGTGCTCGATGGTAGTACCCGATGATCTCTTCGTCAGTGGACAGGAGGAGAACCTGATGGGAGGCCGCAGGGAAATAGCGCTCCACCAGGTTGTGGCGATGAGATGAATCGAGACGACCGAGCGGGGTGTCGATAATGGCCGGGATCGGGCGACCGGAGGCTCGAGCCAGGCTCCACAGCAGAGCGGTTGCGAGCAGCTGTCGTTCACCTGCAGATGGGCGCTACGAAGGGCAGGCAATGGCCGTTGGGATCCCTGAGGTTGGGCTCGAAGCCCTGGGGGTCGATGCTCAGACTACCAACCAGGTTGGTCTTGCCTAACAGTTTACAGAAGGATTCCAGCATGAGGGCTTAGATGTTATCTGTGTGGTGGGCGATGGCTTGATGATGGAGGGCCTTGAGGGTCTCTCAGACCCGTGCGGAGTGAGTAAGGATGCGCGCTCGGTCGTCGGCCTCGATGCGGGCTTCCAGGTTTACGGCGCCGAGGTGTTCCAGCCTGGCGTCGACCTCCGCGTACCGGCGCTGCAGCAGGGCCCGTTTTTCGCGGAGCCAATCCAACTCGTGGAGCTTGGCGTGGTGGTTTTGCTCTGCGACATCCAGAGCGTTTTGGGCGGCTTGAATACTGGCTTCGCTCGGGATGCGTGCCAACTGGGCCTCCGTGCGGGCCAAGCGTTCTTCCAGTTGCTCCAGGCGTTAGGTCAGCCGGCTCGCTACGCATTCGGCACTCGGGATCCGGGTAGCGCGTAAATAGGCAACCTGCACCGCAAGCTGGTCATCCGCATCGAACAGGAGGGACCGGCGTGCCAGTCTGGTCCGGTCCGGTCCGCTCGGCCCGGTCGACCGCCAGGATGCATCGGATCTTACTCAGGGTATCGTTACCCACTACCTCGCCGCCCAAGGCGGCGAGTAGTGCACGATCCCGTTCCTCCAGGGCCACTGCGAGTACCTTGGCATGTCGGATCCCGATTTCGTGACGGGCTTGGACCTCGATCTCGGCAAGTAGATCGTCCACCAGGGCCAGGGGTAGGGGGCCGGCGACCAGATCACGCAGGGCATCTTCGCATTAGGCTTTCTCCTTCAGTAATGCTCCATGAGTAGCCTGCAGGACGTTACGTTCTTGATAGAGATTGCCTCCTGCGACCTCATAGGCCTCCCACTGTTTGGCGACTTCCTCGGCCAGGCTCTCGGCCTCCTTGACCAGTGTCCCTTCGGCCATGGCTATTTGCCCGATTTCTCGGTCCAGGTACGCGACCTCGGCTTCGGCCTCGGCGAGTACCGCGATGCCGGCGTCATTGAGGGTCTCCCCGCGCTGCTTGCGTTCGAATACCTTGAGGTCCGCGGTGAGACGCTCCAACAAGTCCAGACCTAGCAAAGTATTTATCGCGGTGTCGATGATCTCGACGGTATGGCCGCCATCGGCCAAGTCCGCGATTTGTTCCCCATCGAAGAAGAACAGGCGGGCGATCCCAACAGGCAGAAAGGTGGTGACGGTCTCCTCCCAGTGTTCGCTCAGTAGGTCGTCGGGCAATCCGTCGGGCATAACCCGCAGCGACTCTTCGATCCCTTTGATGCCGACACGCCAGCGGCGTTGGAGCTCGAACGAGCGGGTCGTATCTTCAATGAAGCGGCGAAACCGCAAGGTGACGCCGGCGCCTAGGTTGGGGTCCGAATGGTGGTGGATGGCGGCGCGTAGGTAGTCCCGGTAGCTCTGACGGCCACGGTTGGAAAGGCGGGTCTTGGAGCCGTAGAGGGCCAGCTTGATCGCATCCAGCAAGGTGGTGAAGCCGGTCGTCGCCGCAAAGGTCCTCGAGTAGCTCCATTTCCGGGGCCCTGAGCAGCAGGTTACCGTCCAGCGGGCAGCCGGGGTAGTCCTCGCCGGTGGTGTCTCGGTAGATGCCGGGGAGAATGTCTTCCAACTCGTATTTATCGACGACCCTTTTGCGGATGTAGGTTTGCGCCGTGAGTAGCCTAAACAGCTAGTCCGCCCTTGCGCGTTGGGTGTAGAGTCCGGGGATTTCGCGCTCGGGTTTCATGAGTTGCACTGCGCCGTTCATGCGGCGGAAGTCCCGCAGGTGGCGGTCCGCCTCGCTGTGGTCCTGTCCGTCTGGCTTGCCGGTGCGAAAATCCAGTGCATTACAGATTTCCAGCAGGAGCAGCATCCATCCCTTTTCCTCGTCGTTCCGGATCATCGCCGCCATGGACCTGTCCTGTTCCACGAGGGTGCAGACCCAGCAGCCGAATCTCAAGTCGCCGCAGCTCGGTGTCGAGTCGTCCACGACCAGAGGGCATTCGCCGTCCGCCGATGTGTCCGCGCACATGTCGAGCAGATCTCGGTTGTCATAGCCCCAGGGGGTGGGCTGCTGTATCAGAAAACGCTAGACGTCGTTGTTACTCCAGTCCTCGATTGGAGTATAAATCAGGGACCCAGGCAGCCTGGCGTTCGGACTGAGCCGATAGCGCACACGGCCTTTTTCGTGCCTTGCCATATTCGCAGCCCGGTGGAGACTTTCCGCTTTGCGGGTGCCTAAGACCAGGATCGCCTCGCCACTCACAGACACGATGTTGGTGATAAAGGCGTTGGAAGGCGCGATTTTCAGCCGTTCCGTACACCAGCGGAACTTGTGCCACGGTGCCGGGTAACCGCGTCCGATCAGGTTGACCCAAAACGAGTCTTCCAGCTTGGGCCGCAACAGCTGCGGTGTGACCGGCATTGCAGCCTGCTCGGCGTTGTGCGCCATGACCTGGAGCGAATTTTCGACCCAGGCAGAAACAATGGGGTTCTCGATCAGGGTATCGTTGGATACTCAATGTATCGCAATAAGCTACGTACTTGTTTATAAATTAAATATCAGGAATAACATGAATGCCCAGGTGATCATCTACAAAGCAAGGGAAATACTCCTCTGTCATCGTTGTAAGCAATGCTGCTGTGGGATCATTGTCCGTCAGATCAGGATCGTCCAGGGGCCAAGGCTGCCCACAACCCATGCCCCGATAAACGGAATTCTGCTCGATAATCCACGAGTACAAGCTACCCTGGATCAAATAGCCATTCAGTTTGTAGTTTTCCACACTAAACTTCGCGCAATCATTTGATAGGGATGTGTTTAATAGGGCCTACGTGAATATGGGGATGTTTCCCATGAGGTCAATTTGGATGGACTAGGGCCTCTTGCATTCAGTCCTGACGCTTTAGCTTCTTCGACCATCTCTCTTGCTTCTTTCTCAGAAAGCTCTGTCTTTTTTGCTCTTTTTGCTTTACTTGACGATTTCACTTTGTCTTGGCGTGAAACGTTTTTCTTTACCCCCTGTGGGTTTGCAGGGTTCACATGCTCTTTTCTTCTTCGAAAATCGCTTTTTCGCGCCGTTCCACTTATTCCTAAGCCATCCCCAAGCTTTCTTCGCTTGCCTCTTGCCAGCTCGGAAAACCTTGGGGCTGTATTTTCAGGAATAAGTGCTCGCTTTGCAATTTCCCGAGCAACTACGCCAACAAGTGGGCCTGGAATTATTCAGTCCCTTTCTCAGCTTCATCCACAATGGCATTGAAGAGATCATCAAGTAAGTCGTCCTTATCAACTCCCTCTGTGCTGAGGTATGCGGCAATCTCTGGATTTTGATTAAACCCCGGCCCCATCAAAAAAGTGAGTATCGTGAACCAAGTCAAACCAACGTCCGTTTCTACCCTGGCTTCGCACCCTGTTTTGATTGCGGATTCAATAAACCCATAACGCTCCAACGCTGGAATGTCCTCAACCAAGTCTGCAACTTCGCTCTCCAGATAATCTTAGATGCGAACTGCCAAGTTCTTATCACCCGCAGCGATGAACTCCTGTAATTGTTCATGTGAAATGCGAATCATAAAATATCCAGTGATCAAACCGCCACACGTTTTCGCAATCTTCCGATTTCTCGGCACATGTTCATCACCTTTGCATTGAAAATGTAAGGGATCGTAGAATCGGAAATAGACCGCGTATTCGTCGGGCTGCATGGTGGTAGTAAAGTCGGCAAGATGTATGGAAATCGTCTCGGCTGATAACTCACTCCGCAGAAAAATCCCCCACTGGAGGGACCAACTTTAGATTAGATACCGCGCTAATGGATGCAGGGTATCGCCGAAGGACAGTAAATAGAGGGCATAGGCCGCAAGCCGGATGGCTTCGTCACCTGTGTACAGGCACTGTGCCTGAATGCCGAGCTTGCGGACCACTGCCAGAACCTGCTCGTCGTGTGACGCATCGGCAATCGCAAACAGACGACCGGGGCCTTCCAGAAGTTGAGACGCGAGCGCCTCAACTGACCGGGTGGGCTGCTTGGGTTGTTCCGGGGGGTTTGAGTACGGCATGATTGTAGATTCTTTACGCTGTCTTTGCACAAAGGCCACACTGCTCGCAGAACCCGCGGCCAAACATTCCCCCTGAGAATCAGCGTCGTCCAACTTGGGCGCCACGCTTGGCAGCGGCGGGCTGCCACGGTTGACAACGGGCTGGTTCGGGGGCGAATTGGAGGTGGTCACGCCGGTCTGATCGATCACCAGCCAGCCGCCGTCCACCCGCAGAGTAATGCTTTCGCTGGCCTCTAAGATGAGATTCTTCCCGACATACAGGGAGACCCTACCACTGACCGCTTCTTCTCGATTGCCGGTGACGCTGACCTTCTGGTCCTCACTGGTCGCCGTGTGCGACGCCTTGTCCGTACTCGCCCGCGCGCGCTCTACCAGGGATGTGAGCTGCACCTTGGCGAGAGAATCGCTTTTCAGGAATTCCACGCCATCCTTGACGAGAAGGAGTCCGTACAGTACCGGTGTTGGTCCACCCTCCGGAAGAACACCCTCCGGATTAGGAAGTATCAGTATCCTCTCGCGCGCCTTCAGCTGACCTCGCACTTGTTGCCAATCGACGCGAGACGGGCGAAGGGCTCCCTCCAGTCGCTCGATCATCTCATTCCCGATAGCGATCCGAAACTGCACGATTTCACGCACTAAACGCATCTGACTACTGGGGGACGGCATTGGGCTTGGCCGTGTCTGTCTTCTTAGGGGCCTCTATAAATGCTAAGCGGGCCTCCAATGCCTTCAGGGCATGCCATTTTTCATAGGCGCTTGTGGCCTTCGCTTCGCTCACACGACCGACACGTGCCTGGGTGGTATGAGAGCACCCAGTCTGATCTGGGCGAATTGCGGAGCAGCATCGAGTAGCTCGTCGTCGAGCTGCTGCTGTGCGGTGGCGTAAGTGTGAACGATCCCCCAGCCATACCAAGGCACGAAATACAAGTCAGATTCTGCAATCACGGCGTTGAGGCAGTTGAGTACCAGCGTGCGATCAAGCGCTTCGGGTCTTACATGCCCCATCTTGCGAAAGCGTTGACGGCTTGTATGATCCTGCTATAGTCCGAATCGACCTCCCATGGATAGCACTGCTCTTTATCATATTCTCCGTTACTCGACGACACATCTGCCAATACGATAAGGTGCCCTACGTTGAGCGCTGACCATGTGCCAGTAATACAATTGAAGATAGTGGTTTTGCTTTTGATATAGTCTGCGGAGGGACTCTCCGTATCCCCAACCAGCGGGGATTTCTTGATAAAGTCGGCGATCGCTGCCCTCAACTTGTAATTTGTTAGCTGCAAACACCAAGCGGCGTTCTGCGATGGGGCAAAACGGAACCTGCCCTTGCTGATCTTAGGCTCGGAGGCCCCACTACCCATGTGGCTGCCAGGGCCGACACGGTGCATTGATAGCGCATATCTTCGCGATCCATCACCGCAATACCGGAGCCCATGCCATTCAGACCGAGAATATAGGCCGCCACTTCTCTGCCTAATACATCGGTTAGCCTGGCAATATCAGGCGGGGACTCGAGAACGGATTGTATTCGGTCAAATTGTTCTTCCGGCGTAATATGCTCCCGTGCGCGATCCACATGGGCATTAAAAATGCCTGGACAACGCAGGCGACGCCTCTACCGAGTCGCGGAGGATGACCCCATACTTATCGAGGACTTCCATTATGGGTGGATCGCTGATCGACTCACCTCTGTTAACATGTATGGATGCGGCGACAGCCAGCTCAAAGGCAGCTACTACGATTTCCGAGTCTATTTCAGAGTCCTGGGATTGAGCATGGCTCTGACTCGGGGTCCGAGTGGTAAGGAAAGGAGCAGGAATATGAAAAATCCGACGATAATGCGGTTCATGGCTCGCTCTTGGGTAACATCGGGTTGAAGAATTGGCGCAATGCCTGACTGTGTTCACTTGGGCTCATCTGCTCCGCATTACCCACAAGAGACGCGTCATTTGCTCGCCGTTGGGACCCCGCTGGAATGCCGCGACTTCCGGGACAAAAGCCGTCTCAAAGGCAACTGGCTGAAACGACTCGCTCGCCAGGCGAACAGTGGTTTCCTTATTGGCACCCAAACTGGCTGAAAGGCGCTAACCCGCCGGGACCACACGACTCTCTAGGTTACTCCCTGTCCCCTCTGCAAAATTCAGCTCAATGTCGGACCGTGCATAGTAGATCTTGTGGGGGACGAAAAGGTTCTTCGTTGTGTCCGAGACGGGCGTGGACCTCTCTCCGACGATGGGCTTGAACTCCGGACAGGCCGTCGGATCAAAATGGGCCTGCAAGGTTGCAATGCCTTCGTTGAGTACGAATGTATCCTTGAAATGTATGCGTCCTGCGGCTTGTCCCCGACTTTCGGCGACTGCGTTCAGAATGCGTGAAAAGGTAGTGTCCGAGCTCGACTCTGCGCCGTACAACCATTCGACCTCGATGAGAGTGGCATCGTACTTCGCGCCTTCTTTCAATCCGGGGAAACAAGTAGATGCTCGTCGAGCAACCGCAAAACGTGGCGGCACAAGCGTATCGCCCGGTATCTGACCTTCCATTCGCAGAATGGGCACAAGACCTTTACTCGTAAAGTAATCGAGCAGAACCCGCTCAAAGTTGTCACCAGATCACTTTTCCCATACCCAATCCGACCTGGCCTGTCCTGCGGCCGACAACCGTGACCCTATTACAGCCGGGTGAATCCGAAAACCGGCAGCCGGCGACTGAAAGCCGGAAACGACTTGTTATCCCCTGTCGAGCTTGACTCGGACCAACCGCCACCGCATACTTTTATTCTTATTCTATGCGCCCGTAGCTCAGACGGATAGAGTACCTGGCTACGAACCAGGTGGTCGGAGGTTCGAATCCTTCCGGGCGCGCCATACAAAACAAGGGCTTAGCTTAAAGTGGCCAAGCCTTTTTTGTTTGTGATTCCTGAAGTCTAATAATTACCCCCACCTTGGCGTTTGCTATGGCTTTGGGTCCTTTCCTGGGATTTGCGCCTTGACTGGGCACTGGTTCAGTTCAATTCTGGCTTCGCAGAAAATAGTAGGCTAACATTTTTAAAATAAAGAGGAATCTAAGATTTTTGCGACGCGCTGCAACTGATTGATTTACAACGTTTTAAAACTCAACTGAACCAGTGCCTAGAGACTGTTTTCGGTCGGAAAAATAGGCGTTTCGTTTCGCTTTCACGGCAATCCATATCACAGAACGAAGCACCTTAGCTTATCGGCCCAAGTAACGATTACCAAGGTTCAGGCAAGTTCAGCTTTACGGCCATCCCGGCCAGTGAAATCTGCACGAAGGTACCATGCCGCGCGGTCAATCGCTCGAAAGTGTTCCAGTGCATCCCCTTGAGTTTCCAGCCGTTGCCGTTGAGAATGCCAGGCTCCCACCCCAGCTTGTCGCGGATTCTGTCCGCCCGCCTTGCCGACCGGTCATCCCAGGTTTCCCGTTGGCGGGGATAGGCCAACTGATAGCAGTGACGGCAGACGAAAATGCCACCGCCGTAGAGGATTGCCACACGCCGACCGCATCCACGGGCAGGACAGAGGAACCAGGGCCGTTGCCCGCCAAGATTACAGGCTACAGGCGGTCCAGTCCAGATAGACGGGATAGTTTTCGTCCTTCCAGTCTTCGCCACCGCTCCGGTGCCGATAGGTGAGGATTACCCGATCTCGCTCCGTGCGCACGCGGATCGAGGCCACCACTTCGCCATGCCGTGACCACTGCCAGCCGAAAGCCTGGTGCGGAGTGAGCAAGCGTCCCGTTTCCAGCGCCGCACGTCGATGGATCGGTAATCGTCGGTAGAATCTTTCGCGCCCCAGTACCAATGCCGTCCGCTACCCATGCCGCCCATGTTCACCGCCAGATTTTTTAACCGAAATCATTTGGGAAATTCACCTCTTTGTTTCGGCCCTTGTGGGCCTTGATTAGTCTTTGTGGGTTTGCTGTGGCCTTGGGAAAAACCGTTCGCAATATCGCCGGTCCGTGCCCCACAATCCGGCGATGGCTTCCGGCTCGCCTTTGGCGCAGTAACCAAGGTACGGATGGTCGATTCGCTCGAAGTGAATACAGCCGCCGCAGGTCATCGGGTGATTGACGGTGGCCGGTTCCGGTACTTCCTCCGACCGCATCAGAAGGTACCGGCGGGCCTCCAGGTCACTTCGGCACTTGTCCACCACCTCGGCAATGATTGCCGGATCGGTTTCGTCAATGTGCGCTAGCCAAGCCAGGACGTTGGATTCTTCATCCGGTGACAGTTCGGGGAGTGGTTCTGGCTGTTCTACGACTGGTGCAACAGTAACCGGATTATCGGCTAGTTGTGTCGCAGGTGTCGCTGTCATACCGCCGGTAAGCCCGCCTTTTTTGATCAATGCGGAAAGGGTCATTGCTTGCCACCTTCCAGCAAAGCCGGGTTGATGTGAATCTCCTTGCGCCTGCCGTCTTGAATCAGTTGCACCCTGCCTGCTTCCAGCAATTCATCCAGGGCAAAATCCAGCGCGTCTTTCTGGCGCAGGTGCCCCAGTGTCACGTTTCGTTGTACTTCCCGGCGAGGAACGATGTTTGTCTTTTCCTTCTGGCAGTAGTCAAGCAACCAACTATCCAGCTGCGCCGCATCGGCCTGTTCTTCGGGTAATGCCAGTTCGCCATAGAAACGCCGGGCTTCGTGCAGGTGCCAGGCGGCAATGCGTGAAGCGCCTTCAAAGGCCGTCAATCCGACAGCGCCGCCACTGCCATGCTCGAATATCTGAAACAAGGTGGCGATCCGGGCTGCGTTGTCGGCGGTCTTGCTGGCCACGTCGCGCACGTCGTAGAGTTCCCCGCCGGACCGCAGTTCGCTTTCAATGGCGTCATGGAACCTTACCCATGCGGCCTTTGTACCGCCGCCAGGGGAAGGACAGGGGGTGACAGTGCCTCGTCTTCATCAATGGGTACATCCTGTTCGAAAATTCCGGCAATGCATTGATTGAATCGGGTCAGCGCGGGCCAGGACTCCGGCGGATCGGTAAATGGCCAATGCCCTTGCGTCGATTCAGGCCAGGCCAAAAGAAAACGGGCGAGAAAGCCCATACCCCTCGCCAGCCCGCCGGAACGGTCAAAGAAACTGCGCAGGGTGGCTTCCTGTACCTGCAAGGCGATGGTCAACCGTGCGCCGCACCGTGAAGGATTCCGTGGTGCGCCGCTCGGTGGCAATGTCCACGCCATCCCAAAGCTGGTTCAGGGTAGCTAGGTTCCGCATGACCGAATCCTTGCCCATGCCATGCGCACCGAACACCAACCCGACCTCACTCGATACCACGCCGCCGGAAGGCCGCCCCTTTACCAGATTCCATTTCAAGGCTTCCGGGGTGGCGTCGCCATAGATCAACCGGGGCACCTGTGGCTGTTCCGGTTTTTCATGCTCTATATCGCGCAGGGCCTCTTCCTGTTCGCAGACGGACTTTCCCGACTTGGAAAGTTGGCGGATTTTCTCCTTGATGCCGCCGCGTTTCGCCTCCCAGGCTTCCATTGCAGCTTTGCGATCCTTGATCAGCGGTTTGGCGGATTCTGTCTGTTTGGCTTCATAGTCCCGGATCACCTGCATGAAAAAACCATCGCAGGTAGACTTGCGTTCACTGGAATCGGCGACGGTCAGCAGAAATAGCCCGGTAGGCCCTTGCAGCTTTTCCGCCCGCTTCATCGGCATGGGCCTGCACAGCCAGCGACAACGCCGCCAGAGCGCTAGATGCCACTAACGGTCGGTGCCTTGGTGAAGGCCGTACTTCCTCCACGGCGGCGCGTAGCGTCTCCGGCAAGGCATCCAGGGGATAGGGTTCGGGATCGATCTTGGCCGTCAGGGGAAGCGGATCAGGCCAGCCGTCGTTGTCGGACTGATCTGCGATGACTGCTCCATCAATGGCCTTGGCGACCGCTTCATGCCCAACCAGCGCGGCCATGTCGTTGAAGTTGGTTGCACCAACAGGGCGATGTTCTCCAAAGTTCGGAACGGCAACCTTCCCATCGACAACCAGCGCGGCATGGTTTGCCTTTAGTAATGCCGGGATTACCTTCGGTGTCTGCATCATCGTCCGCACAAATGATGATCGGAAGCCCCGGCAGTTTTGACGCATGGCCTTGGCTACCAGCCCCATATTGTCCGTATTGAAAGCAACCGCGACCGGATAGCCTGTTGCCTGGTGGATGGTCGTGCCCGTGGCGAAGCCTTCGACAATACACAAGGCATCCGCCCCCTAGATGCTGCCGATACTGAAATAGCCGCCGGAAATCCGCCCGCCGCTCAGAAATCGCTTGCTGCCATCTTCGGCGATGAATTGCAGGGAGTGAAGTTTGCCGCTCGACCGCACCGGGATAACCAAAGCGCCTTGGTGTAACCGCGCTCCATTGACCTTGATTCCCTTGCGCGCAAAGTAGGGGTGATCGTCATTCGCCGTTGTGGCTGCATTCCAGATCGACGCACCCTTTGCAGCAGCATCGACATACTGTTGTTGGCGTTCCGCCTCGGCGTGTTTCCGGGCCTCTTCGACGCGACACATAAAGGCCGCCCGTTCGGGCGGAGAAAACAGCTTTTCACGTTTCGCCTGCCAGTTCTCCGACAAGCCTGAAGACCAATCACCGAAACATCCACCCAGACCATTGTCAAACAAGCTTGCACCAGCCAGCGGTATTGCCGTTGCGTTTACCGACACCGGGGAAGCGGTGCAGCTTGCCGGGCTCGATCACATCGGGTGGTTCCAGGCCAGCGGCCCGAATCGCCTCTTTGAACTGGGAGATTGCACATTCATCGTGCGGTTCTCCCCAATGAATGAACCAGTCTGCAAGCCCCACAGGCAGCCACCCCCACAAGGTCAGGGTGACAATAAAGCCTTTAACGCGAGCAGCAAGGCCGGTAAAATTACAGGTGCTAGAAGTCTTCGGGGTCGCCTGGTGCCAGCCAGCGCGGCCCTTTCTATTTGTGGTCATTGCATTGGCCTCCCCATCAATTCGCAGCCTTGCGGCTGGCCTCGATCTGCTGGTTCAGCCATTTGGTGATTTCCGCTTCCACCCATCCCACGGCGCGACCACCAAGGGATACGGGTTGAAGCATGAGGCCAAGCAAAAACTGTATGGCAATCTCCCCGTTTTGATGCGAGTACCCATGGAACGCAGCTTGTTTCATCTCTCTTGCCTAGGCGAAGCTTCCCTTTCCCGAAGTCACTATATGCCACACAAAGAATGCTTGGATGTGGTTGTAAGAAATAGGACTAAAGCTATCGTCCTCGATTTCTTCTCTGGCTCGGGCACTACAGCCCATGCTTTGATGCTCTTAAACCGTCAGGATGGGGGTTGCCGTCAGTGCATCTCCGTTACCAACAACGAAGTCGCCGACAACGAGCGAAAAGCGCTAAACAAGCAAGGTTTGCGCCCCGGCAATCCAGACCGGGAGCAACACGGCATCTGCCAGTACATCACTTTGCCACGCCTGAAGGCAGCCATCACTAGAAAAACACCAGATGGCGAACCAATCAAGGGCGACTATAAATTCAATGATGCGTTTCCGATGGCCAAGGGCCTTCCTGCCAACTTGGAATATTTCCGCCTCGATTTCCTGGACAAGGATCACATAGCCCTGGGCCGTCAGTTTCGAGAGATTCTGCCCATCCTCTGGGCCGCGTCCTGAGCTACCCAAGAATAGGCCGATTCCGGCGATGGTTATCCCTGAGCACAACCCCTTTGCCGTACTGGTGGAAGAGACCCCGGTTCGCAGACTTTACCGCCGAGTTGGAGGACCGGGACGATCTGACCCATGCCTACCCGGTAACGGATTCTGAGGAGGCCTTCCAGGAGATGTCCGGGCAGTTGAAAGTACCGAACGTGATCCAGCTTTACCGGGATTATCTGGAGAATTTCGTCATCAACAAGGGAGAGGATGCGTCATGAAGGTCGGACTGTTTGATTTCCAGGAAGACGCGCTGGTCGAACTGTGCACCAAGCTGACGGCGGCCCGGTTGCTGGCGTCGGTTGATAACTCGCAAGCGGTCTCCTTCTCCGCGCCCACGGGGGCGGATAAGACCATCGTCATGACCGCGCTGTTCGAGGACATTTTCTTGGGTGAGCCGGAATTCGATGCCCAGTCCGATGCCGCCATTCTGTGGATTTCGGATATGCCGGAACTGAATGAGCAGACCCGGCTGAAGATCGCGGGCAAGTCGGATCGTATCTGGGTTCGCTAGTTGGCGACCATCGACGCCAGCTTCGACGCCGAGCGGCTGGAAGGTGGTCATATCTACTTCATGAACACCCAGAAACTTGGCAGCGAAAAGTTGCTGACCAAAAAAGGCGACGGGCGACAGTACACCATCTGGGAGACCCTGACTAATACCGCCCAGGCCTCGCCCCCTGGTGACTGGTGAACAGTGCCGTTTCTATGTGGTGATCGATGAAGCCCACGGGGGAATGCGCGGAGGCAAGGCGGCGGACAAGGCGCAAACCATCCTGCAACGCTTCCTGCTTGGGAGTTCCGACGATAGCCTGTGTCGAATGCCGCTGGTGATCGGGGTTTCCGCGACACCGCGCCGTTTCGAGGAACTGCTATCGGGCACCACGCACACGGTCCACAAGGTCTATATCAAGGCCGAGGATGTGCGGGAATCGGGGCTTTTGAAAGACCGCAGCCTGATCCATTATCCCGATTCCGCCAGCCAGGCGGAAATGACCTTGCTGGCCGAGGCGGCGAATCGCTGGCAGGACATCGAGAAGCGTTGGGGGGACTATTGTCAGAATCAGGATGAATCGGTGGTCTATCCGATCCTGGTAGTTCAGGTGGAGGATGGCACCGACAAGACGCTGACCAAGACCAATCTGAGCACCAGTCTGGCGACGCTGGAGAGCGCCATCGGCCACCGGTTGCGCGAAGGTGAGGTGGCGCACACCTTTAACGATATTGGCGATCTGGACGTGGATGGCCACCGGGTGCGGCGCATCGAGGCATCCCGTATCGAGGAAGAAAAGAACATCGGGGTGGTGCTGTTCAAAATGAGCCTGTCCACCGGCTGGGACTGCCCCCGAGCCGAGGTGATGGTGTCCTTCCGCCGGGCGCAGGACCATACCTACATCGCCCAGCTTCTCGGGCGCATGGTGCGCACGCCACTGGCAAGGCGGGTGGATACCGATGTCGCCCTGAACGACGTACATCTATTCCTGCCCCATTACGACCAGGCCACGGTGGAATCGGTCATTCAGGACTTGAAGAACGTCGAAGACGTGCAGACGTCCGAGACCGGCACCAGCCGCGAACTGGTGACCCTGCATCGCCGCGACGGCATGGAGAAGGTGTTCGAGGCCATCGGTGAGCTGGTAGACCTACCGGGTGAATGCTGTGCGCAAACAGAACGCCCTGCGCCGCCTGATGGGACTGGGCCGAGGTTACCCATGACCGTATCGACGAGGATGCACAGGAGACGGTTAAGGTGCAAGTCGTCGGCAAAATGGCCGGGGAGGTGAAACGATTGCGGGATACCGGGACGCTGGAGGAACGGGCCAAGCAGATTACCGGCATCGACTTGAAAACCATTGCCGTGGAGTACGGGACCGGCGTCGCGGAGGATGACGGAGAGTACACCATCGAGGTGGCTTCAGCCGACATCAACCGCCACTTTTAGCAGGCGGGTCAGTTGTTGGGCAACGGGCTGCACATGGATTACTGGAGAGCTCAAGGCGACCGGGATGCCGATGAAGTGAAAGTGGAAGCCGTTGTGCTGGCCCAGGATCACGAGGGCATAAAACGCCTGGAGACTTTTGCGGAGGGCGAATTCGATACGCTCTATGCCAAGCACAAGCGGGATATTGCCAAGCTGAAGGAGCAGCGACAGCAGCATTTCCAGCGGTTGCGCTTGGCCACCAGCGTACCGCAAACGATCCCCTGGGCCTTGCCGAATACCATCGATTTCCGCCGTACTCCTAATGCCCCCGAGTACGACAAGCATCTGTTCCTAGAAGACGACGACAAGTTCCGTGCTGACCTTGGTACCTGGGAGCAAGAGGTGTTGAAGGAGGAACTGGCCTATGCGTCGGTGATCGGTTGGCTAAGGAATGTGGACCGCAAGCCTTGGTCTCTGGAGATTCTCTACGAGGACACGGGCAGCGTTAAACCCATGTTTCCCGATCTGCTGGTGGTGCGGCAGGACACGAAGGGTTATCTGTTCGACATCCTGGAGCCCCAGGATCCGAGTTTGAAGGACAATGCGACCAAGGCGGTTGGCCTGGTGAAGTTCGCCGAACAGCACTGGGCTTTGTTCGACCGGATTCAATTGATCCGTAAGAAGAAGGGGGCCGATGGAGTGGAGCAGTATTTCCGGCTTGATGCCGGGGACGATGCGGTTCGGAAGAAGGTCTTGGCGGTGACGACCAATAGCCAGCTTGATCAGGTTTTTGATGATGAGGCAGTGGTCCGCTAAAGATGCCGCTGACCTTTCATCCTCATCCCGACATGGTGCTGATCTGCGATTTCAATACTGGATTCAAGGCCACGGAGATGATCAAGCGGCGGCCTGTGGTAGTGATCTTGCCCCGGCCCCGGCGCCCGAACCAGCTTTGCACTATCGTACCGTTGAGCACCACGGCGCCGAATCCGGTGGAGCCGTTCCACCATCGGATGGACCCGAGTTCATTGCCGGGGAAGCTGGCCCGGAAGAAGACCTGGGCGAAGTGCGATATGCTGGCCACCGTCTCACTGGAGCAACTGGACCGGGTAATGGTCGGCAAAAAGCCCGGCGGGAAGCGGATTTACGCGGCTGATCCAGTGACCGCCGATGATCTAGAGGCGATCCGCCGGGGTGTGATGATTGCCCTCGGGATGGTTAATCCATCTTGATTCAATGGCGTCCAGGAACCACAATATGAGTGTTCCCGATAAATTGGGCTTGTAAGATTACCTTCGGGTAGCAGACCCCAGCCGGTGATGACAAACTGACTGAGGCCTCTGATCCAAGGCTCTGCATCGCAAGGTGCAGGGCCTTTTGTCTATCTGGAGACTGGAACCCATCGGTCCGCCCGTCACGCCGCTTGCGAGCTACGCGGCAAGCGCCGCGCCGGGCTACGCCGTGCCAGGATTCGGGGCCGCCAGACTGCCTCCGCAAGCTCCGGCAGACTGGCTCTGTGACTCCATTCGAGTTCAGTCCCCTCCGTTCTCGCCCACACTCCGCCACTGCGCCCTTCGCCCCCAAACAGCGGGGACCAAGAGCTTGCGGCTCCACAGCGGGCTGCGCCGTGCCGGAATTCACTACCGCCGGATGCTCCGTGTTTTCATGGGCATCGGCAGAATGCAGGAGTGCCCGCCGGTCTCCCAGCAGTCGCCATGCTTCACGCTGTTCGGCCTTCAATTCATGGCGCTGATAGATACGTTTCAGCTTGTTGCCTTCGACATGGTTCAGGCAACGCTCGATCACTTCGCGCAGGTTGGCGGTGGGAAGACGCTGGTTCAGTTCGATGATCTCTTCTTCCGACAGGTAGCGGTCGCGTTCCTTCTGGCAACCTCCGATCTTCTCCTTGGTGAGCCCCGCCAGCGGGTGGGCGTCGATCCATTCCCGAGCAAGGGCGAAATTGAAGAACTGCCGCAGATCGCCAAACAGGTGATTGGCCATGACCCGCGCCCCGCGCTCCACCACGCCACCGAGAATATCCACCAACATGGCCCGTTTCACGTCTACCAGGGCTATACCGCCCAGAACCGGGAGTACATCCTTTTGGAGCCCCCGCATGGCTTCTTTGCCACCATCCTTGCGCCGTGACAGCTCCAGTTTTTCCCACTGTTCGATGGCATCACCAAAGGTGCGACGTGCCGCGACCTCAGCGGCCAAGCGTGCCAGTTCAGCGTCCTGCAGTTCAATCTCCTGGGCTGTTTCTACTTTCTTTTGCAACCTGTCGGGCTTGGCTTTTTCTACCGGCTACGAACCAGGTGATAGGAAGTTCGAACCTCTCCGGGCGCGCCAACCAAGCCTCACGGGAGAGCCTTCTCAGAGGCTGTCTAAAAACTAATTGATTTTCGGCCGGCTTCCCACGCTCCAGCGTGGGAGCAGATCCCGACGCTCCAGCGTCGACTAAGCACCTCGGTCGGTTAACAGCCACCGCCGATCAGAACAGAGGAGCTGAGTCCGCGGGAGCGGACAAGACAGCGCGATCGCGAAATTTGCAGATTTTATTCTTTAAAATCAGTATCTTAATTTTTAGACAGACTCTCAGCATACCATTCACTTTCAGCATTCGACAAATGTTCCACGACCCAGCGGTAAGGATTCACCGTCGCCGCGGGTAGTGGTTAATGTTTAAGTGCCGATATGGCTAATAGCAGTGGATTGGGCACACTGTGCCCCCTCTCCCGTCGGGAGAGGGTTCGGGGAGAGGGGATCAAAAAAGAGATGGGGAGTGGTTAATGAACCTCCTCTCTAATCACTTAAAAACTCGCCACCACCTCGCCGCGCACCGGATGACGATCAAGCCAATCTACGAACCCAACCCAAAGCACAAGGAGCCCTGGCACCACAGCAAGCGGGGAACCCTGTGCCCGCGTTGGAGTTGGAGAATTGCCCAGGAGATCCTCGAAGAGAGCAATCTATTCGGGCAGTCTCGCTTCGGCGTTCGCGACAGTATGGCATTCAAAGGCCATGAACATGCACTAGGCAGGTGGCATGGTTATCCTGTCGCTTGGAACGAGGTCCCCCCGAAGCTCGTCAACCAGTGGCTCCGTGCCGCGCGCGTCACGCACCGAGAGAGCCGCGAGCTGTGGGCGGGTGCAAATATCGAGCAGCACCTGAAAGGTCATCCCCGGTGAACGAATGGCAAGGATTCGACGATCCCTCCAGGTTCGTAATCGAATTCAAATTTATCCCCAACCCCATAAGGAGCAGGGAGCACGGCCTGGCCTGGCGGCATCTTGGGGCATGTTCCGGCTGTGGGTCCATGGCCGCAATCTTTGCGAGCACCACGCCCAGGGGCAACTGCACACCGAGGTAACTTGGTATCTCCTGCCACTGTTCGGATGGGTCGCCGAGAACTGGGACCCACTGTTCCACGAATACCGCTTGCCAGAGCCAATAGAGTTCAACAGTGCACGTACTGCCTATCTGCAGGGACTGCGCGCCACGCTTGGAGATCCTGATCTTCAGGTAGAACACCGGGCCGAGGCATGGCAGCGGTGGTGGCATCGCCACGCACTGCAGGCTTGTCGTGATGGCGGCCTCTTCCCGAATGTGTTCATCCGGCGTCTGCTCGATTTCGTAGAGATCTCTTGGGGCAACTAGGTATTGCCGGGAGCGCCCTCCGACTTCTATTTCACGACCCCATTCGACACCCTCTACCTCGAAGTCAGACAGGTTGCAGAACCCCTGTACCAAGCCTTGGAGGTCGCTATCCGAGCGATATGTCAAGTAGCTGGTATCGAAGTGGCCGAGATAGCGGCGCTTCACCGGGTAGTGAAGCGCATACCCGAGACAGCGCCCGACGAGCGCGAGGGATGGTATTTGTACGGGGAGCCAGAGCGACAAGGTAATGCCGGTTCTGTCCGGACCGCGCTGGAACGGCTCCCGAAAGCCGCCCAGGCACTCACCGAAAGCGTTCTACACCCCCTTTACATACAGCAATTTTCGCTGGCCGTAGCCATGTTCGGCTCTACGATGCCCGCCATCGGACAAGCGGACGCCGAGTTGCTCACCCAAGCCCTGCTGAAGGCATTTGCCCAGGATATGGGGCCGACGGCGCACGACCTTTTGGTGTAGAACCAACCGTTGACAGAGATGCGCGCGGACTACGAGGAAAGCTACGACCTTGCCCTGGATCTGCTCGATACCCTGGACCTTCCAGGCGAGCAAGCACAAGACATCGACATCGTCCAGCTGCTGGAGGACCTCGGGATTTCCATCTCCTCGGTGGGGCTGGAGGACGACGGATTGCGCGGAGTGGCCCTCGCCGGCCCCGATTTGCAGCCGACAATCCTGGTCAATACCCACCACCCGATGAACCCGCACGAATCCGGGTATCGCTTTACCCTTGCCCACGAGCTTTGCCATGTTCTACACGATCGGGGCTATGCCCGTCGGGTATCCTTGGTCAGCGGTCCCTGGGCGCCGCCCGGAGTTGAACGACGGGCCAATGCCTTCGCCGCCATGCTGCTGATGCCGCCGGAACTGGTAAACCGACATATCGCGGATCTC
>Ga0049113_10000052_pt1 | contig 27128 bp, 27 predicted proteins | sample WorMettanBELIZE1_FD_55214 | JGI IMG/M metagenome (GOLD analysis project Ga0049113, IMG submission 55214) | Marine gutless worms symbiont microbial communities from Max Planck institute for Marine Microbiology, Germany - Olavius tantulus BELIZE.1 | ecosystem: Host-associated > Annelida >... | reverse complement strand
AAGCCCGTTACGTGGGAATGAGCCGAAATCGAACACGGATTGACTTGATGTGTGTGGTTTACACCATCAAGCGAGGGTTATCGGTTAAGCAGGTAAGTTGCGCCTAAAATACGAAGAATAAGGAAAACAGCACCGGAAATACCCGGAATCAGTCAAAAGGCAGGTGAATTCAGGTTCGTTCGAACAAACAACGACCAGTCGGTTGATTGAAAAAACGGGGGGCTTAATAAATTGGAAGTTTACGCATCGCGCAAAGGTCTCAGAATCGATTCACGGCAGCCTTTTCGTTTTCCGGATGGGCCAGGACCACGATGTGGGCCCCCTGTTTGAGCTTTTCATAATTGCCGAAGACCTCGATCAGGTTGCGCTTCAGATACTGCTGCAACCCGTTGATGGTAACTCAGGGACAGTCTCCTCCCGGCCCGTAACCGATCATGGGCGTCGTGCAGGTAGATGCTGATCAGCTCACTGCCCACCTTGGCTGGCAGGTTGCTCGCGATCAGGTTGAAGCGTAAATCCGGGGCAATCTGGGCGAATCCAATGCTGAGTTGGGCGTTGCGGTTGCTGTAGCGAACGGCGCTGTGAAACACCGCTCGGCGGTAAACCGGATGTCAGCCCGGAGTCTATCGATCTGTTGCCTGCTGAGCATGTTTCTTGCCAGGGACGGTTGACATTCATCGTGCAGGATCCGATTGTGGGGCTTAAGGCATGGCGAGGAGGAATGGTAGGCTCCTCGCGGCGAATGCAATGCAGTTGACGCAGAATAAAGCATCACAATCGCCTTTGCCTCAGATAAATGTCAACAGGATCCTTAAAACCGACAATTACCCGAGGAGGTTTGCCAATGACCGCTAAGCGGATCCTGATGCTGGTAGGCGACTTCGTAGAAGACTACGAAGTCATGGTGCCCTTTCAGATGCTCCAGATGGTGGGCCACGAAGTCCACGCCGTCTGCCCCGACAAAAAGCCCGGCGACCAGGTACGCACGGCGGTGCACGACTTCGAGGGCGATCAGACTTACAGCGAGAAGCCGGGCCACAATTTTACCGTCAACGCCGATTTCGCGACCACCGAGCCCGCCGACTATGATGCCCTGGTCATCCCCGGTGGCCGGGCCCCAGAATACCTGCGGCTTAACGAGCACCTGATCGAGATCGTGCGCCAATTCGCCACGGCGGACAAGCCCATCGCGTCCATGTGCCATGGCCAGCAGATCCTGCTCGCCGCAGGAGTGCTCCAGGGCAAGAGCGCTACCGCCTATCCGGCACTCAAACCCGACATCGAGTGCGCCGGCGGCTGCTGGTGCAAAATCAACGAGACCTTCTCCAACGCCTATGTGGACGGAAACTTGGTGACGGCACCGGCATGGCCGGCCCATCCCGAGTGGATCCGTAAGTTTCTGGAGCTGTTGGGGACGCGCATCGAGCCATGATTCCGCGTCGTCCGCGAGTGATTACTCGGTAGCACCGGCAGTCAGGGAGCGTGCTCCCATTGTCATGTGGTTGTTTGAACTAGGTACTAGAGTATGGCTAAGTTCCATGCCCTGCACGACCTCGACCGGGATATCCGGCAATCCCTGCTGAATCAGTTCCGCGATTTCTGGACCCATACCTCTCATCGAGGAAAAGACCACCAAAAAGAGTACATCGATACCCTGGCGGGCTATGAACAAGCGACCAGTTAGCTCACAAGAATGACCGGTGTCTGGCCGATCTGCGCTTCGGTCGCTGCATTCCGTGCCTTTTGTCAATGTTCTTATCGGGTTACACACAACCTGATCGAGCAAGCGAGAACCCGATAGGCTGAACGTGCGACAGGGGCAGGGTCAGAGGTCAGAGATTTGATGGGCACGTCTCGCTTTATGCATCCGATCAAGCTGTCGCGGTTCGGGAACCTCCGCGGAGTGACCAACACCTTAAAGACCCTTGCCAAGCGCTCGCTTTGCCCATCTTATGCCATGAGCACTGCGTCCATCCGTGTTTGCCAGCCCTTGCCGGTAGATTTGAGATACTCCACCACCTCCGGTGACAGTCGAATGGATACCGGCTGCTTGGTTACAGCCGCCTTTGGACGACCAACGGGTCGGAGCGTCTCGAGTGCCTCGTCCGGCAACTCGTAGGCGGCCGGATCTTCGGCAATCCCGGCGCGGATCTTGGCCTCTTCTTGGGTGGACGGCAGATCGAAGACCCGCCCGTGCTTAGATTCGACTTGCATAGGCCCTCACCTCTCGCGGCAACGCCTTGCGCAGGCTGATGATTCGGTACAAGCTATCGTTTTCGGTGAAGACTACGCAATAACCCATTCTGCTGCTGGGAGCGAAGCCAACCAGCCGGGTTTCTCCATAGTCTTCGCGGGTGTCTTCAGTCGCTAGAAGAAGATCCCATTCCAACGACTCGGCAAGCACCAAGGAGACACCATATTTGGTAATGTTCTTGGCATCCTTGTTCTTGTCGAATTCAATCTTCACAAGGCTATTGTATATACAATAGCCGGTGTAACCAAGGCTTTTTGTGAAAGTCGATAGAACCCGAGCAATCCGCAAGGTTCAACAACGAGAGGAAACCCCATGTCCGAAGAAGGTCGTTTCACCATCTACCTAGAGCAACGGGAAAATTACGAGATCAATGTCCGCTTCGACTGGAAGCAGGCCGCAGATCTGCTCATGGACGAACCGCCCCCTTTGGGCGAGGCCTCCGGTCCCAACGCATCCCGCTTGCTCGCCGCGGCCGCCGCCAACTGCATGAGCGCCAGCCTGCTCTATTGCCTGGCCAAGGAAGAGCCGCCCGCCAACAGTCTGCATACCGAAGCCACCTGCATCATGGTCCGAACCGAGAAGAACCGCCTGCGCATCGGCGGTATGGAGGTCAAGCTGATCGTCAATGACGAGTTGGCCGACGCCAAGCGCTTCGACCGCTGCAAGGACCTGTTCGAGGACTTTTGCATCGTGAGCGCCAGCATCCGCCAGGGCATTCCCATCAAGGTCTCGGTGGAGGACGAGCAGGGGCAGCTATTGCACAGCTCGGAGTAGGCGTGCCGTGCCGGAAAACTGCACAGGTACGAAGGGTAGGGTGTGGTGAATCCAGCGAACCGCATCTAAGGGCAGTTGGCAGGGGGCAGACCGATACTGAATTACCCCTTCATATTCGAGATCATCGAACAGTTCGTCAGGACGGGTAAAGCGAGCGCTGCTCTTGGCACGGGCCTCTTCCATTGCGGTCCATGTTTCTGCATTCGGGGCCCGAAATACAAACGGGATCCGCTGCTCCGTAGCGACCCGCGCCAAAAAAACGCGCACGGCCTCGGAGATAGACAACCCCATCGTCTCCAGAGCATCGGAGGCTTGTTTCCTGACCCGCTTTTCCACATGGACGTGGATCATCGTGGTAGTAGCCATGACAACCTCCTGTCTGTATGAAATACTTAGTATCCCGGATGCCGCTCAGCGAACAGGAAAGGCATGCATCGGCCGGCCCCCGGCTTCCGTTATTCCTGCGCGGAGGTTACGCGAAGATCATTCCGGAGTAGGCAGTGGTGCCGGGGTGGATTGGGTTGGGGCCTGTTGGACGCCATAGTGGCCGCCGTAACCATAGGGCGCACCCCAACCATAGGGGCTACCGCCATAACCCCAGGGTCCGCCCCAGCCGTAGGGACCGCCCCAATTATAGGGTCCGCCGTACCCGTAGGGGCCACCGTACCGATAGGGGCTGTAGCCGTCGTAGTAATCATCGTTGCCACCGAAGAAATCATCCATCATGCCGAAAAAGGCGGATGCCGGCTGGGTAAAAAGGGCAGCGCCGGCAGTGATGACCGCGGCGGTGAGCTTATGCGTGTCTTTCATTGGCAAGTATCTCCTGATCTCGGTTTTGGCCTGAACTTAGGGGGTCTGCCCAGCAGACGGCCACCTGACCGTAGAATCGAGGAAGCTAGTTGGATTTCCCGCTCAATTTCGTTGAATCAGGTCCGCTGTCGTCTCAATCGAGCGGGAAAATCTAGCTTAAAATCTCTCGATTTCTCGCTACGAACGCGTAAACCAGATAGGCTCTCAAGGATGCGGCGTTCGACCTGAAAAATTCAAGTGCTGCATTATAGGCATGAAATCCAGTGTTTCTACCAGTGTTTCTAAGGTAAGGTTAGGTCTACTTTAGAGATGTGGCAAATCCTGCGCAGGAACCCGCGGGCCTTCGGGGCCGCCCTGCTGCTGCACCTGATCCTGGCGGTGTTCACTCTGGTGGATGTGGATTGGTTGGCGACCTTCGATGAGGTACGAACCGAGCCGCAGATCTTACAGGCCACCATCGTCAGCACCGAGGCAATAGAAGCACAGATCGCGGCCCGACGCCAAGCGGAGGCCAAACGCAAGGCCAAGGAGAAAGCCCGACAACAGGCCGAAGCCGAACGCAAGTCCGAGGAAGCCGCTCGGCGTCAAGCGGAGACTAAACGTGCGGAGACTAAACGTAAAGCTGAGGAAGAAGCCCGGCAACGCGCGGAAGCCGAACGTAAGGTGGCCAAAGAGGCGCAGCGACGAGCGGCAAAGGAGGCCAGGCGGGCGCGGGAGGCGGATCTGTTGGCGGCCATGGATGCGGAACAAGCAGCCGCAGGCGAGTTGAGCGTCTACACGAACGCGATCCGAGAGCGCATCCGCCGAAACTGGGTCCGTCAGCCGGGTATGGGGCGGGACCTCTGGTGCCTGGTGGAGGTCAGACTCATCCCGGGTGGAGAAGTGATTTCCGCCGGTGTGCGTGTGATCCGCAGCAGCGGCAACCCGGCATTCGACCGATCCGTGGTGACCGCTGTCTACAGGGCCTCTCCCCTGCCCGTACCCTCTGGGCAGTTGTTCGGACAGTTCAGGAATCTGAGGTTGGACTTCAAACCCTGATTAGAAAGCGATATGAAGATTTCAATAAAGAATCTAGATACTATCAAACAGGCGGAGTTCACTCTCGGCGAGTTGACGATCATTTGCGGTGACAACAATACCGGTAAGACTTATACGACCTATGCTTTGTTTGGATTCATGTCCTTCTGGCGAGATGTTTTTTCCATTAAAGTGCCAGATAAGGATGTCCAGTGTCTCTTAAATGAAGGCAATATCGATCTGGATCTGAAGGTCTATGTCGGCAAGGCGTCGACTATATTGAAAAATGGGTGCAGGGTGTTCACCGAACAGCTTTCGCATATTTTTGCCTCGCCGGATAACCATTTTTCTGATAGTCATTTTGCTGTTGACCTCGACCCAAATGACATCCAGCCAAGTCCAACGTTTGAGCGCACCATGGGGGGCGGCGAAAGCGCAACTATTTTCCATTGCAAAAAAGCTGATTCTCAATTGGTCACGATTTCTCTTTCTGGTTGAGAAGGAAAAAGTCAGAATACCGCAGGATCTCATTAGCAGGATCATCGACGATGCCTTGAAGGACATCATTTTTGGATACCTTTTTCCGCATCCTTTTACTGCGAGTGCGGAACGCACCGGTGCTGTAATCTTTAGAAAGGAGCTAAATTTTGCCCGCAATAGATTGCTTGAAGAAATGAGCTCGATGGAAAAGGAGATCAACCCATTTGAGCTATTATCTAGGGTCTATACGGATTATGCTCTACCAGTCAAGTCGAATGTCGAATTTACCAGATGACTCGAAGAACTCGTCAAAAAAGATAGCTTTATTACCAAAGACCACACAGAAATATTGGATAACTTTGCTGACATTATTGGCGGTGACTACCTATTAACAAAAAACGATGATCTCTATTATGTTCCAAAGGGCAAGCGCATTAAGCTGCCATGGATGAGAGTTCCAGCGCCGTACGTTCACTATTGGATATCGCATTCTATCTTCGCCACGTGGCTGCGCCGGGCGATCTACTTATGGTCGATGAGCCGGAGTTGAATCTTCACCCGGAGAATCAACGGAAGATTGCACGCCTTTTTGCAAGACTAGTCAACATCGGCATCAAGGTATTTATCACGACGCACAGCGACTACATTATCAATGAGCTGAATACCCTGATTATGCTCAATCAGGGTGGAGCACGGCTGAATGCGTTGGCGGAACGAGAACACTATGGACAATCGGAGCTGCTCGTCCCTGAAAAAGTACGTGTGTACATAGCGGAAAAGAATCTCATCAAGTTAGATGGAGCGCAGCGAAAATGGAATAGAGGCCAGGAGTTTCGATAAGACCATAGAAGATATGAACCAAATCCAGGAGGAAATCATTTGGGGAGGTGATGAATCATGACGGACATGGAAATTCTCTCTCAGATGATTAAGGATACCGCACTGGTGTCGCTGCAAAATGAATATGGCAAGCCACTCGCCAGGCTTTGCGAACCCCAAGCACTCGATTCCAGTGCGACTATTCGCAATCTGCCGGCCGATGCGATAGTAATCAAGGTAGACGCCTTTCGCTCATCGGATGATATTTTCAAGGGTCTGAATAGTGAATACAAACGTGCCGATTACGTCATCATCAGTGCAGAAAAAGAAATGTGTCCTGAATATCGAAATCGAGCGCACCAAGGATGGATGGGACCAGATCGTTAAACAACTGATGGGAGCCCGGTGTTTTATCGAATATTGTCAAAAGGTTGGCAGAGTATTCTGGAATGAGAATTCCTACCTGGCTTGCTATGAAGAACGCTTCATCAGCATCGGTCATACCAGCATTGCCAAAAGAAAAACGAGGATCACAAGGATAGAAAAGCAGCATGATACTCCCGGTAGGGCCATGAAAATCGACTGGCCGAACTACCTTCAATTTAACCGGCTCGCTGGCTTGGCAGCATAATCGGTGAGGGTGATGTTTTCCAGCGCCTAGCACTCGGCTTCAACCGATATTGCAGATTTATAATATCTTCTAGCTCACACATCTTTAGTGTTTAGTGGTCGATAACCGGTGATTGGTGACCACTAGCCACTGATCACTAAAAAACAGCCCATGAGACCACTGTCCGTTCTCTCGCTACTGTTCCTGCTGATCTGGTCGATCGGGGTCCAGGCCCGCCTCACCATCGAGATCACCGGTGGCACCGAAGGGGCCCAACCCATCGCCATCGTCCCCTTCGCGCGGCCTGAGAGCGGCGGGATACTTTCCCAAGACGTGGCGGCCGTTATCGCGGCCGATCTGGCCCGAACCGGGCGTTTCCGGCCCATGCCCCGCCGTGACATGATGGCCACCCCCCACACGGCCGAGGAGGTGGACTTACGCGACTGGCGCCTGGTGGCGATGGACAATCTGATCATCGGCAAGGTCGAGTTGGCAGCCGTGGGCGGCTACGATGTCAGTTTTACCTTGTTCGATGTCTTTCGGGGTAAGCAGCTGGTGGCCATGACCTTTACCAGCCGCGCTTCGGAGCTGCGGTATACCGCGCACCGGATCGCCGACGTGATTTACGAGCGGCTGACCGGCACTCCAGGAGTCGCTGCCACCCGTATCGCCTATGTGACCTCCGTTGGAAATCTGGGTGGCCAAGGGGGCGACCAGTGGGTCAAGCTCGAGGTGGCGGACGCGGACGGCCACAATCCGCAGACCATCGTCTCTTCCCGTGACCCCATCATGTCCCCGGCCTGGTCACCGAACGGACGTCAGATGGCCTATGTCTCCTTCGAGAATCGCCGGACCGCCATCTACCTCCAAGAATTAGCCACGGGCCGACGGGAACGGATAGCAGACTTCAAAGGCATCAATGGTTCCCCGGTTTGGTCACCGGATGGCCACAGTTTGGCCATGACCCTGTCGAAAGGCGGTAACCCGGACATCTATGTCTTGGATCTGGTCAGCCGCAACCTGCGTCAGGTCACAGACCACTTCGCCATCGACACCGAACCCGCCTGGTCGCCTGACGGCAGTGACATTATCTTCACCTCCAATCGCGGCGGGAATCCTCAAATCTATCGGGTACCGGCCACCGGGGGTGCCGTGGCGCGGGTTACCTTCGAAAACGACTACAATAGCCGCGCCTCCTATGCCCCGGACGGTCGTTCCATCCTGTGCGTGACCCGGGTTGACGGCAACTTTCGCATCGGCCTGTTGGATTTGAATACCGGGACGATGCAATTGCTGAGCAGCGGCAGGCTGGACGAGTCCCCGAGTTTTGCGCCCAACGGTATCATGGTAATTTACGCGACGCTCCACGGTGGGCGAGGTATTCTGTCCGCGGTCTCGGTGGATGGGTCCGTCAGCCAGCGGTTATTTCAGGGACTGAACGACGTGCGGGAGCCGGCCTGGTCCCCCCTGTTGCGTTAGCCCCGCTCACCGATGGGGGTAATTGTACATCAATGCCATATTAAGTTAACTACTAACCGCTTGTCGTGGTTGGTCAAGATGAGAAGCGAAAACTACGAATCACGCGAATCTGTGCGAATGAATTCGCAGGGATTCATGTGATTCGTAGTTTCTCCTACGCTTCACCCGAATGAAAATGAGCTTGCACAAGACGCTTGGTACGACGCTGATCACACTGTCTGTGGTCCTCTCATTGAGCGGTTGTCCCACCACGCCGATCGACCGGCAAGCACCGACGGGAGCCATCGTTGAAAGACCTACCGGAGCTGCTGCTCCATCTTCCTCTCGGGGTGGGCAAAGCAGATATCGGGCGGCAGATCTAAAGGATCCATCGAGCCCCCTCGCTCAGCGCACAATCTATTTCGAGTATGATAGCAGCGACATCCAGCCCCAGTTCCTCCCTATCCTACGCGCCCATGCATCCTACCTGGCTGCGGATTCCGCCGCCTCGGTGACCCTGGACGGCCATACCGATGAGCGCGGTACCCGTGAGTACAATCTGGCCTTGGGGGACCAACGTGCGGGCACGGTGCGCAGCTTCCTGCTCGCTGAAGGGGTACCGAACGGCCGGAGCCGCACCATGAGCTATGGCGAGGAGCGCCCCCTAGCCCCGGATCACGACGAGTCCGCTTGGGCCCTGAATAGGCGAGTCGAGCTGGTCTATTGAGACAGCGGTGGTGAGTTCGCGGACAATCCTCTCTGTTCTGGTCTTTATCTTGACCCCGGCGTTCTCGGTTACCGCCGATCAGCGTCTATCCGACCTGCTGTTGCAGATTCAACGCCTGCAGCAAGAAGTGCAACGGTTGCACGGTCGGATCGATCTACAGCAGCACGAGCTGTCTACTCTGAAACGCCGGCAACGGGAGCAGTACCTGGACCTGGACGCACGCCTACGGGACCGATCGGCAGACACCTGGCCCCAACCAGTATCCGGGAATGCCATTGATACGGAAGTCTTACCGGCGCCGAAAAATCCGGCCGCAGCCGATGCGCTGTCGACGTACTCCCCGCCAGTTTCGGGGACCTCGACCGAGGAGCAGCAGACCTACCATAACGCCTTCGATCTACTCAAGCAGCGCCGCTATGAGGAAGCAATACGGGGATTCGAAGACCTGCTAGCGCGCTATCTGAACGGCGAGTTTGCGGACAATGCGCGTTACTGGCTGGGCGAGATCAACTATGTCGAGCACAACTATGCGGCTGCGCTGACTCAGTTTCAGCGCGTGACGACGGATTATCCGCTCAGTCCCAAGGTTCCGGCATCCCTGTTGAAAATCGGTTACATCTACGACGAGCAAGGCGATTGGCAACGGGCGCACAGAATATTGCAGGACATGATCAAGCAGTTTCCGGATACCACCGAGGCACGTCTGGCCGCAAGCCGTCTCGACCGCATGATCCGCGAAAGGCATTGAGCCGACAAACCAGTATCCCACCGTTTCAGCGATTCTGGTAACCTTTCGTCCCTTTACTGCTTTGTAATCTGTTCCATAACCGTAAGGAAGTTCCGGCGACGAATCGGTTAAGATTAGCCTGTCGAGTCATGCATCGACATCTACCCGGATCTGGACCACAATGGGCGGACTGGATACCGGCAGGCGTAATCCTGGGGGAGCGTTTATATGCGTCGGGAATCGTCCGAGGTTACGAGACGAGGTTTGGTTGGTTATCGAACGTGAAACGGCGGCGGGCAATGGGTTATTGGTTTCCCGGCACCGGCTTGGAGTAGAGAAAGACGATGCAAGTAGCAGTGGAAAGTGGGCAAGGACTGGAACGGCGGATGATCGTCGGCCTGGAAGCGGATCAGGTCGATGCCGAGGTGGAAAAACGCCTGCATGAATTTGCCCGTTCCGCCAGGGTACCCGGGTTCCGCCCTGGCAAGGTGCCGCTGAAGATCTTGCGTCAGCGTTATGGTGGGCAAATGCGCCGCGAAGTCTTCGGCGAGCTGGTGGGAAGTAGCTTTTCCGAGGCCGTTGCCAAAGAGGCGCTGCAGCCGGTGGGGGTTCCGCAGATCGAACCCGACATCGACGTGTCCGCCCGGCACTATGCTTATACGGCCAGATTCGAGGTATTGCCCCAATTCGAGCTGGGTCGTCTGGACGGTAAGACCCTCAAGCAACCGGTAGCCGAGGTGACGGATGCGGATCTGGAGGTCATGCTCGGGCGGTTGCGTAAGCAGCAAAGGACGTGGTCGGCCATGGAGCGTCCGGCCCAGTCGGGGGACCGACTCAGAATCTCCTATACCGGGACGCTGGACGGCGAGCCGTTCGAGGGGAGTTCTGAGGAAGACGTCCAGATCGAGCTCGGTCTTGGGGACATGCTCCCCGGTTTCGAAGAGGGTCTGGTGGGGGCCCAGTCGGGGGACGAGCGCCGGCTGGACCTCACTTTTCCGGATCAGTATCCGTCCGAACACTTGCGGGGAAAGCCGGTCGTCTTCACTATCCGGGTCGGCGAGGTTGCCGAGCCGGTGCTTCCCGAGCTGAATGCGGATTTTGTGAAAGGCTTGGGTTTCCCGGACGGGAACATGGACGGGTTTCGTCTGGATCTGCGCCAGAACATGGAGCGTGAACTCAAGGAGATGATCCGGGGCAGGGTCAAAGAGCAGGTCATGGACCTGTTGTTGGAAGTAAACCGGATCGACCTCCCGGAAGCTCTCGTCCTGGAGGAAATCGGGGCGCTCAAGCAGCGGATTCGTCGGAATTTGGGGGGCGGCAAACTCAAGCTTCCCGACGACCTGTTTCGGGATCAGGCCAGGCGGCGGGTGGCGCTCGGTCTGATTATCGGTGAGCTCGTCAAGGCCAACGGCATTGAGGTTGATCCACAACAAGTGCGAGAGATCGTGGAAGACTTGGCCTCGACCTACGAAAATCCGCAACAGGCCATCGACTATTTCTATGCCGACCAGGAACGCCTGGCTCCGGTAGAGGCCCTCGCCCTGGAGAATCAGGTGGTCGACTGGGTGCTGGACCGGGTAACGGTCGAGGACGAACCGACGACCTTCGAGAAGCTGAGCGCACGCGCGGCCGTCGAATGAGCTCCGCGGTCGCCAGTGTTCAGGTTCCAAGCAAGCAATACGACGCACAGCTTATGAGCACAGTTTCCGACAGTAATCGGTGGGACCCGAAAAACCTGGGATTGGTCCCCATCGTCATCGAGCATACGGCACGCGGGGAGCGTTCCTTCGATATCTACTCGCGCCTGCTCAAGGAGCGCGTCATCTTCCTCGTCGGGCTAGTGGAAGACTATACGTCGAACCTGGTAGTCGCCCAACTCCTGTTTTTAGAATCGGAGAACCCCGATAAGGATATCCACCTCTACATCAACTCTCCCGGCGGCTCGGTGACCGCCGGGCTGGCCATCTATGACACCATGCGCTTCATCCGACCGGACGTGAGCACCATGTGTATCGGTCAGGCGGCCAGTATGGGTGCCCTACTACTGGCCGGGGGTGCCGCCGGAAAACGCTTTTGTCTGCCGCACTCACGGATGATGATCCATCAACCCCTGGGAGGTTTTCAGGGCCAGGCGACGGACGTGGACATTCACGCCCGCGAGATACTGCACATTCGTGATCACCTCAACCGGATCCTCGCCTACCATACCGGGCGACCGGTGGAGAAGGTCGCGGAGGACACGGAGCGGGACCGCTTCATGGGTGGTGAGGAGGCTATGGAATACGGGCTGGTCGACAAGGTCCTCGCTGAACGAGAGGCCACCGCCGCGGTGCCGGAATAGCCGGTAGGTCGGGCAAAGGGCGTAGGGGGACGGTGGCGCGGGAGATCTTTCAGGACGGCACTGCTAGGTAGCGCTCACCGCATCTATGGGCTATGGAATCACGTAAACAGGAGCTGCCGGTAAATTGAATACCTCTGACCTCGATTCACAAATCAGCGTTTCACTCAAAATAGCGTCCGGCGTGCCGGCAACCGAAAACGTACCTGGTGTGCTTCCTGAAATATTAAATAAAATTTCAAAACGAGAAGATATTAATTATATTATATATGATTTGAGCCCTAATGTTATCGGGTTGAATGAAATCATTGTCATGTCGAGCGATTACTTCGTTATACTGACATCCCCGGATTATTTCTGTCTACAAGACATAGGATCGCTTGAGAAAAATATAAGAAGATGGCATAAAGATGTTGTCTGAGTTTATAGATGACAATGGTTTTTCCGTGGCAAATTTTCCGATACACAATAGCCCGAAATTTTTAGGGGCTATCCAACAAAGGTATCGGCTGCGAAAGGATAAAGCCGGCTAAATCCTTCCAAAAATGGATAGAATAATTAAGAGAATCAATAAATTGTAGTCTGGTTCCGTCGCTTGAAAAATAGACTGCGTGATCGATAGAAAGAAGATGGACAGGGCATTGAGGAATACGGACTTGGAGCCGTATGATTTGGCGCATATACCGGACTTCAATTCTTTGATGGCTATAAGTCAACAAGTATCAAAACCGGTATTTTCGTTGACCGACAGTGAAATTGTCGAGGTAGAGAAAGTGTTTGGTCATGCGGAAGAAACCATGCAGATCAGTAGAGACAATTTTAATAGTGTTTTTGCTGACTTATGCGAAGAGTATTAATTCTGACATCGTAATCGCAACAGCCCCTCGCCAGCCGGGAGACGGGGTTGGGGAGAGGGGGTCAAAGGGTGGATTCAGTGCCTTTTGCGACACTCTCCGGCCGGGAGAGAGCCTGCGCCGAGCCCGTGGGGCGGGTCAGGTCAGGGGGACAGAGGTGGCTGGCATACTACGCGGACTGCGCGGTCGGCGCTTTGCCATCTCCCTGCGAACGATTATGATTGTTGTTCAGCGAGGGTTTTGCGTGTAGGTCGGCCCCCAATGCTATCAAGTTATCTGCTACCCGCTTGTCGTGGGAGGTTAGAATGCGGAAGAGAAAACTACGAATCACGCGAATCCTCGCGAATGAATCCGCGCAGATTCGCGTGATTCGTAGTTTTTCCCCATTGATCTGTTCTTTACCGATCGCTTCGACCGGACGCTCGATCACTTCTTCGCAATGCTTTGATCGCGCGTGTGCTGAACTTACCGGAGGGCGCCGCACATGAGTGGCAACAACCGCGGCAAGAACAACGACGCCAAGCTGCTTTATTGCTCGTTCTGCGGCAAAAGTCAGCACGAGGTACGGAAGCTGATCGCGGGTCCGTCGGTCTTTATTTGCGACGAATGCGTCGATCTGTGCAACGACATCATCCGCGAAGAGATTAAGGAGAGTGTGGGCAAGGCGACCAGCAAGCTGCCCAAGCCCCGCGAGATTAACGGGATCCTCGATCAGTATGTCATCGGTCAGGATCAGGCGAAGAAGGTGCTTTCGGTCGCCGTCTACAACCACTACAAACGGCTCGAGGTCGGTGATATCAAGGAAGACATTGAGATCGCCAAGAGCAACATCCTGCTCATTGGCCCGACGGGTTCCGGCAAAACGCTGCTCGCCGAGACCCTGGCACGATTGCTGAACGTCCCTTTCACGATGGCTGACGCCACTACCCTAACGGAGGCGGGCTATGTGGGCGAGGACGTGGAGAACATCATTCTGAAGTTGTTACAGAAGTGTGACTACGATGTGGAGAAGGCTCAGACAGGCATCGTCTATATCGACGAGATCGATAAGATCTCGCGCAAATCGGATAACCCTTCCATCACCCGCGATGTGTCCGGAGAGGGGGTGCAGCAGGCTCTGTTGAAGCTCGTCGAGGGGACCGTCGCTTCGGTGCCGCCCCAGGGTGGACGCAAGCATCCGCAGCAGGAATATCTGCAGGTGGATACCGGCAACATCCTGTTCATCGTCGGGGGGGCCTTTGCCGGTCTTGAGAAGGTGATCCGCAACCGCTCGAAAAAGGGGGGAATCGGCTTCGCGGCAGAGGTACAGGGTGAGGATGACCAAAAGAAGGTCGGCGAGCTCCTGCGCGAGGTCGAGCCTGAGGATCTCATTCGCTACGGCCTGATCCCCGAGTTCGTCGGGCGCCTTCCAGTCATTGCTACACTTGAGGAGCTGGATGAGGAGGCCTTGAGACGCATCCTTATCGAACCCAAAAATGCACTTACAAAGCAGTACGCCCGGCTCTTCGAGATGGAAGGGTGTGGTTTGGAGCTGCGCGACGACGCCCTGGTGGCAATCGCACGCAAGTCGATGGCTCGCAGGACCGGTGCCCGTGGCCTGCGCACCATTATGGAGCAAACCTTGCTCGACATCATGTACGACCTGCCGTCGATGGACGACGTGAGCAAGGTGGTCGTCGACAGCTCGGTCATCTCAGGTAAGAACGACCCTCTCATCATTTACGATGGGGGCGACCAACAGCTCGCCGCGTCGGACTGACCGGGTGATCGGGTCGGCCCATTCGCATTGCAAGGTGCTGGCTCAGGTGACGCGGCCACCCATAGGGCCGCAAGGGTGTTGAAGTAAGGCTTCCGGCGCCCAAACTTAACTCTTCCGAACAAGACGCAATTTTCTTATTCTGTTTTGTCTGTTCTTTCGGTGCCGTCGGGGCCTGAGTCCAAAGCTGAGGGTGGTGCACCGGAAAAGACAAAACATCAGCCGAGCACAGAGTTTCCATGGCTCAGAACGATATACCCGGCGCTACGGATACGGCCATTTTTCAGGACGTACCGGTTTTGCCGCTGCGCGATGTGGTTGTTTACCCCCACATGGTCATTCCATTGTTTGTCGGCCGAGAAAAGTCCATCCGGGCGCTCGACAGCGCAATGGCGAACGATAAACAGATCCTCCTGATCGCGCAAAAGAGCCCGGATGTGGACGACCCGGCGGTCAAGGATTTATACAGTGTAGGAACCTTGGCCAACATCTTGCAGTTGCTCAAACTTCCGGACGGTACCGTCAAGGTGCTGGTGGAGGGCAACCAACGGGCGCAAATCGATACCTTCGTCACCACTGAAGAGGCCTTCTCCGCCAATATTTTGCCCCTGGTCGAGCTGCTGGAGGCGGACGAACGGGAACAAGAAGTCCTGATGCGCTCGGCCATCGGCCTGTTCGACCAATACGTCAAACTCAACAAGAAGGTCCCCCCCGAGGTATTGACGTCCTTATCGAGCATCGACACGGCCGGCCGGCTGGCCGATACCATGGCTGCCCACATGGCCCTGAAGCTGAACGAGAAGCAGCGTGTCCTGGAAGTGATCGATGTGCAATCCAGGCTCGAGCAGCTCATGGGCCTCATGGAATTGGAGAACGACATCCTCCAAATGGAGAGGCGCATCCGGGGCCGAGTGAAGCGGCAGATGGAGAAGAATCAGCGGGAGTACTATCTCAACGAGCAAATGAAGGCCATCCAGAAGGAGCTGGGCGAGATGGACGAGGCTCCCAATGAAATCGATGACCTCACCAAGCGCATCGAAGCAGCGGGCATGCCCAAGGACGTGAAGACCAAGGCACAGTCAGAACTCAACAAGCTCAAGCTCATGTCCCCTATGTCCGCGGAAGCCGCGGTCGTCCGCAACTACGTGGACACCCTGATCAACGTGCCCTGGAAGAAACGCACGCGCATCCGCAACGACATCAAGGCTGCCGAAGGGGTGTTGGAAGCTGATCACTACGGATTGGAGAAGGTCAAGGAGCGGATTCTCGAGTACCTGGCCGTGCAGCAGCGGGTACGCAAGCTCAAGGGGCCGATCCTGTGCCTCGTGGGTCCCCCCGGAGTCGGCAAGACCTCATTGGGACACTCGATCGCACGGGCCACCAACCGCAAGTTCGCGCGAATGTCCTTAGGGGGAGTGCGAGACGAAGCGGAGATCCGCGGCCACCGGCGCACCTATATCGGTGCCCTGCCGGGGAAGATCATCCAGAATCTATCCAAGGTGGGAGCGCGCAACGCACTCTTCCTCCTGGACGAGATCGACAAGATGGCCATGGACTTCCGGGGAGATCCGGCGTCCGCGTTGCTCGAGGTGCTGGATCCGGAGCAGAACCACACCTTCAACGATCACTACCTGGAGGTGGATTTTGACCTCTCGGAGGTGATGTTCGTGGCGACGGCGAACACCCTCAATATTCCGCCGGCCCTCCTGGACCGCATGGAAGTGATCCGTCTTTCCGGTTACACGGAGGATGAGAAGCTCGCGATCGCCGATCGCTATCTCATCCCCAAACAGATGAAGCACAATGGTCTCGCAAAAGAAGAGCTCGTCATCCGCGAGAGCACGGTGCGGGACATCATCCGCTACTACACGCGCGAGGCCGGCGTGCGCAACCTGGAGCGGGAGCTCTCGAAGATCTGCCGTAAGGTCGTCAAGGACATATTGCTCAAGAAGCGCATGTCCTCGGTGGTCGTAACCCCCAAAGCGCTGGAAAAATACTTAGGGGTGCAGAAGTACCGTTTCGGGCGCGCGGACGAGTTCGATCAGGTAGGTCAGGTCACGGGCCTAGCCTGGACAGAGGTCGGGGGTGAGCTGCTGCGGATCGAATCCACCTTGGTCCCGGGCAAGGGCAAGTTCACCTACACCGGGCAGCTCGGAGACGTGATGCAGGAATCGATCCAGGCGGCCATGATCGTGGTGCGCAGCCGCGCCCAGGCCTTGGGGATCGATCTGGAGTTCCACCAGAAGCTCGATGCCCATATCCACGTTCCCGAAGGAGCGACGCCGAAGGACGGACCCAGCGCCGGCGTGGCCATGTGCACGGCCCTAGTCTCTGCCCTGATCAAGGTCCCGGTGCGCTCGAATGTGGCTATGACCGGAGAGATCACCCTGCGGGGCGAGGTATTACCCATCGGAGGACTGAAAGAGAAACTACTGGCCGCTCACCGAGGTGGGATAGACACGGTGATCATCCCGCAGGAGAATGCGCGCGACATGACCGAAATCCCTAAGAATATCAAGCAGAATCTCAGCATCCGGCCGGTACGCTGGATAGACGAGGTGCTGGATATCGCCTTGGGTGAGTTTCCCGAAGTGAAGGCGACCGACCCGGAGGAGGTAGGCCCGGTCGAGGCCGCAGGGCATGAACCGGCACCGGAGACCGACAAGGAGCAGGGTACAGGAGCACGGATCCACCACTGAATGCTGAATTAAACGAGCGAAAGGTCTAAGCTATTTCGTGAGCGACCGGTAAGCAGGCTGTAGCTCCAGCGGCGGAATTGTGCTGGTGTCGGTTGACAGCCATAGAGATGACCGTTATAGATGCAACGGACGCGAAAGCGGTATTCGGGGCCGGATCCAGTGGGTATTGGATAGGTCCTCAAAACTCAATTGGGGGAGGAGGATGAATGAACAAGTCGAATCTTGTCGAAGCAATGGCAGAGGCAGCAGACATTTCCAAATCGGCTGCGGGTAGGGCCTTGGATGGTTTGACGGATGCCATCGCCGTTGCGTTGAAAGAGGGAGATACCGTATCGGTAATCGGTTTCGGTACCTTTTCCGTAAAGGAGCGGGCAGCAAGGACGGGACGCAATCCCCAAACCGGCGAAACAATCGAGATCGCCGCCTCGAAGGTACCGGCGTTCAAGGCTGGAAAGGCACTGAAGGACGCAGTATAATGAACTGTCGTCTTCCGGGTGCTTAGCTCAGCCGGGAGAGCATCGCCCTTACAAGGCGAGGGTCGCAGGTTCGATCCCTGCAGCACCCACCAAGCGCGCACGGAGAGTACCAAGCAAGTATGGAGTGGTAGTTCAGTTGGTTAGAATATCGGCCTGTCACGCCGAGGGTCGCGGGTTCGAGTCCCGTCCACTCCGCCAATTGCGTTTTTAAGCGATTGATTTTCAAGGGTGTTTTCATTACTTCTCTTGTATTGACCCACCTTTGCGACAAGGCTCGGAGCCTAGGGGAGGACAATAAAATGTGCTCAGTCGCTTGGTAGTTGAGAGAGACGGACAGGCTCAGGCTTCCGAACCGGATGGGTTGCTTTCGGCATCGGATTCGGCCTGCCGCAATACCTGCCTCTCGAACCAGTTCCAATCAGGCCACTGAGGAGCTGGTGCTAGGTCATCTACTTTCGCCACCTCCGGGGCTGTCTGCCGTTTCTTCGTCCGGGTCGGGTAGCGCGTACGGAAGGGATATCCAACCCGAGCAGTTTCTCCTACTCAACAGAAACGAGCGGACGAAATGGCTACCAAGTATCATTCTACTGGCGTACTTAATGGCCCCATCCCTTCTTATTTTCCGAACCATATCACCCGCAACGGGTATATAAAATGACTATGCTGAATAGAGTGACGACTGTACCCGATAAAACATATTCGTATCAAACCTTTGGCAGCCGGGCACTGAACAATCGAGGCACACCCCTCAGTGCGAGACATGACGAAAGGGGGATTGCGGGACGGTCAAGACACGGATGATGAGGTATGACATGGAGGGATCTTACCGAGTCGATCATGCAGGGGTTAGGGGAGGTGTACGCCTATAAGCGTGGAGAGATTTATCTACCGACGTTCGATGAATTCGCAAAAGAACTGGAAGATAAAAAAACGTGAGGTTCGTTTATCGCCTGCCATGCAGCGGGCGATACGTGGGCTTTCCAAGCGTTTTCCCCATATCATGGATGATCTCAAACCACTCTTGGACAACCTCAAAGCCGGTGAGAACCCCGGCGATGCTCTCCCTGGTTTTCACGCCGCGTTAGAAAGTCCGCGTTCTCTCCTCCGAGCAACGTAGAGGCAAATGTGGAGGATTTTGTGTTGTTTATTAGAGTTGTTCCCGATTCGAGTCTTTAAAAATCAATCGGTTATATTGGAACATGAGGCCGACACGGTGGTCGTTGGCCAGAAAACAAACTGATTTTGAAAGAATGTTACAAAGGGAACAACTCTATTTACTTGATGAGCGAAGATCACCGAGTTTACCTACTTAACCATGTATGCTAAATCCCGTCGGGAAAATATACGGACGAAAGAGATTAATTCCCTGATCCAACAGCTTAGAGACAGCCTAAAAACTACTCATACCTTGTAAATCGGTTAGCCAGGTACACGGTATTGGTGGGCACAGCCTACCCGACGGGCTGGCAGCATCGTATCGGAAAAATAGATTGAAACACGGTACTGACATTTCCAAAAGCAAGCGGCCATGTTGCAGACGATTCGAGAACGTGCCCAGGGTTGGATCGCCTGGGTGATTGTTATCTTCATCAGCATTCCCTTCGCGCTTTGGGGTATCCAGTCCTATCTGGGGGTCGGCTCGGAACTGGTGATCGCGACAATCAACGGGGCCGATCTCACCGAACGCGAGTTCGACGATCACTACCGGGAATTCAAGGCCCGGTTACGGGATCGACTAGGGACCGCCTACCGTCTAGAATTGTTCGACGACAACCTGATGCGGAATCAGGTGCTCGATCAGATGATTCAGGACCGTCTCCTGATGCAAAGCGCCGAGGATCTGGGGTTGCGCGCCTCGGATCGGGAGCTGCGCGGCTCTATCCTGAGCGATCCTGCGTTTCAGAAAGACGGGCACTTCGACAACGCAACTTATGAACACATGCTCGAGTTGCAAGGTATGGTTCCCCACCAGTTCGAGGACCATCTACGCCGGCAAATCGTGAGTACCCAGCTCTTGCGGGCTATCGTCGCCACAGAGATCCTGCTGGACAGGGAACTGGAAGCAGCCGTCCGGCTCGATCGTCAGCAACGGCGCTTGAGTTTTATCCGGGTACCCAAGTTTACCTTCCTGAGCGAAACACCGGTTTTCGACCAGGAGGTTGCCGCTTACTACGCAGCAAATCGGTCGCGGTTTCGAATTCCGGAGCGGATACGGGTCCAATACCTGGTGTTGGATGCCGGATCCATTGCTCCACCCGAGGTACCCGATGAGCAGGAATTGCGCGCGCACTACGAGGCGGAGAAGGACCGCTTCACCCAGCCTGAAAGGCGCCATATACGTCACATCCTGATTGCTCTGGACCCGGGGGTCGAAGCGACGGAAGAAAACGCAGCCAAGGCGGACATCGCGAAAATTCGGGAGCGGATTGTGGGTGGAGAAGACTTTACCCAAGTGGCAAAGGAGCTGTCCCAGGACCTAGGATCCGCAACCCAAGGCGGGGACCTCGGATTCATCGAGCAGGGATTGCTTGACCCGAGCCTCGATCAGGCTGCATTTGCTCTGGATGCGGACCGACTCAGCGAGGCCATTCGCAGCCGCTTCGGCTACCACCTGATCGAAGTCACTGAAATCGACCCGGCAGAAACCAAGCCCTTCGAGGCGGTGAAGCATGCGCTTATCGCCGACCTGGAGCAGCGTGGTAACGAAGGGCTGTTTTTCGAGTTGGCCGAGCGTCTGGCCAATCTGAGCTATGAGTCGCCGGACAGCCTGGAGCCCGCGGCAGAGGCTCTTAGCCTGGGGCTTCAGACCAGCGATTGGATCGACCGCTCCGGTGGGGAAGGCATCCTGGCTCACCCCAAGGTGCTCGCCGTCGCCTTCAGCGATGAGGTGCTCCGAGAGGGCAACAACAGCGACCTCATCGAGCCCGATCATGACCAGATGCAGGCAGTCGTACTGCGCGTACTGGAGCACGAGGAGGCAACCGCCAAACCTTTGGATAGGGTCCGCGAGGAGATCGTGACCATCCTGCGCGATAAGCGTGCTGCGGATGCGGCTGCCACCAAGGCCGCTGAACTAGCGGATGCGCTGACCGCCGGTGGGTCCCTGTCGGAGATCGCCGGGGACTACCGGGTGGAGGACTTCGGATTGGTTGCGCGGAATGTGGAGCAGGTACCGGCACAACTCCTCGATTTCGCCTTTACCCTGAAGCGCCCGAATCGAGGCAACGAAAACTACGGCAATTTGTCCCTGCACGGCGGAGACAGTGCCGTGGTGATTTTGGGCGAAGTCGTGGACGGCTCCCTCGAGGATCTGGACGAGGCGACCCGCGACCAGATGCGCAAAGATCTGATTCAGGATATTGGCCGCGCCTACTACGAAGACCTGTTGGCGGATCTGGAGAGCCGGGCTGATATTACCCGCAGCTCATTAGGGAAAGTAGCGGAAGAAGAATAGAGATGGGACGGGCCAGGGTTTGCAGAAGTAGTGATTCTTCCCCTTAGAGGCTGTCTAATTTGTTGGCTTTGCATCGGTAGGCTGGGTCGAGGGACGAGACCCAGCGAACCAAACTTGCCCGTAACAGCTGGGTTTCGTCCTTCAACCCAGCCTACTATCCATTAGCCTTTTTCGATCTGCGATTGAAATGCAGTCCGGAATCCATCAAAGAGCCAATTAAGATTGGTCCCTTTTCTATCAATCAAAGATGCTAATATGAACTTTCTAGGACACAATTAACATATAATTCTGAGATAGATGCGATATTCGGCAATTATAAAAGCAGCCACATATTCCGGCTGTGTTATTTGTTGTGGTTAAAAAATATCTCGGCTAATATCTTCAACCATCTGTGTATTGACCCATCCTGGACAAACTGCGGTTGCTCTGATGCCATGTTCCCAACCGGAATATCTTACTGAATGTGTTAGTGCTGTGAGGGCAAATTTACTCATCGCATATCCTACCGATTGCCCTTTTATTCTTTGTCCCGGACAAAGAAACCACATTAACTACTCTGCTTCTTCCTGCTTCCTTCCAGATAGTGGAAAGCCAAGCTTATCAAACGCAATGGACCTTTGACGTTTACAGTCCATAGTTCATCCATAATTTCTTCATCGAACTTTTCAATTGTAGTTGAGCGGAATATACTGGCATTATTTATCAGGACATCAATACGACCATATTGTTCTATGGCGGCATCAATCTATTTCGTCGCTGATTCACGTACTCTGGCATCTATACCAGTTACACAAGACCGTATTCCTATCAAATGCATTGAACTTGTTTTGAAGAGTCTCGATCCTACGTGCGCCGAGACTTAAGGTATATCCTTCGGAAATCAGCTTCCTTTGGCACCGGATATCATCACAACCATTTTTTCATCAACTGTAAACTGGGCTTTCATATCATTACCTCGAATCGGCGCTCGGACGAGAGGGCAAGTAGCCGATGACTGAAATTTCAAGTTTATAGTTTTTCGTTCACTCTCCCCAAACCTCCTCGCTGCGTTCGGGGCAAGCGCTCTTCCGCGGGGAGGGTGTTGTAAAAGGCACCGATCTTCACCCTTTGGCCCCCTTTCCCTAGATCCCTCGCTTGCTCGTGACAGGTTCTCTCTACTATGGACTTTCAGTCCATAGTGGTTGATTCGATTGGAGGGAATGATAATCACAAATGGAACATGCCGGATCAGCATGGGTACTTTTTTGATCCTCGGAAAATAGCCGGTCAAGCTGAGCAAATATTTTCCGAGTGTTATCCGCTAGTTTGGAAACTAATTCCAACAAATCTCCTCCCATCAATAGTAATGTATCAGGACCATATTCCAGGGCAGTCTGAGCGGCAGTGCTGATTTTTAATTCCCCTGCCGGGGCAGGAAAAGATTTTTTCACCTGCATATCAGGAGTCAGTAACGCATCACGAATACGCTGACAGTCCTCGGGAGTGAAGGGAAAACGGCCACCGGCCGATGGGTAAATCGAGATGTTGGCGCCAATTAAAAGAAATAGGGTCCCAAGAATAACTCCAGGGGCGATTCCTTGTTTGGGATCATTAAAAAGACTGCCTGACATAGCCGGGTTGACCATAATAAGTGGATAGTTTCCAGCAATATAATTGACCGTTTCCAATCCTGCCAGAAACGGACTAATCAATATTCCCTTTACACCATGATCCAAGGCAAAATCAAGCTGGGATTTAATCGTTTTAGAATGACCGCTGATATTAGGAAAATAAAGAATTTTGCGCCCTGTGGACGCTTGCGCTTTGGAAATTGCTTTTACAACAGCAGAGACCCGATCCTTAATCGGTTCTATGCGAAATCCTTTTCCGTTGTGCCGGTAGTCCATGATGAACCAGGCGATATCACAGTTTGAGACATGGTCAACCTCGGAGATGCTTCCGAGTGAATCCCAGAAAGGCTGGTCCACGACAACAGCCATCTTCTTACCCCACCGCGAAATAGTAGGGACCTTGATTTGAAGCTGCGGTATAAGGCGTTTAGGGTCGGAAGATCGAAAGTCCGGGCGTCTGATTCCCTGGGGAAAAGGCAATCCTGGACCTTGCCAATCTTTCATAATGGTGAAATCTTTTGACATGGATGCACCCGACAAAGTAAACCGCTTGAATCTCAAGGGCACACCATTGCAAAGTAGTTGCTTCCAGGTGAACAAGGACCATATCGATCTTACCGACCGCTGCCGGATCGTTATCTTTACTCCCTTTCGTGGACATTAGAAAAGGCAGTTCAGTAAGGACGATCGGTGTATCTGTTCCCAGCAGGACCTTGCCAGCCCATGCCAAAGCGATATCATTATCATAGAAGCGATTAGGGCAGGTTGCGACGAGTGAAACATTCTGGACAAGTTCGACTTCATCCCCAGTCTTCGAGAACTGCCGAAGCGTGCATACCCCACCGTTCTTGTTGCAGGGCGATCCACCGCCGCGAAACGGGCAGGACTGAGACTTGGAGGGAGTATTGACTATAGATAGTGCGAAGGCGTGAAGGTGTGAGCATGGTCAAGTCGAATCCGTGAAGCTCGCCTGCTCCGTAACGAATGACGGACTTCTCTCTTACATCCTTTTGTTCCGTAACTTTGAACATAACCAGTATATAGATACACGATTGTCTTGCCGGATTCAATCCGAATTGCTCGCTTGTCAGGAGGCATGATGCGGCTCATTCTACCTCGCATCGGCTCGGCACTCTTGGTGGTCTTCGGCGTCTGCACCTTGGTGTTCCTGCTGATCCATCTGGTGCCCGGTGACCCGGTGGAGGCCATGCTGGGGGAGAGCGCCCGACCGGCGGACCGGCAGGTGTTACGCGTGGCTCTGGGTCTTGACCGACCCTTGGGCGAGCGGTACCTGCATTATCTCGGCGGGTTGGTCCGTCTGGATCTGGGTCAGTCGTTCCAGTTCCAACGCCCGGTGGCAGACCTGCTCGCCGAGCGTATCCCCGTGACTCTGGAGTTGGCTGGAACCGCCCTGGCCCTGGCCCTGGCGGTGGCAGTTCCACTCGGGGTACTGGCGGCGCGCAACCAAGGCGGGGCGCTCGACTCCGGGGCCATGGGCCTGTCTCTGCTCGGCATCTCCATCCCCAATTTCTGGCTCGGCCCCCTGCTGATCCTGGTCTTTTCCCTGTGGCTCGGTTGGACTCCGGTGAGTGGGCGCGACGGCCCGATAAGCCTGATCCTGCCCGCTATCACCCTGGGCTCGGGGTTGGCGGCTATCCTGGCACGCATGGTGCGCGCTAGTACGCTGGAGGTGTTGGGGGAGGACTATGTCCGTACCGCTCGCGCCAAGGGGTTGTCTGAGGCTGCCGTGATTTGGCATCACGCCTTGCGCAATGCTTGGCTACCGGTACTGACCCTGGTCGGCCTGCAGCTGGGGGGACTGCTCGGGGGGGCCGTGATCACGGAGACTGTTTTCGCCTGGCCGGGGATCGGCAGCTTGCTGGTGGAGGCCATTCGGAACCGGGACTACCCGGTGGTTCAGGCCAGCGTGCTGCTGATCAGCTTGGCGTATGTGCTGGTAAACACCTTGACGGACCTGATCTACGTCTGGGTGGACCCCCGGATTCGGCTGGTCTGATGCGGGGATCGAATACTTGGTTGCCGGTTGCCGCCCTGCTGGGGTGGGCATTGGTTACCTTGTTGGGCCCTTGGCTGCCGCTCACCCCTGACCGCATCGAGTTGTCCGGGATCCTGATGCCGCCGGGGCCGGATGCACCGCTCGGCAGGGATGATCTAGGCCGATCGGTGTTGGACCGGCTCTTGGTCGGCGCCCGCACTTCGTTCACCGTGGGGCTGGGCGTGGGGGCCCTGTCCACGGTCCTGGGGGCTCTGGTGGGTGGAATGGGAGCCCTGGCCGGTGGCTGGGTGGATTTGACGCTGGTTCGGATCATCGATGTCTTTCTCGCCTTTCCCGGCATCCTCCTCGCCATCGCGCTGGCGGGCATCCTGGGACCAGGAATCGACAATGTGATCATCGCCTTGGCTGCCGTGGGTTGGGTCGGTTATGCGCGTTTGGCACGTTCTCAGATCTTGTCCCTGAAGCAGCGTGACCATGTGGTCGCGGCCCGCGCCCTGGGGGCGGGACCCAGGCGGGTCTTGCTGCGCCACCTGTTTCCCTTGGCGGTGGCACCCCTGATCGTGGAGGCGACCTTCGGCGTCGCCGGGGCCGTGATCGCCGAGGCGGGTCTCTCCTTCCTCGGGCTCGGTGTGCAACCGCCCCAGGCCTCTTGGGGCAGCATGATCCGGGACGGCGTGGGTTATATGTTGGTAGCGCCCCACCTGGTCTTGGCCCCGGGACTTGCGATCCTCTCCGTGGTATTGTGCGTCAACCTGGCGGGAGATGGTCTGCGGGATCGGTTGGATGTTCGTTCGGCCCGGCGTTGAGGACGTCCGCCGTCGGGCTGTAACGTCGGTGTCTTAACGCAACCTACATCCATGTTACCGTCCATACCGCCTGCCCGCGCGGACCTCGCTTGCAACGGGTATAACCACCACCCAACCGACAACCTTGCCGAAAATACTCTGCGTTTCTACCCCTCTACTCAACGGAGAACGTAATATATCCGGTTAGCTGTTGAGCGTGCTGATTCGAGGATGACGAAAAATGAGTAACTATCAGTCGGACGTGGATTCGGGAATACGGGTTCGGGTGTTGTTCGTGTGCATGGGCAACATCTGCCGTTCCCCGATCGCCCAGGGTGTCTTCCACAAGCTGTTGGAGAGGGAGGGATTGCAGGCGGTTGTCGAGACCGACTCGGCGGGAACCCATACCTATCATGTCGGGGAGCCTCCGGACCGGCGGGCCCGGAAGACGGCTCTGCGCCGAGGGATCGATCTGAGTGATTTGCGCGCCCGTCTCGTCGAGCCCGAGGATTTCCTGCGGTTCGAGTATGTGCTTGCTATGGACCTGAGAAACTTCAATGACCTTTCCCAAATCTGTCCGCCTGGGGCCGAACACAAGCTGAAGCTGTTCATGGACTCCGCACCGCACTTGCGGATCCAGGAGGTCCCAGACCCCTACTATGGAGCCGCCAGCGGTTTCGAGCGGGTCTTCGATATGGTGGAGGCGGCCTCCGTGGGCCTCCTGGTCGACATCAAGCGCAGGTTTTTCTAGGTCCTGTTGATATTTAACCCTAACCGATCGTTTTTCATGTTTTTCATAGGCTGAATGGCGGCAACATTCAAGTGGTCCGCACAGCGGACCCTACAATCAAACCAATTGGAGATGGTAAATTTATAAGTGTTAAAGTAGAGAGATTCATCTTTTTGATCCCCTCTCCCCAACCCTCTCCAGGAGGGAGAAGGGGCATAGCGCCTAGTGCTGTTGATCATGTTCCAACTTAGACATCAACCACTACCAAACCAATGGTTCGCGTAGGGTCCGCTGTGCGGACCTTCTGATGTAGTTCAAACGATTCCGAAGCCCTATTGCAGCCGGATGAATCGTCGGTGGGCATGGCCTACCCGATATTGCCGAAGACCGGAAGCCGGTAAGTCTGTAAGAGACCTTTGCGCAATGCATAAACTTCCAATTTATTAAGCCCCCCGGTTTTTCAATCAACCGGCTGCTCGTTATTTGTTCGAACGAACCTGAATTCATCTGCCTTTTGACTGATTCTGAGTATTTCCCGCGCTGTTCTCCTTATTCTCCGTATTTTAGGCGCAACTTGCCTGCTTAACCGATAACCCTCGTTTGATGGTGTAAACCACACACATCAAGTCGAACCGTGTTCGATTTCGGCTCATTCCCACGTAACGGGCTTGCGCCATCCCCTAGTGTTGCTTGAGTACACCAAACACACGCTCCACGGGGCTTCGCGCGCCTG
>Ga0049113_10000051_pt1 | contig 27590 bp, 22 predicted proteins | sample WorMettanBELIZE1_FD_55214 | JGI IMG/M metagenome (GOLD analysis project Ga0049113, IMG submission 55214) | Marine gutless worms symbiont microbial communities from Max Planck institute for Marine Microbiology, Germany - Olavius tantulus BELIZE.1 | ecosystem: Host-associated > Annelida >... | reverse complement strand
GGGGGGGGCATCATCCAGAATCAGATGACCGGCCACGGCAAACGCTGCGGCTGCAGCTGGAGCGGTCTGAAGAAACTGCCTCCGGGTCGTTGTGACAGTATTTGTGAAATTCGATGCGTTTGAGGAATTGTCCATCGTTAACTCCTTTTCTTCGCATGAAAGAAAGGTTGGGTGCCGTTTGGAGAGCCGTTGATGCAGTCATCAATTGATGAGGCAATTGGCTGGACGTATTCAAGCAAAGTTATTTCTAACCATGCCTTTGTCAACGAGGCCCGATTTTAAACGAGTTGTCACTTTAAAGGACAGAAGTAGGAAGGGGAAAGGACAAGACCCAAGACTTGGCCCCGGCCTGAAGTGCTCCTTAAGAAGGGAAGCTCATGGTACCCTCGGTCTTGGACCTCATACCTTCCGATACATTTTGACTTCGCAGGTCAAGAGGGGGTTAGATCGCCGAATTCATGGTAAAACCCAGATAGACGAACGCGTCAAAAATTGGTGTGCGTCAATCAATATGGCAAGAGGTCATGAAAGGGTCTCAGAATTTACATATAGATTTAGAGAGTAAAAACTGTCTGGCGGGCGGCAGATTGTGATCATGACTATCCTATCGACCCATATATACACAGTCCGGGTTGTCTATATCGCAGCGCTGGCTCTGGATGCGCCGGAGTTGATCTCTAAAAATGGTGAAAAAATAGACCCTGCGTCCCTGGCCGAAGTTGTATACCCAGATTTCATCGGCGTCTTTGTCAAACTTGCGAAACGGTTCTCCACAGCGTTCCAGAACATCTCGGGCATGATCGTTAATCCGAACGACGCGCCCTGAGCAGCGAACCGAGCGAGTATCTCTCAGAAATGTTCGGGCAAGCACCATGCCCTGGAAAACGAAGACTAAAAAGGCGACTGCCAACATGACCCATGTCGCTAGGATTGCTTTTTTCATCGGAGATTGCCTCTTAATGAGTGGGATGAAACGTAGCCCCTGCCGTTCTGGCTATCCTGCCCGTTATCACTTTGCCTGTCAAAATGTTCCTATTTCAGACACATATGCCCATGCCTGCTTACGGGAGCAATGAGGAAATTGCCAAGCCCATCTATTCTGCCGGTTGGGCTGTCTTCTGCAGGCGCTCCGGATCATAGTGTTTTTCTTTCAACCGGGAGATAATACCGGCATAGGCGGTTTCATCCATGGTCGGTGTGCGGCTCAGAATCCACAAATATTTGCGTTTCGGTTCTCCGACAACAGCCCATTGGTAATCCGGATCGAGATCGATGATCCAGTAATTGCCCTTGAACCACAGAAAGAAGCCCACCTTTAGCTTGGCATTGGTCTCTTTGTCCACGACAATCCCCTTTCCCCTGGATTCCTTGATCGGCCCGTCAAGGCTTTCTTTAAAGCAACGGTTGAGGACGCGGATCTTGCCTTTGGGCAGCATGCTGTATTCGGCCGTCGATCCGGTGCAGCCTTTTTGGAACCAGGCGGGGTAGCTGGCGATCTCGTACCACTTGCCCAGGTACCGTTCCAGCTCCACCCGATCGACAACAGTGAGTGGTGGCAGATCATCAGCAAGGGCATGGCCGCTGTAGAATAAGACGAGACAGACGATACCCGACAAAGTATATTTCATTGATATTTCCTTCCTTGGCGGTCATTGGAAGTTCAAATAGGAAAATAGTGAAAACCATTTGGAAGTCAAATCAGATCATAATAGACACTGGATGCCGGCCTATGAGGCCGAGTCCGAATTACTTAGAGCCGTCATTCCGGTCGAGTCCCGAGAGGCGGGATGAGATCCGGAATCCAGAAGTTCCAATGGCCTCTGGAATCTCCTTCGACGTTGCTCAGGATGGTGAGCCTGCCGAACCACAGCCTCCGCAGGAATGACCTAAAAAACATCTATAGCTATTCGGTAAAAACGATTGCGACACTTCCTCCTTAGCGGTCCAGATGAAGAACACTCTGACTTTTCAACTCATTATCTCTGTTTGTAAAGAGGGGAAGCCCAGAAGCCCACTGCAAATTGACATTTGCGGCATGGTTCTTAAATTTAACGAAAAATTAACATTTCAATACAGTTATAGTGCTTAATATATCTAAGTTCGTTTTTTTCCGGTACAAGNGCAAGATGTCAAATTGGTCACCGCAGNCCCATCGGGAGATATGTTTACAAACTCTTACGTTGCCAAATCAAGGAAACAACTTACCCCGCGTGGATTATCTGCGGTGTAACTGGACTTCTGCTTGTTCCAAACCCAGGGTGGTTGCCTGCTCCAGCCTGTCATCGGAAATCCATCATCAAATATAATCCAGGACGAATGAAAGGATGGGAGATTTAGAACCATGAGGCTCTCACTACGTGTATTCATAGCCNTTATCGGACTGCTGATTGTTCTGGGAACTCTTGGGACAATTAAGGGTCTGCAAATAAAAAGCATGGTGGCCTATAGCGAAAACTTTGTCCCGCCGCCGCAAACAGTCACCGTGGCGGAGGTGACATCGACCGCCTGGGAGACCTCGATTCGTGCTGTGGGTTCTCTGAAAGCGGTTCAAGGAGTGATGGTGTCGGCCGAACTGCCGGGGAAAGTCATGCGGATCGCTTTCGAACCGGGAATCCGCGTCAAGGCAGGTCAGCTCCTGGTTCAGCAGGACATCTCTGCGGAAACAGCCGAGCTTAAATCCGCCGAAAGCGAGGCCGCCCTGGCCCGGAAGAATTTAAAACGATCGCAGGATCTTGTTGAACAGAAAGTGGTTCCCACCGCGAACCTCGATGACAACCAGGCAAGGTACGAGCAGGCAGCCGCCAGGGTCGACCTGATTCGTGCCGCTATAGACAAAAAGACCATCAAGGCCCCGTTTAGCGGCAAGCTCGGGATTCGACAGGTGAACCTGGGAGAGTACCTGGACAGTGGTCAGCACATTGTTTCCCTCCAATCCCTGAACCCGATCTTTGTCAACTTCCAGCTACCCCAAAGAGAATTCGCCAGACTATCCACAGGGCTGAAGGTGCGAGTCATTGCCGATGCGCTCCACGATGAGACCATCGAGGGGAAAATTACGGCCGTGAACCCTGAGGTCAACCGCCAAACTCGGAACATCGAAGTTCAGGCCACCATATCGAATCCGGACGAGCGGCTGCGGCCCGGCATGTACGCTACCGTGGAGGTGGTGCTGCCGGCTCAAGATACGGTTCTGACCATTCCAGCCACCTCGGTCCGCTATGCACCATACAGCGACTCAGTGTTCCTGGTCGAACCGGGCGGAGAAGACAAAGATCCAAAACAAATGGTGCTGCGGCAACAGTTTGTTAGATTGGGCGATAAGCGTGGCGACTTCGTCGTCGTGCGAGACGGCCTCGATGAAGGACAGCAAGTCGTCACAACCGGCGTCTTCAAGCTTCGCAACGGGCAGCCCGTGGTGATCGACAACCAGTTGGCGCCGGAGTTTGAGACAGCTCCGAGGCCGGCGGATGCGTGATTGGACGAAACCTATTTTACGGACTTTTGGGCGGGTACGGTGTCCCGCCCTACATTAGACAATCGCGGTTGGTGGCGTAGGGCCAGGCATCAGGCTTCGCTGACGCTTCGACCCGACAAGCCGAACTGGCCCGTTTTTGATTTCTTTTATGCGGATATCCGGTAAGCCCAAGTTGGAAGGCATTTCATACTCTCGGCGTCGGGATCGGATTCGGAATCGGTATCGACAAAATGGGTATGTAAGCAATTCGATCCCGATTCCGAATCCGATNCCGACCCCGATGGCACAGCTGTGCTTGCTCAAAAAACATGGAACTTGAGCTTCATAGAGAAGCGCAATCTTTTAATGTGTAGGTAACAATGAAATTCCATAGAGAATTGGACCCGCGGTAAATGAACATAACAGATATCTTCATACGCCGCCCGGTGCTGTCCGTCGTCGTCAGCCTGGTCATTATTATCGCAGGCGTCCAGGCTGTGTTGACACTCAACGTTCGCCAGTACCCCCGCAGTGAAAATGCATCGGTTACGGTCACGACGATTTTCACCGGAGCAAGCGCGGATTTGGTCCGTGGTTTCATCACGACCCCTCTGGAGAGATCCATTGCCGGTGCCGACGGCATCGACTACCTGCAATCCGAGAGTAAACAAGGGGTGTCCACCATTACCGCTCGCCTGGAGCTCAATACCGACGCCATCAAAGCACTCGCCGAAATCAGCTCCAAGGTGGACCAGGTGCGCGGCGACCTGCCTCCGGAAGCCGAAGTTCCCATCATCAATGTGGAATCCGCCGACAGTCGATTCGCTTCGGCATATTTGAGCTTCACTTCGGATCTCCTTCGACCCAATCAGATTACAGAATACCTGGTGCGTGTGGTGCAGCCCCGCTTATCGGCCATTCCCGGGGTCCAGCGGGCCGATATCCTGGGAGGGCGAACGTTTGCCATGCGCATCTGGCTCAAACCCGACCGAATGGCGGCCTTCAACATCAGCCCGGTACAGGTGCGTCAGGCCCTGGCCGCAAACAATTTTCTGGCGGCCGTGGGGCAGACCAAGGGATCTCTCGTACAGGTCAATTTAACCGCCAATACGGACTTGAAATCGGTGCAGGAGTTCGAACGTTTGGTGATCCGCGAGAGCGGGGGCGCCATCGTGCGCCTCGAAGATATCGCCGATGTGGTTCTGGGTGCCGAAGACTATGACACCGAAGTCCGTTTTTCCGGTCAGACCGCCGTCTTCATGGGAATCTGGCCGCTGCCCAATGCCAATTCTCTGGATGTCATCAAGGCCGTGCGCAGCGAAATGAAGAAAATCACCGCTGAACTGCCCGGGGGATTGACCGGCCGTATCGCCTATGACGCCACGAAATATATCGACAATGCGATCAGGGAGGTCACCCAGACGTTAGTGATCACGCTCCTGATCGTCATAGCGGTTATTTTTCTCTTCATGGGCTCTTTCCGGTCGGCACTGGTCCCTGTGGTGGCGATTCCCCTGTCCCTCATCGGGGGAATGTTTCTCATGCAGGTTTTTGGTTTCAGCATCAATCTGCTGACCCTGTTGGCCATCGTGTTGGCCGTCGGCCTGGTGGTCGATGATGCCATCGTCATGGTGGAGAACATCGAACGCCATCTGAGAATGGGCAAAACCGCCCGGGAGGCCGCACTGATCGGCGCTCGTGAGCTGGTCGGACCTGTCATCGCCACCACCATCGTGCTGGTGGCCGTCTACACACCCATCGGACTTCAGGGCGGCTTGACAGGCTCGTTGTTCCGTGAATTTGCGTTTGCCCTCACCGGTGCCGTCATCGTCTCCACGCTGGTCGCTCTGACCCTCTCCCCGATGATGTCTTCCAAGCTGCTCAAGCCGGGTATGGGCGATAGCGGTTTTGCCGGCCGTGTGTCCCGCTATTTCAGCCGATTGAGTACCTTTTACGGGCGTCTTCTGGATGTGACCCTCAGGTCGAGACCGGCGGTGTACATGGTCTGGGTGATTCTGGGGGCCTTGACCATCCCCATGTACATCATGTCCGCCAAGGAGTTGGCCCCCACCGAGGACCAGGGCGTGATTTTCGGGATCGTCGACGCCGCTGCCAATGCCACGCTGGATCAAACCAGCCGGGATGCGGCGGCAGCAAATCGTGTGTTCATGAGTGTTCCGGAAACCGAGTTCACCTTTCAGATTACCTCCCCATCTTCGGGATTTGGCGGGATGGTGGTGAAGCCATGGAACGAACGTGAGCGCACTATTTTCGACATTCTGCCGGGCGTGCAGTATGGGCTCATGCAGATTCCCGGGATACAGATGTTTGCAGTCACGCCCCCGGCACTGCCCGGAGGCGGGCAGTTTCCGGTGGAGTTTGTTCTGGCATCCACCGACGAGTCGGACAAGATCCTGGAGTTCGCTCAGCAAATCCAATTGAAGGCGATTCAAAGCGGCATGTCTGCCTTCCCGCCGATCATCGATGTGAAAATCGATCAGCCGGAAGCGGAAATCCGCATCGACCGTGACAAGGTGGCGGACCTGGGCCTTAATCTCCAGCAGGTGGGTGCCGATCTGGCGTCGATGGTGGGAGGCAACTACGTGAACCGGTTTAATATTGCCGGCCGCAGTTACAAGGTTATCCCCCAGATACAGCGGATGAATCGTCTGACTGCAGAGCAGCTCAAGGACGTCTATGTCAGCGGACCGGACGGCAACCTGGTGCCCCTGAGTACCATCGCCAGGGTGGAAAACCGAACGGTACCCCGGTCCATCAACCGGTTCCAGCAGTTCAACGCCGTGATGCTCAGCGGTGTGGCGGTGCGACCCCTGGATGAGGCCCTGCGGTTCCTCGAAGACGAGGCCGCCAAAATCCTGCCAACCGGCTATGTGATCGACTATACGGGCGAGTCCCGACAACTGCGCAGCGAGGGCAACAAATTTCTACCGGCATTCAGCCTGGCGTTGATTTTGATTTTTCTGACCCTGGCCGCCCAGTACAACAGTTTTCGCGATCCCTTTGTCATCCTGGCCGGTTCGGTTCCGCTGGCGATGTTCGGGGCACTGATTTTCACCTTCCTGCGCATCCCCGATCCGAATGTCGCCTTCTGGACGGATAGCTGGACCACCACCATGAATATCTATTCCCAAGTTGGACTGGTGACCCTTGTCGGGGTGGTGTCCAAGAACGGCATCCTGATCGTCGAGTTCGCCAATAAACTGCAACTCAAAGGGCGCACCAAGCAGGAAGCCATCCGCGAAGCCGCCCTCACCCGCCTTCGTCCCGTTCTGATGACCAGCAGCGCCACCATTGCCGGATACTTTCCGCTGGTTCTGGTCAGCGGCGCCGGGGCAGCGGCACGCAACTCCATCGGTCTGGTCCTGGTGGGGGGCATGGCCGTCGGCACCATCTTCACCCTGTTCGTGATTCCGTCCATCTATATGCTCATCGCCCGCCAGCACAACCGTGAAGTGGCCGGCGCTTTGGAAGACGCTGTGGCCGCTACTGTGCTGCCGGTAGCTGGCGAAATCCAGCTGCCCGATGAGTGTCGCCTGTCGGTAGAAGAAGACTTTCACTTATCGGTGGACTGCAGCGACAACCCGACCGACAAACTGGCGAATTAGAATATCTTCTTCAAATACCTGACCCTATTTCTGTAAAAGCCGTTGGATCCGTATCAGACCGAGCAGGCAAACTGTGGCATACGGGGCTGCCCAGCCCGGCACGGTAAAGATCAACCGGCAGCGGTTGGACCCCAGCGATTCGACACGATGCCCTGTCGCCCGAATGCCGGCGACCTCCCACGCCCAGAATCTGAGCGGCCCGAACTCCGTAACCACAAACGGTACCCGGAATCCCAGGGTTGTCCGGATCCTGCCCGCAGTTCCCAACCGGATATACCGATCTTCACATTCTACCTTGGAGACAGAGGGTCCCCAGACGGGCCATGACAGGGTATCGGTGATCAGATCCCAAACGCGCTCCAATGACGCATGCATGGTCCTGCCAATGAAAAGTTCTCTTTGTCTTAGCCTGATCATAATGGGGTCAGGTCTTGCATTTAAGCATTTACATCAATAAGGTGGTCTAATGGCACGTCCACTTCGAATCGAATACCCTGGGGCTGTTTATCATATCACCTCTCGGGGCAATGCCCGGAATCCTATTTTCGATGACAATTACGATAGAAATGTTTTCCTAAGTATTTTGGAAGAGGTCATTAAAAGGTACAACTGGATTNGTCATGCCTATTGTCTGATGGACAACCATTATCATCTTCTTGCAGAAACCGTCGATCCCACGCTGTCTCTAGGAATGCGATATCTCAACGGCGTATATACGCAGCGCTTTAATTACCGTCACGAGCGTGTAGGTCACATATTGCAGGGTAGGTTCAAATCAATCCTTGTGGACAGGGACAGNTATTTATTGGAACTTTGCCGCTACGTCGTGTTAAATCCTGTCAGGGCAGGGAATGTCAAAAGTGCGTCCGCTTACCGCTGGAGTAGTTACAAATCGACTGCCGGCCTCTCCAACCCACCCTCGTTCTTAACCGTGGATTGGATACTGAGCCAGTTTGGGAAAAACCGCAAAAAGGCGCAACAAAAATATCGAATATTTGTTTTGGCCGGTATGGACAAGGCTTCGCCTTGGGAAAATCTGAAAGCGCAATGCATATTGGGCGGCAAAGAATTCTTTGAAAAGATAAAGCCCGGACTGAAAGACAAATCAGAAATCACAGAGATTCCCAAAAAGCAACGTCTGATGCATAGGCCGACTTTGGTCGAATTATTTCCAGAGAATAAAAAGATGGTCAAATTAGATAGAAACCGAATTATCTGCAAAGCCCATGTGGACTACGGCTATCAGTTGAACGATATCGCCAAGCATCTCGGTCTGCATTACANCACCGTCGGGAGAATCGTTAAATCCAAAATGTGATAATGCAAGACCTGACCCCATTTGGAGATAGCTCATGTTAAACACCCTGCGCGGTAAATTCTTGGTGTTCATTCTGCTGCCGGTTATAGGGGCCCTGATCGCCATCACCAGTGTCGGTTATTTTTCTGCTCGCCATTACCTCATCGATCAAATGAAAAAGGGAGGCTTGGATGCACTGAAGGCCGATGCGGCAAAATTTCGGAACATGATTGTCCAAGTTTATTCGGTACTCGGCTCCATGGCCATCGCCGAGGAAATCGGTGGATTAACGGATTCCCAGAGAAAGAAAATCTTCATTAAAGTCAGTGCCGCCATGGGTAACCATGTGACCTCCGTCTTCATGGGCTTTCCGGACGGCAGAATGGTCCGCTCCAAGAAAACCATTCTTCCGGAGGGCTATGATCCGAGAGAGCGCCCCTGGTATATCGAAGCTACGGCGCTGCCGCCCGAGCAACACTATGGTGCCACGTATCCCTACCTGGATGCTTCAACGAATGAACCGACCATCACTTTTTTCAGGAAAATGTTCGACAATGACGGGGACATTATCGGGATCGGCGGCATCGATGTCGATATCGCACGGATTGTTGAAACTCTGAACCAGTATACCGGCCTGCCGAAAAATGNGGTCCGATTCATTCTCAACGACGAAGCACGGATCCTCGTCCATCCCGACATGTCTCGGGTAGGGAACTATATGGACCGTTCCAGGGAAGCGATTGATGAACGATTTGCAGAATTGATCCGGGACCCGACGCTGACCAATTATCAGTTTGTCGGGGAACGGGCGGATGGCAGATGGTACATGGGATTCCATCGCATTGAGGGCACCAGGGGTTACATTGGTCTGATGCTTCCTGCCAAAGACGTGTTGCGCCCCCTGAACGATCTGGTGCGTGAGATGTTGGTGATTTCGACGGTGTTTATCCTGCTCATTGTCGGAATTCTGCNTTATATGAACCGACGGATCACCCGGCCGGTGTACGCCCTTACAGGTGCCGCTACCAAAGTAGTAGAGGAAAATCGATACCAGGACACTATCGAAGTACAAAGTATGGACGAATTGGGCCGGTTGACGGAATCGTTTAATGTGATGATGGAGGGACTCCGCCAGCGGGATTTCATCCGGGATACATTCGGCAGGTATGTGACGAAAGGGGTGGTCGAGGAACTGCTGGGGAATCCGGACGGCCTCCGCCTCGGCGGGGAAAAACGGGAAGTGACCATCATGTTTTCCGACCTTCGCGGGTTTACACCCCTTTCCGAGAATCTAGATCCAAAAGACGTGGTGGATCTGCTCAACCGTTACTTCGGGGACATGTCCACGATAGTCGAAAAATATCGGGCACGCTCAGCGAGTTTATGGGCGATGGCATTCTGGCCTTTTTCGGAGCACCGGTCGAGCATGGAGACAGTCCATCCCGAGCGGTAGCTTGTGCCGTGGAGATGCAGACGACCATGGAGNNNNTCAACACGGATAGTCTCAAGAGCGGACTTCCGGAGGTGGCTATGGGCATCGGGATCAATACCGGAGAAGCGATTGTCGGCAACATCGGAAGTGAAAAGCGGGCCAAATACGGTGTGGTGGGACATGCCATTAACCTCACCGCGCGGATCGAGTCTTCCACCATTGGCGGTCAAATTCTGATCTCCGGCACCACCTACGAAAAGGTAAAAGATAGCGTCATCATTAAGCAGGAACAGAAGTTTCGATTAAAAGGGGTTGAAGAGAAAGTGGTGCTGTATGATGTGGCCGGTGTCACTTCTCCGGAACGGATGATGGTTCCGGAACTCCACGAGACAGCGACAGCCCTGCCTGCACCCATCAATGTTCATGTGATCCGGATGAAGGATAAAAAAGAGACCGAATTTGTTTCAAAAGGCCGTCTCACCCATTTCTCAGCGCATTTTATACACGTGACCATGGACGAACAGATCCTCCCGCCTTCAGAAATCCGCATCGATTTGTGTGAGGGACAGGAATGTGTCGATGAAAACATCTTCGGGCGGGTTGTGGAGACGACGGAAACGGAATTTGGTTTCGAGCACGTGCTGCGGATTTCATATATCGATCCGGAAGCCAGTCAGAGGCTGTCGCAGAATACTGCCTAGTGTCGTGTCCCGTAAGTTTTTGCCAAAAAATACTGGGTGGTTACCCCGAATTGACGGACTCGGAACAAGCAAAAATCCGAAACACGAAATTCGAAATGCGAAACAAATCCGAAGCACGAATGTTCCAATGCCCCACACCATTTACAAAAAAAATCAATAAATATCCGGTCGATGCATGACATGGTGCGGGTAGTTTGAATTTGGGTCATTAGATATTGTTTCGGATTTCGATATTCGAATTTCGTGCTTTGTCGCTCGAATCCTTAGAATCAACCCAAAGAAGGGCCGTATCTTTTTTTCCGCAACTTCTGGGACACAACACTAGAACCTATCTCAAAGACGCGTTTAAGGGCTCATTGCGGTGTTACGGGCCTATACCAAATTTAAGGATGAGGTATTCGACCATTCACCTATCCGGATTCGATACCGGCCATCTCACCCACCGGATGCCTTCTGGGGGGAAGGCGCCTCCAGGAGTTCACAACCACCACCGTCAGAATGGGCAGCACCAGGCCCAGCACGATCACCGTGGTCATCAGCCCCCCGAGTTCATCGTATTGCCCTCGTTCGATGACAAAGATCCGGTTCAAGTACTTCGTTCCCAAGCTGCTGGCCGACAAGGCCAGGTTGGTGAAAGCGGCCATGATAGCAAAGTAAGTGGCCTTCTGATCAGCAGGTGCTTCCTTTGCAATCCATGCCAACATGGGGATCATGGCCACCTGGCCAAGTGGGGAATCGGCCATGGTGTCGATGATCGCAATCGTGCGGGCCCCAAATCCGAAATGGGTCGAGGTCCATTCGTGAAGACCGTGATACATCCCCAGGAACGGCAGGGCCATGACGGTACCGTAGACGGAGAGAAACACCACAAGATACGGTATGGGCCTTCGGGCCATCCATCCCCTCAGGGCGAACATTCCGACGATGGCCAAAATGGAGGATACCTGACGCAAAGTCCCGAAAAACGCCTCGTCGAAGCCGAGTACATCGATTTGCCACCAACCGGCGCCCGGGCCCATGGTCGGCATGGCCCGAAATACAAAAATGATGATCGCGATGCTTACGATGTCGCGTCGTTTGTCGGAATCCAGATTTCGCAGAAGCTGGCTCATCAGATAGCCGATAATGCCCAAAGAGGCGAAGAAAATGACTTCTGCATTCAAAGAAAAGGCTGAGATACCGAGAAACAAGGTGACGATGACAAAGATGCCGCTGCCGCCTAAAATCTTCCAGTTCGGTGCCGGACGGGACTCTTTCTTTCCCAGCATCTGCTGAACCCGCTCTTCCGAAAATCCTTCCTGAAGCAGTTTCCGATGCCTCTTCCGGCGGATGTGAGTGCCATAAATTACTCCGGAGATGGAAATTGCCGGTATCACCAGCGCCACGGTGTACATGGCTTTGTACGACACTACGGTCGCCATCCACCCGCCCAGGCCAGCCACCAGCGCGACGCCACCGATGATCGCGACACGACCCAGCGTCTGCACGGTGACGTGCATACTCTTCAGGTCTTTTTNAGGAATGGGGTTTCCAGCGTCGTCAAAATCAGGTACGGCTTCAACGGTCATGGCATCGGCCACGACATCTTGAAGTACAAATCCGATGGGCGACAACATCACGGAAATAATGTACCAGACAGAAATCGGCAGAATCGAAGCCATGTACTCCGGGTATCCTGTCAGGCCGATCATGATGGCCAGGCTGGCTGCCATGAGAGCCGCCCCGAGATAAACGAACAGCGATTTTTTCGACCAATAGAGATCAACCAGATGGCCCAGGGGCATCTTCAGGGTCCATGGCAGGCCCGCCCAGAATCCGAGGCTTGCAAGAAACGCCGCCGACAAACCGAGCTCTTCCTTGACGTAAAAACTTTCAACGATACCCGTAAAACCGGAAATGCCCGCCGCCAGATACACCATCAGCGGGGGCAGGTAGCTCCATCGCATTTCCCGAGCAATGCCGAAAAAATCATTTCTCAGCCAGTTCAGAAATCGCACGTATGGGGTTTCCCGTGGCATGGGCATCGACTCCTATTTCATGAACTCTTTTCAGCGGAAGGCAAAAAAGATAGAATATCCAGGTTAGCCGTCACGAACGTTAAAATTCACTTATAAGAAAGAAAATTGCCACGGGGGATTGATATGTCAATCAAAGCCCCCGTGGCAGGTGTTTTGGAGGATGGATATTATCCTTGTTCCATAGGAACGAAGAATTTCCCCTCGCCGCGTTGCACGAGAAGAAGAGCGCTGTTTTCATCATCNGTCGCCTGGAGACGTTTTTTTGCCTGGGCAATGGAATCGACCGGTTTCCGGTTCACTTCCAGGATAACATCGCCCTGTCGGAGACCGGCAGCGGCCGCCGGGCTATCGGGCACAACGCCCACAATGACCAGCCCCTTGTCCGTATCTAAACCCAACTGTCGGGACAGTTGCGGAGTCAGTTCCTGAAGCTGGAGACCCCACTTTCCCTTGGCCGGCGAAGCGGATGCTACTAGGGCAGCGTCGTCTGAAGGAAGCCGGCCGGTCTTAACCGTTAACTTCTTTTCTTTTCCATTGCGAAGCACGGTGACGGACACCTTTTCTCCCACCGGGGTTGCGGCGACCATCGCGGGCAGGTCACGGCTTTCCGTGACGGTTTTTTCGTCATAGGTCACAATCACGTCGCCTCTCCGGATGCCGCCCTTCTCGGCAGGGCTTCCGGATGTGACATTGGCTACCAGGGCCCCCTTGGCTTCCTCCAAATCCATTGCTTTGGCAAGATCCGGTGTGACGGTCTGGATATTGACGCCGAGATAGCTGCGGGTGACTTTGCCCGTGCTAACCATCTGCGGGATCAGCGGTTTGGCGGTATTGACCGGAATGGCAAAACCAATGCCCTGGCCGTAGGGGATAATCGCAGTATTGATACCGATCACTTCCCCTCTCATATTGAACAATGGTCCGCCGCTGTTTCCAGGATTGATGGAGGCATCGGTCTGAATAAAATCATCATACGGTCCGGCTCCGATGACGCGGCCTTTGGCACTGACGATTCCCGAGGTCACGGTGTGGCTCAGACCAAATGGATTTCCGATGGCCACCACCCAATCCCCCACCTTCAGGTTCTCGGAATCGCCCAGGGCCGCTGCCGGCAATGACTCATCCGATTCAATTTTCAGGACCGCAAGATCGGTTTTGGGATCGCGGCCCACCACCGTGGCCTTGTACTCTTTCTTGTCAGCCAAGGTCACGGTCACTTCCTTGGCATTTTCAATAACATGGTTGTTGGTCAGGATGGTTCCGTCCGGGTTGATAATGACACCGGATCCGGCACCCTGGGACCGACGACCTTCCGGCTGCTGCGGCATTTGCTTGAAAAACCGCTCAAAGAATTCACCAAAAGGACCTTCCGGCATCGTGGGATGGTCAAATCCTACCTTTTCAACCTTTGTCACCCGCACATTGACGACTGTCGGACTCAATTTCTCGGAGATCTCGGCGAAGGATCCCGGCATCTCTCTTGAGGTCAACTCCGGCGCCTGGACACCCGGCGCATACTCTTCTGCTATGGATGTACCAGTTAAATTAAGCCCGGAGGCGACCATCAATCCGATGATCAGAAAGGAGATGGCGACCATGCCCATTTCCTTCTTCCCATAACGTTTCAACTTTAGGTTCTCTCTGGTTCGGAGACTCATATCCAATCCTCCTTTTTTCTTCTGACACGTGAATTTCTTCCCTTGCATGCCAATGGCCCTCATTGCATGCAGGCAGATCTGTACTTCCGGTTGCAGGAGAAAGGTAGACAGGAGAGATTAATAGGGGATTAATCGAACATTAAAATCCGCTAATGGTAAAATGGCTGCGCCATTTTACGAATTTATGAACAAAAACTACCGGGGTATATGTCAATGGATAGTCTGATGGCGGTGTATGGGGCAGCCACATAATTCTTCTAGAAATATGCATTTATCTGGAAAAGAGGTATTAGAAGTGGTTTCAAAATCTTCAATCGTGGTTTAGATCGCGGCGGGGCGGAGGGTTCAACCACAGGAATATATGGAATATTTCGCGGATTGAACCCTCCGGCCCAACAAAGATATGGGCCACGAGGGGAGGTTTTGAAACCACTTCTAGTCGAGCCAGACAATGACCTGGCGCTCCACCAGATCAATAGAATACTTGTACTCTCCCAGAAAACTCATGCCCAGGAGCCCATTGTACTCTGTGGGAGCACCGGTTTGTTTGATAACCACGACCTTGGCATTCTTTTGGGTTTTCGGGCCTACCTGCAGGTACTCTACTTTTAGACCTTTTGCATCCATCTGCCCGCCACCGGCCACAACCGCCGTCAATGGGATATAGTCTTCGATGTCATACGTCTCTGCCGCCGGCTCGTAGACCGCGGTGTACTCGGCGCCGGTGTCCACCAACAGCTTCATATTTATCTGGCGCCCTTTATACCCAAAAGTAACCGGCACAATAACACCATTTCCGAGCCTGGTAATTCGCGTTTCCCGCTCATCGGCGTCGGATCCCATCCCGGCGGTATCTTCAACGGAAGGCGGTGCGGAGACCACTTCCTGCCATGAACTCGTTGCTTCGACACCTTCCGGGGGAGGCTCTTGAGAAAAGTGCTTGACTCCGTTTGCGTCTGTCCAGCTGTACATTTCAGCAAAAGGAACGCCTGCTGACAGGATCACAACTGCGGATACACAAAAGAAAGCGAGCCACCTCATAAACCACCTCTCTCGTCGGAAGTTTGGAAACAAGTTTCGGCGCTANCCGACATCTGCAAAACTTTTATTTTCATACCATAACACCTTTGAGGCAACCGGCAAGACCTGTCGGAGCCGTTGCCTGTCAAAGCGCATCCCACACCGGATCAATCCGTTCAGGATGCCAGCGGTATTTGGACCCGAAATGTACTGCCCTCTCCGGGCAGGCTGTTGACGTCGATCCTACCGCCGTGGGCCTGTGCAATCGAGGAAGCGATGCTGAGTCCCAGCCCGGCACCTTTTTCAACACCCGCAGAAGCCTCTTCGGTCCGATAAAAAGGTTTGAAAATCTGCTCCTGCTCTTCGACGGTCAAACCGCAACCGGTATCCGAAATGTCGATCACTGTCCAGCCGTTATCCACATGCAGGGATACGGTCACCCGGCCATTTTCCGGAGTGTATTTGATCGCGTTGTCCACAAGGTTCAGCATCAGGCGGTGAAGCCACTCCGGATCCCCTTCGACAGCCGCGGCCTCCATGGTTTCAAGGTCCAGGATGACACCCTGTTTCTGTGCCAGAATGGCCGCGCGCTCGTAAACTTCCATGACTACCTGGGTAAGATTCATCCGCCGGGGCGCCATCCGAAACATGCCGGCATCACTTCGCGAGAGCAACAGGAGGCCCTCCACAAGGTTGGAAATCCGATCGATCTCCTCCAAAGCGCTGGTCAAAACCTGTTGATATTCTTCCGGCGAACGCTCGGAGCGGAGGGCCACTTCCAATTCACCTTTTAAAATGGTCAGCGGCGTCTGCAATTCATGGGATGCATCGGCACTGAACTGTCGAATCTGCTGAAACGCGGTGTCAAGCCGTTCCAGCATGTCGTTGAGGGTTTTCGCCAGTCTGTCCAATTCGTCACCGCCGCCCGGNTCATCCAGGCGACCGGACAGATCCTCCCCGCTGATGCGACGTGCAGTGGTCGCCATATGATCCACCGGCTGCAATGCGCGTCGCGCCAGCAGCATGCCCCCGCCGCCGGCGAGCAGCACGGCGATGGGCAGGATCGCTGCAAGGGAGATCAAGAACTGACGTTTGGTGTGGAGCACGCTTTCCAGCGAGAGGCCAACCTGAACCAGATTGATCACCCGACCCGACTCCACGATGGGCATGGTTATGATTCTCACCGGGTAATCCCCTAAATCGGTGAGTGTTTCAAACGTGGTGAGCCCTTGAGATGCTCTCTCCGCCGTCTCCCGACCCAGCGGCAATTTCCTGGGAGAGGTCGGCTGCTCCGGAACCAGACGGCCGCGGGGATCTCTCATGTCGAAGTAGCGATCCATGGGGGAGAATCCGAAAAAACGGCGAAAGGCCTCTTCGATATCAGATCGGAAAAAGGGGGTGGACCGGCTGCGTGCCTGATTGGCCAGGGCACGTGCAACGCCATCGAGGGCCTTGTCCACCTCCTGTGAAAGGCTGTAACTCAGAAGGCCATAGGTGGCACTACCCAGGAGAAGAAAGGTGATGGTTAACACAGCCGTGTACCAGAGTGTCAATCGTGTTCCGATGGAGCGCAATCTCATGGATCAGTCCACCTTCATGACGTATCCGACCCCGCGGACGGTGTGGATCAGCCTGGGATCACGGTCGGTATCGATTTTTTTGCGTAGATAATTCACATAGACATCGATGACGTTTGTTTCCGTGTCGAAATCGTAGTCCCATACGTGCTCGGCGATCATGGTCCGGGTCAGTACCCTGTCCGGATTCCGCATGAAGTAATCGAGCAAAGCAAATTCCTTTGGGGTCAGATCGATCTTCACGTCAGCGCGATACACGACCCGTTGTGCCGGATCGAGTTTCAGATCGGCAATCTGAAGCAGCGGCGGTTGTACATCGGTTTGCCGCCGAAGCAGCGCCCTAATACGCGCCAGCAATTCCTGAAAGGCAAACGGTTTTGGAAGGTAATCGTCCGCGCCGGTATCCAGTCCAAGCACCCGATCCTCGATGGACGCCCGGACGGTGAGCAACAACACTGGTGTGGCGATCTTCCGCTCCCGCATCTGCTTGAGAATGCTCAGCCCATCCAGCTTTGGAAGATTCAGATCAAGGATAATCAGATCATGGACCCTGTCCAGACCCATGGATAAGCCGGTTTCACCGTCGGACGCCAGATCCACGGCATAACCTTCTTCTTCCAGCCCTTTCTTTATGAAGCTGGCTACTTTTTTTTCATCTTCGACAACCAGGAGTCTCATTTACTATCTACGATGAGGGGTAAAATCCAGACTGCTGAGCGAGGCGAGCCTTTATCTCCGATGGCGGATTATAATCTCCGCGATCTTATCCGGTTTGATGTAGACGTTTCCCAGTTCGTTTGTCAGAATCAGCGGTCCGCTAAAGGTGTTGTAGATATTATCATTTTCTACGGTCAGGGGATATTTTCCGCCTGTTGTCAGCTCTATTTCAAATTCTTCCTTGGATATTCTGGTGATCCGGGATATCTTTTCAACCTTTACATCTACTGGATTCCCTTGGTACTCAAACCTTAAAACCCCGTTCCGGTGCGGCGTGGGAGCCATGACGTCTCCTTGAAAGAGCGACCCCTCTTTTGTTTTGATACTCCCCCTGAACTCAACATCAGCATGGGCGGTGCCGGATGCTACACCAAAAAAGATCAAGCCTATCAAGAGTTTGAGTATATTTGTCATAACAGCAAACCTTTCACTGATTCAGCATCCTCCAGACAATGCCTAAATGGACCCGCCCTATCGAACATCTTTTATAAACACCATGACCCCATCCGGATAATGCCTTTTGAGCTTGGTTGCCTTTCCTGAGAAGGAAATCGTCGCCCCAGTTTCAATGGTATTGGATTTTCCGAACATTTCATCGGCATACAGCGTCACCAACACTTTATTGCCGCAATCAACGATGACGGTATACGCCTCGTCTTTATCCACATCATTATAAGTGAATCTTTTGATGGTGCCGCTGCCGGAAAAACTGTTTCCCCGGATCTGATCCTCATTGAAATTATCCATCTGCTTCGCCGTCATGGTCGCTGCCCGGCTCGCCGTAGTGCAGATATCGGCACCCCATGCCGGACCGGCAATAGTGCATAACAGAAATAGAACAGTTCGGAAAATTTTCGATGTCATGATTGCCTCCTAAGTGTAACCGCCCAGATACCCTCTTTCTCGACGAGGTTTCCATGTAAGTTTATATCATAACATATAAATGTCGAACGCTATTTCTCACGCAGAAAAATGACCTGGAAGGTCTGCCCTGCGGTCGGCTGATGGTACAGACCGGCAAAGGCATCCAGCTCCTTGTGATAGGTCAGGCTGTAGGTGGCGCCGGGGTACCCCACATCTCTGAGCTCCACATAGACGCGCGTGTATTCATCTTCCTGAGCGGCGTAGGCCAGCGATACGTTGATGGGACGCGGATTATAGTATGCAGCCTTCAAATTCCCTTCAGGGTCAATGTCACTGATTTCCAGAATATAGCCACTGTCCGACCGCCGCCAGCGTCCGACAAGTTTTTGAAAGACAACCCGCACCTCCGCCGGCGCTGCGGATCGTGCCGATTCATCGGTGACAGAACCTCCCGAACGCGCTTTCTCTGCAGAATTCCGGTGGTCCGATAAAAGAATTGTTCCCCCAATGGCAAGAAGGGTTGCAATGCCAAGTATTCCCACGATGAATCGCATCTGCTGTTTCGGTCGGGACTTTTTATGGCCCGTTTTAACCTTTTCAGAGTTCTTGGAAACCATATGGCCAAACCGCTGAAAGTTTGCAGGCATTGGGACGCCTACCTGTCCCCCTCAGGGACTGCCTGTGGGGCTATTCTCGCAAGCACGCTGCCCCCGTCCCAGCCCAATAAACAAATTATCTCATTTCGGTAATGGGAAGCGCAACCCGGAAATTGGGAAAGAAGGAAAGTATAACAAAATATCTTGAAAGTTCAGTGAAAACTGTTGGCGATAGGGCAGCAGTCCGTGTAGCCGTGACCCCTGGTTTTCTTCTACCCGATTAGAAGCTATCTCAAAAACCCGTCTAAGGGCTCAGTGCGGTGTTACGGGCCAACTGGCATTGGTGCGGGGCCCTTCTCCCTCACCCATGCGTACATACTAACCGTGTATGCTCCGCTTTTTCGTTGCCCCGTGCCTTGCCCTGAACCCTGATCCACATTTTTTGGGAAACGACACTAGTTGGAAATTCGATTTACCTGGGNCACATGGAGAACCGGCTCTCTCATTGACCTTGAGCGCACCACACCGGCTATTTTAAAAAACCGTACGGGTGGCATTGGGATTGAACACAAAGCTCCTGTCCCGCATTCTTATCCGCATGGATCCCGTGTTGTCGGTGAATTCAAAGTAGCTTTTGCGAATCGGGTGCAGGATGCGGCCTTGCAAGCGTATCCGTGATCGGAGACGGTACAGCTCTGCGGCGTTTCTCCGAACGTCGCTCACGGTATATAATCTTTCGACTCGCACCCACCGTGACTGTGCCGCGGCATCGTTCGCGTTGGGTGAAAAGAACAGCAAAACGACGACAAGCATCACCCACCCGATAGCCTCTAAGATCAGCTTTCCGGGCATGATCGTTTTTCTCCTCCCTTGGATGCAGTGAGTTGCGCGCACGACAACTAGGGACGATCAGCGTGTCGCTATTGCCCTAACTGCTTCAAAAGGTCGCCAAGACTCCGAATCGGTTTGGCATCATTTCTTTCTTCGGCTTTTGGGGCCTTTTCGGCTCCTTGGATCAAACCCATACGGATATCGGGTTTTTCAAAAGATCCGTTGACGGCGACTTGAATCTCTGTCAAGCCGTCAACCGGTTTGCCAAACAAAGGAATCGCTTTCAGGACCTCTCCCGGCAACGGCCCCAGGGTGCCTAAATTCATGGCGAGGTTCAATTGCTCGTTGACCATATCGATTCGGCCTTGAGCTGCCATATTCATNGAATCACTGTCTAACTGCAGATTTTTAATGTCCAGGTTGCCCTTTGAGAATGCTGCCTGGGTCGTTATCGTTTTGTAATTCAGGCCATCCTTGTCGAAATCACGGAAAAGGGCGCCGGACAGAAGGCCCTGGACACTGGTCAGGGACAGGATTTTCGCCATCAATTCGCCGGCCTGACCGATTTTGCGGAAACGACCCGGCCCCATCTGGGCCTCCAGATTGCCTTCCAAGCTCCCCAGAAACGCCTTGCGGGAGCCTGTACGGCCGCTCAACTGGCCTTTGAGGAATATTGGCCCGGTGACGGATGACTCCGGAAGCCCGACAACACCTGCCAGCTGTTCGATGGGGATGGCCGAAATATGCGGGGTTATGGAAAATGGAATCCGGTCCGCCTTGCGTAAATCGGCCGACCCGAGCAGGGCGACACGTCCCTGCCCGGATCCAAACTGGAGGTCGTAAGTCTTGAGCACTCCCTGGGTATAGATCGCTTTCAGGGTGAGATTCTGAAAGGCCAGTCCGCGGTATTGCCCTTTTTTAGCGGTCAGAGTCAGGTTCGCGCTGGCTTTTTGAGCCATGGGCGGCAGACCGGGCTTTTTTGAGGAGGGTTTGCCCGCTTTCCAGGAGGATTCAGCGGGCTCTGCGTCCGCCCGTGCCACGGGAACCAGACGATCCAGATTTAAATTCGGCGATGAGATCACCAACTCAATATTGGGTGCCGCCGGATTTGTGAGCCGCCCATTTGCCGACAGCGGCTGGTCATTCAATGTCCCTGTCAAGCGTTTAACAATGGCGGTGTTCCCGGAAAGATCGATATTGGCATCGGTATTCCGAATACTATAATCGTTTGCATCCAGACTGACCTGTCGGGCCGCCAGCATGCCTTTCAGACGCGATTTGGTCGGCTCCCCGTAGGGAATGTAGACATCCAGATCCATGGTCACCGATCCGGCAAGCCCGGATTCTCTCAAGGCCGGGGTCAATTGGCGCAGATTGGCCAGGTCCAGATTTTTTGTGTAAGCCCTGGCATCGATAACCGCTTCGGGTGATCCCAGCCTGCTGAACTTTCCGGACAACCGAATCGGTGCACGATCGATCTTGGCGGAAACATCTTTAACTGAGACCGTGGTCAGCTGTTTTCGCCGGATGGTGACCTGACCGCGAAGATTCTCCATCACCACCCCGGCGGGGTGGCTTTCGGCCTGGACCCCTTCTAAAACCATGGTTCCGCTGGCCGTCCATTTATCAGGTCTCTTCAGGTCCACCGTCGTCGTGAGATCCAATTTGGCGGCACCGTCCAGCCGCTTCAGGCCGTAGGCATTCAGCAGTTTTTTTACCGATTTCTGCCGGGTGGCCGCAATCTTCATTNGCCCTTTTGCCGTAACCGTGATTTTGGGTCTTTTCACGATTTCGGTGACGTCGATCTCCAGCCGGGGGAGTGACACGGGTCCGATGCGTCCCCGGGCGTCTGATACAGTCAGTTTCGACTCTCGAAGGTCAATCTGTCCGGCGACGTTTTCGATATCGGGAAGCGTCTTTGAGGGCCGCATGGACATTCCCGACACGGAGGCCTTCACCTCGATCCGTGGCAGCAACGCCGCCGCCGTTTCAGGCGGGCTGTTGAGATCGATATCTCGAACCACAGCGTGCTCGATGGCGACCGATCCGCCGCCTTCCAGTACGTGCCGGATCGTCGTGGCCTGTTTTCCGAACTGTTTCCACGGCATCAAGGGAAGAAGCGCCGACACGGGAAAACCGGTCTTAAATTCGGCCGTCTCGAGGATCGGTCGTTTACCTCCAATGTCCCGAATACGGCCCTGGCCTGTCAACCGGATCTCCGGACCGAGCTGCGCCCGGGTGTCGGTAAATGTCAGGTTTCCGGATTTCAACGAAAGCCCTGAGTGAATATCCTCGAACATGGGAACATCCGGTGACGGCTGCACGGAAACGCCTTCCGCTACAGCGGCGATTTCCAATTTGGACAGCCAGTCGGCAGCGGTTTTAGGAGGTGCTGAAAAGTCGATATCGGAAAACACGGCCTGCTTAATGGTGAGTTTGCCGCCCTGTTCCATCGCCGTTTGAAACATGCCGGCGTTCGGCCCCACCTGTTTCCAGGGAATCAACGGAACCAGTTCCGAAAGAGAGATCACATCAGCGGATATGCGGAGATCTTTCAGTATCGGGCGGATCAACCACTGGTGAAAAACGCCGGCGGCTCGGACAGCGGAGGTGCAACGCTGGATCGCCAGCTTTTCCACCGTGAATGTTTTTGAATCAAGTGCCACATCAAAGGTTATGGCCGTGTCCGCACCGGAAATCGGCGCGACCCAACGTTTGGCATCCATGTAGGAGAATCCGGAAACATCGATACGTCCATCCAGTCGGTGTCCGCTGGGATCTGTTTCACGGTAGTTTATGGTAAAGGAGATATCGCCTGCCAGGCCTTTGGCTGCGGCACTCTTCCCAAGGTACNGTTTGAGGGCATCCATGTGAAGGGAGGCGACATCGGCACTAAACATCAACTCTGTGTATTCAACGGTGAACGGATCCACCGGCACTTTGAACGTTCCGCTGGCTGAAAAACGTCCCAGACCCTGCGAAGCGCTGTCTTGACCCATGATGCGAAACGCGGCCTGACGCCCCGGGATGATGTCCTCTGCCGTAAGGACCACGTCTTTAAAGGTACGCTCGACCTTACGGCCCGGTAGCGTCAGGGAATCTATCAACTCGACCCGATCGAGGCTGATGGCGAAGGCCCGTAAGGTTATTTCCGGCGATGCGTCCGTCGGCACAGGTGNCGCTGCCGGGTCCGGCTGTAGGGATTCTGTTTTAGGAATCGATTTCTTGCTGAGGGGAGCCAGGTTCAATGCAGCACGCGGGCCTTCAAGGGCCACTTCGGTGAAAACAATATTTCCGGACATCAATGGCGGCAGAGACACTTTGACAAACACTCGGGAGAAGCTGGCGCTTCCGGGAAAGGCATCGGCGTCTGCAATCTCTAAACTGTCCGCCTCCACCCACACGCCGTTGGAAATCCCCCAGGTCATGTGCCCTAAACGAACATCTCCGCCAACCGCCTTCTGGATCTCTGATACAATCCTGCTGTGGTAGCGGTTGGGATCGATAAAAATAGGAAGAACCACGGCAAGGGCGATGATGACCGCTGCCAGGATGCCCGCAACAATAGCGATGATTTTCCAAGATCGTTTTGTCATGCTCATACCATAGGACAGTTATCCGAATATCCAAACGCCGTATTGCATCCGCCAGACGACGGCGGGCACACCCGTCATCAGACAAAACCCGGCCACGACACCGACAAGACGAAGCGCCGCTGTTTTGATGCGGACCGAACAGGCCGTGTCCAACTCCGGATAGTTTTTCCGCAGCCGGGCGGCAATCCATGCGAACACGCCTTCCAATCCCACCACAGCAATACATAACAATAAAGGAAATCCGATATATCGGTGTTCGGCCAGGAACAGACACCACGGGCATTGATGGTGCAAAACGCCATAAATATAGGCTGAAAAGATATGAATGAGAGCGAGCACCGCAATGGGAATCCACAGGATGGAAACCACCGCTAAAATGGAGGCTGCAGCGGTTCCTGGAAACCGGTATCTGGCGGCCGTCGCGACGCCGGTACCCATCAGCACGACGCTCAGCAGGATAAAGGCCCCTACCAAATAGGCTCCCGGGAAACTGATGAATCTGTCCACGGTGACTCCGGAATCCAACTGATTATACACCAGAGCACAACACTCAACAGGCGTCTGAACATCCAGACGCAGACCTCCCCGTAACGTGTCGATGGTCGCCATAACCTGAAGCGGGACACCGATCAACAGGACCCGGGCACCAAGCATGGTCAGGGGTGCCCGGGGGCGGCTATGATTGAGTCGATCCAGCCCGAGCCAGGTCAACACGATGGCCAGGAAGGCCAGTCGAAACAAGATCGCCCGCCCGAAAAACCCATCTGCTGCCTGGCACACCCCTGTCCCGCACATGGCACCGGGCACAATACCGGGCAGCACATTGGAGATGCCGATGAATAATAGGACGGAAGCCAGAACGAATCCGGCCAAGCCGAACCGCCCGGCAATGGCTGCGGATTCGGCCCGCCGCTCGAGAAGGATCTGGTGCTTGTCGGCGGATTCGGGATTCCAGTCCAGTAAAATCCGGAAAGCGGTCACCGCAGCGGAACAGATCGCTGCGAGACTGACCACATCGAGAACAGAGACAGCTATCAGAATGGGGTGCGAAATCATGTCACCAAATAAGCTTTCCCTCCGCAATGGGGTACACGTGATCGCGGGGGAAGGCCTGTTCCAGCCGAACATCGTGGGTGGTCACCACGACGGTCACTCGACGCTGTTGAAGCTCCTCCATGAGAAGCAGAATACGTTCGAGGCTACTGCCGTCCTGGTGGGCTGTCGGCTCATCCGCCAGGAAAAATTTTGGAGAAGAGACCACGGCACGGGCGATCGCCGTAACCTGCTTCTCCCCTCCGGAAAGAGAAACGACCATCCTGTCTGCCAGTTCAACGGCTCCCAGCCGTTCCAGCGCATGGACCGCTCGTAAACGGAGTTCCCGCATATCCTGTCCCTGCGGAATCATTGGCAGCATGATGTTCTCCAGGACGGTCATATCCGTTAATAAATGGGGATGCTGAAAGACGATTCCCACCTTCCGCCGCCACCGATCCCTGTGGGCGCTGATCCATCGCGATACCGGCTCCCCGTCGGCAATCACTTCGCCGTAGCTGGGTCGCAACAGGCCCCCCAGTACGTGGATCAACGAGCTTTTACCGGCGCCCGTGGGGCCGGATATCAACCGTGCGCTTCCGGCAGGGAATACCGCATCGATGCTGTCCAGAACTCGGTGCTCCTGGTTGCCCGCATCCTTACGGATGAGGCCCACATTTCGGCAGACCAGCCCGTTTTCCGNCATCAGACAGCCTCTTTCTCCATAATCTCCTGGGTATCCACCAAAGCCCCGTTCAGCACTGGAAATAACACCGCAGCAAAAAACGGAACCAGCACAAGGGCAGCGACCGCTATCAGGGTGATCGGCGCACCCGTCGAATCCAGGGTGAGTCGTATGGATGACTGTTGCCATCCCAGTATCCATCGCCCGGCCCAGGTAGCGCCAGTCCAGAATACAACGCCGTAGGCAATGGTCCCCCCAAGGACCGCGGCGGGAATCCCGACGAAAAGGGCCCGATACAGACTGACCCGGACGATGTCTCCGGTGCTCCACCCAAAGGCTTTGAGCAATCCGATTTCATATCTGCGGGTATGCCGTTCCCGAATAGTGGCCAAAATGACCAGTACCATGGCCAACAGGGACGGTAATGTCACCATCAGGGCGATACTTCCCCGTCGGAAAATGCCCCCATGCATCGCTTTCATGGCGTCATGGCGTGTGGTGATCTGTACCGGAAAAGGAAAGGCTTTGATCAAGTCCGGCACGATGGCGGATTCCTCTTCCTCGTGAAACACCTCAATAATCAAATCGCTGGCATGCCCTTTGGGGATACTGAGGAGTTTACGGGCATCCTCCGGGTGCAATAGGACAGTGTCGTGGGTAAACAGACCGGCACCGGGCGGAAACGTGTCCAGCACCTCCAGCGTTTTTTCAAGGCCGGATAGGCCGCGGAGATTGAGTTTCGACCCATCCGGCGCAACTCCGCCTCCAATCAGCGCCTGACCCGGACCCGGCAGCCGCACCGACATGCCGGTAGACGCGTCGACATCGGACAACGGCGTGACCGTGACCGCGGTCAACAGTGCGTTCGATCCACGGACGACACCCCAAATTCGGGTTTCTGCGCGAATGACACCGGGAACCGATAATGCGGCTTCTCTGGCCTCCGTTGCCGGTAGGGGGGCCCAGCCGCCGGCGTTCAGGCATCGAACGACCAGCGACGGTGCCTCCGCCATCAGGTTGTTCGTCGTGTTCGCCAAAGACTGGGTCAGCAGCATGGCGGTAGCCACCATACCAACGACAAGTGCCAGGGCCGTTCCAGTCAGCAAGGCGTCCCATGGGCGCCGCAACACGTCGCGGACAGACCAGATAAGAAGGGCGTTATTCAGCGGCGATCTCATGTGCCATCCAGCCCCTTTGGTAGGACATGATAAGCAGGGCCGGGTCGGTCCCAAAACCCGGCAATGAGGGAATAAATCGAAGGTCCACCCCGGTCCGGTCAAAATCCGGATGTCTCAGTATTCTCCCGGAAGGAACCAGGGCCGGATACGGATAACCCAATGCCCGATACAGGGAAATGTCAACGGATACTTTAGTACGGGCTCGGAATACACTATCGANGGTTATGCTCGCCAGACAGAACCCGACCAACAGCATGATGCCGACGAGAAGACGCCGGGTCCTATGCACCCGATCCCTGCCGGCGATAGGCGCGTCCATGGCTGCAGCGGCTGGATAAAGAGAGTCCGTCACTTTTTTGGTGTCGATCGTTTTCCGGTAATGGCCTGCCATTTCTCGGGATTCATGTCTTCAAGCCGGAAGGAACTCGTGCCGCCGTGGCGACGCAAAAATGCATCGAAATCCGTTTGGTTCCGAAGCGGGACAAGGGCAGGACCCATGGGGCCGACGATATCTGATCCGGCAACCCAGAGGGCATCACGGGCATCCATTTCATTCCCGGTAAAGTAATCCCGGACAATCGGGGTATCCAACATATTCTTTGGCACACCCAGAAAAGTGTCCGGATGCATCCAGGAACGGATCATACAGCCGGTGCCACAAAAATAATAGGTGGTGCCGTCTTTTAGCTGGATGGCGCTGGCAAACTTGGAATGGTTCTTTACCTTCATGGCACACACCGGACACCGGTCCCCGCCGCTAATATGCATGTGCCCCTGGCCATCGATCGGATGTTTTCCCTTTACCGGGCCGGCTGTCTTGGTGGTGTGCTGGGCCAGTTGCATGGAATGGTCTGCCCCATAGCCGGTGCCGGCCATCAGAAAAGACGCCGCCATTAGGGGTAAAAGAGCCGCAATGACCACAATTACAGGGAAACTATCGATCCTACTGCGCATCTGATGCATCGGTTACCTCTCCTTTTTCCGGACATTGACCTGAAGAAACATTAAAACTGACTGGATTGACAATTTTCAAAGATTGCGGGCTGTGTCAAGACAGAGCAGAATAAAATGCCTAAAATTTAAATTGCCTAAAATGCCTAAATCTGAAATATGGATTATTTTCGAATAGTTTGTAGTTATCTTTGGCCTTTTTTATTTCATTTCAGGCATTTAAGCTTATTTTAGGCATTTCAGGCACTTTAGGCATTTTAGGCATTTCAGGCACTTTAGGCATTTTTAGCGTTTCAGGCATTTTAGGCATTTATCCTATGATATCCCCGACATCCATCGACATGACCTCCATGTTTC
>Ga0049113_10000050_pt1 | contig 27723 bp, 26 predicted proteins | sample WorMettanBELIZE1_FD_55214 | JGI IMG/M metagenome (GOLD analysis project Ga0049113, IMG submission 55214) | Marine gutless worms symbiont microbial communities from Max Planck institute for Marine Microbiology, Germany - Olavius tantulus BELIZE.1 | ecosystem: Host-associated > Annelida >... | reverse complement strand
AATTTATTAACCAGCGAGGAATCCTTTATTTCTGAATGAATGATAATTTGAGCCATTTTTTCGCCAAGCAGAACCGCCTAACTTATCAATAGGTTGCTATCGCGTTTTCTGGAAATTTTATTTATTTAACAAGTTTCCCAACGTTAGCGATATATGCCCACCAGACAGAAATTATACCTGGGTACAATATATTAGGTGTTTTCTCAAAACATATAGCTCGTTTCCAAGCCGCTTTACCAGGCTATTATTATCGTTATGTCGCTAACGCGTTTTTTTCAGCTTTGATTATCCAGTCTTAATATCCCCAATATTCAACCGTCTCAACCGAGTATAACTTGCCATTGTGCGCACCTTCCGGAAACCCTTCTAAGGTGCACATAACAATATAATATCCAGTATATTGAATTAATTATGGCCACCACAAGATATTGTGGCAGCCCAGGATGGGTTTAGAGGGCGGGTAGGGGAAAGATAGACATAACGAATCGATTCGAACAGCGGGTGAGGACAGATCGTCATGTTCCGCGGTTTCTGCAATGTTGAAATGATCAGTCCTTTGAGCGCACCATTANTACCGACACCGATGCTTGATTGGCCACCTTGTCAGGAACGGAGCCGAAGAGCCATCGGCGCACAGCCCATTCGTCCGACGCCCCGATAATGATGAGATCGTAATCGGCGGCGATGTCGGTGATGCCATGACTGATGTCGGTGTCAATAACGGAAATGATTTCAGCGGTGACGCCCACTTCTTTCAAAATGCCGCGCACGAATTCTTCGCCAGGGCCTCGATGAGATTGTCGACTTTCGGGGTCAAAGGCAGATATGGCATCGGAATAGTCCCGTTCTAACAGAACCGTCATGGCCGTTATCGTGGCCCCCCATTGTGCAGCCAGTTGTTGAGCTACCTTCAGCCCCAGCTTCGTGTGCGGACCGCCGCCGACAGGTACAAGAATCCGTTCAACCTTGCTTAAGCTATTATCTTTCAGTACCAGAATATTGCGGTCCGCCACTTTGGCCACTCCTGCCACGTTGGTGCCTCGCAGAAGGGGACCGCGGACCTCGCCCCGCCAACCCATAAGAACGATGTCCGGCTGTTCAATATCAGCAATATTCAGCAGGGCAGATGGTATGCTGTGGGCCANCAAGGCATTGGCTCGGGCGCGAATTCCTTGTTCGGTGGCGCGCCTGGAAGCCACATCCAGGAGCGTTTCCTGCTCGCGGCGCATCTTCTCGTATTCGATACGGCCGGCCTCCAGAGGCGTCTGCCTGGGAAGGCTCACAACGTGAGCCAGATGCAGACGAGCCCTTCTGGCCTTGGCCAGCGCCGTGCCCACACGAAGCAGCGATTCTTCCGTGGCAGGATTTGAAAGGGGCAAGAGGATCACGGGGAATGCATCCCTCCGGGCCGCCGCATATTCTTCCGCTTTGGCCACAAGTGGCCTGATAACTTTCTTCTCCCACAGCTCATTGGATACGCCCGTAAGTTGCGTATGCTCGCGCAAAAATAAGACATACCAGATCAAGGTACCGGCGATGATGCCCAATCCGATCAGGATCGTCGGCCGGCTCGTGATGCCCATCACAAACAGGCAGCCCAGCAACCCCAGGACAGGTACAGCCGGGTACAGCGGGGTCTTGAAACTGGGCTTGTACCAGTCCAAACCCGCATGCCGCATGACCATGCAGGCCAGAGAGATGAACGCGTAGAGTAAAAGGCTCAGAAATGCACCTACCTCTGCAATCAGCTCAAGATGGGAGCCTAAAATGACCAGCAGGACCATGGTCAATCCGCCGGTTATGAAGATGGATCGGTACGGCGTTCTGAATCGAGGATGGATTGTATTGAACCAATCGGGCATCAGGCGATCCCGCCCCATGGCGAAGCTGATCCGTGAGGCGGCCATAATGCTGGCATTGGCCGAGGATACGGTGGCGAATATGCCACCGAGCAAAATTAAAGAATAGCCTGTCTTCCCCATCAGCATTCGGGCCAGTTCCATGAGGATCGTCTCGGTGGCCATGTTGGGATCGTCCCACCGGAGCAATCCGACAACGCAGAATTCGACCAGACAGTACACCACGGTCACAACGACGACCGAACCGACCACCGCAATCGGCAGATTGCGGTCCGGGTTTTTTATCTCCTCTGAAACGGCGGCAATTTCTGCAAAACCCATGAATGTGACAAACAGAACAGGGGTCACCACCAAAAACCCCGAAATGCCAATCTCGGGGGGTATTAATGGACGCAGGTTCTCCACGTCAACTTGGAATATGGCAACCACAAAAAACACACTGAGCGCAATGAGAAGCCCTGCAACGATCACGTTCTGGGTCCCCCCCGTCTCTTTGGCGCCGATGAAATTGAGCCCTGTGAGCAACCCCGTCATCATCAGTGCCAGCCACACGTGCGATATGGAAAAGACATCCGCTACATAGTATCCGAAACCGATCATATAGAAGGCAGAGGCGAATATAAGGCTCAGCCACAAACACCACCCCATTACGGTACCCATCATGGGACCAAAAGCCCTCACAATGAACAGATAACCGCCCCCGGACAACGGCATGCCGGTGGCTAACTCGGACATGCAGAAGGCGATCAAGACAGCGACCAGCCCGCAGAGAGCAAATGCGAGCACCACGATAGGTCCAGCCTTGGCTGCAGCAATCCCTGGCAGCACAAAGATTCCTGCGCAGACCATAGTCCCGATGCCAATCGACATCGCGGCCCCGAGACCTAGCTCACGCGCCAGTTCTGGACTGGTGTCCTCGTCCGGAAGATCTTCTTTTAGATTTTTATCCATTTTTCAAGCTTCTCCCCGCTTCCCAAAAAAGGCTGAGAGTTGTCAGGTCTGCCTGCCGCTGAAATACCAAACAGGATAAAAAATGACGGCACTAATGGATATCCATAGTTGCATGCATTATTAGGGTATCTGAACTGAGTACGATTACCAATAGGCTTCGGTTTAGCGAATAATATTTGGACCGAACACGACTTGCAGGGTTGCTCACTACCAGTAAACCTCTCCTGGTGCGGATAGCAATATAATATCCAGTATATTGAGTTAATAAGGCCACCACAAGATATTATAGCAGCCCAAGATGGGTTTAGAGGGCGGATAGGAGAATGATCGACGTAACGAATCGATTCGAATAGCGGGTGAGGCTCAATGGCCGTAGCCCTAAAAAACAGGCAGGGCCGAAGCCCTGCCTGGAGATAAAAAAACCGTTACTACTTAAAGACGGGTTCGTAGTTTGTTCCGTATATCTTGGAAAATAGGGGACGCCCATAAAGAATAAAAACAATCAGCTCTACTTATCCTTTGGTTTCATCCACGCGGCCATGGATTGAACCAGAGCTTTGGTTTCCGGGCGGAGGTTCTCGATACCGCCGTAGGGCAGGCCGCGACCCGGTTCACGGTCCGGATGCTTTTGTTTCATCCCCATATGGCGCTTTAACATTGCAACGAAGTTCCCGCCAAAACCGACGCCATACTGAATCGCGTCCTGCGGGCGATCCTCGCGCGGATTTTTATAGAGATCGAAAATGGGGGCACCGATGGGGTTCGACCCGGGTAGCGGCAGATGAAACTTGTACTGCTGCTTGACGACTGAACGGAGCGTCGGTCCCTCATAAATGAAGACATAATCGCGACGACCATGGGTCTCTCCAAGGAACAGCAAGGGCGTCTGGTCCACACCGTCGATCAGGCGATCCGTGGGAATGTATTCCTCAGCACCGGCCAGACGGGCGAAGGTCGTGAAAAGATCCGTAACATGGACGATGTCCTGGGTTCGGGATCCGGGTTCCAGCACGCCCTTCCATTTCATGAAGGCGTTCACGCGGACGCCGCCCTCGAAGTGCCTCCCCTTTCCGCTGCGATAGATCCGGTCGGACTGGCCGCTTTTATCCACATATTCCATAAACGGACCGTTGTCGCCCATCACCACGACAACCGTATTTTCGGCGATGCCGAGCGCTTCGATCTTGTCGAGGATCTCGCCAATCCAGCCGTCTACCTTGACGATGGACTCCGGTATGGGTCCGCCGTTGAGGGTCTTCGCCTGCTTGATGTCGCTTCGAGTAAATGAAAGGGGGTGCTGCGGCCAGTACTGCAGGAAGAATGGTTTGCCTCCCTTTGCCAGGCGTTCGAGCTGTTTGATGGCGCTTTTCTTGTAGACCTCTTCCATTCGGTTGTAGTGTTCCTGAGTGTAGACCTCTCCGGCTTTGAAGTTCACCTCGCGCACCGGGCCGCCCTTTTTGCCGACCACCCCGTAGACCATGGCATTGGGGTTTGTCCGGAAGCTCTTGTCGAGTTCAAAGGTGTCCGCACGCAATTTGCGTGACTGCCCGGTTGACAGGCCTTCGAGCTCAGCGGTCTCGTTCATAATTGCCATCTGGCCTTGCTGGTGGATCGGATGTTCGGCGTAGTCGAAGCCCTGGTTGACCGCATAGGATTCCTCGATGTCGCCGAGATGCCATTTCCCGATATGAACCGTGGCATAGCCGGCCTTGCTCAGGACTTCTGCGAGCGTCACTTCCCAGGCCGACAGCCCGTCGCCGGCGACCACGGCTTTGGCCTCCATGGTACCCGTCCGGACGGCGTGTCGTCCGGTCATCATGGCCGCACGGGTCGGGGTGCAGCTTGGCTCGGTATACATCCGCATGAAGGAGAGACCTTCCTCAGCCATCTTCGAGATCCGGGGGGTACTATAGCCACGGATGACATCGAGATTTGGCATGCCAATTTCTCCGAAACCGAGATCATCAAGGAGAATGTAAACGATATTGGGCGGTTTGCCGTCGTTATTCGTGCGGATGGCAGCCAGCTTTTTATCGATTTCTGCATCTTCCTTCGCCCAGCGTTTGCCATGCTGGGCTTCCAGGATATAATACTCGGCGTCATGGATGATCCTGCTTTCGGCTATAACGGTATTTGCGGCAAAGCACGTAAGGACCACAGCAGTCGTCAACAGACATAAACTGAACAATAATCGGTTCATCGTTTTCCTCCCAGACAATTTACTTCACGGTGTGTTCTCTATCCCCACAGCCTTACCCTTTGCGTCACCGAAGACGTGACCCCGCCTTGTTCAGTTCCCTGATGAGGCGGCGGTTCCGCTTCAATATAAACTTGGTAAGATAGTACGCAAGGGCTACTTCGTTGTCATCGTCCAGACTCCGTCCCAGTTTTCCGTTTTGGCGGTGGCCAGCTCCTGGCCTTTTTAAAAATAGCGTTCAGCCGGAAAAATTTAGGGGACGTTGTTGACAAAGTTGACTAACTATAATCCTAAAAGCATCCGGGTCCTCATGACTTCATACGAAGAAGAATTCCGCAGAAGTTTGTCAACAACGTCCCCCATTCTTTTACAAAGGAGAGATTTTCTAAAATGCAGCGCGCACTCTTAAGCCGAATAGCCACATCGTGTTTTCGTCCGGATTCAGCGCCGGGTTGGCGATCCACTGGATGTCCGGGGTGAGGGCTAGGTTCTGCGCCAGCTGGAGCCGGTAAAAGACCTCCGCAGTGTACTGATCGTCGAGGGTTCCATCTGGCGGCCGGCCCCAATTGAGGCCAAAACCAAGAAGATCCTTACTCTCGGTAAAATAGTAACCGATACCCCCGCTCGCAGACGCTTCCAGGAGTGCACCGCCACCGTCCGAATAGCCTCCTCGGAGAAACGGCATCCAGGTGTCGTTCACAAACCAGGAGGCGGAAAAGGCAATTCCCTTCCCTGCTTCGACCTGGGCATTTTCTCGTTCATCGGCATACCAGCCGGTGACGTGGATATTGTCGAGATAGATTCGATCCTTTGACGAGGTCCAACCGATCTCAAAATTGTAGAAATATTCACTGTTGTTAAAAAACGTGTCGAACCAATCCCCAATCGGTCGGGTCGGATCGCCATTTGTGTCTGCAAGGCCACCGAGAACGTATATGTTCTCAGTAACCATCGCGCCGAATGCCGCGCCAAGTCCCTGGTTGGGTGCCGGAATCGTCGGGTTGGTTAAAAACGCCAGGTTCTGAAAACTGGTCCAGGGATTCAGCATGCCGTAAACGTCGAGGTAATCGGTGACGTCAACAGCCCCGGCAACGAACGAAACACGCCCTCCTTTGAACCGCTGTTTCCAGTACAGATTCGTGACGCCCCAGCCGTAGTCGCTGAACGCGGTGCCGGGGATGCCAAGATAACCTGCCTGGAATCCGAGATTCTGGGGTGCCACGTCGGTTCCCAGGCGATGGCGGTTTTCGATCTTGTACACGATGGAACCTGTATTGCCGCTGTCGCGGCCGATCACCGTCCAGTTTCCGAAAAAACGGACGATGCCGCCTGCTGCGTTATCCTCGCCGAGGCTATTGGTAATGTGCTGGCCGAGGGCAGTGTAATCGAACCCGATGCTGAGCCCGTACTTTTTATTCAAATTGCCCTTCCAATCGAAATACGGTTTCAGCGCATTGTCGATGCCTTCCAGCCGAAAAATGGTTTTCGGACNTCGTTGTCTTCTCTTAGAATCGCGCCGACGCTGCTCGGGCCCCCGAACTGGGGCAAATCTTCGAACCCGGATTTAGTTCTAGAATCCTCCTGCGCGCCGGCCGGAAGCGAAAACGCCATCAACATCACTGACGCACACATCAACGCGGCGATCCTGATTCGAGCGGTGCCGCCTTTTTCTTTCAGCCGCATCTATCGATTCTCCCTAATGGTGTTCGTGCCGTGCCCAAAAAAAGAGAAAAATCTTTACTATTGATCATCATGCCTGCGAAGGCGCCTGTGTTAGAAGCAAGTACAAGGGCGACCGCCCGTCGCCACGCACCGCCCTTTTGGTTAGAGCGTATTCTTGTAGATTTTGCCATCTTTCATGATCACCCGCATGGTATCGATGCCTTTGCCAAAGGGACGGGGCTCTGCGTCGAACCATTTCTCGTTGCCGCCGATTACCGTGATATCCTCCAGCGGGTTACCGTCAACCAGCAGGATGTCGGCATATGCACCTTCCTCTATAACGCCCAACTTACCTTCCGGGTAGGGATCCTTGACTTCACCGGCGAGTTTGAGGATTTCACCGTTTACCGAGGTGAGTGCCTTAAGGTAGTAATGGTTGCCGAAGAACTTTGCACCCAGATAAATCTGGTGATCGGTCTGAGCGTTACATGCGAGCGGCATGCCGACGCAGTCACTCTGAAAACTGAGCTTGGGACGGTATTTCTTTACATTTTCGACATAATTTTCAAACGCCTTTTGGGCCGAGGCCGCCTTTCGCGCCGAGGCCGGGCTGGCTGAGATGGCCGAAACCTGACCCAACGCCGGTGAGAAGGCTTGCATGTTGGTGGTCNTGTAGGCACCCTTTTTTTTCATCAACCTGGCGATATCGCCATCAAACATGAAACCATGCTCAATGGTTTTAACTCCATTTTCAAGGCAGCGCATGATGGATTTTTTGCTGTAAGCATGGGACATGACGTACGAATGATAAGCCTCGGCGACTTCGACCGCAGCACGAATTTCCTCGGCAGAATAGGCGTCGAGCTGCCAGGGGTCGAATTGGGAGACAACCCCGCCACTCGACATAATTTTAATCTGTGAAGCGCCACGCATGAAATTCTGCCTCGCGGCGGCCTTTATGGCATCAACTCCGTCAGCCGTCAGACTCATGCCTAGGCGACCCACATTGGTCTCTGGGCCGTACAACGTTTCNTTGGGTGTCGTGATGCTCCTGAAATCCGCATGGGAGCCGGACGGGCCGATAAACGCTCCGGAAGGGTAAATCCGCGGCCCGATGACCAGGCTTTCATCTATGGCTTTGTGCAAGCCGTTTGCCATTCCGCCCGCGTCACGCCAAGAGGTAAATCCCGACATCAGCGCGTTTTCGGCATTCACCACGGACCGAATAGCGATATCTTCCCATGTTCTATTGTTTTCGATATCGGCGATACTGGTACCATTCATATTCATATGCCCATGGCCTTCAATCAAACCGGGCATCAATGTGCGTCCACCGCCATCGATGACATTGACCTTAACCTNTTGCGTTTCGGTTTTGGCGTCACCTTCTTTGACGGTGATGGTATAGGTATTCCAGGCATATCCGGAAAGAACCCNTACCTGCTTCTCCCCACCGCTGGTCACCTCAACTTCATAACTGCCGGCGGCCGGAATGTCCTTGGCAATCCTATGGNTCTTATTGCGAACGACCAGTACGTCGTAACCCATTTTGAGCTGATCGCTGACCCCNTCGAAGATGTTGACGTTCTTAAAAAGGGTAACTTCCGACGGGTACTTATCTGCAGCAAGTGCTGTACCGACCAGCCCTGAGCAGGTGACCAGTATGATCAGCGGCACAATTANCATCTTATATGTAAACATGATTCTTCTCCTCTGTCTGAATCAATGCGTTCCATTGCCAATTCAAGACATTATCGTTTGTATCTTTCAACAAGCGTTGCATGTAGTTTGTAGCTCATGTTGATGTCACCTGATCCATCCCTAAAAAAAAGGCTTTTTGTGGCTGCCTGTGTCGACATTTGGCCAGTCACCCAGACCGGTTCGTAGACGCTTCTGCTTTCAAAAGCGTTTTTGTTTTCGAGTAGAACATGGACGATCTGGTTGGGTGGTGGTGNAGGCGTATGGATGCAGGCGCCGACCCAAGGGACCAGCAAAAATTCTGTGGCTTTTCTGCCGGAAAATNCTAACGGCAGTAAGTAGCCTGGCATTTTAACAGAGGCACCGTCGAGATCCTTTACGACTGCGCCGGCCCTCTTTTTACGCAGGTCACGGATTTCGTTGCGACGGGCGAGCAGGCCGTCCACATCAATCCCTTCCTTGATTAACTCGGCCTCAATCTCAGCTGCCTCGTCCCTGGTCTCCTGACTTATCTGTTTCCCTGCGGCGATTAGACTGCGGACACGTGCCAAAAAACCTAAATACTCAAGCTTTTCCCGTTCCAATTCTGCAAAAGGATCATCAAAGGCCACTGAATTTGGAATCAGATCTTCCCAGGTTAATTCCCTGACAGTTGAAGCGAAAGCCGGAACCAGGAGAAAAAACATGAACAACAGACCTGTTAACGTTCTGAATATCTTGTTTTGCATTTCAACATCTCTTCATACGGGTTTTTATCTTACATTCACAATTGGAAAACCAACCTGGGGTCGCATCTTTATTATTTGTCTGTCAGGGCATTAGGTATTAAGCGCAATCCCAATTTTTTTGCTATCAGCGAGCTGCTGCTAACCTTAAAAGGATCTATTAACGGTAAGTTTATTTTGGGCTGATACAAGATGCGAAAAGATTTCGGGCAGGGATGTTAATAGGTCATACAAATTGAAGAATTCTCAGAGCCAGCCGAACAGCCGGCCGATAAAAAAAAGGTAAAAGCAGAGCAGGAATGCGCCTTCGGCTTTGCTGACGCGTCTATCTACAGTGATGATGACATGAATCATCGTTGCTGCGAGAAACACGGGAACCGAGAAATCCACCACCCGTTCCGGAATGGTAATTTTGCCAAGCAGGGCGGGGATTCCCATCACACCAAGGGTATTGAATATATTGCTTCCCATGATGTTCCCGACAACGATCTCCGACTGCCCCCGTCGGGCAGCCGTTATGGCAACCACGATCTCCGGCAGCGACGTGCCCAATGCAACGGCCGACATGGCGATGACGTCAACTCCTATCTGCACGATCTCCGCGATAGCAATGACCGAATCTACCGTGTACTTCGCCCCAAGGAAGATGAATGCCGGACTGGCTATCAAAAGTAGCCAGGTGCGTGCGGTCGCCTTGGCGGGAGTCGATTNCTCCGGGTCATGACGTTCGGAGCGGAGCATCGCCACCAGATAAATGCCCANCATCAGCAGGCAAATGATGCCTTCACCGGTGCTGAAGCGTTGGTCTTGCACCATGAGGCTCAGCACGAACGCTGAGCCGAGCAGGACAGGCAGGTCGAATTTGAGCAGATCCGTCTTGATATAAAAAGTTCCGCCGATCATCCCGGAAATACCTAAAATCAGGAGGATGTTCGTGATGTTGGAACCGATCACATTACCGATAACGATTTCCGATGAACCGGCGTAAACCGCCATCACCGACGACACTAATTCCGGAAGCGAGGTTCCAAAGCCGACTAGAACCACCCCAATGAGAAACGGCGGCATGCGCAATGCTTTGCCGGCCTGTTCCGCCGCGGTGATGAACAGATTCGCCGCCACGATCAGCACGCCCAGGCTGACGCAAAATACCAGTGACCAAAGCAAGATACTCATAATGAGAAAGTCATTCTGAGGCTTGGATAGTGTTTAAAGAGAAAATTAAGAGAATGGTCAGTGTCAGGGATATTTGATCAACGGGTTTAATATCATATCAGGGCAGATTGTTAAACTGGACCAAATAAAGCCACGCACGGGTGCGGACTCAACAATAGGATACACTTTCGGAAAACTCTGCCCTTGCGCAGATAGTTACATATTACCAATTTTTGGATCAATTGCGGACTGGCACTATATATTGTGGTCTTCTGATTATGGCCCAAGGTGCGGATACGGGGATGGTATGTGCACTCGGTTGATCCTCCTGGCGATGGCGCATAACGGCAAAAAGGTTTCGCTATTGTCTTCGATTGATAATTTCCAGTAATTGTCTTCCCGCGGGCAGATCAGGACGGATGGCGTGCAGCTTTTCTGCAGCAGGTCGTGCTTTTTCCGGCTCTCCTCTTTCCAGGTAAAACACGGCCATGGCATACAGGTATTCCGGGTTATCCGGCTCCAGTCGAAGTGCATTTTGCAAGGCACTTTCAGCTTCGGCATCCCTGCGCACCTTTTGCAACAACAATCCCAGATTATAATGAATCCGAGAACGCTGGGGCAGACCTGCCGAGGCGTCCCCCATATAAACGGCCGCTTCCTCATAGCGCTGCTCTTCAGCCAGCAGCAGCCCCAATGAGTATTTGATTTCGTAGAACTCAGGGTTCCGATCCACCACTTCGCGCAGCAGCCGCTCCGCTTGTTCGTTTTTACCAAGCCGGTTGTAGAGCATGGCCAGGTTGACCTTGGCCGGGTAGAACTGCTCATCGATAGCGATCGCCTTTTCATAATGCGCCACGGCGGTTTCGATCTGGCCCAGATTCACGGCCAGATTGCCAAGATTGTGACGGGATGTGGCGAAATCGGCCGTCCGCTCCATGGCATTTCGATACTCTTCAAGGGCGTTTTTAAACTGCTTGAGAACATCAGGCTTCATCTTGTTTTCGGGGATGTCGGACAAACGCGCGGCCGCCTCAATGCGTACCCCGCGAACCGGATCAAAAAGCATCGGTGAGAGCAGCGCTAGACGATTGTCGGGATTCGGTTCCTGCAGATACCGCGCCGCCGTCTGGCGCACCAGCGCCTCCTCGTCGGAGAGTCCTTTCGAAATAATGTCTCCGGTCAACTCCTCTGGATAGTTGGAAAGGAGGAACAGGGCCGTTGCCCGGACAATGGTCGGGTAGAGCCGATCCTGGGACAGCCTGGCCAGATCCGGCACTGCTTCCGGCAGGCGCTTTCTTCCCGCATCGAGCACCCGGCCATAATGTGTCCGCGTCCCTTTTCCATACNATCTGCTCATCGCCTCCACAGACCAGAGTGTCGTCTTGTCCACATGGCACCGATCACAGGCATTGGGTGTGCCGATCGCCAGGGTCAGATCCGGTCTGGGAATTCGAAAACTGTGATCCGGCCGGTAGTCGATGCCCATGTAATGACGCCCCGGCATGTGGCACTGTTCACAGGAAGCGCCGGTGCCCACTTCAAACAATATGTTGCCGTCAGCGGAGCGGATCGGCTCTCCTGCTTCACCCGGCTTCTTGTGAAAATGATGTGCGGCGGTGTCGTATTCTGAAGCGCGATGGCACTGGAGACAGAGGTCGTTTCCTTTTTTGACGCGACGGATGCTGTGGACATCGTGGCAGTCGCTGCAGCGGACGCCTCTTGCGTACATCTTGCTTTGCATGAATGAACCGTAGACATAGACCTCGTCCAGGATCTGTCCATCGGCAAAGTACATGCCGTCGCTAAGCAGTTGCGGTATTCCATAATCGAGGAAATCCGCGTGGCGGTGGATGTTGTCGTCCAGGGACATGCGCCGGGAACGGCATGGCGCACATAGCTCAATCTGTGCGGCAGCTCCCATGCCCGATGTTCGGACCGCCAATGCAACATTGTCCACTTCAGGACGCCCCATCTCCGGAAGTTTTGCCCATTCAACATGGGCCGACCCGGGTCCATGGCACGCTTCACAGCCGAGGTTAATCTCCGACCATGTCGTGGCGTAAGTGTCGGATCGATAATCGTAATTCTTCTTTAGGTCCGTGGAATGGCATTCGGCGCACATGCCATTCCAGTTCTGGCCATTGTTGGTCCAATAGAGCCAATCATCCGGATCCAGGGGTTTTTCAGGATATAGATGGTACCACTTGCCGTCTCTTTCGTCCCAGGCGATCGGTAGGCATTGCATCCGGCCACCGGGAAACGGCACAAGGTATTGCTGGAGCGGGTACCAACCGAAGGTGTGGGTGATTTGAAATTCTGCCGTCTCACCGCCTGGGCCCTGGGTGCTGACGAAGAATTCGCCGTCGCGTCGATAGAACCGGGAGGTCTGACCAAAATAGGTAAATTCGGTGTTGTTGAAATCGCCGAGAACGGTCTTTTCGGTGGCCGGAGCCATGGCCCATCGGTGGTGGGAGTCGGCCCATTTATCATACTCCGCCTTGTGACAGTCGCGGCACGATTCACTGCCAACAAATGCGGCGACCTGATCAATGGTTTCCGGAGATGCCGGCAATGGTCGACGCGATTCCATCANCCGGTAAAGCGGAATGGTGAGCACGATCACCAGTGCTGAGACGATGGCAGTTACTTTCCAGGGTTTCAGGGAATCGGTTGGCATGGGGTTCAATTTAGGATTTTTCTGGGTAAACCACCTGGTCTTCTTCGAAACGGTTTCGCCGGAGGACATGGCCGGTATCAACGAACACCATGTCGTTTTGAATCGTCACCCGGAATTGATCCAATGCCCGGGGCGCCGGCGATCGGATGATGTCTCCGCGGATATCGAATACCGATGAGTGGCAGGGACATATAAACTGCTTTTCTTCTTCTGCCCACGGTACCGTGCAGCCAAGATGGGGACATTGCCGGGAAAGGGCCAGAAAGCCCCCGCTTTCTAAGCGCGCCAGGTAAAAACGCCCGCGCGGAAAGGCCGTGACCGTGCCCGGTAAAAAGACATCCACCGTTCCGGCCTCCATGAGGGCGCCAAATTCTCCTGTGGCAGCCGGTTTTTTTCGCGGTTTCAAAAATGAGGTCACCAGCCATACGACTTCGGAAATCAGCGCCAGGCCGATAACGATCCAGAAATAGAAAAGAAACGCCCTCCGCGGCAAGCGCTTCAGATCGGTATCCTGAGCTTCCTTTTCTGTATGGACCATCTTCTTCTCCTGCATGGTGCTGCCGCGTTACCAGGGTAGTCTCAGCGTCATACCTTCACCCCGAAACCAGACGCTGGTGATGGTCAACACCCCGTATGCAGCAACAAGCATCACAAACACANCCTGAACCGCCTCGTTGCGATTTGCCGCGTATCGCCGACGCAGCAGGCTGTAATATGCCGCCATAGCTACCAGCAAAAGAGCCACCGGCATAAGACCGGAGCCGATCAAGGACGACATCCCAGTCCTTATATCGTGAGCCGAAAGCCATTCACCGAAAGCGATCAACAGGATTNTGCCCACTGATCCGAAGACCGCCGCGGCCACGGCCGTTCTGCGGCCCAGCCGGGAGGAGAACCAGATCCCGCCGGTGTCTCCATCGTAGGGCATGTAGGGAATGGACACCAACCCGATCCCGATCAAAAAAGGTATTGCGCATACGGCAACCGCTGGGTGCAGGTGGAGCAACAGTTCCTGGATCCCGGCAAAGTACCAGGGTGCCCGTGTCGGATTGGGGCTCAGCCCGGGGTTGGCCGGTCCTTCCAGCGGGGCGTCGATGAGGGAAGCCGCCAGCACCAGAAGGGCAATCAACACCAGGGCCACGGTAACCTCTCGCAGCAGAAGGTTTGGCACGCTCGTCAGTCGAACCGGATTTGGATCCGGAGGCTCTTCCGGGAGGCGTGGTATCACCAGCCCGCCAGCCCTTCGTATCCGCCAGAAATGAAATGCCATCAGCGCTGTCAGGAAAATCGGTATGAGTGCTGTGTGGACAGCGAAAAAATTACTCAGGGTCGCCGGCCCAATGGCATCCCCCCCGCGGACCACTTCCTGCAGTCCCGGGCCGACAACCGGAATATNCGCTACCATGCCGGTAGCAACGGTGACCGCCCAAAAGGCAAGCTGGTCCCATGGCAGCAAGTATCCTGTGACATTGGCCGCCAGTATGGTGCCGAAAAGGCATAACCCGACAACCCAATTGAACTGGCGGGGNGCGTGAAACGCACCGGTAAAAAAAATGCGCAGCAGATGCAGAAAGGCCATGAGCACCAGAAGGTGGGCTGCCCAGTGGTGCAGATTACGAATCAGTCTGCCGAAAGGAACATCCTGGATGATCGTTTGAACCGATGCATACGCCCCCAAAGGAGTCGGCTCGTAGATAAATTTAAGAAGCACACCGGTTCCGATCTGAAGCAGGACTAGGACGGCGGTCATTCCACCAAGTCCCCAGGAAAGAGAGAGCCGAAGCGTTTTTTCAGGAACCGTGGCCGGCCTGAAATGAAGCGGCAGGTTCCTGAGCAGGAACCGATGTCGTTGTCTTTCAGTTTTGGGAAACAGCGGCTGGGGAAAGATGGATCGGATGATCCGTTGATACAGGGAGGGATGTGGCACTCTGTTTGGTTTCTCGGAATTCATATGCCTGTTTCAGTCAGCGTGCATGTCGTGTGCGCATCAACTGAGAAGAATGCCCCCTGTTTGTGTGTGTCTCTCAGATGCCCTATCCCGCATATTGCATGAAATCTTTTCAATATTTAGTTAAATAGCAGCAATATAAGGGCGCTCGTGTAAATATGAGCCTTTTCGGCAAGCATACAATTTGTGATCTTCAAGATTTAGAAACGACTCTGAAAAGATTTCACCCTCCGTTTGATGCAATGTCGGGGATAGGGCATCACCATTGGTACCGGAGCTTTGGAGATCCCGGTTACTTATACCGGAACCATGCCCTTCCGGCAATGGTCCAAATCGGATTTGAAAATCCCTTATCTGAATTTCGGTTTCCCTGGCAGGTTGGTGATAGCAAGTTGTGGCAGCCCAGGATGCTGTGGTTTACAGATTATGCCCTGAAATGCGCCGTCGCTTGAGAGACCAAAATAAGAGTGAGTTCAACCCCATGGACATCCGAAGAAAATTCATGATAGCCTCAAGTAGGTTGCCGTCACACCGATCTTTACCACTTCATATTGGCACTCAATAGGGGGGGTCGTGAAGCGTCGCCTGATATCTGAACAGCGTTGGCTTGCTACCGTCCTTACAATGATTGCTATGTTTAGTTCCCCGCTCCCTCGACTCCCAGGACCACGTGCTTGGCGTCGCCGTAAATCTTGAGCCAGGTTTCGACCATTTTTTTCGATTCCGGCCGGATGTTTTCGACATCCTCATACGGCATGCCCCTGGCTGGTTTCCAGTCGGGGAATTTGTCTTTCATGCGAAGATGCTGAACCCGCATGCGCACAAAAGGCGTGCCCGTCCACACGCCTTGATCTTTCAATGGGTGCTCTTCCCGTGGATCCCAGTACAGGTTGAAGACCGCCGCCATGGCGGGGTTGACGCCGGGGCCCGGCCAGTGGATCTTCATGTTCTGCTTGACGGTCCCCTTCAGGACGTCCATTTCATAAAGATGCATATAGTCGCGGCGGCCGTGGGTATCCCCTTTTACTAGTAGGGCGGTCTGGTCGGTCCCGTCGACGATCCGGTCCCGGGGTATACTGTCTGTGGCACCAGCGATACGGGCAAAGGTGGTGTAAAGATCGCACGCGGAAATCATATCGCCGATAATGGATCCCGGCTCAATCACACCGGGCCATCTTGCAAATGCGCCGACCCGGTGGCCGCCCTCCAGCGCTTTTCCTTTCGTTCCTCGGAAAATCCAATCCGTGTAACCTGAGGAGGGAAGGTCTTGCTTCATCGGGCCATTGTCCCCCATGACGACGACAATTGTATTTTCTTCGATTCCCAGCCGTTTGATTTCGCTTAGAATTTCACCGACGTAGGCATCCACAAGGGCCATGGCATTTACCCAGCGCCCACAATTTGGGGTTTGGCATTCGCTGTCATCGGTGGATCTGAGAATCGCCACGGGTATCTGCGGCCAGTAATTCAAAAAGAACGGTTTATCGTCCTTTGCCAGCTTACGAAGCGAATTCACAGCCTGCTTCTGAAACCGCTGATTAACTTCTTTGTAAAACTCCATATCCGGCTTCTGCCCGGCTTTGATGCCCCACTCGCGGACTTTACCTCCCCGTTTTCCTTCGACCTGGGTGACCCAGTCATAGAGCCGAAAGGTCTTGTCCAACCCATAGTCCGGGTCGATAGTTGTGGGCGTGAAAGAGGTGGTTCTGTTATCGAGTTCGGCATCTCGCGTCAGGAAGCTGTACGCAACCTGGTTGTGCATGGGAAAGGAGGCATAGTCGAATCCCTGGTTGATCGGATAGGCTTCCTTGATGTCCCCCAGATGCCATTTGCCGATGTGGTGAGTGGCATAACCCGCATCAGACAGCAGTTCTGCGATGGTGACCTCTTTGCCGTTCAGTCCGACACCCTCCGGTGGGGTGACTTTGGTGACCTCCATTCCGGTACGTACGGCAAGACGTCCCGTCATGAAGGCGGCGCGGGTCGGCGTGCAGATATTTTCTGCATACATCCGGGTGAACGTCACCCCTTCTGACGCAAGATTGTCAATATGCGGCGTCCGGCCGCCACGGATCTTGTTCAAGGCCGGCATACCGTACTCACCGAAGCCCATATCATCGAGCAGGATATAAACGATGTTTGGGCGTTTGCCACCGTTCTTTTTCCGTATCTGGGCGAGTTTTTTATCGATTTCCTTGTCCTCGGCAGCCCATTTGTCCTTGTATTGATGCAGAAGAACATAATGCTCTGCGTCATGCTGAATGGGTTCGGCTATGGCATTGGAAAGCACGAGCGAACCGCAGACGATGAAACAGACCAGGTAAAATAGGATATGTTTATTCAGACGGCTTGTTGGTTTTATCACATCCACCTCCGTGTTATAGGTTCGTGGAACGTATTATCCCCCATGAACATACTTTTTGGTATGTTATTTAACTTGCTCCATTTGCCAGGATTGTCAATACTTTTTGGTATGGAAAAGCAACCTCATCAGAAGCGTAACAAATCCAAAAAACTCAGCCGAGATGAGTGGCTATCACGTGCGCTTGAGGTCTTGTCTCAGAAGGGAAGCACGAAACTTCGGATAGATCCTTTAACAGAGAGTCTCGGGGTAACCAAGGGAAGCTTCTACTGGCACTTTGAGGATCGCGCTGATTTTGTAAAAAGCCTTGCTGAGTACTGGGCCCAGTATTCCACAGAACAAGTTATAGAAATGGTGAACACCACTAAGGGCTCAGCGAGTGACCGCTTGCTGAAACTTATGGAGTTTGTGTGTCTGAGAGATCTCGGAAAGTACGATGTTCCGATCAGGTCCTGGGCAACACAAGAACCTGCGGTCGCCCGAATCGTCAAGAAGGTAGATGAACAGAGACTTGCCTTTGTCCGTTCCTTGTTTTCTGAACTTGGATTCAAGGGAAAGGAACTGGATATGCGATCAAGAACACTTGCTGTATTTCTCAGCTTTGAATTTGGAAGCTTCGCTGGAGGGACAAAACGAGCACGGCTCGACTTACTCAAACGCACGCATGCTTTTTTTACAGGGCTCTAATCAAATGTTCGTTGCTATGCCGCTCCAGACATAGCCCATTGATGGTCGGAGTACCCGCCGTATTCAGAAAACCACCCACAGGTGCACCTATCAATATATTATCCGCGATTTTTTCTGATCACGAATCCTACAACATGTTGTGGGGGCTAACACAGATAGGGCCTGCCGGCTTGTTCGGCTGCAGTGATGAACAGATTCGCCGACACGATCAGCACGCCCAGGCTGANGCAAAAGACCAGTGACCAAAGCAAGATACTCATAATGAGAAAGTCATGCTGAGGTTTGGATAATGTTGAACAAGAAAATTAAGAGAATGGTCAGTGTCAGGGATATTTGATCATCGGGTTTAATATCATATCAGGGCAGNTTGTTAAACCGAACCAACTTGAGCCACGCATGGAAGTGGACCCAGAAATAGTGAATCAGTGTTTGATCGGCCTGCCAAAGAAAAGCAATTAGCGGACATTGTTTACATGTGCAAATTTATTAACATTACAAATGCAGGGCGCATACGGTTCAGTGTGCGCCCTGCATGGCGAATGTATAAGTATGAATGTCCCTATTTTTGACCTAATCCGACGTTTCAGTGGGAAAATCCGCTCCCTTCCAAGCAAAGATACCGCCAGGATAACGATAGACGTTCCTGTAACCGAGTTTGACGGCCCAGGCGGCTCCGTTGTGGCTGCGGGTGCATTTAACGAAACCGCAGTAGATAACGATCCTTTTGTCCTTATCACCGCCCAGCAGTTTCTTGTAATCTTCCAGGGTGTTGCCGTCGGTTTCCCTGGTATTCCATTCCTTCATATTCGGTATAGGGAACAGAAATTGGACCGCGCCGGGGACATGCTGTTTTTTGTAGCTTTCCTCATAGGGCATGGTATCCAAGATCAGCAACTCTTTCCCGGAATCGATCCATTTCTTGAGCTCTTCGGTGGTCACCACATCGTAGCCGCCGCGCTGAACTTCACGGACCAGTTTTACCGCGCCGGCTTCCTTTTCCATTTCCTTTTCGAACTTGTTGTTCATAAAGGCCCCGGCAGGAGCTGTCATTCCGACCACCAGTGCCATAATCAGAAACATTTTCAACACAGATTTAAACATACGCATCTTCCTTTCTCCTCTCGCTGAATATTTGATAAACAGCGACCACAACGCTTACCGGTTGTATGGCACGATACCGGCGATATCCATATATAAAAGCGACTCCGGCCATCATAACCAGATCTCGTAGCAAGGAAAGTCTCAGACCGTGAAATGCCTCGGCCTCCGGATCTTCGGTACCGAAACAGCCGCAGTCCACATCCAGTCCTATCCAAATACCGTAACCAAGTATCACCATAAAAAGCATCAATAAGCCGGTGATCAGCGCCAAGCTTCCACGGATGTCAAACAGCAGTCCGATACCGGCGATCACCTCCAGAAGCGGCAACCCAATCGCCACTGGCGTGAGGAGCCCCTCGGGGACGATACCGTATGCCTCGATTAGAACAGCGAAGACTTCCGGATCCAGCAACTTGGCGCCGCCGGCATAGATGAATATACTGCCCAGCGTCCATCGGCAGAGCCTATACAGCCAGTCCATTGTTTTCATTCTATCCAAGCATCCTCTTCCGCAATCAGCGATTCGCAACCGAATTTTGGTACGCGAATCGAAATGAAGCCTTTTCCCAAAATGTATTCTTGTCCGGGAGTGTTCGGATGGGCTATCGCGAATGCAGATATAACGGAGGGTCCAACGACGATTAGGNGATGTCAGGGTGGATATGATTGTGGCACACGGCTCCGTCTAACAAACCCGGTTAGAAGGATAAGACCCCTCAGGTGAAGCCAAAATCATAAATCATGGAAGACCTCGTGGCGGATGAAATAGCGACACCCCCACATACTATATTGGATAGCGATATTTCAAATAGCAAATATTGATATACAAGTTTGTTTTCATTGGAGATTCCAATAGGCATAGCCATATACCGTCCACACTTTTTCCTGATCACGAATCCTACAACATGTCGTGGGTATTAACACAAATAGGGCTTCCCAATTTTCGGCAGCTCCTGCTTGCTAAGAAATATGTTCCGTTTCCAGAAATACGGAAAAGATGACCGCCGAGTCGCAGAGGGCGCCAAGGAACCTGATTTTTCCCAGAATCCCTGAGAGGGGGATTCTGGGAAAGAGCTCCTCACAAACATATTGAAATTTTTTAATTTTAGCAGGCATCCGTTTTGCAGTTCGCCCACTCAGCGAAATGTAAAATCAGCATTTACTCTGCGGCCTCAGCGTCTTTGCGGTAATACGTTGAGTGNAAGATGAATCGGAACGCTATTATGGCAATTGCTTTGGACTAGAGGATTAAAAAGCCTGATTAGGCGGTTTCACCCAGATAGGCTTTGCGGATTTCGGGATTGTGCAGGAGGGTGTCGGCGTCGTCTTCCATGGTGACGGTGCCGGTTTCCAGGACATATCCTCGTTGGGCTGCCTGGAGGGCCAGGTTGGCGTTCTGCTCCACCAGCAGGATGGTCATTCCTTCCCGCTCATTGACGTCGTGGATAATGTCGAAGATTTTCTGGACGAACAGCGGCGCCAGTCCCAAGCTCGGTTCGTCCATGAGCAGCAGTTTCGGTCGTGTCATCAGCGCCCGGGCAATGGCCAGCATTTGCTGTTCCCCTCCGGAAAGGGTGCCGCCAGCCTGTTTTTTCCTTTGAGCAAGGGCCGGAAACAGCTCGAGCACGTGATCCATATCCTTTTCAATTTCCGTTCGTTCTTTTCGATGGAAGGCACCCAGCTCCAGGTTCTCGGTGACTGTTAGCCTGGGAAAGATCCGGCGTCCTTCGGGAACCTGGCACAACCCCATGACCGGGAGTTTCTCGGCCGGAGTTCCGAGAATGGATTGGCCCTGGTAGAGGATGTCGCCTTTATCCACCGGGACGATGCCACTGGTGGTCATCAGCGTGGTGGATTTTCCGGCGCCGTTGGCACCGATGATGGCAACGATTTCACCCGGAAACACCTTCAGGGAGATGCCCTTCAGGGCTTTGATGTTGCCATAACTGGAATAGACCTCCCGGAGCTCGAGTATCGGGTCCGTCACGGCGCTACCCCTCCTTTTCTTCCGAACGGGTGCCGACACGCTTGGCCGGAATCAGACCGGCTGGTTTGAACACCATCATAAATACCATGGCCAGTCCCACCGCCAACATCCGATACAGCTCAAACTCGCGGAACACCTCCGGAAGAATAATCAACGCGCCTACCCCGAGGATAATGCCGGGAATGGATCCCATGCCGCCGAGGACCACCATACACAGCACCATGGCTGACTCAAGGAATGTGAAACTTTCCGGACTGACAAATCGCATCCGTGCGGCGAAAAATGCACCGGCCAATCCCGCGAATATCGCACCCATGGCATAAGCCAGGAGTTTCAACATGAAGGTATTCACCCCCATCAGCTCGGCGGCGGTTTCATCTTCACGGATCGATTCCCAGGCGCGTCCGATGCGCGAGTAGTTCAGCCTGTGAACCGCGATAATCGTGATAATCGCCAGCCCCAGCGCTACGTAATACAGGTAAAACAATTTTTTAAGATAAAACTGTTCGAAGGTGAACCCCCCTTCGAACACGGGGAACCAGATGGCCGGCGGCTTGATGCCTAGAATACCGTTGGGACCGTTGGTCAATGACATCCAGTTGTTGAGAATGAGTCGGACAATCTCTCCGAACCCGAGTGTGACGATCGCCAGGTAATCTCCACGCATCCGGAGGGTTGGATATCCGATGATACAGCCGGCAATGGCCGCTGTTGTCGCCGCAACCGGCAGGGCCAGCCAGAATCCAATTCCGAAGTTGACGTTGAGCAGGGCGTAGGTGTAGGCGCCTACTCCATAGAAAGCGATGTAGCCAAGGTCCAGCATTCCCGCGAGGCCGATCACGATATTCAGGCCCAGTCCAAGGCAGATATAAATCAACACCATGATGGCCACATCCTGGGCATACCGCGACGTGAAGTTCGGATAGGCCAGGGCGATGGCAAGGACAATGACCCACCAGATCCAGAAGGGAACTTTACTGGAGGCGGTGTTGATTTTGTCCCGGGTGTTCCCTAATGGCCGGGTGATGACGTTCAGGCTTCCGCTTTTGTTGGCCACGTATAGCAGCAGCCCTGCGAAGGTGACACCCAGAATGGTGACCCATACCTTGAAGGTATTTGCAAAGGTCAGCGTCCCGTCCGGATGGATGCCCATGAGCGGCCAGAGCAAGCCAAAGAACCACAGCATACCGATGGCGTAGGGTTTAATTACTTTTTTAAACTCGTGTATCATCGACATTCTCGCCCATGATGCCCGTGGGTTTGAAATAGAGGACCGCAATCAGGATGATAAACGCAAAGACATCCTTGTACTGACCGGAGATGTATGCGGCGCCAAAGATTTCCACCATGCCGATTATAAGGCCTCCGAGCATGGCCCCGGTAATGTTCCCGATACCGCCAAGGACCGCCGCGGCAAAGGCCTTGATGCCGGGTACAAATCCCATGTCATAGCGGACCGATCCATAATAAAAACCCACCATGATTCCGGCACAGGCGGCCAGGCCGGCCCCGATGGCAAATGTCAGTGCGATAATCCGGTTGCTGGAAATGGCCACCAGAGAAGACATGATTTTGTCTTGGGCAGTGGCCCGCATGGCCATGCCGACCCGGGTTTTAAACACCAGAATGTTCAGACCCACCAGCAACAGAATCGTCAAACCTACAATGACCAGTTGAAGATAGCTAACGATAATATTGCCCACCTCGAAGCTGCCCTGAATCAGTTCGATGGGGTATGGCTTGTCGAACACGCCCTGGGTCAACATCAGGCCGTTGGAGAGAAAAATCGACATCCCCAGCGCCGAGACCAACGCGGCAAGGCGTGACGCGCGGCGAAGTGGTTTGTAGGCGACCCGCTCCACACCCATGGCCAAAAACGCACAGTATGCCATGGTCAGCAGGATAGACGCTCCGATACAGAGAAACGGATGGGTCTCGATGAATCCCAATCCAGCAAAATAGCTGAGCAGGATAACGCCCATGTAGCCGCCGGCTGCAAAGAACTCGCCGTGGGCGAAGTTGATCAACTGGATTACCCCGTACACCATGGTGTAACCCAGGGCGATCAAGGCATAGAGCCCCCCGAGAGTCAGGCCGTTGATCAATTGTTGAATAAAATAGTCCATCAGCCCTCGTGGGTTAAATCCACTTTAAGTTTGTCCGATGGTCCGGCGATACACGCCGGACCATCGGACCGCATGTTCTATCTAATTGACGATACTGGATGCCGGCCTGCGCCGGCATGACGGAAAAAAACGCACCGATTACTGAATTACTTCAGGACGCCCTTCTGGGGTGTCCAGTACACTCTGTAGTCACCGTTTTCGATTTTGTACCCGACGTAGTCAGATCCGCTGTCCCCATTGGGGCGAAACTTTACGAATTTGGATGCGCCCTGGAAGTTCATTTTCATGATTTCTTTTTTGATTTTTTTCGGGTCCGTGGATTTGGCTTTCTTGATCGCGTTCAGCAATACGAGCGCTGCATCGTATGCGTAGGTACCGTAGGCGCCGATCTCGCCGTAATCCTTGGTGAACCGCTTGGCATAGGCCTTGAATTCGGGCGTGGATTTATCTGTAAATCCATAGGTCACGTAAACCCCTTCCGCAGCGTCCTTGGCCACCTTGATGAAGTTGGGATGATACATGGCATCCTGGGAAACGATCGTGGCCGGCAGCTTATTTCGCTTGGCCTGGATGGCCATCAGACTGCCGGAGGCGTGATTCTGGAGGCTCATGTACAGGACGTCCGGATTCGCTCGTTTGGCCATGGTCAACACGGCAGAGAAATCCTTGTCGCCCTGGTTGACATGATCCCGTCCCACAACTTTCATCCCCATTTTCTTGGCGCTTTTCTCCACGCCGTCGGCCAATCCCTGGGAATAGGTGGTCTTGTCATCGACAATGAAAAGGGATTTTGCGCCCAGGGCGTCCATCATGAACTTCACGGCGGTGGGTGCCTGGTCGTCGTCCCGTCCGCACATGCGGAACATATAAGGCAGACCGCGGTCAGTGACCTTTTCGTTGGTGGACGCCGGCGTAATCATGGGGATGTCTTCTTCGGCCAGGGTCTCGGAGGCCGGAATGGTCGAAGAGGAGCAGTAGGCGCCGATGACACCGACGACCTCGAGATTGATCAGCTTGTTGGCAGCGGCTACAGCCTGCTTCGGGTCACAGGCCGTATCCTGGGGGAACAGCTCGATCTTGCTGTATCCGGGAATGCCGCCTTGATCGTTAATTACATCGATGGCGGTCAGCACGCCGTTTCTAATGTCGTTTCCATCGGCCGCGTAGGGGCCGGTCAGGGGGCTCATGGAACCGATTTTCAGCGTTTTGGCAAAACCGGTGCCCGCAACCAAGGGGACCAAAAGCAGACCAACTAACAGAATCGTAAACAGGTTCTTTCTCATTTTACTTCCTCCTTTGTTACTGTTTGGCCGGTTGACCTAAATATGCCTCGATCACTTTGGGATCTCGTTGGATTTCCTCCGGTTTCCCTTCGGCGATTTTCACGCCGTGATCCACGCAGACAATCCGGTCGCACACGCCCATGATGACTTTCATATCGTGCTCCACCAGGAGCACATCGATACCCAGTTCCGAAATGCGTCCGATATCCTCTATGAGTTCCTGGCTTTCCGCCGGGTTCATACCGGCCGCCGGTTCGTCAAGCAGAAGTACTTTCGGTTTGGAAGCCAGTGCCCGTGAAATCTCCAGACGGCGCTGCAATCCATAAGGAAGGTTTTGAGCGACGGTGTCGGCATATTGCTCGACCCCCATGAATTTCAGGGCCTTACGGGCCTCTTCCCGGATGTTCTCTTCTTCTCGTTTTTGGGACGGGCTTCTCAGAATAGCCCCGACCACACCTGCCTTGGAACGGGAATGGAGTGCCACCATGGCGTTTTCAACGGCGGTCATGTTCGAGAAGAGACGGATGTTTTGAAATGTTCTCGCGATGCCTAATGAAAGAATCTGGTGTGGCCGTTTACCCCGAAGGCTCTGGTCTTTATATCGGACGTCCCCTTCGGAAGTTTGATAGACGCCTGTCAGAACATTGAATACCGTGGTTTTCCCGGCACCATTGGGTCCGATCAGGCCCAGTATTTCCCCCGGATTCAGGGAAAACGTCAGGTCCGACAGGGCCAAAAGCCCTCCGAACGCGACCGTGACATTATCGATATTCAACGTTGCCATACGTGCTATGCTTCAAGCTCCAGGGCCTGGCGGTTCATGTACTGATTGAACCGTTGAACATGGCGTTGGGCCAATTCCCGCGCACGGGAGACCTTTCGCTCCTCCACCGCCGACACGATCCTCTCGCGATCCTTTAAATTTTCCTCCAGTTCCGGCTGGTCCATGACCAGGTATATCTCGTAGTACCGGTGGATGTTGTCATGGATCGACTTCAGCACGGAGATGTACACCGGATTTTCCGTGATGTANGCAAAGGTCAGGTGAAGCTCCTTGTCGGCTTTTAAAATTCATCAAGGTGGTCGACTCCCCGGTCCACACAGGCGGCCGCATCATCGAGTAGGTTTTTAAGCAACTGAATATCTGAATCTTTGGCTCTCTCTGCGGCAATCGCTACGACGTCGCCCTCGACCCCTTCGCGAAACTCGGCCAGATGATTCAGAGAGACCTTTTGAGAGCGCAGCAACAGATCAAGGCTTTCGGTAACCTGATCTTCGGTCAGGGATTTGACAATGGCGCCGCCGCCCATCCCGAGTCGAATTTCGATCAAACCCTTTTGTTCGAGGACCCGCAGTGCCTCCCGGAGGGTGCTTCGACTGGTTTGAAGGACGCCCTTCAGCTCCCGTTCCGCCGGCAACCGATCTCCGGCCTGAAGCCGCCCGTCGATGATTGCCTCCTGGATCTGGTCGACGACATCTTCGAATATCCGGTTTTGCTTGGCGGCTCTAAAGAGGGCTTTCATATTGGATGGATCGCCTGATGGTGTTTCTTGGACCATGGAAAAATCTCGAGTGGTGTTGCTGCTGGCAAGTGAAACCCGCGTGACTACAATATAGCCACAAAATGGTCTGACCATTAGTACGGAACGCTTCACCTGTCAAGTCATAAAATCGGAAACCGATTTTATGACGAGTTTATTCTCATTGGCGGAGATAAGCTTCCGCGTTCACCTTGGTCAATGGGAGCTACAGAAGTCGGCAGACATCTGTCCCATTTGATGGTTCTTTAGGCCGGTACAGTGCCCGGCCTTACACTACAGCTTACGTAGGGCGGGGCACCGCACCCGCCGTGAGCGGAAAAAGAAGCTGCGCTATATGAAACGAAACAGGATTTTCAAATTTTCGATAGAGAGCAGATCCTTGAACCCTTTTCTCAAATCACCCCGCTTTCAGTGATGGGTTTGCGTTCAAGGATACGCAGGGGGGAGAAAATGGACAGGTCCAGCTCGTGGGGAAGACCCAGGAGCAGTTCGGCGATGTATCGGCCGACTGCCGGGGCCTGCTGGAGGCCGTGGCCGGAAAAGCCGTTGGCTAGATAGAACCCGTGCAACTCCGGCCATTCTCCGAGTATGGCGTTGTTGTCCAGAGTGTTCACGGCGTAGAGGCCGGCCCAGCCTCGGATTAACTTGGCCCGATCAAAGGCCGGAACAAACGCAGCCATCTCCGGCCACAAGTGATCCATGAAGCGTTTGTCGTCCCAGGAAAAATCAAATCCGACAGGATCGTCGTCCATGGATTTGCCGAGCAGAATAAGACCGCCGGTTTCCGTGCGAAAATAAAGGCCGGAGGGAAGAACGGTCAGGGGAAGTGGGCCATCCGGCTTGATGGCGGTGTCGAGGGCAAACACCTGCCGCATGATCGGCAGAATCGGAAGATCGATGCCTGCGGTCAGCGCCAGCTTTGCAGCCCAGGCTCCGGCGCAGTTGATCACGATGGGTGCGGCCAGGGATTTTCCGGAGGCCGTTAGAACCCCTCTGATATGTCCCTTCTCATGAAGTATTTGAACGACGTCATCTTCCAAATAATCCGCTCCCATGGATTTTGATTTTTTCCGATAACCCATGACAACGGCGTACCCATCGAAATGGCCGTCATCGACCCCGAATGTGCCAAATGCACTGTCCACAGGGTGATACAGGGGATATCTACTCCGGATGTCTTCCGCGGACCACCATTTCACCCGGCAACCCAGGGATTGCTGGAGTGAGAACGCCTGTTTCGCCAGATCCGCGGTCTCGGGATCGACGATCATCAGGTTGCCTTCGCGGCGGTAACTGATGTTCGGCGGGATGTCGTTGACGGTCATTTCCTCTTCGAAGCGCTCTAAGGCAGCGAAAGCGTATTGGGATATCCGGATATTTTCGCTGAGGCTGAACTGGATGCGGGCATTACCATGGAAAGGGAACTGGAGGCATGGGTGTAGGTCGGGTCGCGCTCCACCACGGCCAGTTTCAGGGAGTTGTCCCGGCTCATCAGGTGATAGGCGATGGAGCTGCCGATAATGCCTCCACCAATGATCACTATGTCGTAGGATTCAGTAGCCATGATTGTTTCAGTTCTTCAGGTCGGCCTGTGCAGATATCGAAGGCTAAATTCCAAAATCCAAATTCCAAAATCCAAAATGTGGATTTCGAGTTTCGGATTTCAAACCCCAGTTCAATAAGTAAGTGCAACACTTTTAGGTTTTAAGGCTTTCGCGATATGACGCGATATTATGCCAAAAACCTATCGACACCTAAGCGCAG
>Ga0049113_10000045_pt1 | contig 28941 bp, 25 predicted proteins | sample WorMettanBELIZE1_FD_55214 | JGI IMG/M metagenome (GOLD analysis project Ga0049113, IMG submission 55214) | Marine gutless worms symbiont microbial communities from Max Planck institute for Marine Microbiology, Germany - Olavius tantulus BELIZE.1 | ecosystem: Host-associated > Annelida >... | reverse complement strand
CTCTGCGCTTAGGTGTCGATAGGTTTTTGGCATAATATCGCGTCATATCGCGAAAGCCTTAAAACCTAAAAGTGTTGCACTTACTTATTGAACTGGGGTAACAAATTCGAAATCCTAATGTTCAAATGATCAAAAAAAAATGAAAAAAGCTCAGACTCATCTGTATGCTGTGGTTTTTGTCATTTTCATTTTGGCCATTAGAGATTGTTTCGGATTTCGATATTCGGATTTAAAACATCAATTGCTTCGATGATTGTATCAGAGTCATGTAATCATGCTTCAGTCACTCTACACAGACATTTGGGTGGCCGTTGATTCCTGCGTCAGTTTGAGAAATACGGCTTCCAGGTCTTTTTCAATGCTCTGGGCCTGATGCATCAAATCTTCCGGTGAACCTGTGGCGATGAGGCGGCCGTTGTTGATGACGCCGATGCGATGGCAGACATCTTCGGCCACCTTGAGGGTATGGGTGGACATGAAGATCGTTGTCCCCGCTTCGGCCATGTGTGTAAACAGTTCTTTCACCATTTTAATCGCAATCGGGTCGAGACCCACCATGGGTTCGTCGACGACAATCACCTCGGGTTGGATCAGTAGGGCGGACGCCATGACCAGGCGCTGTTTCATGCCATGGGAGAAGGACTCGATCAGTTCATCGGCCCAGTCGATCAGGGAGAATTGCCGGAGTTTGGCCTCGGCGCTGCCCATGAAACCATTCCGGTTGATGCCGTAAAGATCCGCGGTAAACTGTAAAAATTCCATGGCCGTCAGTTTTTCATAAAGATACGGTCTGTCCGGAATGAATCCAATTTTCTGTTTCGCCTTTTCAGGCACCTCGGCCATGTCGATACCGCAGATGCGTACCCGACCCGATGTCGGTGCGATGATGCCGCCCAGCATTTTAATCGTGGTCGTTTTCCCGGCGCCATTCGGCCCAATGAATCCGAAAATTTCACCCTTGGGAATCACCAGATTCAGTGATTTAACCGCCTGGATAGTCCCATAGCGTTTGTTGAGATCCGAAAGTTCTATCATGACGACCCGTACGCCTCCATGTCGGTCACCGTTAACTCGATTTTGCCGATCACATCCATCAGGTCGAGTTGGCCCTCAAGATCTCCCGACGAAAATCGGATATGGGTGACATCCGCCGGAATCTGATTAAACAAAGCATCTACGGTGATCCATTTGCCCAGGAACATGCGATTCCAGGCATGATAGTAAAACCGTCCCTTGAGGTATACCAATCCGGCTTCAATGTCTGTGGGGATGTCCACGGCGCGGNNNNTGGCTGCCAGCAGGACGGCATGTTCGTTACAATCACCGGCCTTATTTTTAAGGGTGGCCAGCGCATCGGGCATGGAGACGACCGGACGCCGTTCGATATGTTCCTGCATCCAAGCAACTAGTTTGCGGACCTTCTCCAGGGGCGGATCTGTCTCCGATACGATGGACTCGGCCAGATCGCGGATCTGCCGATGGTCGGATTGAATGAAGGGTGTGGGGGCCAGCAGATGCGTATCGATGCCTGCCTGCTCGACCATGGGGATGGCCGAAGGGAGGTTGTCCAGAGACTCTTTCTCGATCGACAGGCGTGTGCCGTCAAGCCGTTGCCTGCCGCCGTCAACATCCAATCGGGCAAGCCGTACACCTTTGATATCGAGGACAAACCGGTTCAATCCGGAAGGGTCCGAGACGGTCACGTTCGACGGTACGGATGCCACACGGGTAAGATCCTGGCTGGCCGTGATGGGTAGCCCGCCCAGGGCGTCCTCGCGGGTTGTCTTAATCAGACTGATGCCCAGAAAACCAGTCTGTTTAAGCACCTCGCCATCTTCGGCAATCCAGGCTTCCTGGACCATCCCTCTGTAGTCGATCAACAATCGCGAGGCGGGAATCACTTCACCTCCCATGTTCCAAGACTCCTGTCCGAGGACGGTGACGTGAATCGGTTGTTGGGACATGGTGGCCGGGTCGAATATATGGGACCCCATTTCTCTTCCAGGTTCCATGCCTGTTGATCTGACGGCATCATACAGTCCGGCGGCCAGCATCGGTTTTTGTTTGAGTGGGATTTTGAATGTACGTGTTGACCCGGCCGACTCCGTGCGCACTTTCATTTCTTTGCCATCGGTGGAGCCATAGGCGGCAAAATTGAAACGGCCGGAATCGAGGAGAAACCGAAACGAAATCAGGGAAAAATCCGATGCCAGGCGGCCTTCGGATTTCAGATCGACTTCATGGACCATACCCATGGTATTGATTCGCATGAGCAATGTCTGGGATAATAGGAACCCGTCGCCACGTCTTGTCAGACTGGCGCGGGAGTAGCCGATTTTCCGATTGTTTTGGATGATATTCAACCAGGTGTCCCGTTCCACAACGTCGACGACGTTCAACTCCTGGGTCATGGGGCTCGGCAGCAGTCGACCCGGCAGATCCACACGCAATGCAAAAAAAATCGAAAAAAAGGCACCGAAAAATAGGGCTCCCAGCCAGTAAGGGGCCATGCGGCGGGATGGTTTCATGAATCGCGTTATTAAAAAGCGCCTGGCCATTGGTCTTTTCCTATGCAGTATCGCCGTGGCCGCGGTTTACGTCGGTGTTCAAAGGTACGCCCATTATGCGGCGGAATCTTCTCTGAATCGGTTGGTTGAAACGGTGCCCTGGCTTCGTGACGTCACCTATGGGGAAATGGCTGTCGAAATCTTCAGCGAGGGCCTTCGAATGACAGATGTCGCTGTGTCGGTGGACACCGCTGCGAAGCCTGTACGCATCGATCAGATTATTGTCCATTCCATGGACCGAAATCATGCATGGCCTTTTCGGATGCATGTAGAACTCCTCGGCATTCAGTTCTCTCCGGACCAAATCACCCAAAACGGCGCGCTGCTGCAACAGCTCGGTTACGACGCCATGACCGGCCGGCTGGAAACGATGTATCGCTACGAGCATGAGGGCAAGACGCTGATTCTGGAGCGGCTGCATATCGACGTTGCCGACGCCGGATCTGTGACTCTTTCGGGACGGATTGGGAATGTTGATCTCGTCGAACTCCTTTCAGGGCGGGTCGGCGGAGCCACTATGGCCGGCCGAATCGGAGGCATGCTGATTGAACAGGGCCGGCTTNGCTATGCGGATGCCTCATTGTTTGAACGGGTGCTTCGGTTCTTGGCACGGGCCCGGGGTATTTCCACCAAAGCCTATCGACGGCTGCTGGTGCGGAATCTCTCGGCACACTTGACGGTCGATGCCCCGGAGAATGTCGCCAGTGTGACCGCCGGATTGTCCGCATTTGTTATTCAGCCGACGCACCTGGTGGCCAGTGTCTCGCCGGACCGGCCGGTGGCGCTGTTCTGGCTTCTCTGGTATCGGAATTTCGAGAAACTCGTGAATCTGCTGAATTTGCAAGTCACAACAGCCCCACTCCCAGGTGCTTCATGAAATCGCTTCAGCTATTTCGCCTCCTGGTTGGCCGTAAGCTCCAAATATTTTCGGGCATCCTCGCTGCCGAGGTCGGCGGCTATTTGAAAATCTTCGAGGGCCAGAATTCTATCTCCTGACAATAGAAATACCCGTCCCCGGCCATAGTAATAGACGCCCCGTTTCGGATTGATGGCAATGGCCTTTTCAATGGCATCTATCGCCTCCCCGTATCGTTTCAGTTCACCATAGGAGATGCCCATCTGGAAATAGGCGTCACTGCGTTTCGGGTCGAGGGACAGCGCTTTTTGAAAATATTTAATGGCGGATTGATCAGCCCCGTAGGTGGCTGCCAGGGCGCCTTTCTCGATCCAGTACGCAGGATCTTCTTCCGGTTTCAGGGGCGCTTTCGGCTTTTCGCTGTCTTCCNTGGCCCGGGTTTCCGCTTTTTCTTTCATTGTCTCCTTCATCTTTTTGGCGGAGGTTTCAATCTGGGAAAAATACGCCAACAGAGTGCTAATGTCTCTGGTGGGGATGACTGTGCGGGTAAACCCGCGGCCGTTCTCCAGATCGGCGGTAACGGTGATCCGGCCTGTTTTCGGCAGGGTGCCGACCAGTTCCTGCATGTCGGGTACCATGGCCAGGAGGCTGCTCAGATAGCTGCCCAGATCAATGTCCGCAGTCATGAGGGGGCCGCTGGCGGGGGCCTTTTTCATGGCCTTGGCGGTCTGGATAAGTTGGCCGATTCGCCGATCATCGGCGGCCATGATAAATTTGCCGCCGACCATCGTCATTCGGACGTCATAATTCATGATGCGGTTCAGGGCGGGGTCTGCGCCCGGCATCATCGGCATTTGAAACTTGCCTCCGACGACCCGGTAACCACTGACCTGGCTCGGTTTGGTGCGGACCCAGATGGGACCGAAATTTTGTCCCAGCTCTTTTTGAAACGTCTGCACGATGCTTCGGCTATAGTTCTCCACCCAGGGCAAGTATGTTTTTTCGATGGAATCAGTCGATTTGGCGGCGTCTTTCATGAGGGCGATGAGCTCGAAGCGGATTCCTTCGGGGCCATAGGACATGCCGCCGGCCATTTCACCGGTGAAATAAGCCAGAACATCCTGCATCCCCTTCACGTCGATGCCCATCTCCTTGTAAATATCGCCAAAGGCGGAGAAGAAAAGCCCCATGGTGCCCTGGATATTGAATTCTCTGCTCCTGAAATTCATCTGATGGGCTTTGGCATATCCGCCCAGAGATGTCTGCGCGTTGCTTTTTGCCAGAACCTGGGAAAGGGGGGTGCCGTTTTCGGCGATGACTTCGAACAGTGTACTGATTTGGGAGCTGTCCAGGTTCACACCAAATGACAGTTTTTGAATCTGGATCGCCGTGTCGATCATTTTCTCAAGATTTTCGGCGGTCAGCCCTGCTTCGATCATTTTATCGGCGTTGGGCAGCGTCTCGACTTTCGTGAGATTTTGCCGAATTTGTCCCTCCCGTGATTTCAGGATCCGGCCCAGTGCCACATCCACTGAAACGGACATCTCCCCCGGCTTCCGAACGGCTGCGCCCAGTGCCATCAATGCCCCTTCAGACATTGCCAGGGGTTGGCCCGGTGGCAGCGAAAGCACATAATAGCCGGGTCCGGGTTGGGCACCGAACGAGGCCATAAAGCTCTCATTGGGTTCGACAAAGGGCACCGCGGCCGCTATCGCCGGTTTCGGCTCTTTGATCTCGATACCGATGACAATCGGACGGGCCGCATCGATCCAGGCCGTGCCCTGGAGCATGCCCCTGAGCAGCATGGTGGGGGATTGGGCCGGATCCTCTTGGGCTGCCGCATAAAGCTGGTCCACCACCCTGAGGGCATCTTCGAGACGGTTGATTTTGACGACAACGTCCAGAGTGCTTCCCTGAGGATTCTTTGCAGCCGGGGTGCCGGTCGCCGGTTTGACCGGTTTGGACGGCGTTTTAGCGGCCAGGGTCGGGGCAATGGCAATACCGAACAGCAGCACGCAGATGGCCGTCAGAACGCCAACGGCGAGCCTAAAACGGAATGCTTTCATCGGATTCTCCTATCGGTATCGTATTCTTCGCTGGGCCGATGTTTAGATCAGCCTATTTTCGGACTATCGTCGCGACACGGTGGATGTCTTCGGCGTTGGTAGTTCAGCTGAAAATAGAGCCCCTACAAAACTGCCGACAGCCACTTTACTCTTTAAGCGGACCGGAATTCTGCGATGATCAGCGGTTACCCAGACCTGGACTTTGGCATTCTTGTCCTTTTCAAATACCCCACCGACCTCTTCAAGCTCAGGTTCAACGAGAAAGGTATCGTAGGTTTGCTTCCAGAGTTTGAGTTTCTGCCGCTTGATGACCTTCGCTCGGCCGATAACGCACTTTTTGCCGTCGGTGACCGGCCGCTCCACCATTTTCGTCTGGGATGGATCCATGGTGCGGCTAAAATAAAATGCCGACAGCGGATCGAACGCTCCGGATTTGATGGGGATCGGCTCCGTTGCCTTTCCGAAATCGACCCACTGGGCCATCATGTTCACCCAGTCAAACCGGATTTCGGCATCCCGTTTGGAATTGTTCACGGAGTTGACTTCCTTATAGAGTAGGGATTTCGTTACAGAAAGGTCACAGTAGGCGTCGATCCGCTGTCTTACTTTATAAAATACGTCGACAAAGGAATTGGTCTCGACCGTCATGACAAAATGGAGGGCCATTTCTCCGTTGATCTTCTTAGGGGGAAGCACTTCCAAAACAGCTTTTCCGGCGGGGAAGATACCCCATCGCAGTCTGAAGGTCAGTTTCTCACCAACGGTAAACGGCAGTTGCGGTAGGTCCGTTGTCTCCCCGGCTTCCGATGTTGTGGGCAATGAAAAAATAAAAACAAGGACCACGCATATGGCGATCCATGGAATCCGATGTTTTTTTTGTGTTGTCCTCATACCGATGTGGCTCCCCGGGATTCTCCCAATTAATTGCGAATCCTTAATATTATACAGTTTTTCAGGTATGTTTGGCAAATTGGCGATCCGCTTGGGAATAATTCGTCGACCCCGTTTCCAGGGATCCGGCGATTGTCCATGATTCCGTGCCCGTCTATTTGCCCTCACCTTGACAGAATTAGGCTTTTTTAACATAGTTAAGTACTCAAACTGTGACTGTCCAATCCGGGTATGCTGGCCATGCCGGTCAACACCGCAAACCATTCGAAAGATCTATCCCGCCGCCGGTTTCTCACAAAAAGTGCGTTCTGGGCCGGTGTCTTATTGACTATGCCCGGCTGGCTGCAGCATCTGATTCGAAGCGCGGATGCCGCTGTTCCCCATGCCGCCACCGCTCAACTGCTTCAAAACGCTCCCATCGCGCGTTACTGGGTATCTACACGGACCGCCGACATCGATTGCCTCCGATGCCATCAACCCGATGAAGACCTGACCGAAAATCCCCATGCCCAGGGCGACGTGATCATTAAATGCGAATTGTGCGCCCAGGAGTGCATGATCCCCGACGGAGAGCGCGGACGATGCCGGGCGCGTATCCATGTGGACGGACAGTTGAGGAGCCTGGTATACGGACATCCTGTCTCCGTGCACGTCGATCCCATCGAGAAAAAGCCGTTCTATCATTATCGCCCGGGCGCCCAGGCCTTTTCTCTGGCAACGACCGGATGCCCTCTGAGCTGCAAGTTCTGCCAGAATTGGCAGATTTCACAGGCACGNCCCGAAGATTTTTCGACGGATTTTTACGCTCCCGAGGTGGTGGTACATAGCACCCGGAAGCGCAACGTGCCCATCATCGCTTTCACCTATAACGAACCCACTGTGTTTACCGAGTATCTCACCGACATCGCCCGGATGGCGAGGACTCAGGATCTTGAGAGCGTTTTGATCAGTTGCGGATTTATGAATCCCGATCCCCTCGCCGAGATGTGCGATGTGCTGGACGGCATAAAAATAGACCTGAAAGGATTCAGCCGGAGATTTTATCAGGAGGTTTGCGGGGCTGAACTGGAGCCGGTCCTGCGAAGTATTAAAGCCGTTGCTGAACGCGGGACTCATATGGAACTCGTCAATCTGGTGGTTCCCACACTGAACGATTCGGATCGCATGATTCGGGATCTGGTTCACTGGGTGCTGAACGAGGTGGGACCTGATGTCCCGTTACATTTTACGCGTTTCCATCCGGATTACCAGATGCGCAATCTTCCCCCGACCCCTGTGGCGACCCTGGAACGCGCATACGCCATCGCCAGGGACGCCGGACTTCATTACCCATACGTGGGCAACGTTCCGGGGCACTCCGGTAACCACACCTACTGTCCTTCCTGCGGAAAAGTCGTCATCCGCAGAACGGCCTTTTTTGTGACTGCATTTAACATTGAGGATGGCCGATGCAAATTCTGCGAGACGTCCATTGCGGGTGTATTCCATCAACCGGGAGAACATCGCACATGATCCTGCGCATCGTATGGCTTGCTGCAGCCTTGCTGCTTTCGGTGAATTTTGGATCGCCTCTCGGGGCGGCGATGGTCCGGGAACCGGCCGTGGCCGGACGGTTTTATCCGGGAGATTCTCAAAAGCTTAAAAAAGCCGTCATGCTCTTCATGGACGAAGCCGCCGCGCCGTTTCGCCAGAGACCTGTGGCGCTTATCGCACCCCATGCCGGATATGTGTATTCCGGCCAGATCGCCGCCGATGCCTACCGACAGGCTTCGGATTACCGCTACAATCTGATCGTGCTGCTGGGGGCGCCCCATACCGTGCCCGGGTTCAACGGCGTCTCCATTTTTTCGGGAAAGGGTTATCGGACGCCGCTGGGGATCGCAGAAATCGATGGCGAAATCGTTGCGGCGCTCATCGACGCGGATCCACAATTTCTGTTCCGTCCCGAAGCCCACCGGAGAGAACATTCCCTCGAGGTTCATATCCCGTTTATCCAGGTGCTGTTTCCGAAAGCGAAGATCGTCACGGCGCTGGTGGGCACCAACGACCGCAAGATCGTTTCCCGGTTCGGCAAGACGCTGGCCGGGGCCATCAGAGACAGGAACGCCCTGATCATTGCCAGTACCGATTTATCCCATTACCCCCGCTATCCGGACGCCGTTGCCGCCGACGGCACCACCCTCGAGGCATTTCGCAGTATGACGCCGGCCGTCATCGATTCTGTACTTCGGGAAACCGAGACCAAGAAGATACCGAATTTGAAGACGTGCGCCTGCGGTGAGGTGGCGGTGTGGGCAACGGTCGTTGCCGCCAGGCAGTTGGGTGTGGATTGCGCCAGAATCATCAGCTATGCGAACTCCGGTGACAGTCCTGTCGGAAGCCATGATCGTGTTGTCGGATATGGGGCCATGACCTTGTCCAGAGATCCGGAATGCCGGGCAACGTCTTTGTCACCCGAGTCTTCCCGGTTAGCGCCGCCGTCGACGGAACTGAACACCCAGCAGAAACGACGACTTCTCGAGTTTGCACGGAAAACCATCGAACATGCACTGAATTCCGATACCATCCCCTTGCCGAGGAGCAATGATATATTTTTGTCCCAGCCCCGGGGCGCGTTCGTGACCCTGAAGAAACACGGACGGCTCAGAGGGTGTATCGGTCACATGGCCGAAGACAAGCCGCTGTGTCAGGTGGTGAGTGCCATGGCCCTTCAGGCAGCCTTTAACGACCGCCGTTTTGAACAGCTTCGTCCCGACGAGTTGTCGGACATTGACATCGAGATCTCGGTGCTGACCCCTTTCCGGGAGGTGCCCGATGCTGACGCAATTCGTGTCGGCATTGACGGCGTCCGATTGAAAAAGAACGGCCGGGTCGCCGTATTCCTCCCCCAGGTGGCGACGGAGCAGGGGTGGGATCGGAATGAAATGCTCGACCAGCTTTGCCGAAAGGCCGGTCTTCCGGCAGGCAGCTGGAAAGAGGGCGCTCAACTGTACACGTTTCAAGCCGATGTCTTTAGCGAATCGGAACTTGCCCACAAATAAGCACATAGAAGATAGCACCTGCACAATAATCCTCCGTCCAACCCTATAGTGAATCCTATTTGTCACCACGAAAATCACGAAGGGTTGAATCATTCATTTTTCTTCGCGCGCTTCGTGTCCTTCGTGGTAAAAATCATCCTTTAAACACCGAGGCGCCCATCTCTTATCACTACAAGGGAGTTTGTCGTCTCCTCATTCTCATGCTACGTTTCACAGAAATGCACACTTTCTTCGTGATATTTTAGGCAATTTAGGCACTTGGCCATTTCAGGCATTTTGGTGCGGGTAAAATCGTAGAAAGGCACAGTTCGGAACGCCATGACGCAATACGTTTCACCAATGGCTATCTCCCTCTTCATCATCGGATTCATATCCATTTTCGGCCAGGTGGCAATTCTACGCGAATTGAATGTGGCCTATTACGGGGTAGAACTCATCTACATTCTGGCCATCGGTATGTGGATGTTCTGGTCGTCATTGGGAGCCTTTGTCGGCCGGCGCGGCCGGGTGCCTTCTTCCAACCGGCTCGGCTGGTTGTTTATCGCTTTCGGACTTCTGCTGCTGGCCGAGGTCGCCTTCATTCGAGGGAGCCGCGTGCTTTTCGGCGGTATCCCGGGAACATATCTTCCGTTTGGTCACCAGATGGCGGCCATGGCGCTGGCCCTATTGCCGGTTGGAGTCGGTCTGGGGTTGGCCTTCCAGTGGGCCGCGAAGATATACGTTTCCGTCAGCCCTCGCACATTGGCCATGGCATATGGCATTGAAAGCCTTGGCGGCATTTTGGGGGGAGTGCTCGCGACACTGCTGATGGCGCTGGGCATCTCGAACTTGGCCGCATTCGTGCTCTGCGCTCTGGTGTCGGCGGGGGCCTCATTACTCCCTGTGGATGGGCGGAAGCATCGATGGATGACCGCGGCGGCGGTGGCCGCCATGGTGGTATTTTTTATTGGACTCTTTATGGTGGATCGTCTGGATCGAGAGATGACGGCCTGGAACCATCCGGATGTCATCGAGAGCCGGGATTCCCCGTACAGTCGAATTACTCTGGCCGGTCGGGAAGGGCAGCTGGTTGTGTTCGAAAATGATGTGCTCAGTTTCGAAACCGAGGGCACTGCCGCAGAAGAATTCGCTCACTTGGCCGCCCTGAATCACCCGGCCCCGAAGCGCGTCCTGGTCTCCGGGGGCGGTGTGGAGGGGTTGATTCACGAGGTCCGGAAATACGGTACCCTATCCATCGATTATGTGGAGCTTAACCCGGCTCTTCTGAAAATTGCTCAAAAACACCTGCCGGAAGCTTTTCGCGCCGACAACGCCCGCGTGATCGAAGCCGATCCACGAGCTTTTCTGGAAACCGCCGAACCCTATGATGTGATTCTCAGTGGTATGCCGGAACCGGTGTCCGGCAGTTCCAACCGATTCTATACCCGGGAGTACTTTCGATTGTGTTCCGAAAAACTGACCCCCGACGGTGTCTTTGCTTTCCGGCTGCCGTCGCTGGAGAATCTNTGGACACGATTTCTGACCTACCGGAACACGAGCATCTATAACGCCCTGAAGGCGGAATTCGAGGATGTGGTGGTTCTGCCCGGTGTGACCAACACCTTTGTCGCCGCCAATAAGCCCCTGATCCGGGATCCGGATCCCTTGGCAAAGCGGTTTCGGCAGAAGCATATTCAAAGCCGTCTCATTTCAGGAGAATACGTCCACTATCTCTATACCAATGACCGCTTTTTTGAAATTGTATCGTTGCTCACTTCAACGGATGCTCCTGGAAACACGGACATCCGGCCGATCTGCTATCAATATTCCACCTTGCTTTGGCTGTCTAAATTTCTGCCCGATATCATCAATCAAAATCCAGCGCAATTGCGATCGGCAGCATCAATTACGGCCGCCGCCGTCATTCTGCTGGTGGTGCTGTCCATCGGGTTCTTCTCCTTCCGCAGCCGCATGGGAAGCAGACGGGTTCTGGTGGTCTTTTTTGCCGGCTTTCTGGGCATGTTGGCTGAAACCCTGCTCATCCTTCATTACCAGGTAAAGAGCGGCGTGCTGTTCCAGAATATCGGGATTCTTTTTACCGCCTTTATGGCCGGTCTGACGGCCGGCGCCGTGGGCATGGCCCGATTTCGACCCAGCCCGTCGCAAACTGTTGGAAAATCGATCGCTGCCGGATTCGGGGTCTTGAGCCTGGTGCTCGTTTGGGTATTGAAAGTTGGATACGCCGAAACACTTCTATCGGTGAGTTTCTTGTTGTTTATTTCGGGCGGTTTGGTGGCAGCTCTTTTTTCCTACGTGTCACTGTCCGTCGACAAAGATCAGAAATCGACGGTTTCTCCCCTGTATGCCGCAGATCTGCTCGGGGGTTGTATAGGCTCCATCATTGCCAGTCTGATTCTGATTCCCTTTTTCGGAATGGACCAGACCGCCATGATGATGATATTGATGTCGTTGGTGGTGTTCGTTATGATTTGAGATCTTGCACCCGGCCACGAAGCCATTCGTGGACTGAACACAACCCGGAGATAAATTGAATGCCGTTCCTGACCGCAACCCACTATATCGGCGCGGCTGTCGGTTTTCTGATCGGTGTGGGCGGATATATCGTTATCAAATTCTGGATCCGGCCGATCTCGTTTTATCGTAATTCCAAACAGCGACTCGCAGCAGCCTTGGAAACTTACCCGAACGTCCTGCGGGAACAGGGGGATCGCTCAGCAGCGGAATCGGCCTGCAAAATATTTCGCCAAAGTGCAGCGGATCTGACCAACACTTTCGAGCACGATCTTCCAAGCTGGTACAAAATTAAACTGGCAAGCCGCGGTGAGAAGCCCTCAGAGGCATCCGGTTGGCTGATGAAGCTGGCCAACACGAAGAATGCGGATCATGCCGAAAAGCAGATCGCATCGATCAGGAAACTGTTAAACTTCTAATAACAGTAGTACAAATAACAAATCACAAATTACAAATAACAAACGACAATATACAAAACACAAAATGCCAAACACCATTACCCAATACCCAATACCTAATACCCAACATCGAGTACCCAATGTCATGAAAGTCGTATTTCACAAAGATTTTTACAGCAATTATACGTCGGATCCGGCGGCTGCCCCGGGTCGTATGGAAGCGGTTGTCGATGTCATCTCCGAGGACGCTGAGTTTATTGAGGCCCAGCCGGCGACGGCCGAACAGGTAGCGGCCGTGCATTCCCCGGGGCACATTCAGGAAGTAACAGCTTTAGGACTTTATGGGATCTCCGCCCTGGCAGCCGGGGGGGCCGTTCAATCCGCACGCATCGGGCTCGATGAGCCTTGTTTCGGACTTATTCGGCCGCCGGGGCATCATGCCTCCGCCGCTTCCTGTTGGGGATTCTGCTATTTTAACAACATGGCGATCGCACTGACAGATCTGAAGCGGACGGGTCATATTCAATCCGCCTTTGTGCTCGACATTGATCTGCACTACGGTGACGGCAATGTGAATATTCTTGAACAAACCGAATACACCACCGTGTTCAATGTGGAATCGCACAATCGCACCATTTATTTAACCGAGGTGCGTCAGCAAATGGAATCATGCAAGGCGGACATCATCGGCATCTCAGCAGGATTCGACAACCATCGGGAAGATTGGGGCGGACTCATGGAAACAGAAGATTACGAAGAGATCGGTACGTATGTACGGCGTGCCGCGAATCGGAACGGCGGCGGGTGTTTTGCCATACTGGAAGGGGGTTATAATCACGAGGTGCTGGGGCAAAACGTGCTGGCGCTGATGCAGGGGATGAGCGGGGCTTAATTTTAGATTTTGGATTGCGGAGTTTGGATTGCGGACAATGGATGCAGGATGNTTGGATGCTGGATACAAGATGCATGGATGCTGGATACTTGATGCTGGATAACGGCCTGAATGTTTATGAAAAAGAAGTCGAAGCACAACAATTAACGTCCTGCGGTGCAGGACAAATGACACCGCCGGGAGGCGGTAAATGACGTGAGCCTCAAACAATCCATGAATCTTTCGATATCATTCAGAGTTCTCACTTATTCCGTTCGAGAAATCTTATGGCCACCTCCTGAGCAATTCGGGGCGCGTTGCCGCCGGCGCGGTTGTTGACCATAATGTCCACATGAACACCCTGCTGAATGGCCGCCTCCATGATGGCAATCGTATCCTCAATCATCCGTTGATCCAGCATACCCTCTACCATTGTGTCGAATGGAAAGGCACGGCTGTAGGTCTCATCATAGCGCATGTTGCGGGGTGTCACCAATCGGATCAGAACCCGTCCACCGGCATTGAAAAAACGATTCTCGGCTTTTGAGAACTGGTCCTTCAGGTGCGGGAGCCATGTCCAGTGGGACAGCACCTGACCGATGCCGTGAGACTTGAGCATTTCGAAATGGTCCCTGGATAAAAGCGACTAAGTTCTTAACTCCAGGTGATATCGGGTATCGGTGGGGATATCCGTAAAGAACCGATCCCACGCAGCGATGTTCTCCTCCGCTGGGGGTCGATTTTTTTTGACCAGATACTCCTGTTCAAAAATAAACCCGCAGATGTGGGGACCTGCCAGGTCGTTCACGGGTGTGTAAAAGTGGTCCATAAACGCGGTTGGATTCAAGAAATCNGGATTTTCCGAAAACCTCCCGGATCGCCATACCTTCCGCGCACAAACCGCCTGGGGAACTTTAAGGTAGAGTTGATCCGCCGGCCCGAGATGGTCGACATATTTTTTCAGGACAAAATAATTACTTGCAGGAGACAGATCGGGCTTTCGCATCAAACTGTAGAACGTAAAATCGATCTCCAGAATTGAGAAATGATCGAAGTATTCTGACACACTGTCTACCGGCAGGACCGATTCTGTAAATGCGCTTTTTCCGATTTTTTTCCTTCGGGTGGTGATCCGCCCCTCATAACGGGCCGGTGAATATATCTGACCCAGCCACCCGGCATACCGGTCGCTGGCCGTTCCAAATGCNACGCCGGGATGGATGGATCTAAAATCAAATCGCTCAATCGCGTTGGTTTTGTCGAGTGTCATGAGTTGGCCTTAAAGGTTTCTATCTTTTATGGGGGTGATCGGATTTGGCAGGGTGCTTCCCTTTATCCGATGCGTTCAGACCTTTGAAAATGCGGATCTGAAGGTAGATGGCGGCGATAGTGAGCAGACCGAGCACCATCAGCCGGCGGTAGATCCATACCGGTTCAGGGGCGAATATCGCATCGATGAAATCGACCTCCTCATTCAGGATTGCGGTTAAACATCCGTCCAGGATCCAGTAAAGAAGGCCCAGCGCTACGGCCAAGATTATTGACGAGGCCGGTCGATTGCGGTTATCCGGCAAGCACACCTCCCCGTGTATTTGATGAATCTGGCATTATCATTCTGATTATCAAAGCCTATAACAGGCTGTTTACGGCGTCAATTTCATCGAAAAAGCGATTGAGCGGCAACGCCTTCATTGACATTCAGACGCATTGTTAAGCGATGTTCTATTCTTTTGATGGGATCTTTTCAGCCGGTTAGGTTGGCATTACTATTTTTAGAAGCCATGTCGATTCGATTGATTGCCATAGAGCTCTACCGCTGCCAGCAGGAAGTGGACCGTCTGGAAAAAGAGCTGGAACGCGTTCCGTTGTTAGAGAAGGACGCGGTTCGCGAGCGTCTCCGCAAAGCCATTGCAGCAAGAAATCGGATGCGGGATATGCTCGATGGACAGAAGGACGCTCCAAAATGATTCTTCACGACAAACGCCAAGGACATGGATTGTCCGAGTTCGGCATCAATATACCGGTTCAGGACAGTCGTGCCTCTCGAACATTTGAACATCTTGCAGGCCATCCGCGGCTGGGTCCGAGAGTTGGCGCATGGCACCGGAAGCCGACCGGGGAAAGACTTGGCGTCGAAGACTTCTATCGGGCGCACTCTCCGGAGTATGTCGACCGGCTTTTTTCCGACAGGCTGGAAGACGAACTGATCCGCACGTATGAATTGATCAACAGCGAAGGGCAATATTATCGATACTCCCCGGAGAACGCTATTCAACCACTTTCCGCCCTGTTTGAAAGAATCCTTTCCAGGGTCAGCGGTACGTGGCAAAGCTGTCGCCTGGCCATGACAGGTGGCTTCTGCTTTTACTTCGGCGGCGGCATGCATCACGCCCAGTGGAACTACGGTAACGGATTCTGTCTGTTGAACGATATTGTTATCGCCATCCGTCGCCTCCAGGCCGACCGGCAGATCCGTCAGGCCTGGGTCATCGACACCGATGTCCACAAGGGCGATGGCACCGCCGCCCTGACCAGAGATGACCCAACGATCACCACGTTGAGCATTCACATGGCCCACGGATGGCCTTTAGACAGCGATCCTGTTAATGCCGAAGGCCGCCGAAACCCATCGTTCACTCCCAGCGACATTGATATCCCCATCGATCGGGGAGAAGAGGATATCTATATGGATCGATTGGAAAATGGCCTGGCACAGCTCAATGTCTATCCGGATCCGGATATGGCTGTGGTAGTCTACGGAGCCGATCCCTACCTCCACGATGAGCTGCCGTCGACCCGAAAACTCCAGTTAACACTGAAGCAAATGATGGATCGGGATCTTCTCGTATACCGGTTTCTGCAGCATCGGAATGTGCCCATGGCCTACCTTATGGCGGGAGGATACGGCAGGCGCGCCTGGGAGGTCTACAGCCAATTCTTGGAGTTTGTCCTGCTGGAAAAATATAGCGAATAGATCCCGGAGATGTTGTCCAAGTAAAATAATCTGCGCCCTGACACCTGACACCCGACACCTTGTTCCAAAAACCAAATCCAAAATCCAAAACCGCAAATATCAAATACCGAATACCCAATACCTGATCCCCGCTTTTATCAGGTATCAAAAAAGTCTCGAATATCGATGACGTTTCGGCCGGCCCCGGTTCGTTCNAGGCTGGCCCAGGTCCCCCGGACTTTTTCCTTGCGGATGTCGCTGATCATCTTCTGAAGCTCCGGGCTGTCGTCAATGAGCTNCCGGATCTGGATATCCAGCTTTTCCCATCGTTCATCAATTTCAGACGTATCCACATCCACAAGAGTGATGGAAGACAGAAGCCGAACCAGGTTCGACAGGATCCCGAAATGGGTTGTTCCCTGAAGGTAATACGGGCAGTGGCACCAGAGGCTGATGGAGCTGATGCCGGCTTTTCCGGCCTCCACATGGATCAACGAGTGAACCGCACTGGGGCCTTGATAGGAGATGGGAACCATGCCTCGGATATTCAGTTCTTCCCGATGTTCGGCCTGTGAAGCGATACCGGAAATGATCCGGTCCGACGGGAGTACGCTGCCATACATGCTCCCCAGGGTGATAATAGTGCTGACGCTCAGTGTATTGCAGAGGGATATGAGGCCGGCCGCAAAACGGTTCCAATTAAGATTCGGTTCCTCGGCTCTGAACAGCAGCAAGTCGTTGGAGCGGGGCGGGGTAGGCGCGGCATAGAACGTACCGCCGGGGGGGATAAAATGCTTCATGGTCCCGGCCTCGATGTTCACGACGGGGCGGGAGGCATCATAGCGGTAAAACAGATCGGGATCCAGCCTGGCAAAGGCGCGGGCGTTGCATTCCTTGATAAAAAAGAGCACGGTTTCAGTAGAAACGTCCATGGCATTTCCCCACCCATCGAAACCGGCGATCAGAATCGGTGATTTCAGTTCTGGGATGCTTTCTATCCGAAAACCGTTAATTTCCATAGTATCAATCTGTCATCGGGCTTATTTGTTGTCAACCCAAGCAAGCCTTGCAAGAAATCCATTCAGGCCATACTTAAGGCAATACTGTCCTATCCCTTAACGAGGAACCTAGCCTAAATGCAATTCAATCGGGACATATTCCGATCCCGGCGGGAATTTTTCAAGATCCTCATTGGTCTTTTTTATGAAGGCCGGTTCGGTGGCCGGACTGCTGATGACCAGTGTCCGATCGTCTGCCGCCTTCTTCAAAAAACAGCTACTGCCGGTCGGCACCGACCCCAGCCGCCTCTACGACGAAGATCCGAAATACCTCGACACCCGGAACCTGGAAATTACGCCGATGATCAAGTTCGACACCATGGGGGATTCCCAGATCGAAGTTGATTTGGAGAAATGGCGACTGGAGGTTACCGGGGAGGTCCAAAAGCCGCTGCAACTGTCCTATCCNGAAATCCTGAAGCTCCCTCCCATCAAGCGAAAGGTACTCCTGATATGCGCGGGGCTATTTTCATATCATGCTGAATATACAGGGATTTCCTTGCGACACCTTCTGGAAATGAGCGACGCCGCGAAAGAAGTCTCCCGGCTGACGTTTTATGGACGGACAGAGTTTATTGTGGACAAGAAGGAGCGGTATGGTATCTCGGAGATCACAGAAGACAAGCTGTTTTTAGCGTATTCGGTGAACGGGCAGCCCCTGCCCCGACAGCACGGATTTCCGATGCGGCTCGTGGCGGACGATCACTGCGGGAACCGATGGGTGAAGTACGTTTATAAAGTAAAAATAAATTAGTGGAACGAATTTATCATGCGACTTCATCGAGACATGTTCAGATCCCGGCGGGAATTTTTCAGAATCTCTCTCGGTTTTATCATGAAGGCCGGCTCAGTAGCCGGACTGCTGATGACCGGCGCCAAATCAGCGGCCGCCAAAGTCAAGAAACGGCTGCTCCCCGCCGGCACCGATCCCCGCCGTTTGTTTAACGACGACCCCAAATATCTGGATACCCGTAATTTAGAAATCACTCCGATCATCAAGTTTGACACCATGGGAGACACGGAAGTCGATGTGGATATCAATCAATGGCGCCTGGAGGTGACCGGTGATGTCGAAAAACCGATCCAGCTCTCCTATGCCGACCTTCTCAAGCTACCCCCAATCAAGCGGAACGTGCTGCTCATCTGTCCGGGGGTATTTTCATATCATGCGGAATACACGGGGATCTCACTGGGGACCCTGCTGGAAATGAGTAATGCCGCCAAGGACGCCTCCCGAATCGCCTTTTACGGCCGGGGGGAACTCGTTGTGGGTAAAAAAGAACGCTTTCGGTTCACCGACATGGATGGGGATAAGTTATTTCTGGCCTATGCGGTCAACGGGCAACCGCTGCCCCAGCGGCATGGGTTTCCCCTACGGGTTGTGGCCGAAGAACACGACGGGGACCGGTGGGTGAAGTATGTGTATAAGATCAGAGTCGATAGCTGATCTGNTTTGCCTGCTAGCCGGTAAGCCCGTTTGCCCGTTTGCCCGCCTGCCGGGTCGTCTTGTGGGGTCGTAGCCGATCGGCGAAGCCCGGTGGGCCGGTTTGCCAATCATTCGGTATTCGGTATTGGGGACTGGGTATTTGTTAATCGGTGTTTTGTGTTTTGTGAATTGTAATTTGTTATTTGTGATTTCTTCCTCCAACTTTCAACTTTTAGCTTTTAACTTTAATTTCATCCCCTGACACCTGACACCCGACACCAGCAGCATCCAGAATCAAGAATCAAGTATCCAACATCATCCGCCACTCCAACACCCCATTTGTCTCTACTTTCTCTGCTTTGCTGAGATGATTTTTACATGATTGGGCTACGCTCGCTCGATTTTCGGATTCAGCTCCTCCCGCAGCCAGTCGGCGAATAGATTGATCCCCACAACCAGCAGCACCAGGGCCGCCCCTGGAAACACAATCATCCACCACATTCCGGCATAAATGTAATTCTTTCCAATGGAGATCATCATCCCCAGGGAGGGTTCGGTGAGGGGCACGCCGACACCCAAGAAGCTGAGGGTGGCCTCCAGCATGATGACCACCGCCAGATCCACCGCCAGCACCACAAATACCGGTGGGATGGCGTTGGGCAGCAGATGGCGGAGTAGGATCCTGAGGTCCCTGGCGCCGGTGGACCTGGCAGCCATAATATACGAAGCCTCCTTGACTTCGAGCACGCTGCCCCGCATGGTCCGGGCATAGCGGACCCAGTCGGCCATGCATATGGCGAAAATCACCACTAGAATGCTGGCCCCCCCGAACAGCCCGAGAAACAGGAAGGCCATGAATGTGGTTGAAAAAGAGAAGAAGGTGTCGGCCAGCCGCATGGTCACAACGTCCAGCCAGCGTCCGTAGAATCCGGCCAGCAATCCGATGATCACCCCAAAGGTTCCGGCAATCGCCACGATGCTGAACCCCACGATCAAGGATGTCCGGCAGCCGTAAAGGATCGTGCTGAGGATGCCGCGGCCCTGATCGTCCGTACCCAGAATGAACGGCCAGGTGCCGCCCTCCATCCATATGGGCGGAGTCAGAAAATGATCCAGGGTCAGTTTTTCCAAATCATACGGGTCCTGGGGAGCGATCCAGGGGGCGAACAGCGCGGCAAAGATAAAGACTGCCAGGATGATCGATCCGATGATGGCGGATGGATCGTGCAGAAAACTGTAGAGGATTCTCGATTTTATTTTTCGCTCACTCATACCGGATCCTCGGGTTGATCAAGGCATACAGGATATCGACAATAATGTTCATGGAAATAATGATGAACGCGGCCAGCATGATGTAGGTCACGACCACCGGCTGATCGTTCTCGAAAAACGAAGTCAATATCAGGTTTCCCATTCCCGGCCATTGAAAAATGGTTTCCGTAACAATGGAATAGGCGATGAGCTCCCCGAACTGAAGCCCGGTGATGGTGACCACCGGGATCAGCACGTTGCGCAAGGCATGCTTGAAAATCACTTTAAATNGCGGCAGTCCCTTTGCCCATGCGGTTTTGATGTACTCCTCGGCCATGACTTCCCGCATGCCGGCCCGGGTGAGCCGGAGCAAGACGGCCAGCTGAAAGAGGGCCAGGGTGGCGGCCGGCAGAATCAGATGCCGAATGCCGTCAAGGGTTAAAAACCCGGTCCGCCAGAAACCGATCTGCACGGTTTCACCCCTGCCGTAAGGCGGCAGGATGCCCAGATAGACTGAAAAGATCATGATCAGCNGGATGCCGGTGAGAAATGTGGGAATCGAGATGCCCCCCAGGGACGCGGCCATAATAAAACGGTTGCGCATCGCATAGGGCTTCAAAGCCACCAGCACGCCAAGGATCACCCCGAGGGTGAAGGCAATCACGATGGCGGTGGTGGCGAGCTCCAGGGTGGCCGGAAATCGCTCCATGATGAGACCCAGGGCAGGCACCCGGCTCACATAGGATTTTCCGAAGTTCCCGTGTACGGCANTCCAGAGAAACCGCCCGTACTGGACCGCCATCGGTTTGTCCAGTCCAAAGGTCCGCCGTACCTCTTCCCTCTCTTCGAAGGTGGCGTAGCGGCCGGCCATCGTCACCACCGGATCCCCCATGTATCGGAAGATGATGAAGCAGATCATCGATACGGCCAGAAGGACGATGAGGCCTTGGATCAATCGCCGTGCAATGTATGTGGCCATGGCGAAAATATAATTTCGTAGTAAATGTCAGAGTTCCGTTTCGATTGGTCCATTGTATTCGTGTGTGAAGGTACTGGAATCATCGGAATCGGTATCGGGTTCGGTATCGGTATCGACTTCGAAGATGACCATCCAGTCTCGATTCCGATTCCGATAGCGATCCCGACTGCGAACGTGTTGAAGTCCGGATTCCTGCAACGCCTTAGCTCACTGAACTACTTCAAGCAATGTTCGGGTTATTTACTTCTTGATCTCCTTGTATACCATCCAGCGATCCGGTCGCGGATTAAAGACAATCCCTTTGCCTTTTTGCGTGGCATAGAGATCCTCCTGGTAGTGCAGGGGGATCCAGATCAGTTTGTCTTCCATGGCCATCTTATTCAGAACCTGCAGCACTTTGCCGCGGCCTTCAGGATTGACAACACCCGCAGTGGCCTGGAGGAGCTTGTCCACAGCAGGATCGCTGTAAGCCGCCCCGTTGAGGCCTCCGAAACCCATGTCTCGATCCCGGGTATGGGCGATTTTAAAGTAGGTGCGCCCCATATCGAAGGTCCCGTCGAACCAGCCGATAAGGTAGAATTCGAGCTTGCCTTCGGCCACCTCGGGAAAGAAGATGGATTTTGGTTTGACGTCGAGCTTGGCTTTGATACCGATCTTGGCCAGATACTTGGCCACAGCTTCACATATTTTTTCATCCTGGACGTAGCGGTCGTTGGGGCCGGACAGAGTTACGGAAAAGCCGTTGGCGTACCCGGCTTCGGCCAACAGTTTTTTGGCCATTTTCGGATCATAGGGCAGACGTTTGATGTCCGGGTTGTAGCCGATGGTCGGCGGATCCGGCACCTGGGCCGCGGGGGATGCGTGTCCTCTCATGATCTTCTCGATGATCTCGTCTTCGTTGATCGCCATGTACATGGCCTTGCGGACCCGGATATCGGCCATGGGAGAGTCGGGTTTGTTACCCAGGGCCAGAAAAATTGACCGGCGGGCGGGCCTGCTGACAACGTTCAGTTTCGGATTTTTCAATAGCTTGTCATATAATTCCACCGGTACCCCGGATATGAGATCGACCTGCCCGGAAACCAGAGCCGCAAACCGCGTGGACGCCTCCTTGATGGGCCTGACTTCGACATTTTTAATGGATGGCGCTCCCTCCCAGTAGTTTTCATTAGCGACCATCCGGACATAGGATCCTTTCACCCATTCTTTTAATTTGTACGCCCCGGTACCGATGGGCTTGACCATGACGTCTCCGGAATCCCGTGCCTCTGTGGATTCCTTATCCATGATGAAAATCTGATGCATGTTGTTGGCAAACCATGGGATCGGATCTTTGGTGCGGATCACGACCGTGTATGTGTCGATAATGTAGATGCCCGCTATGGATTTTCCGGTGTTTAGAAACTCCGACACCTCCGGGTTGCCCAGCCGTTCGAACGAAAATTTGACATCTTCCGCCGTGAATGGGTTTCCATTGTGAAATTTTACGCCCGTGCGGAGATAGAATTTCCAGGAATTCAGATCCAGGCGCTCGAAGCGTGTGGCCAAGGCCGGCACCAGCTTCCCTTCCGATCCTTGACGCTGCAAAAGACCGTCAAAAAAGTTGGCCATGTATTGCAGCCCGGCATCGGAATCGTCACCATGGGGATTCATCATCCGCGGCGGGACGTCCAGGGCGACGACGATGGACGACGCGGCCATGGCCTGGGATGCTCCCGCCAGCAGGATGCCGATAACGAAAACGATCGTCAGTGCATATCGTGTATGGTTCATCCTCTTCCTCCTTTCAGAAAGGGTTCAACTTATGGATATAGAAAACAGCTAACCCAATGGTTATCGCCGACGTCCTTCAGCTGCGGCCCCTTTATGGGGCAGATGTCCATCCGATAGGAGCATCGGGGATGAAAATGGCAGCCGGACGGCGGCTGGATGGGACTCGGCACATTACCTTCCAGAATGATCCGCTCGCGACGTTGCCGGGGATCCGGGACCGGGATGGCTGAAAGCAACGCCTGGGTATAGGGATGCTTGGGGTCCGCATACACCTGGCGGTGGGTGCCGGTTTCCACAATTCTTCCGAGATACATGACCGCGACGCGGTNACAGATGTATTCAACGACGGCCAGATCATGGGCGATAATGATATAGGAAAGCTCGAATTCTTTCTGGAGGTTGATCAGGAGATTGACAATCTGGGCCTGGATAGAGACATCCAAGGCCGAGACCGGTTCATCGCCGACAATGAGCTGTGGATTGAGTGCCAGGGCCCGGGCGATGCCAATCCGCTGGCGCTGTCCGCCGGAGAATTCATGGGGGTATCGGCGCCCGTGCTCAGGGGACAGGCCCACCTTTTCCAGTAAAAATGCGATGCGTTCCTGCCGTTCATTTCCCGTGTACAGATGGTGGATCTCCATGGGATCGTTTAATATCTGATTTACCGTCATTCGCGGGTTCAAGGAAGAATAGGGGTCTTGGAAAATCATCTGCATTTCCCGGCGCCGTCTCCGAAGTTGTTCCCGACCCAATTGCGCCATGTTGTCCCCGTCGAAAAGGACGGTGCCCGCAGTAGACCGGATGAGTTGAAGAATGCCGAGGCCGGCGGTGGTTTTCCCGCATCCGCTTTCACCGACGAGCCCCAGAGTCTCTCCCCTGTCCAGTTTCAGAGAAATACCGTCAACGGCATAAACATGACCGACTGTCTTGGATAGGAGCCCTTTCTTAATCGGAAAATGAATTTTCAGATTGTCGACTTCCAGTAGCGCCGGCATGGGTGGATTCCTTGAGCGTTGTGTAGCTTATTCATCACGGCGTTCTCTCGATGTGAAAAAATCCGAAATTCTACTAATCCGGACATTACAGCTGATGTCCGGATTAAGTATATAAAAAGCAACGAACCAAACGGTCNTCTCCCACCGGATACAACTCCGGCACGTCCCTTCGACACACATCCATGACTTCGGGGCATCGGGGATGAAATCGGCATCCCCGCGGCAGCGCCAGCAGCCCGGGGACCATCCCGCTGATTTCAGCCAACTGTCGGCGATCACTGCGGGCACGATCTCCCAGCTTCGGGATGGATTGCATCAATCCGCGTGTATAGGGATGTTTCGGATCGTCAAAGAGGGCGATTGTAACGGCCGATTCCACCACTTTTCCGGCATACATCACCACAACCCNCGATGCGATTTCAGCGATGACGCCCAGATCATGGGTGATCATCATGATGGCGGTATCGTAATCCCGTCGCAGCTGGAGCATGAGGTCGAGAATTTGGGCCTGAACGGTGACATCCAGGGCCGTGGTCGGTTCATCGGCGATGAGAATCTGGGGGTTGCAGGCCAGGGCCATGGCGATCATGGCCCGCTGACGCATGCCCCCGGAAAGCTGGTGGGGGTATTCGTGGACGCGTTTCTCCGGTGCCGGAATCTGAACCCGTCGCAGCATCTCGATGGAGCGCTCCAGACCTTCCTTCCGGGAAAGCCCCTCGTGAAGCGTAAACATTTCGGATATCTGGNCGCCGATGGTGTAAACCGGATTGAGGGAAGTCATCGGCTCCTGGAAGATCATCGAGATACGTTTGCCCCGGATGCCGCGCATGGTTTCCATGGCCAACTCGACAAGGTCAAGACCGTCAAAAAGGATTTGTCCGTTAACAATTTTGCCGGGCGGATCCGGGATCAAACGCATGACCGATTGGGCCGTGACGCTTTTCCCACAACCGGATTCACCCACCACCCCCAGAACCTCTTGTTTATCCAGGTGGAAGTCGACATCGTCCACGGCACGAGCGACCCCTTCAAACGTGAAAAAATGGGTCGACAGATTCCGTACATCAAGAAGATGCTCTGTACCGGGCATGGGGAAGAGATTTTCGCTATGGTGTTAAACGCTAAGAAAAAACAATTATATCCCGAGCAGATAGGGATCGGAACATTTGTTGGGAAGTACTACAGAATGTCAGGCATCACGAACGAAGGTTGCGTACTCATCTTGAAGGGGTTTGATTCTATGGAAGCAAACCGTGGACGAAAACTACCATTTGCGAATGCCCATGGCAATCAAAAAAATGCTGCTTTGCGTTACGACTTCGGGGTTGACCCGCGTGCCATCCGAGCACGTTTCTTAAGGTAACGAAACCGGGTTCCTGCGGCACCCGGTGAGGAAGCGGTCCAGGAGATGCGTCAATTCCTCCAGGCTGTCGATGTTGATATGTTCGTCGGCGGCATGGGCACTCCGATCGCCTTCAGCACCCCACACGACGCCCGGAATGCCATGAGTGGAAAGAAACCTGGCATCGCTGGCGCCATGTTCGAATCCCGTCCGACTTTTCGGCGACATCGACAAGAGTCGGTCCAGATATGGCGACTCACCCCCGAAAAAAAGCGGTTCCCGCGTGTCGACGATCACCTCGCTGTCAATAGTATTGCGGATTCGCCCGACAAGTTCATCAATGTCATCGTTCTCTGTGAAACGGATGTCCAGGACGGCCTCCGCCCGATCCGGAACCTGATTGAAGGACTGGCCGGCCGTGAGCTTACCCAGATTCATGGTCCGATGCCATTGGTCCGGCCGGTTCGGTCCCAGAAGCGCCTTTACTTTTAGATAATCGTCAATCAGCCGGTCTGCTGCATTTTCGCCCAGCCACGGGCGAGATCCGTGGGCAGCCTTTCCCTTTCCGACCAGTCTCAGCGTCAGCACACCTTTTTCTTTGGTAACGATGTTGCTGATGCGTCCGCCATCCAACGCAATGCAGAACTCTGTCCGAAATTCTCCGAGTACTCGCTGGGCTCCATTGCGACCGCCAATTTCTTCGTCACCGGTTATCAACACACCGAATGATAAATCGGATTGTGGTCTACCCTGGGATCTCAAACGGGAGGCATGTGTTTCGAGCAAAACCAGAGAAAGGGCGACGGCATATTTATCGTCGATGGCACCCCTTCCAAACAAGCGGCCCTCGACCAACCTCGGGACAAACAACTCATCGGGACCGGCCACCACATCGATATGGGACATCAACAGAATCGGCGTAAAGGAGGGTTCCGGCAATGCGAGTATGGAAGGTATGTCGCCATGCTGCATCCGCCGATATTGGATGCCGGCCGTGCTGAGATATGTTTCAATGGCATCAGCACACCGCGACAATTCATCCGGATTATCCTGGGTCGTTTTAAACCGGATCAGGGTTTGGAGCAGGTCGAGGATATCATCGATCATGGGTTCGGTCATGGTATTGTCCATTCGGTGGTCAGCGGTCACCGCGATAGGGTTAACGGTTTCCGGCAGCGGTGACAAAGGCCTGGAAAAGTCTTCGGGAATGTCTGTCTGTTTGCCAATTGGCTTCCGGATGCCATTGTACGGCCATGACGAACGCGTCATCCGGTCTTTCCACGGCTTCAATGACCNCGTCTGGAGCCTGGGCACAAACCGCCAGAGAGTCCGCCACATCCTTGAGCGCCTGGTGGTGTTTTCCATTCACCCATATGTTTCGGCGTTTGATCACGCGGTGCAACCGGGAATCTTTTCCAACATGGATAGCATGGGTTGTGACACCTTTTGCAGCCCGTTGCTGATGGTAAATAGCCCCCGGCACATGGGTTGCGATGTCCTGGTAAAGCGTCCCACCCAACGCGACGTTCAGCACCTGGATTCCACGACAAATGCCAAAGATGGGTAAGTCTGCATTGAGCGCCATCCGGGTTGCGACCAGTTCCATCTCGTCGAGTGGCTCATCGATTTCCCCAAGTCCCGGCAGCGGTTGTTCGCTGTAAAACTTGGGATTTACGTCCGGACCCCCGCTGAGCAGCATGCCGGATAATCGGCTTAAAATATCGGACAGGGCGTTCCGGTCAATGGATGCCGGTATAATCACCGGTGCTCCGCCACAGGCGGCAATGGCGCGGCTGTAATCGGAGAAGGTGTAATCCATCGTGTGCCCGGTATCGTACTCGCCCCAGGGGCTTCCCACTTTCCTGGAACAGGTGATGCCGATGAGAGGTCGCATAGGTAGGTCTCTTCCAGTTAAGGGTTTATAGATGTTCGGCGTCGGGATCGCTATCGGTATCGGAATCGAGACAGGACGATTATCATTGAAGTCGATACCGATTCAGAACCCGATACCGATTCCGATGACTCCGGCACGCTGGCATCTGTATACCGTTTCTCAATCGGAACGGAATTCTGAAATCTGCTATAAGTCCCAATCAAAACGTACCATAACCAAATTATGGGATGTTGCAATCGGCCATTTTATCACCCCCACCGATCCTCCCCCTTCAATTGGGGAGGTCATTTTTTTCCTCCCTCCCTTGGCGGTGCGGGGTGAGCGAAGTCGAATCAGAGGGAGCCAGAGGGAGNGGGCATGATCGGCTCATTTCCTATTTTTGTTTATAAGCTCGTTTTGAAGTAATGCCATTTGAGAATGCGAGCCTTCCCCCGGCCTTTAGGGCCGGTATTTTTATTCAAATGTTCCCTTAACCAGCACCTGGCCTTTCTGAATCATGACCCGGCCCCGTGCCATGACAATGTCGATTTCGAGATCCGGTGTACACATCAGCAGATCGGCATCTTTGCCCACGGATAGACTCCCCTTTCGGTGAATCAGACCGGTCCTGCGTGCCGGGTTGGCCGTGATCAGAGCCAGGGCATCGGCCAGCGGCAGGCCGGAGCGATAGAGATTCCGCCAGTCCGCGTACAGCTGTTGGATGTCCGCCACGGCCAGACGGACCACCTTCCCGTCTTCATCGAAAATGGGCATGGAACCGTTGGAATCCGAGCTGATGGATACGTGTTTCAGGTTGATGCCGGCCTCGATCAATTGCTTCAATGCATCTTCGGTGGAAATGGAAAAGTCCAGTTCATCCCCTCCAGCGGTAATATCTATGTACCCACCCATACGGGCGAAGGCGATCGCCTGGTCGAACAGATCCGGATTTCGGGTCACGTGGGTAGGCAAAAACTGCGAAATGGGGATTTCTGACTCGCGAGCCAGTCGAAACACCGGATCGAGTCCCTCGGGTCCATCGCCCATATGCAGGTGGACCAGACCTGCTTTTCCACCGATCAGCCCTCCTGCACGGGCGTCTGCGGCCACCCGGCGAAGATCCTCAAAGGTGGGTTGAGACGAGCGGTGGTCCGAAACGGCAATTTCTCCCACACCAACGACCTGGGGAATCAGGGCAATATCTTTTTTTACGCTTCNGGTGATGGTCACCGGCGGCAAGTGATAGGACCCGGTGAAGATATACGACGAAATACCCTCTGTTTCGAGCTGCAGCGCTTTTGCCAGCAGCGCTTCCGGTGTGCGCGATATGTTATCTGTCCCGAGGCACCCGACGACTGTGGTCACACCGGCCCGAGTGATCCGGGACAGCCGGATCTCCGGAGTTCGCGATCCGAATCCGTCCTCACCTCCGCCGCCAATGAGATGCACATGCAGGTCGACAAACCCGGGTGTGATGATGGCCCCGGCGGCATCGATGAGTTCCACCGCTACGCCGGTAGGCGGATCAATGTCGGCCGCCATGCCGACGATCTTTTCATGGGCGACCAGAATGTCGCAGATGCCCATGTCCTCCGGCGCATAAATGTGTCCGCCCTTGATGAGAGTGATCATGAGATTCCCTAGCGCCCAACNGTCACATTGAAAGGAGGTTTAACGTATCCCGGATGTGTTTGATAAACCGAAATAANTGCATAACATTTTGGTTTTAATAATTAAAGGTAAAGGACCGGCAGGTGATAGAAGATACTCTCGAAAAAGTGGAAATCAGACCGGATCGCCACCCATCAGCGACCGTCATATGGCTTCATGGTCTGGGCGCCGACGGCCATGATTTCGAAACCATCGTACCGATGCTTGGCATTCCGGAATCGCTGCCCATCCGGTATGTGTTCCCCCACGCCCCCGTGCGCCCGGTGACCATAAACGCAGGGATGCGCATGAGGGCGTGGTACGATGTTCTCGACATTCAGGGCTGTGAGCAGCACCCCAAAAAACTGACCAAACCTATCCATTTTGAGTGTTTCTGTTTCTCCATTAATTTAATAAAGAAAAATGAGATTTTTGGAGGA
>Ga0049113_10000043_pt1 | contig 29399 bp, 28 predicted proteins | sample WorMettanBELIZE1_FD_55214 | JGI IMG/M metagenome (GOLD analysis project Ga0049113, IMG submission 55214) | Marine gutless worms symbiont microbial communities from Max Planck institute for Marine Microbiology, Germany - Olavius tantulus BELIZE.1 | ecosystem: Host-associated > Annelida >... | reverse complement strand
GGTTCAGGGCCCCGCCTATCGGCGGGATTTCACGTCCTTGTGCTTGTACGTTGTGTTCAACAAGGCACGGGGCAACGAAAAAGCGGAGCATACACGGTAGTTTTTTGTTGGCCCGTAATCCCGCCACCGGCGGGACAATGGGCCCTTAGACGCGTTTTGAGATAGGTATTAGTGTTTTCCGTGGTCCTTCCACATTGGATCCACGTAGAACGGATCCGTGATTCCTTTCTTGCGCATGGCCATGCCGGTCAGTATTTCCCGAAGCGCCATGTAAGCTGACTTCCGGCTCAGATAGGTNGGATCGGTCAACGGGTTGAGTTCGACCATTTCCACTCCGACCACGTTGGTCGCTGCAGCCACACCGCGTAGCATCGGGAACAGTTCACGGGGCGTCATGCCGCCGGGCTCTGGCGTGCCCATGCCGGGCGCGTAAGCCATGTCCAGCACGTCGGTGTCCAGCGATAGAAAGACATGTTTTACCCGCATGGCTTTGACCTCGNNNAGCACTTCCTTAAGAACCTTGCGCCAGCCTTTGGCGTCGATCTCATGCATAAATCGGTACTTTATACCGTTGCGGCGCATCCATTCCAGGTCGCTTCCCCCCGGCTTGTACGAGTTAAGGCCGATCTGAATGAAATGCTCACCTTTGACATGTCCTTCATCGACCAGGCGACGCACCATGGCACCGTGGGTCAGGTAGTGGCCGAACAGCAGCGGAATGCCATCGAAGTGCGCGTCCCAATGGACCACCGCCACCTTGCCTTTGCCGTACTTGTCGGTAACGGCGACGACGTCGGCATACATGAGCGAGTGGTCACCACCAATCACAACGGGGNTCACACCCGCATCGACAACCTCCCGGACCAGGTGGTGAACGGTAACGGCCGTGCGCTCCGCGGACCAGTTGTCGACAACCGCATCACCGTAGTCGACGATCTTGAATTCCTGCATGAAATCGATATCTCCGACTACCGGATGCGAAACCTTTAGGACGCCTCCCCACGCCGTGTATATCGGCGCNGATCTCAGCGCCGAAGGACCGAAGCCCGTGCCACGCATGCCGCTGGACAGGTCTACCGGAGCACCCATGATGGCGATGTCGACGTTGCCGGCGATCAGGTCCTGTGGACAGAGGGCGACCGGTGCACGGAAAAAGGTGGGGATACCCATCTTCCCCGTGCCGCCAATCGTGCGCTGAATATCGATCGGCCCGGGTTTGCGATCTTCGATCTTTGAGCAGTCTCTGTAGAACTGAAGCAGATCCTTTGTCGGATCCCGCGGCTCCAGCGGAACAGCATCCGGGCTTTCCCTGAAAAGCTCGATAATCGGTTTTTCGGTTTTCGGATCGAACTTTTCGGCAGCGATAACAACAGTTGATCCCGAAAACACAAGAGCAGCAATGCTGGCGAGCGTCAGCGCTATCAGTTTTTGTTTGGCCATGATGCTTTCTCCTTTGCTAATCTCATATGTTGCGCATGCCAGGGAGCTTCATGAATGAATTGGGGATAATTTAAATTCAAACGAAAATCTATAGCCCGTAGCGGGATTTTCAAGCCAACGTCCTATTGTGCGGGTAGTAGCATAGAAACTTGAGAACCGAATTTGATCTAGATCCATCGCAGAAGTCGAGCGATTCGCTTTTCGCCCAATGTAACTGAAGGGCTAGTCCGAATAGCCACCCATCGATCTTCCTTTACGAGCCGGCGCAGCTCGGTGGTCAACACCCGCAACCGGTCGTAGGTGGTCAGATCGAATTGGTGGCGCCTCGATGCCCAGGTTCTGTGACACCCGGGAGGTACTGGAACAGACTGGCCCTGGGCGAGCACACGGTACTCCCCAGGACACCCCTTTTCGAAAACCAGGGCGTGTCGAAGATCGGAAACACGCTCTGTTTCCCAAGCGATGGTTGCCTCCTGGAGGAGGCACAGCCAGCGCGCCCGGCGTATCATCTGTCCGGCGTGAACCAGAATCCCTTCCATCATCCCGGCAACCCGCTCCGGATCCCATTCCCACTCCTCTTCTTCTTTGTCCTCTGCATCGTCGCAGGAAAGGGATGCATCGTCGTCTGATTCGTCCAGGGCGCATTGGCGCTCTTCCCACAACCGCCTGCCGATGCGCATCAGCGCCTGATGCAGGAAACCGGTGGTCAGATCAACGACATGTGTTGCTTTAAAGCGTTCGACACCTTCAGACAATACCTTCGGATCGGGCACAAACTCCGGTGACAGCCCCATCACAGAATCCGAACGGTCGGCCAGGGTGCCCCCCTCCATGGCCATCCGGATGTCCATAAGCGCCATCGGAATCCTCTCGGATGGAAACGGCCCCACGGTAAACGGTGAAACTGGATCGGAAAAAACAGCCGAAAGGTCTTTGGCCGCGTAACATAGACTCCGATTCCTATCCCGCAGCGCTCTGTTGTAGGGCGGCTGCCGGCGTTTGATCTCGTCGGCTTCGATCAGAGCCGCCTGAAGGGCGGAACCCGTAACACTGGTGGCGATGTCCTCTGCCTGTGTCAACATCTCAAGGATGTGTTCCGGATGGCGCGCCTTTTTTCGAAAATAGCTGTTGATTCGCGTCTGCAGGGACCGGGCCTTGCCGACATACAGCACATCGCCGTTTCGCCGCAGCATTCGGTACACACCCGGCTCAGAAGGCAGAGACTGCCTGTTGAATTCCGGCATCGGATAAGAACGTCCATCCCTGGAAGTTTCAAGTGGCTCCGAGAGAAGCCTGCGAAGTTCTTCCAGGTGCGTGATGTCGTAGAGCTTCCGCAGTTTCTCCAACACATGTGTCCATAGATACGCCGTGGCCTGTACGTGCTCTGCCGACCGCTTCAGCTCTCCAAGGGGTTGTCCGATGTAGCCCGCCAAAGCTCGAAGGCCCCTCCGGGGTAATTCCGGATACAATCGCAGGGCGATTTCGTGGGTACAGATGATGTCAAAGGGAAATGGATCCTTCGGAGCATGGTCATCATGCAGACGGCGCAGGAAAGGCGTTTCAAATTTGGCATAATGGATTACCGTTGGGCACTTATGACTCCCGGCACCGGAAGCTGTGTTATTCGCTGTCTTTGAAAGTTCCGCCCACACACTGGCCGGTGATATCGCATCGGACAGGCTGTCTTCCGTAATTCCGGTCAGGCGCTGGACCGGCCGGGGGATACGGGCCTTTTCCGGAAGACCTACCAAGTGGCTACTGACGGCAAACTCCTCCCGGCATCGAAATTCTTCCGGAACGACAGTCGCCCATCCGATTTCAATCAGGTGGCCCCGGATGGGATTGGCACCGGTGGTCTGGCAGTCGATGATCAGGACGGGTAACTGTTCGAGGGAAAGGGAGGGCATAATCTTATTCTTCTCCAAGTTTCTTGGAGAAAAGGATCCCAGGATTCAAGGGGTCAAGGTTTACCCGCCTATGGCGGCGCCGGAGGCGACCAGGGGTTCGAGTGCTTTTTGACCACATTAGTTGGGGTAAACATGTCACAATGCACAACGTATAAAAACTAAATAAAGAACTATGTTTCCCAGCCGTGACAAATTAGGCCGGTACGGCTTGTCGGGTCGAAGCGTCAGCGAAGCCTGATGCCCGGCCATACATTCAGCCGGTGCCATTTCGTCGTAGGGCCGGGCACCGTACCGGCCTGTAGCATTTCACATCTAAAAGATATTGGCAGCTATACTAAAACGATTGTGGCAATGGATCATTTCAAATCCTGGTATACCTCTATCAGCTCATCCACCTTGCCGGAGAAGTGGGCAATGGCCTCTTCAATCGGTTGGGGAGACCGCATATCCACGCCGGCCTCCAGCAGTTCTTCGAGGGGCCACTGGCTGCCGCCCAGTTTGAGAAACTCCAGATAGGTGTCCCTTGCCGATACCCCTTCCCGGAGCACCCTACGGGCCAGCGCGATGGCGGCGGAAATACCGGTTGCATATTTATAGACATAAAAAGCCGAATAGAAGTGGGGAATCCTCAGACACTCCAAGGTCAGAACATCATCGATGACCATGGTATCACCGAAGTAGGTCTCCAGTAGCCCACGATAGGTATTGGTAATCACTTCTATGGTCAATGGCTGGTTTTGCTCGGCCATGTCATGGGTAATCTTTTCGAATTCGGCAAACATGGTCTGCCGAAAGAGGGTTGCCCGGATGTTGTCGATCTCTCGGTTGATGATATACGCCTTCATGCTCGGGTTGTCACGATACACATCCAGGAGGTAATGGCCGAGGAGAATCTCATTGAACGTGGACGCCACTTCGGCCACAAAAATGGTGTAGTTGTGATAGACATATGGCTGGTTTTGGATAGACAAATACGAATGCATGGAGTGCCCCGCCTCATGGATCAGCGTGTATAGGCTGTTGATGTTGTCCGCCTCATAGTTCATGAGGATATAGGGAGGGGAATCGTAACAGCCGGAAGAATAGGCGCCGCTTCGCTTACCCCGGTTCTCATAACGATCCACCCATCTTCCGAGTAGGCCCTTGCCCAACACCTCCGAATATCCCTCCCCGAGCGGTGACAATGCCTTCAGGCTGGTTTCAGCGGCCCCCTCGAAGGGCATGTGAAAATCGATATCCCGAATAATCGGTGTGTACGTGTCATAAAAGTGGAGCTCATCGATGCCGAGGGCCTCTTTTCGAAATCGGAAGTATTTAAAGAGCGGCTCCAGATGGGCCCGGACCGTATCAATCAGATTGTCGTAAACGGCATCGGGCACATCGTCGGCAAATAGCGCGGATTGACGACAGGACTCGAAATTTCGGACACGGGCATAGAAAATATCTTTTTTTAAAGATTGTGAAAATGTGGCCGCCAGGGTGTGCTTGTGATTTTCATACGCTTGGTAATACTGGGAAAAGGCATTCTTGCGGACGTCCCGATGGGTGCTGTTTAGAAACGTAATGAAGTTGCCGTGGCTAAGCTCCACGTCATTTCCGCTGTCATCTTGAACAGTCCCGAAACTCATGTCNACATTGTCCAATTGTCCGAATACCTCAGACGAGGCCTGGGCCATTTCCTGGGACATGGCCAGAACCTGTTCAATTTCCTCATCCCGGGTATGGGGCTTGTAACGGAGTATTTTATCCAGGTAAAAGACATACTCCGCCATGGAGGGATCCGCCCGGTANGTGGCCATGGTCTCTTCAGGAATGGACTGGATTTCCGGGGTCATGAAACTGGATGCCTGGGAGGTTCGAGTATACAGACTGATGGTCCGCTGGTGCATTCCCAAATAGAGGTCGTTGGCTTTGTCCTGATCGCTTTTCAAGTGGGCGTAAGTAAAAAGTTGATCGATCTTTCTGGATATGGCCAGATCAAATTCAATAGCATCCCGAAACATATCCACGGAATCGGCGAGATGTCCCTTAAAATCATCGTAACCGGGCAGTTCTTTCTCCGTTGCTGCATACAGATCTTCCCAATCCTGATCAGCGGCAAACAGGGGTGTCAGATCCCACGTGTCTTGATCGGCAATATCTTTCCGTTCCGGCACTGTTTTTGTTGCCATGGAAGCCTCCATTTTGAGATAGGTTCTACTATCCGAAATAAATTTTATTTAAGCTAACCAGATCCCGGTTTATTGTAAAGGTGACAAGATGAAGAGAGTCGGTACCGGATCTAGGACGCCATACACAGGAATTCGTGTACCCTGGCATAAGCCGCCTCTTCGTGCTATGAATCTATCCCAATCATTTGCTGAAAAGATTTCATGCAATGTCCGGGATAGAGTTCTTGACGATGCTATTGGACCAGGGTCAGCCCGAGCATTTAGTAGAACCCGGCATTTCACAGCAGAAGGAGACGCCATGGTCACGGTTCGGACTGAAACACCAGAGGATGTTGACGCTATCCGTCAGCTCAACCAGCAGGCCTTCGGTCAATCTGCCGAGGCCGATATAGTCGACACGTTGCGCGAGAACTGCCCGGAGGTGGTGTCACTGGTTGCCGAAGACAACGGTGATTTGGTGGGGCATATCCTTTTTTTCGCCGGCGGAGATCTTGAGCATGGGCAGAACCATAAAAGGTATGGGGCTGGCACCGATGGTGGTTCTGCCGGAGCGCCAGCGGGAAGGGATCGGGACCCGGCTGGTCACCGAAGGATTATCTCTGCTTCAGAAAAAATCTTGCCCCTATGTTATCGTTCTGGGCCATCCGGAGTATTACCCAAGATTCGGTTTTGAGCCAGCAGATAAATACCGGATCGTATGCCAATGGGAAGGCGTCCCCAGCGAGGCCTTTATGATCCGTATTTTTGATACATCGGTAATGCATCAGGTGGAAGGTATTGCCATGTACCGGGATGAGTTTGATGACGCCGTCTGACCCGAATATTGCGTTAAACATTTTCAGTGAGTGGTTATAAAAAACTCGCTCGAGGCATCATTGTATGTTTGGAGTAATTCGGGCGGGTTCCAATTTGCGACTCACACGAAATGATAAAAGATCTGACAATGTTTAACCCTCCGGGCCAAACGGAGACCAACATGGCCCCGCCTGGCGGCGGGATCTTACGACCCGCGTTATTCGGGGCTCGCGGTATATGGACTACAGCGTCACCTCGAACTGCCTTGGCCATGAAGCCCTCCATTTGGCGCAATATCCGGGTTCACCCGAATATTGCATTGAAACATAAAGGAAGATGGTGATGGGTATTCTGGATGCGGTGGAGCGGTNTATATCAAGACGTAAAGACGAATCCGTGGGTCTGCGGGAAATTCGGGGCGATCTGAAACAAAAAGAGCAGTTGAATCAGTTTAAAACTCNGGTCGTGGGGTCTGAATACAGCAATGCAGACGGTACGGATCGCCAGGAAGCACTGGCCAAACTTAAAGAGGGCGAAAAAGTGCGCCTGATCTGGAATGCGGGTGAGTCCGGGAACAAATCGACTATTTATGTCGTTCGTGGCGGAAAGGGTCGCGCCTTGACGATGGCAGACTGCTTTGGCCGCCTGGGGGATAAGGCCGCGGCAGATGTGATCCGCTGGCTCACCGAGGAAAACGTTGTCACCCTTGCGAAAGTTTCAAAAATTACGGGGGGGACACGAAAGCGCCCGAAATTGGGGTGTGTTCTGGAACTGACAACCTATCCGGGCCCGGAACAGAAAGTTTAGCCATGGCAACCACAGAAGAAAACAAATCGCCGCTGGAACAGGCTGGAGAGGATCTGTTCAATTTTGCCATCGATCGGGAAGATGTGAAATGGCTGTTGTCTCAGATACCGGAGGAAACCGACGTCCAGATCAGCACGGTGGAATACGAACTCCAGATCCTTAAAATCATCAGCGTCGGTTGGGGGACCGCATACCTACTGGAAAACAGTCCGAACAAAACGCCGCTGCTGGAAATATACTGGAAGGCTATTTACGAGTTTTCGGAAAGTCTCTCGGAAACCACAGGTCTGATGACCGGAACGGACATCGACTACTTTCAGGTATTGAAAGACCGCCTCGACCTCTACGTGAAGGCGCTTTCCGACCAGGGTGATGCGTCGGAGCCTGCAGCGGTTATCGGCCCGGAGTTCGCCGGCAACTGCGGAAACAGAGACGATCTATTCGCCTTTATGGCGGGCTCGAAAATGTTTGTCTCCACCATTTCACGGGTAAAAGAATACTTTGAAAAAATAAACTTGATATAGAAAGTTGAGCGATGTCGGAAAAAACCCTTCGCAGAGAACTGTACGCCGCCTTTAGAAACCGGGCCATGATGTACTACCATATTTATAAAAAGCTGACAGAAGAAGTCGGCGAAGAAAAAGCCACCGAGATCATGAAACAGAGCATCTGTCGCCGCGGCGTGGAAATCGGTAAACCATATAAGCGGTATGCCCCGAAGGATCTCGATGGTCTGCGTGAAGCGTTTATGGGGAATGTCCCGGATGGCGGCAGCATGTTTCAACCCGAAGTATTGCGTTGTGATGATACCCGATTAGACATCAAACTGCACCAGTGCCCTTTGAAGAACGCCTGGCAGGAAGCCGGACTGACCGATGATGAAATCGCGCATCTCTGTCATATCGCTGCCGCTGTTGACGACGGTACCTTCGAGGGGGCCGGNTTCTCATTTTCTGCGGATACCTGGAAACCTGGTCAAGAAGGGTGCTGTCTGCTAAAAATACGCCCGNGNCGAACTGAGTGAGTCTCCACTTGAACAGCNGGTGGCATACGGAAATCCAACCGGAGGTGCCCACAGCGGCCATTCCTTTTAATCCCGTTGCCCCGCAGCCGAGCCCGCCAAAAAAACGGCGGGTAAACATCGCAGAGCCGGGTTAAAAACGCGCGCAAACTATCTAAATGCAGGGGTACTCTCACAAATCGACCCGTGAAACGAGTGCCCTTCTTTTCCAATTAGGAACCAGATATGGGCAGGTNACGGATCATCCAAAAAGATNCACCACATAACGACACGGCTCACAAGAAGTTACCGACCTGGTATATGACCGACTACTCTGTCCTTGCTCTGGTTGTTGAAAAGTGTGAGACAACCATCGACGTTCTGCAGGCCCAAGGGTTTTCGATTATCGAGGACTCCGGAGAGAAAAGAGTTGTTTTCGACAATCCGAAGGAGTTGCGTCGAATAGTCACCCTTCTCGCCGACAATGCCATTGCCTTTTCCCTGTCCGACAGTGTCACCCAGATCTACCAGGGGTGATAAGCCGTCTTCCGGCCGGGCGGCCGGCAGGGATTGCCACCTCCTAAAATCTCATGAACTACCGGGTTCTATAGCAGATATCAGAATTCCGTTCCGATTGAGAGACGGTATACGAATGCCAACGTACCGGAGCCATCGGTATCGGTATCGACTTCGAAGATAACCGTCCTGTCTCGATTCCGATACCGATAGCGATCCCGACGCCGAGTTTCTGTAGGAGCGGATTCTCTTGACACTGTGTTGCCATGAATTACCGGGTTCAAACTTGGTAATTCATCAANCGGAGGCTTTCATGGGCAAGGCNCTTCGAGGCGATGCTGTAGTCCGACTACCGCGAGCCTCGAATAACGACGGCCATGGAAGCCTCCGTTTGACCCATGGGGTGAAATCTTTTCAGACAGTAGTTAAAGACTTTGAAGCTGCAAGAAGGTGAATACTCGCCATGAGCCTGAGCACAAGTTGACGCCAAGGCGTTGGTTTTTATTCAACCTTCTGAAAAGATTTCATGAATTAACAAGTTTAGATCTGAGACAGGTAACTATACAGCGGGTCATCAGGAGGGGTTTCGCCGACAAATTCCAGACCGAAATAGGTTTTATGTTGTTTTTGCCGGATGACGGCCTTTTTGTCGATGAAACTTTTGTTTTCGTCATTCAGGTTGAATCGCAGCGTCACACTGTCGCCACTGAGCATGCTGCGCTCGGTGTTGAGCTCTATGCCGATACCCGATAATGAAATATTTCTTACCGTGATTAGCCCACGGTAGTTGTGCTTGTCATGGTGATATGCACCGGAAACCTCCATACCGTGACGGGGGTGTCGTCGTCGATCAAAAGATATAATGAACGATTCCCCGCATGGGCATTTGCCGTTAACCTTATAGCCCTTGCCCAGTTTTTCGAAATCCGGTGCTTTGATGTTAAATTTCCGTTGACAACCAGGGCAAACGACCAAGGCGGACCCATCCGCTTTCAGCAAGGCCGAAACCATGTTCTATGATCCTCTCAACTCTTTTTGAATCCAGCCGCCTGCCTGCCCCGCCTCCGATCCTGATAGTCGCGTTCCCGGAGATACGCTCCGATGTCGTTTCCCGGCAATTGCCTAAAATTCGGTGANCTCTTCCTCCGAATCCTTGAGTGCGGCTCGAAGCCGCTGAAGCCCTTCTTTACTGATCTGGATGAATTTGACACCCATACCGATCGGTCGTTCCACCGGATCGTCTGTTTCGGTCCGCGTCCATGCCACTTCACAAGCGATCCGCAATGGTTCTTCATCATCCGGAAGATTAAGCTTTAAATTGAACCGGGTGTCCTTAGGTAACGGTTTCGGTGTCCGAATATATACGCCGAGACCACTGAGATTTTCGGAATACGCCTTTACCAGACTCTCCTTATCCTTGAACGTCAGGCCAAAGACCTTGCGGATCCGTGGCTCTTCCCGGCGAATTTTTTCATGGGCGAGCATGGCGGTGGTGCGCCGCAAACGCTGGGCCAGACCGTTGAGAATGGTCCGGAAACTGCCGGAAAGTTTATTAAACTCTTCATCTAGAAACGAACGGTCCACAATGCCAAGCTCTGTATTGCCTCGGGCAGTGGCAGTCGCCGTGCGGNTTCCTCTGGAGATATAACCGACTTCACCGAACACATCCCCCGGCTTCAGGGTGTCCAGAATAAGCCGTTTGCCCCGATCATTTTCGAGAGCTCAACCGAACCCTCTTTAATAACATATATCCAATCCCCTTGACTGTCTTCATTAAAAATTACCTGGCCGTCATCAAAAGCCTCATGACCGGATAGCTGAAACATAGGTTCCCTCCCGGGGACTAACCGTGTTTTNCCTTGAGCCGTCCCACCGCGTTACAGTTGGGGCATCTAATCTCACTGGGCCGTTCATCACCTGACGGAATTTCAATAACGGTCTGGCAATTGGAACATCGGATCACCGCCCGTTTTTTTCCGTTAGCATCGTTGGAACCAATAAACGCCAGAATGGCCTTTCGGACGCACTCCCGGTCGTCTCCGCCTCCGATTTCCTTGAGTCGCTGATACTCGTCCTTGCTGATCAGGGTATTGATTTCCAGAGTATGAGAATTTTCCAGTGCATGATTCAATTCTTCCAGAGCGGAAGCAAGACCGGCGAATTTCATGTCTCCCGAATCCATTTTCTCCTGAATCCGCAGGGTAAGTTCTTCAACGGAGAGCCATTCATCCCCAACCCTGATTTTGGCCTCCTCCAGATTGATCGTACCCATCAATGCCTCCCAATTCCTACGTTATAGATACCCCGCAGTTTTTNACCGTCAAAACAGCAACCAAGGCAGGAAAAATATTCTCATCTTGGGCGGTTCGCCGGTATCCGCCAGGATTCGTCCGGCGGAGGGATTTGCGTCGCATGAATTTTACTATAAGTTTTAATGGAAAAACAGAAAAATGTCCACAAAGGGAGTTGATCCCCTACTTAATAATGTTTATAGGTCCTTTCTTGAAAAAGCCCCTTGACGCTGTCATTGACAAAGGGGCTTCGTGTATTAAAGTCGTTTTAAATTGGAACGTTAGCACAAGCTCATTAGCGAGACAACATACATCCCCTTACGACTTCAGGTAGATAAATGACATCAAAGAGGGACTATTACGAGGTTCTGGGTGTAGACCGGAATGCATCAGAATCCGAAATCAAGTCCAAATACCGGAAACTTGCCCTTCAATATCATCCCGATCGAAATCCTGGAGACAGAGAGGCGGAAGAGAGATTCAAGGAGGCTGCCGAAGCCTATGAGGTTCTTCGAGATCCTGAAAAACGCAATATTTACAATCAGTTCGGACATGCCGGTCTCGAAGGGACCGGATTTTCAGGATTTGGGGGCTTCGAGGATATCTTCTCCAGTTTCAGCGATATATTTGAGGACTTCTTCGGCTTTCGCACCAGCCACCGTTCCGGGTCTCGCGCTCGTCGGGGTTCGGATTTACGATATGACCTCACCTTAGACTTCATGGATGCGGCGTTCGGAACGGAAACAGATATCAACATCGAAAAAATGGAGGCCTGCCAGGTCTGTGAGGGCACCGGCTGCGAACCGGGTACGCATGTGGAGTCCTGCAGCTACTGTCAGGGCAGCGGCCAGGTCTCCCGCTCCCAGGGATTCTTCACGGTGCGCACCACCTGCCCCCAGTGCCGAGGCACCGGCAGTACGATCCCCAATCCCTGCAAGGAGTGCCGCGGTGTCGGCAGAGTCAATGTTCATAAAAAAGTATCCGTAAAAATCCCCGCCGGTGTGGACGACGGTTCCCGTCTTCGGCTTACGGGAGAAGGAGAAACGGGAGCCTATGGCGGTCCCCCTGGGGATTTATATGTCTTTATCCATGTGGCCCCCCACGAGTTTTTCAAACGGGAAGAAACCCATATTATCTGCCAAATTCCCATCGGATTTGTCCAGGCCGCCCTCGGCGATACCATCATGGTTCCCACCCTGAACGGCGAAAAACCCCTTCAAATTCCAAAAGGCACCCAATATGGAGATCTTTTCCGGTTCCGCGGGGAGGGCATACCGGCTCTTCGCAACGGCAGACGGGGAGATCAGATCATCCAGGTCACCATCAAGACCCCTACCCATTTGAGCAAACGCCAGGCTTCCCTGCTCAAGGAGTTAGCCAAACTGGAATCCAAAAAGCTGTCCACCAAGCTAAAAAATATTTTGAAAGGAGAGGGCGCGGAGCCCATCGGACAGCGCATCAGCCCGAATCCCTAAACCACCCGATCAAACCGCACGGCATACCGGAGACAACCGCATGTTTAAATTAAAGGTCACCACCCACTTCGCAGCAGCCCATCAACTCAAGATGGTCGCCGACAAATGTGAAAACATGCACGGCCACAATTGGAAAATCGAGGTCACCATATCCGGTCACCATCTCAACGATGCCGGCGTGTTGATGGATTTCGGAGATCTCAAACGTCACGTCTCAGGTATCATGGATACGCTGGATCACAAATTTTTAAATGAATTGGATGTATTCAACGATGGGAATCCATCTTCGGAAAATATCGCCATGTATATTGCCGAATCCCTTCAACATCGGATCGACGATGACGGCATCCGGGTGGATCGGGTAACGGCCTGGGAATCGGAAGATGCCTGCGCCACGTATATTCCGTTAACTGCTGGTTGATTCGACAAATAGTTCATTTGATGAGTGGATTGCCATCATTTCGGATTTGTCCAACTGGCCAAACACCATTCATCAACTATAGCGATTGTCAAAATTCCGTTCCGATTGGTTTAGGGACAAATATCATCGCAGAGCCGCAGAGGACGCAGAGATGATGTCCCTTTTTGCTTTTCGCTGAGAGGGCGAAAAGCAAAAACACCGTCTGACAGAAAATACGGATTTTTCATGCATTTGTGAGGCAGCGCTTTTCCAGAATCCCCCTCTCAGGGATTCTGGAAAAAAAGATACCTTCTCTGCGCACCCTGCCTGCCGGGTCGAAGCTTCATGCGAAGCCTGGCGCCTTTGCGATAGGATTTTTTTTGGTAAACTTGGTTCCCGATACGCTTCAAACGGAACATATTTATGGCAACAACTATAAACGAATCATCCGTCCAGGCAACGGATCATCCGTTCTGACGCTTCCACTCCGCTAACAGTTCATCTCTTGTGATGAGCGCCGTAACATCCGATACATGCTGACGGATGTTGTCCAATCCCCCCTCCTGACGATCCACCAGAATAACCGCCTTGACAACATCGAGTTGCTCTGCAGTGGCCCGCTTAATCGCCTGAATCGTTGACCCGCCGGTGGTGGCGACATCGTCAATAATCGCCACCCGGCTACCGGGTGATAAATCCCCTTCCACCCACTTGGCGATACCATGATCTTTTTTGGTTTTTCGAATGGAAAATGCCTGTATCGGTTCTCCTTTGAGCTCCGACGCAAAGGCGGTGGCGACGGCAATGGGATCCGCGCCGAAGGTCAATCCCCCGACACCCTTGATATCTTGATTCCGAATGGCCTCAAAAACAAGATGACCGGTGAGGTACATTCCCCGTGGGCTGAGCGTTGTCAGCTTGCAATTGACGTAGAACGAGCTCATGCNGCCCGACACCAGTTTGAAAATGGGTGCTTCGCTATATTGAAATGATTTCTGGCACAACATGTGAACAAGTTCCGATTTCATGCGTTACGCCCCCTCCGGCAAAAGTTTAGGTAATTCCTTTAAATTCGGGTGCCGAGGAATTCCAATAACCCGTTGAATAATCAGTATAACCGGTCGTTTATAAAGATTTCAGAATCACGCTGGCATCTTGATTTTGCAAGGATAATCCGATAAGAAAGCCCCCACTGAATTGGAAGAAGCCGAATGTCTCGGGATTCAGCGGAGGCTTCGAGCAAGGAAAACTGGAGACAGCACTCCCTGGACTCGATGACTGATTAACAGCTTCATAACCCGGGGTCAATCCCCAACCGAGTTGGCGATAACAATGAAGAATACGAAGGACACGATGATTCGAAACAGACTACCGCTCGCGGCGATTGCCGTTCTCATCGGAATATGGCTCCTGCCGCCCCTGGCAAGCGCGGAAACGTTCACCCTGGAAGACACGATTAAAGCCGNGCTGGACGCCAATCTGGATCTGAAAATCTCCGAGGAAGAGACCCGGGCTGCCGAAAGCGTCAGAAGGGCGGAACAGGCCAATTTTTTTCCAACATTCACCGCCAATTACGAGTACACCTATCACGATGAGGAGCGGCGCGTTGTCGGTGTCATAGGAGGGCCCGATACCATTATCCGGCCCACGGATGAGAACCGGTTCACCGCGGTCATTTCCCAGCCCGTATTTAACGGCTTCTCCCTCAGTAATCGGTATGAAATCGCAAAACTGGGGCTCGATATCGCTACGGTCGAAGAAACTCTTCAGCGCCAGCGTATCACGTTTGCAGCCAAGGACGCTTACTTTTCCGTGCTCCGGGCCCAGAAACTGGTAAACATTGCCGAGCAGGCGGTGACCAGCCTGGAAGCCAATGAAGAAGTCTCCAGAAACTTTTACGAAGTGGGCATGATCCCGTTAAATGACAAACTCAGGTCGGAGGTGGAACTGGCCAATGCCCGGCAGGACCTGATCGTTGCCAACAACCAGCTCGAAATTACCAAGACCAATTTCAATACGCTGCTGCGACGGGGGACAACGACCCCCGTCGATCTTGAAGATGTCACGGAATTCGAGCCGTTTGTGATGTCCATCGAGGACTGCCAGGCGGAGGCGAAGAACAACCGGCCGGAACTGACTATCGCCGACTTTCAGATCCAGCTTACTGAAAGGGAAATCCGCCTGGCCCGACAAAACTACTATCCCACACTCAATGTGTCGGGCACGTACTTTCGCAATGAGACCGGTTTTCTCATCGGCGCCGGGGATCCGATTGGCTTCGGTACGGAACCGGATGGATGGGATATCCAAGCCGTAGCATCCTTTGATTTCTGGATGTGGGGACCGACCCGCCACGGGGTCCGGGAGAAATTGAGCCGGCGCAAACAAGCGGAACTCGAGCAATCGCGTGCCATCGACAATATCCGACTGGAAGTCAAGCAGGCGTTTCTGCGCACCAAGGATTCCGAGAGCAATATCTTTACCGTTCAAAAAGCAGTCGACCAGGCCAAAGAGAATTTACGGATCACCGAAGAGCGATACAAAGAGCAGATAGCCGTCTTAAGGGATGTCATCGATGCCCAGACCCTGCTGACCCGCACGTTGAGTAACTATTTTAATGCCATCTATGATTACGAGATCTCCAAGGCGTCCCTGTTCCTTGCCATGGGTCGGCAATAAAGCTCTCCGCAGCTAGCTGCGGAGTATCAACGCGGATTTGCGCCGTAGCTTAACCCGCCTCGGGGCTTTGCTCCTTCAGAGCTACGACCCCACAGGTCGCTCAGTCATGCTTCGGTGCGGTTCACCGCGCCGTTCATCCCTGCAGGAAANTGCAGGATATTCAGACAAAGGCGAATCAGTTGGCTGATGGAGGCAGACGCTAAAAGCGCTATCATTCGTATCTTTCATGTCTTCAAGAGCTACGGTCCGAAAAAGGCCTTGGTGGACATTACGCTGGATATCCTTAATAACGAGTTTATCCTCGTTACCGGACCCAGCGGGGCCGGCAAAACAACTCTCCTGAAACTATTGTACTTAGGGGAACCGGCATCCGAAGGGCAGATCCTTGTCGACGGGATGAACCTGTCCCGAATTCCCCGAAAGCGTATCCCTATCCTTCGCCGCAAATTTGGCATCATCTTCCAAGACTATAAATTGATTCCTCAAAAATCGGTTTATGAAAATGTGGCCCTCGTTCTGGAAGCGGCAGGAAAAAGGCAGCGACTGATACAGAAAAAGGTCCGGAGCGTGCTGCGCATGGTGAATATGGAGGACAAAATCGATGCCCTTCCGCCCAGCCTTTCCGGCGGGGAGCAACAACGTGTCGCCGTTGCCCGGGCTGTTGTCGGAGATCCGAAAATTATCCTCGCCGACGAACCCACCGGAAGCCTGGATGAGGACTCTGCCAAGGATATTATCAATCTGCTCAAAGGATTTCACACCCGTGGCGGAACGGTGATTGTCGCCACCCATGACAGGGACCTGATACAAAAAACGCGAGGTCGATTGGTCCGTTTGGGCATGGGGCAACTCATGGAATCCGTCGAACGGATGGCACGGACAGCGAACGAACAGGCGGGGCGATGAATCGATATTACCGGCGGGCGATTCAGGACCTGATCAGCAACCGTTTCCTGAACAGCGTTACGGTGGTGACAATTTCTCTTTCGATTCTCATCGTCAGCGCATTCGCGCTGTTTCTGGCCAATGTCGGAGATCTGGTCAACGTCTGGCGGCAGGGCGTCCGAATGATGGTATATCTTCAACCGGATCTTCAACGGGACCGTATTCCCGGGTTGCGGGCGGAAATACAGAGCATGTATGGCGTTGCCGAGACTTCGTTCATTTCGAAAGAAGAAGCGATCAAGCGGTTGCGGGAGCAGATGCAGCGGCAATCCTCAATCATGGTCGGCCTTGATCACAATCCTCTCCCGGACGCATTTGAAGTCCGTATGATTCCCACCACACAGACCGAAGAGAAAATGGAAACGCTGGCGATGGCATTGGAACAGCTTCCAGAGGTGGAAGAGGTGGAATACGGACAGCAATGGATCGGTCGATTAACATCGGTATTCAACCTATTCCGCCTGGCCGGATCCGCCCTGGGCGCCCTGTTTTTCATGGCGGCTGTGTTTATCGTGGCCAACACCATTCGCCTCCTGATTTACGCACGCCGGGAGGAGGTGGAGATCATGCGTCTGGTGGGGGCCACAGATGGTTTCATAAANNCCCCGTTCTATATCGAGGGCATGATACTCGGGGCCCTTGGGGGCTTGATCGGACTGGGTTCCCTCTTTTTAATGTACGTGGTGGTGTCTTCCAATGTGGAAGCCAGCCTGACCGGAGGCTCATTTAACCTCCGATTTCTTCCCCTGGAGATGGTTGGCGCCATCTTGGTGAGCAGCATTTTTGTCGGGTGGTTCGGTTGCTATTTGTCACTCAAACAGTTTTTGAAAGCCTAACGAAGGGGCATGCGTTGCTTTTCTCTTTCCGGACATTCCGGGCCTTACAGCAGCCCTTGAATAGACTGCTGGGCCTTGTCATGGGGATATCCATCGGCCTTATCATGGTACTGCCTGCACCGGCTCAGGACGTTCAGTACGGAATGATTCAAACGGAACGATTGAATGTCCGGCCTAAGCCAAGCATGGATGAACCGCCTATCAAGGTCCTGAAACAGAATACGCAGGTTCGGATCCTCCGGCATTTGGACGGATGGCTGGAGATAGACTTGGGGGACCGAACCGGCTTTATCCGAAATCGCAAGCGCTATGTCATCATTGTCGGCAACACGACCGGGCCCGGCGATCGTGATAGAGATACCCGGGCTAAAATCGACCGATTTCAAAAAGAGGCCGAACAGATTCACCGCCGGATGGAACAACGCCAAGACAGTCTGAAAAAGGTCACACGGCAGGAAAAGGAAGTTCTCGATCGACTCAATGATATCGGTCTTGCTCTGAACCATTCCCGAAAATCGATTTCAAGAACACGCGCCTCTCTGGAATCATTAATGGTCCGCATCGGATCGTTAAACCAGGAATCGGCCATACTCGAAGAGGAGATCTTTAGATTGGAAACATACGCCGCCAAGCGACTTGTCGCGTATTACAAGCTCAGCTGGTTGGGCAGGTTGCATGTACTGGCGTCTGCAAACTCCGTATCGGAACTCTTTCAACGTAAAGCAGCCATGGAGCGCGTCCTTGAGCATGATGAAACGGTTTGGGAAACGCTTCGGACCAGCAAGGAAAAACTCAGGCAAAACCTGGCCGACCTGCATGTTCGAAGCGGTCGTCAAAAAGAATTGGAGATCGAACTCAGTGCCCGAATTGAGTCCATGGCCGGGGAACAGATCGAGAGAAACCAACTTCTTGAGACCATCCGCCAGGAAAAATCGCTGGAACTGGCGACCATCGCCGCCCTCAAAAAGGCGTCGGAAGACCTGGATCGTATTTTACGATCACTGAAAAAAGAAGCCGAGTCCACTGGAACGAAAACGCCCCCAAAGACAAAAAGATTCATCGATTTTAAAGGGTTACTTAAGATGCCGGTGGAGGGTACAATAGTGACCCGGTTTGGGCCGTATAAGGACAAACGCCTAAATGTCGTTCATTTTAGAAGCGGCATCGATATACGGGCCGATCGGGGGGAGCCCGTCAGGGCTGTTTCCGCCGGACGTGTTTTGTACGCCGACTGGTTGAAAGGCTATGGGAACATGATCATTATTGATCATGGTCACAATTATTACACCGTCTACGCACATGCCGAAGAACTGTTCAAGCAAAAAGGGGATTCCGTTGACAAGGATGAGGTCATCGCAACGGTGGGGGACACCGGTTCTTTGATCGGTCCGGGATTGTACTTCGAAGTACGCCATCATGGCAAGCCAATGGATCCTCTGAAGTGGATGCAAAGGGGATAACCCGAACGCGGCATGTAACTTTTAAAGAACCCGCAGGAGATAACATGGCTGGAATTGGAAGACAGCACATTCGAATAATGCTGGTCGCGGTGATTGCCGTTGCATTCATGACATTGGGTGCCGGATTCTACCGGAACCTGTTTGCGGACAGCGATGAAACCTATAAGGGCCTGAAGCTGTTCTCCGACGTTATAGAAATCGTGGAAAAGAATTACGTGGAGGAAGTGGATTCCAAGGAGTTGATCGAGAAAGCGATTCAGGGAATGGTCGGCAGTCTGGATCCCCACTCCCAATTCCTGCCACCGGAGGCCTTTGAAGATCTTCAAGTGGACACGAAGGGTGAATTCGGCGGCATCGGTATTGTGATCACCATGCGTGATGGCGTCCCAACCGTGATATCTCCCATTGAGGGCACCCCCGCCTACGAAGCCGGCNTCAAAGCCGGCGACATGATCATTAAAGTCGATGGGGAATCCACAAAAGAACTGATGCTTTGGGAATCGGTGCGAAAAATGCGTGGCCCCAAGGGAACGGAAGTGATTATCACCATATTCCGAAAAAGCAGCCAGGAGACCTTGGACTTCACACTGGTGCGGGATATCATTCCCATTGAGAGCGTCAAATGGCTCGCACTGAAACCCGGGTATGGTTACGTCTGGGTGACCAACTTCCAGGACAACACCACCGAAAAACTTGAAGCTGCGTTAGAAGAACTGGAAGCTCTGGACCCGCCGCTGAAAGGACTCATACTCGATTTACGGGACAACCCCGGCGGTTTGTTGAATCAGGCGGTGAGTGTTTCCGACCTGTTCCTCGAGGAAGGAACGATTGTCAGTATTAAAGGGCGTCAACAGAAAAACACCAAAAAATTCCGGGCAACACCGAATACGGAGCCCCGGGATTATCCCATGGTCGTCCTGATCAACAGCGGCAGCGCCAGTGCATCGGAAATCGTTGCGGGTGCACTTCAGGACCACAAACGCGCCCTTATACTAGGCACCTCTTCGTTCGGAAAGGGTTCGGTCCAGACCGTGGAAAGTCTCCGGGATGGCTACGGTCTCAAGTTTACCATCGCCCTGTACTACACCCCCAACGATCGTTCCATACAAGCACAGGGCATCGAACCGGATATCGAAGTCCAACCGGCCGAAATCACGAATGCCGACGAACTCACCAGACGGATCATCAAGGAAAAAGATCTGAGAAATCATCTGGAAGCAGAACCGAGAGATCCGGAAGGCACACCCAAAGAAATAGAGGACACTCCGGAATCGCAGGAGAAATCCCTGTCTAAGAATCGCCATGGCCCCCTCAGCAAGGAAAGGCTCATGACCGATTATCAGGTTCAGCGCGCCCTGGAGATTTTAATCGGTTACGACATCTTTAAAACCCTTAAGGGTTAAATGGCAAAAAAACGAAAACCGGCTGTAAAACATAAAACTCGCAAACGGGCTTCCAAACAGCCGTCACTCCGCTTTCAGCTGATTCGTGTGGCGGTGGCATTAATGGTGCTCGTCGGCCTGGTGGTCGCCGCCGGCCTCATCACCCATCATATCGTCAGTCGTCCTCCACCGTCGCCAGTTTTACCAACGCTGGACGCTGCCGTGCCCTCAGCCCCCTCCTACCCGTTGCCGGCCTTCGAGATTTACCCGGACCGGGACATTCCGGTTCGCCAACGCCACCCGGAATCCCGAAAGCCGGCCCGTATTGAAAAGCCCAAAGTCGCCATCATCATTGACGATCTCGGCTACGATCCGGCCATGGCGGAGCGTTTTTTATCCCTGGGGGAGCCGGTCACCTTTTCGATTCTACCGCACGCACCCTTCTCTCGAACAATCGCACGCAAGGCCGAATCAAAAGGCATCGAGATCATGCTCCACCTGCCGATGGAACCGGATGAGTACCCTCAGGTGGACCCTNGACCGGGCGCATTGATGTCGGCCATGTCGCCGGACGAACTCATTGCCCAGCTGAAGCGGAACCTGGATGGCATTCCTGCCGTCCGAGGGGTCAACAATCGCATGGGCTCCCGCCTGACGGCCAACTCGTCGCAACTCTATCAGGTGTTTTCGGTGTTGAAGAAACGGGATTTATATTTCATTGACAGCCGGACCACACCGAATACATTATGCCGACCATCGGCCCGGATATTTAAGCTGCGATTTTCAGAACGGGACGTGTTCCTGGATCATGTCTAGGATCCTGAAATCATACGTCGCCAGAGCAGGAAGCTGGTAAAAATAGCGGAAATCCATGGCGAGGCCATCGGCATCGCGCATCCGAATCGCTTGACCGTCGAAGTATTGCAGGACATGCTGCCCGAACTCATGGATATCGTGGACCTGGTGCCCGCATCCGCGGTGGTTCACCCAGCAGGATAGGGTCGTATCCCCGGGATTAGGGGTTATAGCGATTGTCAGAAGACCGTTCCGATTGAGAGAGGGTATACGAGTGCCAACGCACCGGAGTCATCGGAATCGGTATCGGGTTCGGAATCGGTATCGACTTCAAAGGTAACCGTCCGATCTCGATTCCGATACCGATAGCGATCCCGACCCCGAGCATCTATGGGCGCACATTCTCTCGACACAGTGGTGTGTTGACAGAAACATGTTTCACTTAAACGGAACATATCTATGGCAATTGCTATGAACTCCATTCGTTCAACGGAAACGGCAGGCGATCATTCCTTGCCAGCAAAGGGCTGTTCGTTGTCACCATCACTCCCAAGAGAGGACAACAGGAGGTTCTCACATGCAAGAACTGGCATTTGTCAATGGCGAGATCATGCCGATAGATGAAGCGAAAGTTCCTATCGAAGACCGCGGGTACAACTTCGGAGACGCCGTCTATGAGTACATTGCAAGCTATCAGGGCAAGCTGTTCTGCCTGGAAGAGCACCTGGATCGGCTCGAACGGTCCATGGCGGCCCTCTCTTTTCCGAAGATGTCCCGGGATAAGATCCGCGAGGCCATTCTGGAACTCTTTGATCAATCCGGCATCGAGCGTGCCGGGATCTATCTTCAGATATCCCGTGGCGTGGCACCGCGGGATCATGCCTACCCGGAGGATGCCCAACCACAATTCATGATGACGGTAAGACCGGTTCATGAAAAACCGCCTGAGTTTCGCCACCAGGGGGCAACGGCCATCACGGTTACCGACCAGCGATGGGGACGATGTGACGTTAAAACGGTCCAGCTCCTGGCCAATGCCATGGCCAAACAGCAGGCTTTGCAGGCAGGGGTATTCGACGCCATCTTCGTTTCCGAAGATGGTGTCGTCCGGGAAGCCACCAGTTCCAACGTGATCATTGCAAAGGATGGGCGTCTCATCACCCATCCTCTTACCGAACACATTCTGCCCGGCATCACGCGTCACGTGCTTTTGGAAATATGTGCCGAAAGGAGTTTGCCGGTGGAGGAACGTTTCTTTGACCTGGATGCCCTGTATGCGGCCGACGAGGTTTTTCTCACCGGCACGGTGACGGAAGTACTGCCCATTGTGTCCATCGACGGCAGATCCATCGGAGACGGAAAGATCGGTCCGCTGGCCCGGGAACTTTATCAGGCCCTCCTCGAAAAAATTGGCGCGTGAGTTGATGGTTACCCGTTTGCCCGGTTCGCCCGCCTGCCCGGCGAAGCCCGGAGGGCGAAGACGGGTGGGCCCGTTAGCCCGTCGACCCGTTTGCCCGTTTGCCGGTTTGCCAACTATCTGACATCCGGCATCGGACATCGGACTTCTGACATCGGGCATCCGACACCTGAAACCTGCTTGTGGGGTCGACTTGTCCCGTCGTAGCTCAATGAGCGAAGTCGGAAGCCCGAAGGGCGAAGCCCCAACACCCGACACCTTGAACCCTGAACCTCGAATCCTGAACCCTCATGTCCCCAAACCCAAACCTCATAAAGGAGTAACCCCATGGCACTGAGTTTTATGGAAGGCAACGAGGCCGTCGCCTGGGGTGCGGTTGATGCCGGCTGCCGATTCTTTGCCGGCTATCCGATCACTCCGGCAACGACGATTTACAACACCATGCTCAGACTCCTTCCGCCGACTGGGGGGATCTGCATGCAAGGTGAAGACGAGATTGCCTCCATCGGGTTTTGTCTCGGCGCATCCATGGCCGGTCTTAAAGTCATGACGGCCACNTCCGGTCCGGGTATCAGCCTATACAGTGAACAAATCTCGTTCGCGATAGGCAGCGAAATCCCCATCGTGATAGTGGATGTGCAGCGTTTGGGCCCGTCTACCGGATCGGCGACCCGTGGCGCGGACGGAGATATCCAGTTTCTCCGATGGGGCAATAGCGGCGGATTGCCGGTCATTGTGCTGGCGCCGTCCGATGTCCGGGATTGCTATGAGCTGACCCGGTACGCCTTCAACCTGTCAGAAACTTACCGGTGCCCGGTGTTCGTCGCCTCCAACAAAGAGATCGGCATGACACGGGAAAGCATAGATCTGGATACCGTCCATAACTTAGCACCTCTGGAGCGCACCCTATCTCCGGACCCGGAACAATTTCAGCCCTTTGCTGTACGGGAAGAAAACACCGTTCCCGATTTCCTGCCCATCGGGGGTCCTACCCCCGTTCGTCAGACATCGTCAACCCATGGCACAGACGGCTACATCACTACGGATCNCACGGAAATTTCCCGCACCCTGGACCGGATGGCCAGGAAACTGTCCCATGCCGTTGTTGATTTCAGCCTTCACGAATTCGACCCGCAAGACGATGCCGATATCCTGATAATTACCTACGGGGTCACTGCCCGTGCCGCAAAAGTCGCCCTGGATGAACTACGAAGCTTCGGAAAAAGGGTATCGCTGCTGGTCCTGAAAACACTATGGCCGGTGCCGAGCCGTCTCATTCGAGACACGGCAAAGAACGTGGACCGGGTGATCGTTGTGGAAATGAACCTGGGTCAGTATGTCCGCGAAATCGAGNGGCTCCTGCCGCAGCAGATAATTGAATTCGTCGGCCGGATGGATGGCACCCTGATATCCCCGGACGACATCCGGGAGGCGGTTTAACATGGCTGCCAGTCTACTGAACACGACAAGGCCCCCCGTGTTCTGCCCGGGATGTGCCCACGATAAAGTGACCCGCACCCTGGATAAGGCATTTTCCAGAATGGGGCTTGAGGGGCATCAGATTGTCATTGTCAGCGATATCGGCTGTTCGGGTCTTTTCGACACCTTTTTTCATACCCATGCCATGCATGGACTGCATGGACGGGCTCTGACCTATGCCACCGGTCTGAAGATGGCCCGCCCCGATCTGAACGTTGTGGTGACTATGGGCGACGGGGGGCAGGGGATCGGCGGGGCCCATTTTCTGGCCGCTTGCCGGCGCAATGTGGATCTGACACTGCTGGTGCTCAACAACTTTAACTTCGGCATGACCGGCGGGCAATTCTCCGCCACCACGCCACCGGAGGCATCGATCGGATCCGGTTTTTTAAACCGCTTGGAACGCCCCCTCGATATCTGCCAGGTGGCCCGCGCCGGCGGAGCACCATACGTATGCCGTTGCTCGTCGTACAGCAAAGATCTGTCCCGGGAACTCGAAAAGGCCATGACCTTCAAGGGTTTCTCGGTGGTGGATATCTGGGGGGTCTGCCCGGGCCGGTATACCCGAAGCAACCGCCTGACTCCCGCGATGATCAGCGATGCCCTGGCGCTTCTCGAACCGACGCCGGGGCCGGTACCGGAGAACCAGCGGCCGGAATATGGCGAAAACTATCGGGAAGAGGCCCGTCGTCAGAAAACGGTGTCCCAGCCCAAAACCATCCAAAAAGAGCTGGAACCACCCCAGCACCATCGACATGACATTGTAATGATGGGAAGTGCCGGCCAACGGATCATCACCGCCGGGGAAATTCTGTGTCTTGCCGGGATGACCGCAGGTCTTCACGTCTCCCAGAAAAATGAATACAATATTACGGTTCTCCGGGGACCATCTATCAGCGAACTGATTCTGTCTCCCACCCCTATCGGATACACCGGCGCCCAACAGTCCTCAATCATCGTGGCCCTTGCCGATGAAGGGGTCTCCCGTCGGCGTCATGTCTTTGAAACTCTTACCGATGACGCACTGGTTATCCGGGCAGACGACGTCCAAATCCCGAAATGCCGGGCAGAAATCATCACAGTTGATTTCAAGGGTCTTGGCATTCGAACTCCCGACCGGGCGCTGGCGGCCCTCAGCGTTTTATCCCGCCGGAAGCGCGCCATCAATCCGGACATGTTAACCAAAGCGCTGTATCACCGGTTCCGGAAACCGGTGCTCACCAAGGCCTTAAAGATTGTCCACGCCGCCTCCCACGCGCATTAACCTCAAATTCGACGAATGCTTTAACCACTACATGTTGCATTTTTTTTCATTCAATACCCTATATGGTGTAGTATTTCGTTGACAAGTGGCCAGGAGTTGTGTACGCGGATAAAAAGTGGCGCTCGTCATAAAACGTCGGGTGAATCCAACAGCACATCCCCGGAATGCTCATCCGCATCATTGCCGCAACACCACGCATGGACGCATGCAATAACGTTAAACGACCAAGAAAGGGAGAGGCACACATGATCATCTGTTTGGTAAATCAGAAGGGAGGGGTTGGCAAAACAACCGCCGCAATTAATTTGGGCGTCAGCTTGAAGCGGAAAAACAACAGCGTCGTGTTCATTGACGCGGACCCCCAGGGAAGCGCCTCCCAATGGCACGCCGTGGAAAACAACGAAGCCTTTGAATTGCTTCATTTGCCCGAACCGGTGGAATAGGCAGCCATCGACATGTTCAGCAGGGACTACGACCATGTCATCATCGATGCACCGCCGGCCATGGGGGAGATTACCCGCTCCGTACTCCATGTGGCAGACCTGGTGATCATACCGGTCAGTCCGAGCCCCCTGGATATCTGGTCCTGTTCAGCGACATTGGAGTTGATCAAAGAGGTGCAGGCCGTTCGACCCGAGTTGGACGTCAAGCTGCTCATCAACCGGAAAATCCCGGGCACACGTGTTGGCCGAGACGCGCGTCAGGCAGTGGAAGTTTTTCAATTCGATATTTTTGACACCGAACTGTGTCAGCGCGTGGCCTATATCGATTCATTAACCTCGGGTGTCTCGGTGACGCAATATGCATCGACGAGCAAGGCCGCGAACGAAATCGAACGCCTATGCGATGAAATCATAGAACTCAACGCCCAGGACGAATCCACCACCGGGACATGGAACAGCTACACCACGCCTGCCGAGGAACCTGCCCAGGATACGGATTCGGTCTGGCAATATTAAGAGGGGACCGTCATGGCCAAAATGAAAAAACGGATACTCCGATGGGAGGCGTCCGATTCACCCCAGGTCAGCGGTTATAAACTCTACTGGGCTCAGGGCGGTGGCGTCACCTATGCTTCTATCCATGAGAACCTTGGCAACGTGACCGAAATCCTGCTTCCCGACGGGGTACAATCGTTTTCCATGGGGCAGGGTCCGGTGGAATTCGGCGTGACCGCCATCGACGAACTGGGCAATGAATCCGATATGATGACCCTGACGGCCCCCTATCAGTTCAGTGTGCCGGAGCCGCCCAGGAACCTCAAGATCGAAGCGTTTCATAAACCCAAAGCGGTGGAGCGCCCGAAAGAGCCGCCGGAAGATCTTCGGCCGATGCAGCAACCGGAGCCCGAAGCGGCTATCCCGNGGCCCGCTCCGGTCTTCAAAGTGGAACGTCCAAAGAAAATTCTATGGAATGAATGATATGCTGAATATCCGAATTCCGTTCCAATCCGAAAGACGAAATGGTATCGGCCTTTGTTCGGCGGGGGCCTTGCCCCGCCCGACAGCGGCCAATATGTAGGGCCGGGCGCCTTACCGCCCCATACCGCCACGAGACGATCAACACAGACTGAAAAACGAAAATACCGGCCGACCCCGTTTCGGGGTCGGCCGGTATTTTCGTTTAACGGAACGAAGCGGAGTCAGAGGCTAACGTCTTCGCCGGATAACATACAGGGCCAGGAATATCCCGATAATGACCGCGGCCAAAGTGCCGAAGATCTCCACATTGGCGGCAATGAACATGGCCCTTGAAATCAGCTTCCGGTGCTCCTGATCGTTTTTGGGAATCATTCNCAGGGTATCCCCAATGGTAGAGACCACCCGATAGATAAACTTCCCGTCTGGAACATATTTGTGGCAAGACAGGCACACGCCGATCCGCTCCATATTATCCCGCATCTCCTTTGATAGGGGACCGGAACCGGGCCAGTGCTGACCAACGGTTTGGAGCTGTTCCCCCTCCCGTGTGATAATCTTGTCCAGGTCCATGGGCAGATCCGTGATGGGGCTGATCTGGTACTTGGCGGTTTTGGTCACCAACTCGCCTCTCTCGTTCATGATGTCGACAAAAACGCCTTGGGTATAGGCCGCCATGTACCGTCCTTCATGGGTGCCATAGCCCAGTGCCTTGGTCGAGGCATGACAGGAGACACATTCTCGCGCTTCCCGATCCGTGGTATGAGGCATGGCCGGCGCCATGTCGATTCCCCGTTGTCCATCGACGCCGCCATTTTCCATATCCGGGGCAGTACGCCAGATCTTGTTATGCACCAGTAATGTTCCGTCCGGAGCCACCACCGACGTAATCTGCTGGCAACCGGGAATCACCGGGCTGACCCGCCCTTCCCCGTTGTATCCCAAAACCGGGTTTTCCCATCGGAGATAGGTTCGGTTCTCGGATGTCTTTCCCGAGGCCACTCCGGCGGCAACGGGCGGTGTGGCGTTACGCATCGATTCGGCCGTATGGCCGTCTTTAAAATGGGTATTGCCGGAGGCCACCCAGTCGGTGGCTTTTTTGTCCCCGGAGAAATCGACCTTGACATGGCATCCATAGCACTGGGGAGCCCAGGCCGAATGACACCCATAGCATTCGATCTTTTCGGTATGTGCTGGAGTGCGAATTTTGGCAGTAATCGCCTTGTCCGGATTTTGCCATTTGCCGGACTGTGCCAGTGATTTTAATGTCGGGACCTCGAAGTCGAGCCCGGAATCCGAGTGCACCACCACCTTGTTGCCTTCCCGGACGACATTCCCATAGGGATTTCCGCGTGCCGATAGGATATAGCCGTCCTTTGCCGGATGCACGGTACCAAAACGGGTTTGGGTGTCCAGTAGTGCCGTTGCCACGCCGCGCGGTTTACCTGTATCCAATTCCCGGCCGAATTCATCGCCGAATCCCAGGGGCAATTCCCATGGAAACTGAGTCGCGGTACCGTGGCAGTCCGCACATTCAATCTCTACGTTGGCCAGCAACGTCCCGGTGATGTTGCCGTTGCCATGCATGGAGGTCGTGCTGTGGCAGTCCTGACACAGCAGGCCCCCTTCCGGGTTGCCCTCCCGGGATTTCAGGCGGTGATGTACGTCATCTTTAATATACTGATAAAATTTGGTGTGCAGTTTGGGCTGCTTCTTTCCCTGGTCGGTGTAAGGGCTTCCATAGGGAAATTCCATGAGGCCCTGGAAGGAGACGCCGATCCGCTTGCCGCGGTTATGGCAGGAGACACACGTCTCATGGGGGATACCCGAATAGGTCATGTTGTTAACAAACACCTTGGCTTTCCGGGTGCCCTGAATGGAATGCACCATGGAATGGCCTGTTTCATCCCGTTTAACCGTTTGGTCTCCGCCTTCGTACAGCCCGGCATTGTTATAGGGAATATGGCATGCCGAGCAACCCATCCCACGGAAATCGCCCCGCTTGTTACGCCCCTTCACACCAACGTGGCAGCGCTGACAATCCGTCCGAACATAAGTATAGATCGCCTCTTCGGGTTTCTCTTTGAGTGTCTCCACATTGGTCTTGGGGACCTTCTGGAGCTTTTTNGGAAAGTTGTCCGGACTCATCTCCATGAGGGCCTTGGTGTAGGTCTTGTAGTCCGGTGTCCCGAATACCGGCTCCGGTCCGTCGGGGTCATCCACATCATAGTTGCCGTATTTTGCAGCGTAACCGGTACTGACGCCCGGACCCCAGCCCCAGAGGGCNCCCCTGATCTTGCCGGCTTCGGTTTGCATGATAGAGCGATGCTGGGCATAGGTGTAGTTCTGGTGGCACTGGCCGCAAATTTTCTCATTGACCCATACGGATCCGGAATGCACCACGAAGGTGTCCAGCTTGCTCCCCGCTGGCGCACCGGTGTGGGCGACCTTGGCGTCTTTTTCTTCTTTCGGATTCCCGCCATGGCAAATCACACACCCGTTGGGATCACCCAGAGTAGCCCCGAGTTCATAAATCTGTTTGGCCATCTGGGAGTCATGGGACCGGATCGGCTCGATACCGGCGTGGCATTTCCCGGGAGCCAGACACCCGGTGTTCGGGGCTGGATAGCCGGCGGGATCCATGCCCGGACCGGCAGATGCGAAACTGGCAACGGGCACACTCAACATGAACAGTAAAAGCGGAAGGAAGGCCGAATAAGCGGGACACATTCTCTTACAACACATAAGAACCCCTTTATCTAATTCTGCGGTTTTAGAAAAGGTTCCAGCCAGGTACTGCGAGGCGTTTGGTGCTTATTCACATGGCGTTCGGGTGATTCGCGCCATTGATATGCTGTATGAGAATAATATTTTTGTTTACTACCGGGAAAGCCGATGTTCTGTCAAGATCAATAGCGGGGG
>Ga0049113_10000041_pt1 | contig 29875 bp, 28 predicted proteins | sample WorMettanBELIZE1_FD_55214 | JGI IMG/M metagenome (GOLD analysis project Ga0049113, IMG submission 55214) | Marine gutless worms symbiont microbial communities from Max Planck institute for Marine Microbiology, Germany - Olavius tantulus BELIZE.1 | ecosystem: Host-associated > Annelida >... | reverse complement strand
CGGGGGTGGCGGGTTGATTCGCCTCCATTGCCTTTGATCTATCCTCCGGTTGGGCCCGATAGGAAAAAGCAATTTCTAAAATAATGAAATTCTAATATTATATGTGCTGACGGTGCATAAAATGCTATCGCTCGCTGCACCAGACTCAATCCTGACTTAGGAGAAAGTAAATGAAAAAGCTTGCTACTGTCGCTGCTGTCGCCGTGCTGCTCGGCGCTTCCGCTTCCGCCTCCGCTTGGTGGGGAAGTGGTCCGGGTTGGGGTGGTTGGCCCGGCGGCGGCTGGAATGACAACAATTGGTGGAACGACATGTTCGGTGACGGCTGGGGTGATTTCAACATGAACATGTCCGGTGGTGGACGTGGTTGGGGCCGCGGTTATAACCGCTATCGCGACTACTACGGCTACGGTCCCTACGGTTGGGGCGGTCCGTGGGGTGGATATGGTGCCCCCTACTATGGTGGCGGCCACCCCTATCCCTACGCGGCACCTGCCGCCCCGGCGGCTCCAGCTCCCGCCGAGTCCAAGTAAGGATTCCGCTCCTCTCCTGGCAGCCCTGCACAAGGATGTGCAGCAGAAAACTGTGCCTACCGGCGCGGTGCGGTTTTGCCTTTTTTAAGTTAGATATAAATGCATCGGATTCAAGCCGGTGGCGTGGAACGAAGTAGCCGGTCAGCTTGCGGGAGAGCGAGCGGTAGTAGCGGTGGATGTGGCCAAGGAGGATTTTGTGGCCACGGTGTCGTACGGAGCGCTTGGGGCTGCGCGCAGAGAAGATTCAAGCCATCCTGACCAGTGCGCGTGTTCCCTGCCTAGCGGCTGAGCGTAAACGGTTACAGTGGCTGGTGGCCGACCTGCTGGAGGCACGCCTGCAGGTGCATCGGATCGAGCGGGAACTCGTCGGCCAGGTTAAGCATGAGCCCATGCTACTGCGGATGGCCGTGGTCGGTTCCCCCCATGGCTATCCCACGGCGAGCAGATACCTCAAGGCATTGGGGCTGAACCTCAAGGAACGCAGCAGTGGCAAACACAAGCAAGATCGATATATAACCACCGAGATGTCGCATATACAGCCAACGCATCCGGCCTGGAGACCATCGCAGGCAGCGGCTCTTGGACGGCCTGGGACATGGCCGACCAAGTGGTCAACTGCCCGTTTTGTGTCTTGACCCGCTCCAACCACCGCTTGGCCGAGTCGGCACAAAGTTGGCCGATGTCGTGCGTAAGCCCGGCGTCGTAAGCGGAGAATCAGTGCATGAAGCTGCTGGTCGATCACCATCGATTCGAACCGCACGCGCTTGCGACTCTCCTGCCCTTTCAGTCCCGATAGGGACATACTATGGTCGAGGCGCTATGGCAAGGAACGAGCAGAGTCTATTTCTCAGCCTCCGCTTTCTATTGACTCGGTTTCTTTGGTCATCGACACTCTAGTAGTCTGCCAGGAAAACCCTGACGAAAATAATAGTAAACTCTCAAGTCTCGAAGATACGCCAAATCCACCAATTGAAGATTGACGGACTACTAGCCATCTTACGATTTTGACTGGCGTGCTTCTTCGCTGCCTTCGAACACGACCAATTCTTCATGAAAGCGGGCGATCATTTTGCGGATACCTGCCTTCGTGAGAACTTTCGAGCCAACCGGGTTCGATTGTTGCAGCCGACCGAGCCATTTTTCGAGATCCCGAAGTTCTTCTTGGACCTTTTCATACTCGATTACTGTAGCGATCATAATTCTATCTCCACGAGCCCTCTCCGCCGACCGTCGCTCTCCCACGTTCGGCTGAAGAATTCGACCCACTCATTCCAATCCGTTTCGTCCTCTGCCGCGAAAATTTCTTCCGAACGCCGTGTCAGCAGCATTTCCTCGAATTCGACGACGGCGTCAGAATTTATCGCAATCCGGTTTTCGAAATCGGGAGGGAGATGAAGCTCCCAGAATAACCTCAGTGCCTTGATTCTGCGTGCAAGTTCGATCCATCGTCCGATCCGAATCACGAGGCGGCGACGTTGCTGATTCGACGTGCCGAAGCGAAATGTCGCCTTGGCCTCGGATGCGAGAAATATTCCACTAGGCAAACAGCCATCTAGCCGGAAATCGGGAATTCTGTTCCGCTGCAGTTCCATCGCGAGGTAAATACCGGCCAAGCACCTAAAGAATGTATCAACAAGGCGATCACTTGACAACTACTCCAGGGCAGCACGTATTAATCTTCCAGTAATGCAATCGATCAAGGTCCGTAGGATGCGGTGAGCACCTATCTGCCGCCCCAGGAACGCCTACCTGTGCTGGTACAGCAAACAAAGGGCAGACAGGTGGCAAACCACATCCTTGGAGGGTAGTGTGCAACCGGTTTGGCACGGGCCATCCATTGATGCGGTTCGCGCGGGGAAGGCGTGCAATGGGCCAGTAAGTTCAGACCCACCGCGCTCACCGCATCCTATACCCTCTGCGCAACTACTCGGTCCGCACAGTGACCCTGCGCCCTACCCGCGGATCACAGAAAGGCCCCCTGACAAGCCGACAGCAGGGAGGCAGGAAAGATGCCCAGTACCAACATTGCCATACCATTGACCGACAGGGCGACCCGGGCGCCGGGACCGGCGGTCAGGGGTTCCTGGGTTACCGGCTCATCGAAGTACATGAGTTTGATGACCCGCAGGTAGTAGAAGGCGCCGATGATGGAGAAGAAGACGCCGATCAGGGCCAGCCACCAGAGATTGACGCGCACGATGGATTCGAGCACCAGCAGCTTGGCCATAAAGCCGACGGTAGGCGGTACGCCGGCCATGGAGAACATGATGAGGGCCATCATGGCCGCATACCAGGAGTCGCGCTGGTTGAGTCCTTTGAGATCGTCCAGATTCTCGGCGTCGAAGCCTTGTCGGCTGAGAATCAGCAGCAGACCGAAGGCGCCCGCTGCCATGACGGCATAGACGATGGCGTAGAACATGGCCGCGGCATAGCCCTGCTCGCTACCGGCCAGGAGCCCGAGGAAGATGAAACCGACGTGGGAGATGGTCGAGTAGGCCAACATGCGCTTGAGGTTGGTCTGGGCGATGGCGATCAGATTGCCCAGGCCCATGGACAACAGGGCCAGGATTATCAGCATCCCCTGCCAGTCCGGGTGCAACCCGCCGAGGCCATCCACCAGCAATCGGATCGCCAACGCAAAGGCGGCGATCTTGGGGGCGCTACCCAAGAACAGGGCCACGGGGATGGGAGCGCCCTGATAGACGTCCGGTACCCACATGTGGAAGGGTACGGCGCCGAATTTGAAGCCGATGCCGATGACGAGAAAAACGAGCCCAAACACCAAAACCCGGTTTTGGGTCCCCTGCTCCGCCGTGGTCCGGGCCACGGCTTCCAGCTCGATGGAGCCGGTGGCCCCGTAGATCATGGACATGCCGTAGAGTAACATGCCCGAGCCGAGCGCCCCGAGCACAAAATACTTCATAGCCGCTTCGGACCCTTTTGCGGAGTCGCGGTCGAAAGCGACCATGGCATAGAGACACAGCGCCAGGAGCTCCAGTCCCAGATAGACGACCAGTAGGTTGTTGGCCGAGACCATGATGGACATGCCAAGCACCGCGAACAGGCCCAGGACATAGTATTCGCCCGCCCATAGATTACGGTCTCGCAGATAATCCTTGGCGTAGACGAAGGCGAACAGGCTCACGATGAAGATGAGGATCTTGAGCACGTCGCTCATGGCATCGCGCACATAGCTACCGTCGAACACGACTTGGCGCTCACCGCCCCCGATCAGGCCAGTGATCCCGATGGCAATCAGCAACCCGACGAGGGTGATGACATGGTTGATGCCTTTCTGTTCCTCTTTCAAATAAAGATCGACCACCAGCACAGTGCAGGCCAGTACCAGAACGGCGATCTCGGGGAGGATAGGGATCAGGTTGGTGCTATCAAAGGTGAAGGACATTTAACTGTTCCGCTAGGTTCGTCACCTGCAAACCAGGTTATTAATGGTACAGGATTTTCAGGATGATTGAAAAAAACCGACCTCAAACCAGTTGGATCACTTTGCGCTCGACCCCATACGGCCAAGTAGCTTTCTAAGAGAAAACTACGAACCGCGCGAATCGACGCGAATCAATCCACGAGGATTCGCGCGATTCGTAGTTTTTCCTCTTTTCCCCCGAGTAGTAGTTGCCTTGGTCTTTATTCCCGGAACATCGAAGGGTGATTTGCTACTCACTTTTCGGGATTTAAGGCAAAATACGGATCCATCTCTTTCATGTATTTCAACCTCTTCCGATTGCGCGAGCACGAGTATTCCCGGGAGATTTCGGCGTGCTTCCGAATAAGAAAATACTTTCTATTTCAACTTAACTCCAAGATCTCGATTCCAAGTTCAAAAGCCACCTGCTTCATCCTTTTGTCACGTATCATCAGCGGACAGGAAATCGATCTTGCAGATTGTATAAAATAGGCATCATATTAATCATTTTCATCCCATATCCGCTTAGAAGACGGCGGCAACAGTCGATCCCACGGCATCGGGAAGCTTGGACACCGCAACCTGCTGGACCAGATTTTGGATGGTGACTTCCATGACCTCTACCAGGGGCGCGGGCCAGATGCCAAGCGCCAGCACCGCGACGGCCAGGCTACCGAGCACGAACAGCTCACGGCCATTGGCATCCTTCAAATCCGCTACCTGGTCGTTTGCGACCGGACCGAAGATGACGCGCTTGACCATCCACAACGTATAGGCAGCCCCTAGGATGAGGGTGGTCGCGGCCAGGAAGGCATACCAGAAATCCGCCTGGAAGCTGGCCAAGATGACCATGAATTCGCCCACGAAGCCGGAGGTACCGGGGAGACCCGCATTGGCCATGGCGAAGAAGACTACAAAAGCCCCAAACAGGGGCATGGTGTTCACTACCCCTCCGTAGGCGGAGATCTCACGGGAATGGACCCGGTCATAGAGCACGCCGACGCACAGGAAGAGCGCCCCAGAGATGAAGCCGTGGGAGACCATCTGCACCATGCCGCCGGAAATACCGAGCACCCCATTGCTGGTGGCCACGTCCTCGGCCAAAATGGTAAAAACGATAAAAAAGCCCAGGGTCACAAAGCCCATGTGGGCGATGGACGAGTAGGCGATGAGCTTTTTCATGTCCTGCTGGACCAAGGCCACGAAGCCGATATAGACGACCGCAATCAGGGACATGGCAATGATCAGCCAGTCTAGGGAGGCGCTGGCGTCCGGGACAATGGGTAGACTAAAGCGCAGGAAGCCGTAGCCGCCGATTTTGAGCATGATGGCCGCCAGGATGACGGAACCGCCGGTCGGGGCCTCCACGTGGGCGTCCGGCAACCAAGTATGCACGGGCCACATGGGTACCTTGACCGCAAAGGCGAGCAGGAAGGCAATGAAGATCAGTATCTGCTCGGCTTTATCCAGTCGCAGCCCATGAAAGCTTAGCAGACTGGGCTGGGAAGCGATGACCTCGAAGGTCCCTGCCTGAAAATACATGTAGATTAGGGCGACCAGCATGAAGACCGAGCCGAAGAAGGTGAAGAGGAAAAATTTGATGGTGGCGTAAACCCGATTCGGACCACCCCAGACCCCGATGACGATGAACATCGGGATCAGCATCGCCTCCCAGAAGACATAAAACAGGATGGCATCCAAGGCCGAGAAGACCCCGACCATCAGGCCCTCCATCATCAGGAAGGCGGCCATATAGTGGGACGGCTTGTATTGGATCACCTCCCAACTGGCGATGATGACGAAGATGGTGACGAAGGTGGTCAAGATGATCAGCGGCATGGAGATGCCGTCTATCCCTAAGTAGTAATAGACATCGAAGGTCTCGATCCAGGGGTTCCGTTCCACGAATTGCATCGCCGCCGTGCCCGCATCGAAGCCGCTCCAGAGCCCGAGGCTGACCAAGAAGGTAACGACCGCGAATGCCAAGGCTACCCACTTGGAGACGACGGGTGCTTTGTCCCCACTGACAAGCACGGCGATACCACCGATGACCGGCAGCCAGATGGTCAGTGAAAGAAGGGGAAATGATTGCATCTGAGTCCGTCTCTGTTAAGGATCAGAAGATCACGAAGATCGCCTGCAGGACCACCAGACCCAAGATCATGGCGATCGCGTAGTTATACAGGCGGCCAGTCTGGATCTTACGCGCAAGCTGGGCGAAACGACCGACGGTCTTAGCTGAGCCGTCCACGATCACGCCGTCGATGACCGCACGGTCGCCACCGGACCAGAAGGCCTTGCCAATATTCCGGCTACCGGCGGCGAAGAACGTCTGATAGAAATCGTCGAAGCCGTATTTGCGATCTAGCACCCGATAAAACCAGGCGACCTTGCCCCGCAGCTTCTCCTCGGTCTGTGGGTCTTGCGAGAATCGGGACCAAAACACATAGGCAGCCACCCCAAAGCCGGCCAGGGCAAACCAGAAGGGCGCCCCCGTCAAACCGTGCAGTACGAAGGCCCATTGTCCGTGGTAGTGCTCCTCCAGATGGGCGAGGACGTCGTGCTCCGGTGCTACCTGGATAGCACCCTTGAACCAGTCTCCGAACAGGACGGGCTCGATGGTGATCCAGCCGATGAATATCGAAGGGATCGCCAGCAGCACCAGCGGCACCCAGACCACCGCCGGCGTCTCGTGTAGGCGGTGGCGAGTGTGTTCCTCCATACGCTCCTTGCCGTGGAAGACGATGAAATACAGCCGGAAGCTGTAGAGCGCGGTAATAAAAACACCGATGGTCAGCAGCACCGAGGCATAACCCGACCCTCCCACCTGGGAGGCATGCACCGCCGCGATGATGGCGTCCTTAGAGAAGAAGCCCGAAAAACCGGGAAAACCGATGAGCGCCAAGGTGCCGATCAGGAAGGTGATCCAGGTGTAAGGCATGTACTTGCGGATACCGCCCATGTTGCGGATGTCCTGATCGTGGTGCATGGCGATGATAACCGAGCCCGCCGCCAGGAACAGCAGGGCCTTGAAGAAGGCGTGGGTCATCAAATGGAAAATGCCGGCGGCATAGGCGGAGGCCCCCAGGGCCGCGGTCATGTAGCCAAGCTGGGACAGGGTCGAGTAAGCGATCACCCGTTTGATGTCGTTCTGCGCTAGACCGATCAGGCCCATGAAGAAGGCGGTGGTCGCGCCGATCACCATGACAAAAGAGAGCGCCGTCTCCGAGAGCTCATAGAGGGGCGACATGCGCGCCACCATGAAGATACCGGCCGTGACCATGGTCGCGGCGTGGATCAAAGCCGAAATCGGGGTCGGACCCTCCATGGAGTCGGGTAGCCACACGTGCAGGGGAACCTGGGCGGATTTGCCCATGGCACCGATGAAGAGCAGCACACAGATGGTGGTCATCAAGTTCCACGAGCTATCGCCGAAGACCTGGATCTCGGTATCTACTAGCTCCGGTGCCTTGCCGAATACGGTCAAATAGTCCAGGGATTGGAAATACATGGCTATCGCGGCGATACCCAAGATGAAACCGAAGTCTCCCACCCGGTTGACCAAAAATGCCTTGAGGTTGGCGAAAACAGCGGACTCGCGGACCGACCAGAAACCGATCAGCAGATAAGAGACCAGCCCCACCGCCTCCCAGCCGAAAAAGAGCTGGAGGAAGTTGTTGGACATCACCAACATCAGCATGGAGAAGGTGAACAGTGAGATATAGCTAAAGAAGCGCTGATAGCTGTTACGTTCGGCCAGAGACTCCTGGGGCCAGTTGTGCTTATCGTCGGCCATATAGCCGACGGTGTAGATATGCACCATCAGGGAGACAAAAGACACCACAGCCATCATGAGAGCCGTGAGCTTGTCCACGAGAAAGCCGATCTGGAAGCTGATGCCGTCCGTGACCATCCAGGTATAAACAGGTTCGTTGAATACCTCTTGCCCGTCGAAGACAAACCGCTTCACCACATAGAGGGACAACAGGGTAGAAATACCGACCCCGAGGATAGTGACCCAGTGCGTCCCGGCGCGACCGATCCGACCCCCAAAGAAGCCGGCGATAATGGCCCCTACTAGGGGTGCCAATACGATAGTCAGATAGATGTTTGTCATGGATTTCGTGGCCCTTGCCCCATGTCAAGTTCGTCGCAATGTTCTAATAGGACAGGATTAACAAATTTTTCAGGATTAACAGGGTTTTTTCCTGTTGCCATGAACTTTCGCTGCACGCCCACACTTTTTCCAAAATTGATCAGCAATCCGATATCGATTCCCGTTGCGACCAAGTAATTGACCAATATTGGATCTTTGCTTCCCTCTGAATCGTTTCAAGAGCCTTGAACTCACAGACGACGGAGTTCTCAACTAACAACAAAAAAATCTTGTTAATCCTGAAAATCCTGTCAATCCTGTACTATTGGGCAAAAGCACGAACTCCGAAGAATTGCTCAACCCTTCAGCGTACCCAGGTCTTCCACGTTGATCGTTTGACGAGCACGGAACAGGACCACCAGGATCGCCAAGCCGATAGCCGCCTCCGCCGCCGCCACCGTGAGGATAAAGAACACGAAGACCTGGCCTGTAGTGTCTCCCAGGAAGTGGGAGAAGGCGATGAAATTCATATTCACCGCCAGCAGCATGAGCTCGATGCACATGAGCAAGACGATGACGTTCTTCCGGTTGAGAAAGATTCCGGCGACGCCGATGGAAAAGAGGATTCCTCCCAGCAGCAGATATTCGGTCAGAGAAATCATGGCACCTCCGCCTCGCCCGGCGCGGATGCTGTTTGGACGCTCGCGGGTACTACCCGCGGCTCCCCCGGCATCTTGACGACTTGGACCCGATCCGGTCCCTTTCTGACCCGCACCTGATGTGACGGATCCTGGTACTTGGCATTGGGCCGCCGGCGCAGAGTCAGCCGGATGGCGGCGACGATGGCGACCAACAAGATCACCGCCGCAATCTCGAACGGGTATATATAGACAGTGTACAGGACCATCCCCAGCTCGGAGGTATTGCTGTAATCCGCCGGTCGGGCTTCCGGCTTGGCGAACTGCTCCAAGCCGAAGGTATCCGGGCCTAGGACCAGGAAGATCTCTACCAGCATGATGATAGCGATCAGAAGCCCGAGCGGTAAATAGCGGATGAACTGCGCGCGCATAGCCGCCACGTCAATATCCAGCATCATGACTACGAACAGGAACAGAACCATGACGGCGCCCACGTAGACCAGCACCAGCGCGATGGCGAGAAACTCCGCCTCCAGGAGCATCCACAACATTGCGCTCGTCACGAAGGTCAACACCAGATAGAGCACCGCATGCACCGGATTACGGCGGGTGACTACCATGCCGGCCGCGATTACCGCGATGCTTGCGAAAACGTAGAAGAGAATCTTTTCAAAACCCATTTTTCAGTAACTTCTCATTTGAACCGCAGAAATGCTGAAGATGCAGAGAAAACGATAAGATCCATTCTGCAGTTGATGAATCCAGCATCGACCCTAATGCCATTAAGTTAAGCGTTACCGGTTGGCAAACCGGAGAAAAAACTACGAATCATGCGAATGAATCCTCGCGATTCGTAGTTTTCTCTTTCGCATTCCAACCCATCACGACAAGCAGTAACAGCTATACTGCCACACGGCACAATCTGCGCATTTCACTCCTTCTCCCTCCGAGAGAAGGCGGGGGTGAAAGGGCAATTCAAAAGCTCGGATTGTGCTGTGTGGCAGTATAACTTAATGGCATTGGCAGCGACCTATCTGTACGGCGCATCTGCGGCGCGGGCGGCGGCGATTTCGGCCTCGTATTCGTCGCCAATCGCAAGGAGCTTCTCCTTGGTCATGATGTGCCCACCGCGCTCTTCGAAGTGGTACTCGGCGACCCCAGTCTCCACGATGGAGTCCACCGGGCACGATTCCTCACAGAAGCCGCAGAAGATACATTTGAACAGATCGATATCGTAGCGGGTCGTGCGCCGGGAGCCGTCCGCACGGGGTTCGGCCTCAATGGTGATGGCCAAGGCCGGACAGGTTGCCTCGCACAGCTTACAGGCGATGCACCGCTCCTCCCCGTTCGGATAGCGCCGTAGGGCGTGTAGGCCACGAAAACGTGGCGAAATAGGTGCCTTCTCTTCCGGGTACTGGACCGTGAACTTGCGGCTGAACATGTAGCGTCCGGTAACGCTTAAGCCTTTGAACAGCTCCACCAGCAGGAGGCTTTTCAGATAATCGCGCGCAGCTTGCAGCATATCACGGAATCCTGTTCTACTTTGTCACATTCAGCCTGACTCATTGAGTTGCTGTCGGGTAGTGGCGTGAATCATAATGGGAGTCACTTTGTTGTTTTCGCTTACGTCGTAGCGACTTATTTTCCTTCTGAAACAGGTCTTTCACGGTAAGGATAATTTTTCAAACGGATATCTCCGCGCTTGTGAGGATTTAGTACGATTTTTGTTGTGTCAACCCAACCCTCCCATTTGAAGTTTTCTATGATTTCAGCCTGATAACTCTCACTCATCTGACGACTCAGGATATCGTTGACATGCTGCCACTGATAATAATGCATAAGATCCACATCATAGGGGTCGTTTCCAGGTTGCCAGAACAGCGATGTCGGTATCCTCACGATACAGGATAACCGCATGATTATAATATTTATTCTTAAAGAATCCGAAATTACCGTATTGAAGACGAGCCCCAGTCAGAAAAGCGAGTCCGTCCGACCAGCACGGAGCTGGTCCCGAAATTCCTCTGAGCACACTTCTGTCTATGATTTCATCAGGAAAAAGGATATCGAAAGCGATTCTACAGCTGTTGGCCACATGTGTTATCCCCTCACAGTCATGACCGTGCAATTTGATCATGTCTTTTATTGTCACCGCATATGTATAATGATAATATTACCCTTGGGTACGTTTGGTTGCAAGAATCTCAAATACGGGGGCATACGACATAGCAACCATGGGAACATACCAGGTTGGTATCCGATCCGGTTGGGTCACACCGGTTTCTATAAAAATATTGACACCCTGTTTATTAAGTCGGTTCCTGACACCAGGGCGATGAATAAATCAGCATCAAAATCATTGTCAGAAAAGAGAACAGCTTCAATTTCATTTCCTCATTCCTCCCCTTTGTTAAATTTGAAAAACAATTGAATTCTGACTACCTAACTCCGAGGCTCAACCGCCGCCAGCCTCGATAAAACCTCGAAATACCAAAAACCTTGCGTGCGGACGGCCGAAGCGGAACATCAGGCATTTTGAGTTAATATCTCCAATAATATGCCGACAATTTTACCCGAATTTTCAATTTAATATCCATCAAGATCGATCAATACATCAACCCCTCCATTTTTATGAATTTCCATACGGTTCCGGTAGTCACTACACCATATAGTCGCATAACCTAATTGCCTTCAGCTTTATTAAAAACACTTGCTGCTACCATTTGCGTGATACATTGACCTAAACCTCCGATTATGTTTTCGTTTTTAGCCTCAACCACTGTCAGTGCCTTATATCGATATTTCTTAATCCAAATAAGGTGCACCCTTAAATCATGCACCGTATACGATGAGCTTCTGTAAACTCTCACAAATGAGAGTAGACTAAACGTCTTGAACTAAAGTGCATGGTTTTTACTAACGAATTGAAACAATAAAATCACAGACACCATTTAATCCCTTTTCCTTATCAACATTAAACTCAATTCCAGAAAACAAACCTCATGTTTTGCATGCCTAGAGCTTCCCTCAGTTCCTCACATGTTCCACTGTCGGTTGATTTTTGGCACTTCCCTTCCTGGCATACCCCTATGCACTTTACCACCGTTAGAGCATGAGTCATCTGTCGATTGACTGTACTGCCAAGGCATAAGAAGTCCCACATATTCGATGAACTTCAGAGAGCCCTCAACGCTCCAAGTACTGGAGCTTGCCCGAAACATCTTCCCACTTTGCGGCGTCAGGCAGCGGGTTTTTCTTTTCGGTGATCACTGGCCATTCCCTTGCCAACTCGGCGTTCAAAGCCACGAAATGCTGCTGATCTTCCGGCAGATCATCTTCGGCGAAGATGGCCATCACCGGACACTCCGGCTCACACACGCCGCAGTCGATACACTCGTCGGGGTGAATAACCAGAAAATTGGGACCTTCGTAGAAGCAATCGACGGGACATACCTCGACGCAGTCGGTGTACTTGCATTTGATGCAGCTTTCAGTGATAACAAAGGCCATGGGGATTTCCTATGCAATCAAACAAAACGTCAAATTGAGTTGTGGCCCGGCGCAACAATTCGCCGTTCTTGATACCAAGAACGGCCTACTCCTTGTATCATTTTGATAGATTCTACCGTAATTTCATGCTTTAACTTTTGCTGGACGCATTCGTCAAATAGCACGCGCATTGATCACCAAAAGATCTTTGACTTGCTCCAATGCAGTAATTGCCTGCCCGCAGGTTTCCGTTGGAAAATCGTCTATAGGATGTTGACCTCCCAAATAATCGAACAACGACTGAACCAGCACCCGGGTGCCAACAAAAACCGGTGTTCCCCCAAGAATATCCGGCTCACTATGTATTACGTTTACTATGCTTTTCATGTTTAATTCTCAGACTACGGTTCTACCGCTAGCCTCACCGACACCCAAAGCTACGCAAGCGAAGCAAACGCGCTTTGGGCGGTCGGTTGGAGGTTTTGTTATGTCGTATTTCTGCCTATCGAATTTTGCATTATGTATGACTTCGCGACAGACTCTTCCAGATAGACGGGCGAAAAACAGTCGGATGGATAGAGATAGTCCTCACCCTCCTCATCAATCACGCGGATTTCATGGTGCTTCTCTGCCTCCTCGTCTAGCAATGATTGATAAATTTTCCACTGTTCAAAAGACGCCTCGTTTCCTTTATTATCAATGCAGACAACAAGCCATTTTTCGCTAAGATGGTCTATCATGATCTTTATCTCACAGGTAATGCTTTACTTTTACATTTCTTCTGCCAACACCGTGGACTTCAAACCACAGAGCCGTCCGAAAGCCGCACTTCAGCGATTCCCTTCATTTTCCTCCAGCTACCATACTCATACAGTTTTTCAAGTCTTTTTCTAATCTTCACGGAGGAACCCTTAGCTATGACCTCTTTATTGCAAATTGCGATGCGAGCGTGGGCAACCGAGGTTGAACGCGCCGTAACCCGACATTCAAAACCCGATAGATTCCTATCATTAGATACCCACATCATTGTGCTCATGGCTCCATCGTTATGCCTTCTCTATACCGCCCACCAGGGAGGCAGCTTGTAGATTACCGCAAGCCCTATTACCAGGATCCAAACGATGGTGATGGGGATGAAGACCTTCCAGCCCAGGCGCATGATCTGATCGTAACGGTAGCGAGGGAAAGTGGCCCGAAACCAAAGAAATAGGAACATGAAGAAGAAGGTTTTGAGCACCAACCAGTGAAAGCCGTGGTCGAGCAGAAAGATCCCGTCCACCCAAGTCGCCGGCAGGGGCGAGAGCCAACCACCGAGGAACATCAGAGCCGAAAGTGCCGAGATGAGGATCATGTTGGCGTACTCGCCAAGAAAGAAGACGGCGAAGGCCATCCCCGAGTATTCGACGTGAAAGCCAGCTACGATCTCCGATTCGCCTTCCGCCACGTCGAAGGGAGCGCGGTTGGTCTCTGCTACGCCGGAGATAAAATAGATACCGAATAGGGGCAACAATGGCAGCCAGAACCAGGTCAGCAGGCTGCCTTCCTGGGCGCGCACGATGTCCCCGAGATTGAGGCTGCCGGCCGCCACCAGGACCCCGACCAGTGCGAAACCCATGGCGATCTCATAGGCGACCATCTGGGCCGCTGAACGCATGGCCCCTAGAAAACCGTATTTGGAGTTGGAGGCCCAGCCCGAGATGATGACGCCGTAGACACCCAGCGAGGTCAAAGCGATGATGTAGAGAAGACCGGCATCGATGTCCGCCAGCACCAGCCCTTCGTCAAAGGGGAACACAGCCCAGGCGGCCAGAGCCGGACCCAAGGTCAGCATGGGGGCGATCAGGAACAGGATCTTGTTGGCCTCGGTGGGCAGCACGATCTCCTTGAACATAAGTTTGACTGCATCGGCGATGGGCTGAAGGATGCCGCGCGGTCCGACCCGGTTGGGACCGATACGGATCTGCATGTAGCCGATGACCTTCCGTTCGGCCAGAGTGTAATAAGCCACCAGGCCCATGAGCGGCCCTAGGAGGACGACGATCTTGAGCAATATCTGTATGACTACCGGCAGTGAGTTCCAGAGTTCGATCATTTCTCTTGAACCTTAGTCACGGATACGGGGCCAATCTGATCTCCCAGAGTCTCGCTGCCGGCAACCCCGGCTGGGATGCGTACACAGCCTACGGGGACTGCGTCGTCCAAGCCTACCGGCATCCTGGTAGAAAAACCGTTCTGGCGTATCTCCACCAGGTCACCTTCGGCCAGTCCCAGCGCCGACGCCTCGGTGCCGCTCAGGAATGCGCCGAGTTGAACAGCGGCCAGCGTGTGCTGGAGGGCTGGAGCACGACGCACTAAGGTATCCACAGCATAGATGGGCAGATTGCCGATCCGAGTGAGCCCCCCATCGGCGACCCGTGACGCTACCTCGAAGTTGCCCCGGAGCTGATTATTCGGCTTTACGCCATCACAGATCCCTTGCAACTCCGTGAGGACATCCGTCGAGCTGAGTTGGTCGAAGCCGGGGAGATCGAACAGATTGCCGAGGACCCGTAACAGCTTCCAGCCGGGCCGTGCCTCACTGGGCGGGGCCACCGCCCCGCGGAAGGATTGCCAGGTTGCGCCCGCATTGACGAAGGTACCCGAGGTTTCGACGAAGGCCGCGATGGGCAACATGATGTGGGCCATCTGCTCCAGGGAAGGACTACGATGGGTCGTGCAGGCCACCACCAGCCCCGCTTGGTCAAAGGCTTTTAGCGCCTGGACCGGATTACCGAGGTCATAAGCGGGTTCGATACCCCACAACAGATAAGCCTTGCGGGGATTTTCCCACATCTCTGCCGCGGACATGCCGACGGTTCGACTCACGTGTGCACCCGGCAGTCGGTGCGGCAAAGCGCCAGCCAAATAGGCCCCCACACTGTTGGCGGCCGTCGGCAAATAACCGACCTTTGCTTCGGCCGCTTCCGCAATCACCTGGGCCAGGGTAACGAGCAGGCAGTAGTCCGGGTGGGCCGCGGCAAAGGCGCCGAGCAGGATCAGACCCCTACCCTGCCGCCCCGCTTCTTTCAACAGCCGTGCGGTTTCCTGGTGAGATTCATCCGGCTGGGCAGCGGCAATTAAATCCTCGACCGGACCGGGGCCATGCCCAGAGTTATGCCCACCTAAGGCCTTAGCGATGGCCCCCAGGTCCTCGAGCATCCCCGCCGGATTGCTGACGTGCTGTCGGCTCGGGAAGGACAAAGAGAACGTGAGCAGACTGACCAGGGCTACCTGGGCCCCAGCCATGGCCGCCTTGCGGATACGATGGGCCAACAAGGGCTGCTCTTGACGGATGTCCGTTCCGATCAGCAGCAGACCCTGCTGTTGCTCCAGGTCAGCGATGGGTACCCCGAGCCAGGGCAGTGGAGCATCGGCGGCGTCGCCACGAAAATCCTGCTGCCGCAAGCGGGTATCGATGTTGTTGCCGCCCAAGCCACGGATGACTTTCTGGAGCAGATACATCTCTTCCAGCGTAGCGGTCGGTGCAACCAAAGCGCCCAACTCGTTGTCGCCGGCAGATTTGAGTCCTTCGGCGACCGTGATCAAGGCTTCCTGCCAATCGGCGGTCCGCCACTGCCCACCGCTTTTGACCATGGGCTGGAGTAGGCGGTCATCGGCAGCGAGGCCCTGGTAGCTGAAGCGGTCCCGGTCCGAGATCCAGGTCTCGTTCACCGCCTCGTTGTCCTTGGGATGTACCCGCATGACCCGGTTGCCGCGGATGTGGAAATGGATGTTCGAGCCCACGGCGTCGTGGGGGGCGATGCCGTCGGCCTGGGTCAGCTCCCAGGAGCGGGCGCTGAAGCAGAAGGATTTGGAGGTGAGGGCCCCCACGGGACAGAGATCGATGACATTGCCTGAGAGCTCGTGGGAGACCGTGTGTGCCACATAGGTACCGATACGCATGTTCTCGCCGCGACCGGTAGCGCCCAGCTCACGGACGCCCGCGATCTCCGCTCCGAAACGCACGCAGCGGGTACAGTGGATACAGCGGGTCATATCGGTGGCGATCAGGGGACCCAAATCCTCGTCCGCGACCACCCGCTTGCGCTCGCTGTACCGGGATACATCCCCGCCATAGCCCATGGCGACATCCTGCAGCTCGCACTCGCCACCCTGGTCGCAGATCGGGCAATCTAAGGGGTGATTGATGAGCAGGAACTCCATAGTGCCCCGCTGGGCATCCATGGCCAAAGGTGATCGGGTCAGTACCCGCATACCCTCGGCGACAGGCGTGCCGCAGGCATGGGCCGGCTTGGGGAAGGGCCGCCCGCTCTGCTCCACTTCCACCAGACACATGCGGCAATTGGAAGCAACGGACAGCTTCTTATGGTAGCAGAAACGCGGGATATGGATACCTTCCCGGTCGGCGACCGTGATGATGGTCTCGCCGGGGGTCGCTTCACAAACGCGCCCGTCGATCTCGATGGTGATCTTGTACGTCATCTTTTCTCTGGTCACCCAACCCTGTCAGGCGAATGAGCTGTGAAAAACGACCCATCAATTGAGCCTGGCCCTTTTTTATCTTTTTCATCTAGCAAAGAGCACACTTTAAGCACCGCGGAGGTTTGTCTCCTCAATCTCAATTGCTTTTGTTAGCTGCATTTTAATACTCAAACATTTCCTGCAGGCGCTCACACGAATCTACTTGTGTGTTAGCGCTGATTACCCCTAGCTTTTTTACTAAGTTTGATTTATCAACAGATCTTATTTGATCCAGTAAGATCAAGCCACCCTTCCCCTTGAATTTATATAAAACCCTACATGGAAAGTCAAAACCCTTTGTAGTCATCAGGGCCATTAGAACCGTTGATAAGGCGGACATTTCGTTAGGTGATATTATAACGCAAGGTCGTGTTTTATTGATTTCCCTACCCTTTGTTGGCTTCAGGTCAACTAGCCATACCTCAAAATCGTTTAGCTATTACCAGTCCGGATCTTCGTCAGAATCCAGAGGAAAGTTTAACCACTCTTCATCAAGAGTTTCTTGACCCTGGGCAGCAATTGTTTGCTCTATAGCCCGTTCCCAACCTTTCCGAACATCTCTATTCTAGTGTAATAGTCCACCATCAATTATTTGTAGTTTAAGCTCTTTTCCTTTTTTCCTTCTAAATGAGTCTGCTCAATCAAGGGCTTTTGAAAACCTGAAAATAAATATACTCGGGTGCCAAATCCGCTCCATTTAACCAAACAATAGTTTCCAGATCTTTGTCAATTGTCAACGCGGAGAAGCTCGATAATTGGGGCTCAAAAACTGAGCCCCCTTAAGGCATCTGATTAGGTCTGCCACGTCTTCTCGCCCATTGTTGTAAGGATACCTGCACCTTATATTTTCCAATACATTTTACGCTTGCACTATGAAGAAACATGACGATTACTCCAATGGCTCTATTCGGCATATCTGTTTTCTTTTTCTTCGCCTGACATTGCCGTATCCTCCTTTCTCTTCATCGCAGTTGAACGCCTAATGGTGAGGCTCAGCAGTGCTGAGTTTACGAGTATCCTCTGAAGTCTGTTGTTTTAGCTGTCGCTTGCACTAATTTCATTCAAAGTGCCGATACATCCCGCGCCGATAAAGACACCGCACAAACTCGACTTCAGACGCGCTAACCGCCAGGCCGATCCTTATAGGATGCGGTAAAGGCTATCGGCTCCTCTGAGCTTTTTCACCCTGCTGACATCTCTATATAACTGGCCGCCTCTTCTACGGCTTGCCTGACTTGTGTCAGAATGCTTGGATCTTTAGATTTTCTTCAGATCTCGTGCAAAGCTCTTTCGAAATATGATTTCCACTTCTGACCCTCAAGGATTTCGAAAATCGTCTCTCGGGAGACTTTTTCCGTTTGTTGACCTTCTCGGTACGTCGAACCAAAGCCGTTGGGGTTCGCCCCCACCCCAACCTACGGGTTACCTTTTATTTATCCATACCTTGAAGAATACTTTTGATCTTTGGAAGAAGTTTTGGAATTTCTCGCTTTGCAATATCCCACACAATATCAATGTTTGTGCCAAAATAGTCGTGTATCAGTTTATCTCTTGTTCCAGCAATACTCTTCCAAGGTATATCGGTGTTATTCTTCTTTACATCATCAGATAAAGCCTTTACCGCTTCTCCCATGATTTCAATGTTCCTTATAACTGCATCTTGCGTTTTGTAGTCCTGTACGAAATCATCATATTCAGTACGGTTCATATAAGTAATAATTCTTTCTATGCTCTCATTTATATCGCGAACCAAATCAATATTTTTTCTTTTAGACATATATTATATTCCTTTTTATATCTTCAGCGATTTCTTTGATTCTGATGTTTTCAATTCCTTCTTGTGTCAACACGTCTACTTTTCTATGAAACACGTTTTCTAAATATTCAACTAGTTCCACAAACCTAAATCCAATTGGCTCCCTAAATTCAACCACTATATCTATGTCGCTATCTTCATTCTCGACTTCTCTTGCAAGAGAGCCGGATATACCTATTTTTTCAACCCCATATTCTTGCGAGAGATAAGGATATTTCTCTTCAATTATTCTCAATGTTGAATTTAGTTTCGTCACTACTATTCCTCTACATCCTGCACATTACAACAGCTAACATGCAATCGATGGTTTCTCGACCGCAACCAACGTACTTATATTTTTGCGTAGAGATCCAATGACTTTGGTTTCGACATGGCAATTTCGTTGGGGTTCGTTCCTCACCCCAGCCTACGGGCTAACAATATCACTATTAGCGGTTCTAGTCTATTTTAAAGGTTCTAAAAAAAGGGGTGTTACCGACCAATACACAATAAGGCTTTCTTGTCTATTTTCAGGTAGGTATAGGTGTGCATACTGGATAATGGTTTTCCCGATTTAATTCGTCATGGAATGACTCATCTATTTTTTCATCAACACAAATAACTTGTGGGTGCTTAGTTTAGTTTGGCAAATAGCTCTCTTCAACTAAGGTATTATGATAATTCCCGATATACGGCCCTACTTCCCAACCTTCTTTCTCAGCTAGTTGAAGACCAGAAGTGCCTATTAAAAACAGCATTTAATCAGCACTACCCGTGAGTAGAGACTGCGTCTTGCCAATGAGTTCTTGTGCAGATTGAATTGTCTCTTTTGACCAAACAGGAGGAGGAGACGGAGGTATTGCTTTAGCGAAATCCCCGTATGTCGAACCATACGTCTACTCTGGTGGGCCAGTGGTACAAGATCAATTTTCTCTCCGCTTTTCAGTACGTACTGAAAACAAGTAAGAATGTTGTTCGTTTTTATGTTAAGAGAGTTTCTTGCTTGTTGAAATTCTGCATCCAACCTTTGAACAATTCATTTGATGAATATGCAATAGTTGAACCAAACTCAAAGAATATCGTAGAATTCAGGCCTAAACACTTAGTAATTCTTCATATCCATCTGCTCGTATATAATCAATCATCTTTTTCTTCAGTAACTTCTGCAGTTCAATTGGAAATGTTACATGAGGGGATTTTGCTTCATTTGTTCGAGAGAAAATTCGATTATCTGTCCTTCCTTCGCCTTTTCCCTAAACTGCCTAATTTTCGTCTCATATTTCTTAATCTACATTATTTGCGGCATATTCAAACTCAAGTTGCGTAAAACTTTGATTGATTAATTGCCTCCTTGACTTCTCTTCGTCGCCGGCGGAAAATACTTCCATACGGAAGGTAAATGAGTTCCTTTCTTTGCTCCTTTAATTCCTCATATGCAGAACTAACAAATATTTGATATTTTTTATTAGGTTTCTCATATCAAGCTTCAACTTATGTTGATGGTCTGAGCGGCCTCGGCCACACCCCTGCCATGCTCGATCATGTATTCGAATTCGTGGCGATAATACTTGAGGAAGCTCCGGACCGGCATGGCCGCGGCATCACCCAGGGCACAGATAGTACGCCCGCCGATGCGCCCCGCTACCCCATCGAGTAGATCCAGATCCTGTGGTCGGCCCTGACCGTGCAGGATGCGATGCAGCACCCGGGATAGCCAGCCGGTCCCTTCCCGACAAGGGGTACATTGGCCGCAGGATTCCGCGGCATAGAAATGGGAGAGGTTGGCCAGGACCTTGACCATGCAGGTGCCTTCCGCGATCGCAATGACGGCCCCGGAGCCGAGCATGGAACCCGCCTCGGCGATGGAGTCGTAGTCCATGTCGGTCTCCAGCATGACCTCCCCTGGCACCACGGGTACCGAGGAGCCCCCGGGAATGACCGCCTTGAGCCGCTTACCGTCCTTGACGCCGCCGGCCATTGCCAACAGATCTTTGAAGGGCGTACCCAGAGAGATCTCGAAGTTGGCGGGCTTGTTGACATGGCCGGTTACCGAGAACAGCTTGGGGCCACCGTTGTTGGGCCGCCCCTGATCCAGGAACCACTGACCGCCTTTTTCGAGGATGACGGGGACCGAGGCCAAGGATTCGGTATTGTTGATAGTGGTGGGCCTGCCATAAAGCCCCGCTTGGGCCGGGAACGGGGGCTTAGGGCGGGGTTGGCCCTTTTTGCCCTCAATGGATTCAAGCAGCGCCGTCTCTTCGCCGCAGATATAGGCACCAGCCCCTAAGTGGACGTAGAGATCGAAATCGATGCTAGAGCCTTGGATGCCCTTGCCGAGCAGGCCCGCCTCATAGGCTTCCCCCAGGGCAGTCTCGAAGCAGGCAATGGGCTCGTAGAACTCGCCGCGGATATAGTTGTACCCCACGGTGGCGCCGATGCAGTAGCCGGCAATCGCCATGCCTTCGACGAGCTGATGGGGGTTATAGCGCAGGATGTCCCGGTCCTTACAGGTGCCGGGCTCACCTTCGTCCGAGTTGCAGACGATGTATTTCTGGCCCGAGTCATTGCGGGGCATGAAGCCCCACTTGAGTCCGGTGGGAAACCCCGCACCCCCACGCCCCCGTAGGGCCGAGCGTTTGAGTTCCTCGATGATGTCATCGGGGTCCAGTTTGTCTTTGAGGATCTTCTCCCACTGGGCATAGCCGCCGATGCTGCGGTAGGTCTCCAAGGTAGCCGGCTCCGCCAGATGCAGGGTGCGGAAACAGACGCTGTTTGGAGATCGGACCATCGTCTTACTCCAGCCCCGCGATCAGCGTGTCCAATGCTTGGGTGGACAGGTTCTCGTGATAGGTCTTGCCGACAAGCACGACGGGGGCATGCCGACAGGCGCCTAGGCATTCCACCTCCTTGAAGGTGAACCGGCCGTCAGCCGTGGTCTGGCCGGGCTTGACGCCGTATCTTTTTTCCACGTGTGAGATCAGGTTCTCGGAGCCGGATAACAGGCAGGAAATGCTGTTACAGACACACACCTTGTGCTTGGCTGTGGGCTCCAGCTCGTACATACCGTAGAAGGTGGCAACCTCATAGACCGAAACCGGGGGCATATCCAGGTAGGCGGCTACATCATCCATGAGCGCGCGGCTCAGCCAACCGCCGTTGGATTCCTGGACTAGGGTCAGGACCGGCATAACCGCGGATTGCTTCCACTCAGTCGGATACTTGGCGATGTGGCGATCAAGCTCGGCCCGGAGCTCGGGTATGAACAGGGTCTCCTTGTCGCGACCGGAGGAAACACTGAGTGGTGCCGTTCTCAAGCTCATCAGCGGTCGATCTCCCCAAACACGATGTCCATGGTGCCGATGACGGCGACCACATCCGCCAGCATGTGTCCCTTGGTCATCTCGTCCATGGCTGAGAGATGGACGAACCCTGGCGCCCGGATCTTGAGTCGATAGGGCTTGTTGGCACCATCGGAGAGGATATAGCAGCCGAACTCGCCCTTGGGTGCCTCCACTGCGCAATAAACCTCGCCGGAGGGCGGACAATAGCCCTCGGTGAAGAGCTTGAAGTGGTGGATCAGGGCCTCCATGCCGTCTTTCATTTCCGAGCGGGGAGGCGGCGCGATCTTGTGGTCGTCGATCATCACCGGCCCCGGATTGGCACGCAGCCAGTCCACGCATTGTTTGATGATCCGGTTGGACTGACGCAGCTCCTCGACCCGCACCAGGTAGCGGTCGTAGCAGTCCCCATTGCGGCCCACCGGGATATCGAAATCCACCTGGTCGTAGGCGGCATAGGGCTGTTTTTTACGCAGGTCCCAGGCAAAGCCGGAGCCTCGAATCATGGGGCCGGTAAAACCGAGCTGCAGGGCGCGTTCGGGAGAGACAACGCCGATACCTACTGTGCGTTGCTTCCAGATCCGGTTGTCAGTGAGCAGGGTCTCGTACTCGTCCACATAGGTGGAGAAGCGCTCCGTAAAATCCTCAATGAAATCGAGTAGCGACCCGCCACGGGCGGCGTTCTTACGTTCCATGTCCACCTGACTGTGATACTTGGTAGCCACTTCCGAATAGCTGGGCATCCGGTCAGGCAGATCCCGGTAGACGCCGCCGGGGCGATAATAGCCGGCGTGCAGGCGGGCGCCGGAGACTGCCTCATAGCAGTCCAAAAGATCCTCGCGCTCGCGGAAGCAGTAGAGGAACATGGTCATGGCGCCCACGTCGAGCCCATGTGACCCCAGCCAGAGCAGGTGGTTCAGGATGCGTGTGATCTCGTCGAACAGGGTGCGAATCCACTGGGCGCGCGCGGGGACTTGGATCTCCAACAGTTTCTCGATGGCGCGTACATAGCCGTGCTCGTTACACATCATGGACATGTAATCGAGCCGGTCCATATAGCCGATGCTCTGATTGAAGGGCTTGGACTCGGCGAGCTTCTCGGTGCCCCGATGCAAGAGCCCGATGTGGGGATCGGCACGGACGATTACCTCGCCGTCCAGCTCCAGGACCAGGCGTAGAACGCCGTGGGCCGCCGGGTGCTGGGGGCCGAAGTTCAAAGTGTAGTTACGGATCTCAGGCATCGACGGTATCCGGCAGTGCGGTCGACCTCGGGTCATGGCACCCCTCGGCACGGATGACGCGGGGCACCAGGGTGCGCGGCTCGATGCTCACGGGCTCGTAGACCACTCGCGCCTGCTCAGGATCGTAACGCATCTCCACCTGCCCGACCAATGGAAAGTCCTTACGGAACGGATGGCCCACAAAGCCGTAATCGGTCAGGATACGTCGCAGGTCCGGGTGACCATCGAAGAGAATGCCGAACAGATCGAAGGCCTCGCGTTCGAACCAGTTGGCCGAGGACCAGATCCCCACCACCGAATCCACCATAGGCCGGGGCGCACCGGCATATACGCGCACCCGCAGGCGCCGATTGTGAGTCAGCGAGAGTAAATGGTAGACCACGGCAAAGCGCTTAGGATCCTCGATTTCCTCCAGCTCGAAACCGCGGACGACGCCACGACCGAAACCGCTGCTCGAAGCTGCTGCCGTTGCCCACTCCGACTGCCCGTAGGCCGCATAGTCCACCCCACAGACGTCGATGAGCTGCTCGCAGCGAAAGTCCTCATGGTCCCGCAGCAGGTTGACGACCGCGAGCAGCGATTCGCGGGGGACCACCAGGGTGACCTCTCTCGGGGCGGTCAGCACCTCGCAGTCCAGCCCGCCGAAGTGCCCGGTGAGGTTTTGTACCAAGGTATCCAACCTGACGTCGCCGGTGCTCGATTCCTGGTGTGGCATGGGAGTGGCTATTTTTAGGTTCCATACGAGCCATCGGACTCGAGGTGGGTATCAGGTGTCTCTCGTGATCTCCACATCGGCCAGGATAGCCAACCGCTTCGCTTCATATAGGCGTCCATGTTTTCCTAGCTACGCACGGGCGAGGAGATGCTACTGTACAGGTAGATCCTGTGGTTTTCCACCCTACCGTTGGGAGATAGCTTTCTCGCCAATACTTCAGGATCGATGCCCTCTATCTTCGCGGCAACCGGATACTCTTGGTAGCGAATGGAATCGGTGGTGTTGAAACCCCAGCTTGTAATGGCGATTCAATACGACCCACGTACTATCGAACTGCTGTTCAATGCAGTACGGAAGATATACGGCCCGGAAATCTGTGAAAAACGGCATAAATGCGTCCTCTCTGACAGGCCTAACGAGCAATGGTATTGGTACGGCGGATCTTGTTCTGTAGCTGGAGGATACCGTACAGGAGGGCCTCCGCCGTGGGTGGGCAACCGGGAATATAGATATCCACCGGCACGATGCGATCACAACCCCGCACCACTGAGTAGGAATAGTGATAGTAGCCGCCGCCGTTGGCGCAGGAACCCATAGAGATGACCCAGCGCGGCTCGGCCATCTGATCGTAGACCTTGCGCAAGGCCGGCGCCATCTTGTTGCACAGGGTGCCGGCCACAATCATCACATCGGACTGGCGGGGACTGGGGCGAAAGATGATGCCGAAGCGGTCGAGGTCATAGCGGGCGGCACCCGCATGCATCATCTCCACGGCACAACAGGCCAAGCCGAAGGTCATGGGCCACAGCGAACCGGTACGCGCCCAGTTGATCAGCCTATCCGCGGTGGTGGTGATCACCCCCTGCTGGAGGACACCTTCAATACCCATAACCAACCTCGCTGCTAGTATGGATGCGCATCTCTACCGGAAGCATCACGCGACCCTATAGTTCATCTCGAATCACATAAGAACCACGAATCCGCACTAATTCGTGTTCATTCGTGGTTCTTAAACTAAAGAGTAGGATTTACCAAAGATCCCCGGTTGTAAGCCCAGGACCAGGCTGCCCGGAACCCTCACTCCCACTCGAGGGCCCCTTTCTTCCACTCGTAGATGAAACCGACCACCAGAATACCTAAGAAGACAAGCATGGCGACGAAGCCGACGTTGCCCACACTCTCCAGCACCACGGCCCACGGGAAGAGGAAAGCGATTTCGAGATCGAAGATGATGAAAAGGATGGCGACCAGATAGTAGCGCACGTCGAACTTCACGCGCGCGCTCTCGAAGGCCTGAAAACCGCATTCGTAAGGGGCATTTTTTGCTGCATCCGGCCAGTGTTCGCCAAGCACGAAACCGGCCACGATGGCCCCGCCCCCAACCAGAATCCCGACTCCTAAGAAAATCAGGATGGGCAGATAGTTTTCGAGCATCTCCCCCCTCCTACCCCGCACGATATAATTCTTATGACTTGCAGGTGCAGCGGCGGAGTCTAGTGTAGTTCGTGCTCGCCTGTCAAGCCGCCCTTCCGCTGATAATTATTTTATTTTTCATGCAATTAGATGGATTGATGGGCACGCTGCGCTTGGATAACCTAACCAGCCACCGCAGTGCGGAAATCGCCGTGGAATGGCCGAGACCTTGAGTTCAGCTTGATGGACGCTTGCTTTGCCCATCCTACAGGCTTTTACCCTTGCACCTTTGGGGTTCGAGCTGTCCCGCGGCCCGAAATACAGCCCCCTGCCCTACCCCACCTGGGCCTCGGCCAAGGCCGTGGGCGATGATCGCGTCCGCCTCCAGGTCGATCAGGATGCCCCCGTCTCGCTTGTTGGCACGCCAGCCCTGGGGGATGTATCGGTGGCGCCCAGGGCGGTAGCGTAGCGCGGCGTGCCGGCGACCAGACCCAGGCCGTTGAGGTGGCAGCGGTCCTCGGAGGCATAGCCGGGGATGAAGACCGAGCGACATGGACACAAAGCTGTACTCGTGATCCGTCACGCACAGGCAGGAGAAGGCGGTGTTGACGAAATAGACGCGCCCGTCAGTGCCCAGGTCCAGCTCGTGGATATCGATAGCGCCGGTGACGTGAGTGTTGCGCCACACGTAAGCGGCATCGTAGCGGTCCGGGGGATCGAGCCGGGGGCACAGGGCCGGCATATTGCGGAACTCGTCGATGGTGCATTGAGTGCCGAGCACCAGGAATCCCTGATCCACCGCCAGCCCCATGGGTCGGGAGAAGCCGAAGAAGTGGGTATTCGGTCCGGCTCGACTCGAGCAATTACCAGCCGGCCCGCCTGGTAGGTGGAGATCGCTAGTGCGATTCCCAGCTGGCGCAGGATGTCCGGCAGGTTGGTGGAGTGTACCGAGCGCAGCAGCAAGGCCGCGGCGGGTCCGGTTGATTCATGGCAGCCTCCGGGAGTCGGCTGCCAGGCCGGCAGAGTAGTATAACGCGGTCAGGCTCGGGTAGTGGTAGGGCAATCGCGTGAAGCTCAGAGCTTATCCGTCAAGGCTCCGAGTCTATCCGTTTTTCTCGTTCCCATGCGCTGAGACTACGAAAGTATTCAATTTCCCCGGAAGCGGTGGGATGAAGTCACCGTATTTCACGCTGAATTCTGTATCACATAGGGCTGAGGAGAAAAGTTTTCGGCTAAACGAACGAGATTATGTCTCTGGCTCCCACGCTCCAGCGTGGGAGCACATTCCAGACGCTCCAGCGTCGTGAGACCTTGGCCCGAGTAGAGCGAGGGATATAACCCGTCGGGCTCGATCGTTGCCTTTTCTCGTTCCCACGCGGCGCGTGGGAACGAGAAAGTGAGGCTCGGAGTCTATCCGTTGAGATTCGGAGTCTCATCGTTGAGGCTTAGAGCTTCGACCGCCTTGCCCTTCCTCATTGTTTCTGGTGATTCAGACTGCTTCTTTTTTGGAGTGCGGCGGCAGGCAGCTTGCTCTGTGCTTCAATGAGCACGTAGGGCAGGAAAGCGCAGCGCATCCTGCCTTTCTCCGGCCCTACCCTGTGCGCCGGATCGAGATCGGAATCGCAATCGGAATCCCGATGTCGATCCCGATTTCGGGCATGACGTATCCCAACCAACCCGGTCGATGCGGTTCGCTGAATATCGACACACCCTGGAACCGGCTGGGTCTGGTCTCTCAAGGGATTCCAGCGCACCGAGCCCAACAGGCTATGGATCGATGGACACGCTTCACTTGGTGCAACCTAACGAACCGCCGCGGTACGGAAACCTCCGCGGAATAATCGCAACCCTGCGATCAGTTTGACAGACGCTTGCTTTTCTCATTTTACTCGACTCGATAGCATCCATATTTTACCTGGATTTTACCCGGACGGACAGTAAAGTTACGGAGTAGTAAAACACGGGCAGGCAGGGCTTGTTAAACTGGCGGTTACCGTCTCACCGACCGACTCGATCAGCCGAAGGTCCCGCTATGAACAAGCTCCAAGCCGTTCCCGTTCCCGACAACAATCCCGAGAGGCCGGAAACTCTACCCGATCGGGTATCTCCCGAGACCTCCAAGATCGACCTCAAAGATCCGGCGTTTTACCTCAACCGGGAGCTGACTTGGCTCGAATTCAACCGCCGGGTGCTGCACGAAGCGGCCGATCCCCGCACCCCTCTGCTGGAGCGGGTCAAGTTTCTGGCTATCGTCAACAACAACCTGGACGAGTTCTTCATGAAGCGGATCGGCGGACTCAAGCAGCAGATCGCCGCCGGGGTACGCAAGACTTCGGTGGATGGACGCACCCCCGAGCGGCAGGTCAGGGAGTGTCATGCCGTGTGCCGGGAGCTGCACGCGGAGCAGAAGCGGATCTTCGATGAGCTCTTGTCCCTGCTCGCGGCCCACGAGATCCGGATCGTCAAGGTAGCAGATCTGCCGGAGACCACTCGGAAACAATTGCGGGAACATTTCAGCACCGACATCTTTCCGATCCTCACACCTCTGGCCATGGACCCGGCGCACCCCTTCCCCTTCATCTCCAATCTGGCGCTCAATCTGCTGGTGACCCTGCATTTTCCCGGCGCCGGCGAGACCCATAGGGCGCGGGTGAAGGTGCCGGTAGCCAAAGACATCTCCAAGCGTCTGATACCAATCGACGGTGGCCATAGCTTCGTGACCCTGGACGATCTCATGGTCGACAACCTGGACATGCTGTTCCCAGGCATGGAGATCGAGTCCTGCGAGCTGTTCCGGGTTACCCGCAACGCCATCGTGGAACCGTCCGAAGAGGCGGCGAGCGATCTTTTGGAGATGATCGAGACGGAGCTGCGGGAACGCCACTTCGCACCTATCGTGCGGCTGGAAGTGGAGCAGGGCATGGCCCCGGTCCGGCGCGGTATGCTAGCCGCGGAGCTGGGGCTGGACGAGACCGAGGATGTGTTCGAGACCGAAGGCATGATGGCCATGCGCGACCTCTTCGAGCTGGCCACACTGGATCTCCCCGACCTGCGCGACGAGCCGCATCGCCCGGTCGAGCATCCGCTGTTCGCCCAAGACCGCCGCAGCATCTTTCATATCATCCGCGAGAACGGGCCCCTGCTGCTCCAGCATCCCTATCAACCCTTCGCGACTACGGTGGAACGCTTCATCGACACCGCGGCGGAGGACCCCAAGGTCCTGGCCATCAAGATGACCCTCTACCGGACCTCGGCCGAGGGCAAGATCCTCGATTCCCTGATCCGGGCCTCGCGCAACGGTAAGCAGGTGGCAGTACTGGTGGAACTCAAGGCCCGTTTCGACGAGGCCGCCAACATCCGCTGGGCGCGGCGGCTGGAGGCCGAGGGCATCCACGTCAACTATGGCGTGCTGGGCTTCAAGACCCACTGCAAGCTCATCTTCGTCGTCCGCCGGGACTATGCGCGGCTACGCCGCTACTACCACGTGGGCACCGGTAATTACCACTCGGGCACCTCGAAGCTCTATACGGACCTAGGGATACTGGGCTGCGACGAAGACCTGGGACAGGACATCACCGAGCTCTTCAACTACATTACGGGCTACTCGCCGCCGCCCAGGTATCGCAAGGCCCTGGTCGCACCCTACCGGATGAAGGACAGCATCCTGGAAAAGATCCGACGCGAGATTCGCCACCAGGAGGCAGGGCGCGACGGGTCGATCCAGATCAAGATGAATGCCCTGGAGGACAAGGACATCACCCGGGCCCTCTACGAGGCCAGCCACGCGGGGGTAACGGTCGATCTCATCGTGCGCGACACCTGCCGTTTCCGTCCCGGGCTCCCCGGTCTGTCGGAGAAGGCGCGGGTGGTGAGCATCGTCGGACGCTTCCTGGAACACGCCCGCATCCTCTATTTCCGCAACGGAGGGGACGAGGAATATTACATCGGCTCCGCGGACATGATGAAGCGCAACCTGGAGAGTCGGGTGGAGGTTCATGCACCGGTGGAGGACCCGGAAATGCGCCAGGAGTTGCGGTTGATCCTGGATGCGCAGCTGGCCGACCAACGTTCCGCTTGGGACATGCAGTCCGACGGCACCTATAGCCAGCGCCGACCGACCGACGATACCGCCAAGGGTGTCCAGGAGACCCTGATCGGCGTCGCCAAGCGGCGCCTGGCGGCGGCCTCAAGACACCAGGAGAAAAAGATCCGCTCCCGCCTGCTCGGCCATTTCCAGCGCCGGTTGCGCAGCAACAAGGAGCAAGGGTAGGCCGCGTCGAGACGCTGGCATCGGCGCCACCGCCCGTAGGATGGGCAAAGCAAGCGTTCATCAAGCTGAGCTCAAGGTTTCGGTCATTCTGCGGCGGTCTCCGCACCGCGGCTGCTGGTTAGATGCACCAAGCGAAGCGTGCCCATCGATCCATCTGTTGGGCACGGCGCGATCTACCGTCGGCTCGATCACCAGTTCGGCAGTGCGTACCTTTGTCCAACCTACCCGACTCGCTTTCAGCTAAGTCTGCTCCCCCGAACAGGGCGGGTCAGGCGCGTGCGCCTGGCGCCGCGATTGCGGCGGCGGGCGCGCCGTCACCCGCCGGAGGTAGCTGGCATACAGCGGATGGGGCAGGCTTATCCGCCCTATGCGGACTTATAGCATCTCCGAGAAACTCCGCGGCGC
>Ga0049113_10000037_pt1 | contig 31275 bp, 31 predicted proteins | sample WorMettanBELIZE1_FD_55214 | JGI IMG/M metagenome (GOLD analysis project Ga0049113, IMG submission 55214) | Marine gutless worms symbiont microbial communities from Max Planck institute for Marine Microbiology, Germany - Olavius tantulus BELIZE.1 | ecosystem: Host-associated > Annelida >... | reverse complement strand
TCATGGTATCTTCTCCTTTCTGGGAGAAGACCCTACACCACCACTTTGACAGATCCGGTCATTTTGGCCTTAAATTGGTACATAGTCCCGTTTAATTATATGCAATTTGCTTGACTTGTCCGTAACCGATCGAGATACTTATTAGGCTTTTCTCGATCAGGGTACGCCGCCGAAAACCCAAGACCGGAAAAGATGATGTAAATGGGAAAGAATTCGCTTAAACAAATTAGAGAGGCGCTCTTGATGAGCAAGGCTGAACTATCCAGGAAAGCCAATGTATCTCCGGTTACTATCGCGCGGATCGAGAAGGGATATCCCTGTCGCATGGAAACGAAGCGGAAAATCCTGCTTGCCCTGGGGTTCAAATTGAGTGAGAAGAACAAGCTCTTTGCAGATTAAGGAATTATCATGCTTTNTGGAAAAAAAACTCAGCTCGTGGGTCTCGATATCGGGTCCCGCACCATCAAAGCTTCTGAAATCGCCGTTACCAAAAAGGGACGCAATTTAAAAAGCTTCGGCACGATAAACATTCCCTCGGGAGCCATCGAGGAGGGAANCATTCAGGAGCCGGCTGTTGTCGCGGATCATATTCGACAACTTTTCAAAAAAGATAACTTCAAAGAAACCAATGTCGCCATGTCGATTGGGGGTTATTCTGTCATCGTCAAGAAGATCAATGTTCAAACGATGGAAGAAGAAGAGCTTCAAGAGACGATTAATATGGAAGCCGAGCAGTACATCCCGTTCGATATCAGCGACGTTAATTTGGATTTTCAGATTCTCGGTGAGAACGAGCACAATCCAAACCAGATGAGTGTGCTTCTAGTGGCCGCAAAAAAAGAAATGATCAACGACTATGTCAACCTGATGCACATGGCAAAACTGAATCCATGCGTTATTGACATTGATGCGTTCGCCCTCCAGAACATCTATAGCGAGAATTATCCAACATCCGAGGAAAATGTCGTACTCATCGATATCGGGGTCAGCAAAACATCGCTGAACATCCTTAAGGAAGGACAATCAGTATTCATGCGGGACGTCTCCCTGGGCTGCGGTCAAATCAACCAGAAGATCATCTCCATCACCGAGTGTGCCCCCGAGGAAGCCGAAGATATCAAGTTCAGCGAACAGACTGAACAAGTATCGATGGAAGACCTGCGCGAAATTAAATCGGCCGTTGTGGCCGACTGGTGTACAGAAATCCGGCGCGCGCTTGACTTTTTCTACTCAACCTACCCCGAAGATCAAATCCAGAGAATTATTCTTTCCGGAGGTGGTGGCAACATCGCCGAGTTTCGCGAATTACTCGCCGTTGAAACCTCGGCAGAGGTGCAAACCATAAATCCCTTCGGTGACATTTACGTAGATCCGGATCGGTTCCCTGCGGACCTGATTCAACAAATGGCCCCCCAAGCCGCGATCTGCATGGGGTTGGCACTTCGAAGAATTGATGACAAATGATACGCATTAATTTACTTCCATTTCGGGCAACACGTAAAAAAGAGAATATTCGCCGCCAGGTGTTTATTTTCGTCTCGATGTTCATTCTGATCGCTCTGGCGCTTTTGTACTACAATCTGCGGCTGTCTGCCAAGATCGAGCGGCTTGAGTCCAAAGTGGATTCAACCAAAAAAGAGCTTGCCGTTGTTCAGAAAAAGGCTAAACAGGTCGATCGCATCAAAAGGGAAATCAAAACGCTTGAAAAGAAGATGGATATCATCGCCAAGCTGGAAAGAAACCGTACAGTTCCGGTTGAATTTCTGATCGGCATGTCCGAGCTGATTGTCGAAAAGAAAATGTGGCTGACGAAAATGGACATCGGCTCCGGAACGGTGAATCTTGATGGATTGGCTTTAGACAATAAAACGGTGGCCGTATTTCTGAAGCGGCTCGAATCCGCGCCCATGTTTCGATCGGTGGCTCTAAAGAAAATTTCGCAATCCAATAAAAAAGGCCTCGCCTTGAAACAGTTTAGCGTTACATGCCGTCGGGCCCCCATGAGCTAGACGTGATGGTGGAGACATGCCGAAATTAAAACTGCCAAAAATCTCTATGGAAAAACTGGAGCCCTTTTTCGACCGCCTGTCGAAACTAAATGCGATTCAACGGCTCCTGATATGTGTCGGCGCATATGCCATACTGGTAGCACCTTTTATCTGGCTATCCTATCTTCCGAAATTTGAAAGAATCGACAAATTATCAGAGGAACTCGAGCAACTCGAAAAAAAGCTTCAGGTCGCCAAGCGCAAAGCCGCTCAATACAAAAAAATGATGGCACTCCTTAAAGAGGCCAGGGGCAATTTCGAAGTCGCGAAAAAGAAACTTCCACAGACCAGTGAGATTCCAAATCTTCTGGAAAATATAACGGCCTCCGGACAAGCGTCGGGGCTTCAGTTTCTGCTGTTTCAACCCCGGAGCGAGGTCAGAAAGGACTTCTACGCCCAGATTCCGGTTGCCATTAAAGTCAGGGGCGAGTATCGCAGTGTCGCCTTATTTTACGAACGGCTGGCGCGCTTATCCAGGATTGTAAACATCCAAAACATCAAAATGCGGCCCGGTAAACTTCCGGCCCAGTTGACCACCGACTGTACAGCGGTAACCTACCGTTTCGTAGAGGCCACCAAGAAGAAGAAAAAGGGTAAAAAGCGAAGAAGACGCAAAAAGTAATAAGACATCTTTCAAACCCCGCATGGAGCGAAAGTCGAGAGAGACTACGGCTTATGAAGCGCAAATGGTTACATACGGTATGTATCATCACCGCGCTGGTCTTTTTTACCGGGTGTGAGAGCAAGACTCCGCCACCACCCGAGAAGAAGATGGTCCGCAAAAAGATATCTGCGGGGAAAACACCGAAAAAGACACCTGCCGCTCCGAAAAAGAAAACACCGGCTGCGAAAAAACCGTCTCCGCCGGCAAAAAAACAAACACCGAAACCAGCGCCCTAGCTTGCCAAGAAAACGGCCCCGACCACACCACAGCCGGCAAAGAAGACGCCGCCGCCGAAGAAGGCCGTACCGCCCAAACCGTCATCGAAGACGGCAAAGAAGGCGATCCCGCCGCCGCCAAAGCCGTCTTCAAAAACGGCCAAAAAACCAGTTCCGGCACCACCCAAGAAAAAGACACCGGCAGCTGCAGCGGCAACACCCAAACCGGCTCCGCCAGCGACGCCCAAGGCGCCGAAACCGGCCTCGAAACCGACGGAACTGACCGGTAAGACGCCCTTGCCGAATGTTGTGGCTACAGCCACGGGTCTGAAACGGGGCGGTGCTCAGCAGATCCGGATCGATCCATTCCAGCCGGCCATTCAGGCAAAGCCAAAGGCTAAAAAAGGCAGGGCAGGTCGGAAGCGCCCCAAACGGACAAGGCCGAAAACACCTCTTGAAAGGCTAGATTTGAGCCAGTTGAAGCTCACGGCGATTATATCGACCCCGTCCGGCCGCAAAGCGCTAGTGGAAGAATCCTCGGGCTAAGGTTNCGTCATCAAAAAGGGGACATACATCGGCGTCCATGAAGGGCAGGTCGNCCAAATAGAGCCCGACCGGGTCATTGTTGAGGAAGAGATTGAAAATGCCATTGGAGAGTTGATGGTAAACAAGCGGGAGCTGAGACTTCCAAGACGCTTTGGAGAATAACATTATGGTCCATCAGCAGAATAGAAGGTGGTTTCTTTCCCTTATCGCCGTAATGGTGGCCTTCTGTGTCGCATCGGTTTCCTGGGCCCAGGCCAAATCAGAGGCATCGGGTACCAAGATGATCACAGCGCTGAAGACCGCGGAAACCTCCCAGTCCGCCGTAGTTTACATCAAAGGGGACCAGGAACTGGTCTACACCTCGGTAAAGCAGCCCTATCCTTCCGGAGTGATTCTGTATTTCCCGAATACGGCGCTGTATTTGGAAGACGTGCAGCTGGATTCGGTTCAGAATAGTCAGGTAATTGAAGCGGTACTGACCTCTGAACTCACCGAAAAGGGAACCACTTCCCGGATAGAAATCCTGCTGAAACAGGACGTCCCGTATTCCGTGAGTCTCGAGGACGGCACGTTGAAGGTGGCATTTCCGAAACCCGAAACCGCACCCGCCGTTAAGACCGCTGCTCCGGCACAGCCGGAAAGAATGGCTGACACGCCCCCGGCGCCGATTACCGCCGTGACGGCCACACGATTGAAGACCATTACCTTTACGGAATTGGAAAGAGGCGTACAGATAAACCTGATCGGCGACGGCACCATCAGGGATTTTAAATCCTTTACCGTAGGGAATCCGGCACGAATTGTCTTCGATATCGATGACATCAAGGGCACCTCCTCCAGGGAGGAAATGCTGGCTGTGGACACGCCCTGGGTCAAACGGGTCCGTCATTATGGATACCCGGACCGCCTGCGGGTGGTGTTGGATACATACCCGCAGCACCTGGATGCCTTCTCGACACGTTCTACCGAAGATGGATTAATGATTCTGGTGGGCGCCAAAGTCTCGCCGGCCGCTGCTGAACCGCCGTCGGCTGAAGCTGCCCCGGCACCTGCTGCTGAGGCTGCCCCGGTACCGGTCGCCGATGCCAAACCGGCCTGGATCAACCGGCTCGATTTTAGCAGCGGAGAAGCCGGAAAATCGACGATCATTATCGGGACCACCCATCCGGTCACCTATGATCTGGTTAAGGCCACCGAACGCCAGCTTCGCTTAAAATTATTCAATACGCGGCTGCCGTCCTATCGACAGCGGCCCCTGATCACAACGCGTTTTAACAGTGCGGTGGATCGCGTGACACCGGTCCAGACAGAGACGATGAAGGACCGGACGGAGGTGGTGATCGAACTTCGTGAGAGCGTGCCGTACCGGGTGGAACAGGTGGACAACTTACTTCTTGTCAACTTCGAGGCCTCTACCATACCACCCAGGCCCTTCGAACAGGCAAAAATGCCCACGTGGCAAAAAGTACTCGAAGACCCGTCGGTGCCACCCATGGAAGCCATGGAACCAAAACCCGCCGCTCCGCCAACGGCGGCGCCACAACAACCCGCTGTTGCACCGCAGCCACCCGCCGCGGTCGCGGCAGCCCCGACACCACCGACAGCCCCGGGGCAGCTACCAACAACAGCCGATGGCCAACCTTTATATACCGGTGAAAAGATCGCTCTCGATTNTTACGATACCGATATAAAGAATGTGTTCCGGATTCTGCGGGAAGTCAGCGGGAAAAACTTTGCCATCGATAAAAACGTTACCGGCAAAGTGACGCTGACCCTTGAAAACCCGGTTCCCTGGGACCAGGTACTGGCCCTTGTGCTAAAAATGAACCAGCTCGGGATGATCTATGAGGGAGACATCGTCCGAATTGCCACGCTGCAAACACTGGCCAAGGAGGAAGAACTGAGACGGGGCAAATTGAAGGCCACTCTCAAGGCGAAGGAGCAGCAAAAGGCCCTGGAGCCGCTATACACCGAATACATCCCCATCAGCTATGCCAACGCCAGCTCGGAGATCCGTCCTCTGCTGTCGCCACTGCTGACCAAAGGGCGGGGAAAGATCAGTGTGGACGACCGGACCAACCTGATCATCATCACCGATACGGCGGACGTCATCGCTCAGGCCAAAGAGCTCGTCATGCAGTTGGATGCTGTTACTCCCCAGGTGATTATCGAAGCTCGGGTGGTCGAGGCATCAACGGCGTTCACGCGTGACCTAGGCATCCAGTGGAGTGCCACGGTCGGTCCCCAACAGAGCGGAAACCTGGGTGGCCAGATCCAGTACGATGCAGCCGTCAACCTGCTGCGGGGGTCCAACCTGGGGACGATCGGGCTCAACTTCACAAAAATCNGGGGATCCGCCATGACCCTCGACGCACAACTCACGGCCTCCGAAACCCAGAATAAAACCAAAATCATATCGGCGCCGAAAGTCGTCACCCTGGACAACAAGGCCGCCACGATCAAGCAGGGTCTCCAGTACCCCTACAACAAGCTGGACGCGGACGGCAATACGACGACCGAGTTTATCGACATCGTGCTCCAACTCACGGTCACCCCCCATGTGACTCCGGACGATCGCATTTCCATGAACATTAAAGTCACCAAGAGCGACCTGGCCGGTATCGTGAACAACCAACAGTCGTTTAACACCATCGAGTCGGAAAACGAACTGCTGGTCGATGACGGAGAAACGGTGGTGATCGCCGGTATTCTAAAAACCACGGCCACGGTCGACGAGTCCGGCGTGCCCGGGCTGAAAAATATCCCGCTCCTGGGTTGGCTCTTCAAAAACAGGGGCGTTATCGACAACAAGCAGGAACTGCTGATCTTCCTGACGCCACGCATCCTGCGACTGGAGCAGCGAACCATCACCAGGACCGGATCGGCGGTGGGAGGATAGGCGACAAACCATCGAGACGGAAAAGCCGGCCCTTTCGGGGCCGGCTTTTTTTATGGCTCCAGGAAGAAAACATGCTCCCCGAAGTGATTATATGGATATCCGAATTATTCACATCTTGCAGAGAACCATCCAGACCCCGAACCCCTTATTTATGGCAACTGCTATATCCTCCATCTACAAAACTTTCCAAACCAATGATTGGTAAACCATACAGCGCATGTTTTACTGTGTCAGGGTCGCCATCACTTCTTTGACATCCTTGACCATGTCGCTGTCCTCGGGTGCCAGCTCGAGCACTTTGCGGTACGCCGCCAAGGCCGGTTGAATATTTCCGGTCACGCGATAGGCCTCCGCGATATCGAAATAAATCGGGTAATATTGAGAGGCCATGTCGATCCCCTCTTTGTAAGCGGCGATGGCATCATAGACCCGACCCCGCGCCATATAGGTGCGCCCGATCCATTGCTGGGCTTCGACAAATTTTGGGCTTGTTTGGACCGCTCTTCGAAACCATTGCTCGGCCAGGGCATAATCCCGCTTGGTGAAATAAATCCTTCCCAGGTTATACATCGGAAAATGGGGAGTCGAATATAGGATGTCATCAGACAGCTCTTNAAAAATGGCGATGGCCTTATCCAGTTCGTTGTTTTTCATATAGGCCACTCCCAGATTGTTTTTACCCGCCGGATAGTCCGGCTCGATGGCAAGGGCCTTTTTAAAATGGTAGATGGCTTTGTCATTTCTGCCCTTGGCCATGTAGGCCAGCCCCAAGCCGTCATGGAGCAGATGATCGTTCCCATAGAGTTCCTCTGCCTTGAGAAACTCCCGGAGTGCCGCCGAGACGCGGCCTTCGGCCAGATAGGCTTCTCCAACACCCCGAATGGCCTCGGACTGTTTCTTTTTCAACGCAGCCTGTTCACTGCTGGCACAGCCGGTAACAAGCGGCATGACCAGTACCCACATCAGGCACAAGATCCAAAATTTCTTCATGTTTTCCACTCCCCGGATTTTGCCGGTCGTCCAATGAAGTCCATGTGTCACTACCCTGTCATCACAATCCGAATATCGGCATCCTCCAGAAACTGAACGATGCGATGATGCAGCGATACCCGGGTGAATAGCACCTTCTGGCCGCTGTTGGGGTGCACCAGATAACCCGGGATGGTCAGCTGTACATTATATGCTTTTGGCCTCTCTGCCGCAAGAAAGGTTGGACCTTGTTGATACGGATCGCCGACGGCGGCAAGAATCTTTTTTAGAATCAGGTCTTTGTCCTGCTCGGAGATCTGGAGGATACCGAATCCGGTATCCTTGACGGCCGATATCGCGTCGCCGTAAAGATCCCCGAAATCGACCAGGAGTTCCCTGCCGTCACTCAGGGTGACCAGGTTGGTCATCGCCTTTACCTGCATCCCCGCGTAGGGAAACGTAATGCTGACATTGGGTGCATAATGGCATCCCAATGCGCGCAGCACCCCGGCCACGTAAGACCGGCGATCGGCCGCATCGATGTGCAGCGGCTCCCTGCCCCGCCGTCTTGTCCCGTCCGGTATGGCGGGTGCCGCCCCCCGGCAGATTTCTTTGATCAGAATGTCATGCTCCTCCAGATACCGGACGATGGAATCCGGGGTTCGCTGGCCGCAGTCATCCAGTTTGGTAATGCACANGCGTCCGACAAACTCCATCTGTGGGGTGTTTTTCTGGGTAATCCATTCAGCACGAATTTCGATACGCACATTCTGATCCGTGAGGACCAGGTGATTTCTTTCGGCGCCTCTGCCCGTGGCTTCAAGCACCGCTCCGATAATTTCTTCGGTAGCGGCATCAGAGGCAATCGGTACAAGATCCAGACGTTGCTGCATCGATTCAATATCTGCCCGCTCGGTGTCCGAAAACGTCCCCCTATCCGGTAGGAGCGCCATCGTGCCGTCATCGAATTCCAGGGTGGGAAAGCGTGCCAGATCGAGTTTGAAATCATCCTGTCCCTGTCTCGGGAAATAATACACCCCCTTGTGCAGCAATTTGGCTTCCAGGATGTCGGCCGCCTCTTCCAGATCGGACATCGCCCTTTCCGGCGTTGTACCGTCGTACCCCAGGTCTGACGGGTTCGATGGACCGACAATGGCCGGAACCGTCCCGGGCGGATCGGTTCGTCGGCCCTCCAGGTGATCAAATAGCGAGGCGTACCAGGGCTCCTTTTTTAGACCCGGATCCGGCAGCCGAAGATGTTGACCGGCCCTAATCCGATCCAAATTGGACACTTCCGGGTTCATCAAACGGAACAGCGTAATCCCCTCTTTATAGCCCCGGGTGCCGAACTTCCCAAACCGCTGGGCGATCAACACCGATACGGTGTCTCCTGGCCGGACCGTATAGCCGGCCGTAAACGGCCGGAGCTCTTCGGGTATCGCCGTGAGCGTGACAAACGGTATTGTCACGACCCCAGTTGCCTGACCGGCCATGTCGCCGGCACTGAGTATGCGGAGAGGGATGAAAATCTTCTGCCCGGGCCGAAGAAGGTGGACATCCCGGACATGGGGATTGATTCTCTGGAAGATGGCCAGAAACTCGGGGAAATCNTCTCGGGAGATTTCCCCTTTCTGTTTCAGGAGTTTGAGGACGTAATCATTCCTTTTGACGACATAGGGGTCACAAAGAATATCCCGTCCCCGGTCCCGTTTCACGAGGTAGCTCTTGTAAAGGAAGGCAGCGGNCGCCCCGGACGGTATCACGGTCGCTCCCGTCAGGGTGAAGGCAACCCATACCGTGGCTACGCGGCTGGCCGATCTAAGAGTTTTTCTGCAATCCCAGCCGCTCGGCGATCTCTTCCGCCGTCCGTATGACGAATGTATGAAGTTCATCTCCATCCAGCGGATTACCCGGTTCCGGAACCGATTCCAAATCCGCCGGGCGAATCAGCTCTGGCACATTGATGAGATCAGGATCCGGAACGATGCCAAACTCTTTGGGGAATTCCCCTGAAAAGTAAGTGTCCTGAAAACCGGAAAATTTAAGGGCGTGGGCAGTCGAATCCACTATCGCGATGTCATTATCGCTAACGACACCGNNCTTCCGTGCGGCCACCAGTCCCGCCAGGGATTCCCCTCCCTGGGTGCAGGCGATATGGCCGTTCCGATTGGCAACCAGTTCCCAGTCCATAATGCTTTGTTCGGTGACCTGGACGAAAAAGACGCGTTCGGTCCCGGCCAGCTCGTTAAATTGTGCAACCAAATGAATGACCCGCGGCATGGAGACCGGGTTGCCGATCATGGCTGCCTGGGCCACGCTAGGTCGAACCGTTACCGGTTCAAATTTCCGGCGCTCCGCAATCGCTTCCCGATAATAACGGAAGACCGGATCTGCATGATGGGATTGCACGCCCAGAATTTTGGGTAACCGATCAATAACGCCGGCCTCGTAGAATTTCAGGAAGCCGCTCAGGACCGCAGTGATGTTTCCGGCATTTCCCACCGGAACCACAACCACGGTATCACCCACGGTGTATTCAAGATCCTGTGCGATTTCATAGGAATACGACTCTTGACCGAGAATTCGCCAGGCGTTTTTCGAGTTCAGCAAAGCCACATTATACGTTTCANAGAGCGCCTCCACGACCTTCATGCAGTCATCGAACACACCGGGAATTTCAAACACGGCAGCTCCGCTGCCCAAAGGTTGAGACAGCTGCTGAGGAGTTACCTTTTTATGAGGCAACAGTACCGCCGACTTTACCCGGGGTCTCAAATAGGCGGCATACAGTGCTGCAGCCGCTGACGTATCACCGGTCGATGCACAGACAGCAAGAATGTCCGAGGAAAGTCCCGCACGAATCAGGTAATTGATATAGCTCAGGGCACTGGCCATCCCCCGATCCTTGAACGAGGCGCTCGGATTCTGGCCGTCGTTCTTAAAATAGAACCTCAGCCCCACCTTTTCCTGAAGGGCCGGATTGGCCTCGATAAGCGGTGTGTGGCCTTCTCCGAGATAGACAATATCGTCAATGGGAATAACCGGTCCAATGAATTCATGATATCGGTAGATGCCCTTCAAGACCGGTATCTTGAGCATACTCCGGTAGTCGAAAATATCCCGCCACAGTTTACCGGATATGTCCGCAAACCGCTGAAACTCCGGGTCATGGAGCAGCAGCACCTGACCGCAGCGGGGACAGGTGTAGAGCAACTTCTCAATACCAAATTCAGAGCTGCAACCCAGGCAGCGATAGATCAGCCGGCCGCCAGGCCGGGGGATAAGAAAAGATTGTATGTCCTGGGGAAAGGTCTCGAGTTTCATGGTGCTATCATTTCCAGATCGCCCATGTGGGACCTCAGCGCCTCGGGAATTTGGACGGCGCCTTCCGGGGTCTGGAAGTTCTCCAGTATCGCGGCGACCGTCCTGCCCACGGCAAGCCCGGAACCGTTCAGTGTATGAACAAGCTCGGTGCCCTTTCTTCCCTTCCGGCGAAAACGGATGTTCCCCCGCCTGGCCTGAAAATCCTCGAAGTTGCTGCAGGATGAAATTTCACGATAGACGCCCTGGGCCGGCATCCACACTTCTATATCGTAAGTTTTGGCCGAGGAAAATCCGAGATCTCCGGTGCACAGGGTCACCACCCGGTATGGAAGGCCCAAACGCTGGAGAATCGTTTCGGCATCCTCCAGGAGGGTTTCAAGCTCAGCGTAGGAGGATTCCGGGGTCGTGAATTTTACCAGCTCGACCTTGTTGAACTGATGCTGTCGAATCAGGCCCCGTGTATCCTTCCCGTAGGATCCGGCTTCGGATCTGAAACACGGCGTATAGGCCGTATAGAAAATGGGTAATTGGTCGTCCTGAAGGATCTCATTGGAATGGATGTTGGTTACCGGCACTTCAGCCGTGGGAACTAAAAAATAATCCCAACCCTCCAGTTTAAACAGATCCTCAGCGAACTTCGGAAGCTGACCGGTATGGGTGGTGCTGTTCCGGTTTACCATGAACGGCGGCAGCACTTCCCGGTAGCCGTGTTCACGGGTGTGTATATTGAGCATAAAGTTGATCAGTGCCCGTTCCAGTAGCGCACCATCGCCAAAGTAAAGGGGAAAGCGGGCACCCGTAATCTTGGCGGCACGTTCAAAATCGAGGACCCCCAGCGTTTCGCCGATGGTCCAGTGGGGCTTCGGGTCGAATGTAAAATCCGGAGGCGTCCCCACGGTCTTGATTACAGGATTGTCGTCACTGTCCGCGCCGATGGGGACGGACGCGTGGGGGATGTTGGGCATCCCCATTAACATATTCTGTATCTGCTCCTCGTCTGCGGAAAGATTCTTCTCAAGTTTCTTGATCCGACTNCCGACGTCACGCATCTCCAGGACCAGATCCTCCGCATCCTGTCCCGCTTTTTTCATTGAAGCGATTTTATCTGAGACCGTGTTGCGTCTGTGGCGCAGTTCCTCGATCTCACCCAATCCCTTGCGACGTCTGTCGTCACAGGCAATAAAGGTCTCCCAGTCAAAGGATTCCCCTCGGTGCTCAAGTGCGGTCCGTACCACTTCCAAATTTTGCCTAACGAACTTGATTTCCAGCATAAAAATTCCTATATTTCCAATAATTCTGTTGGGTTCGACAGTCCGGCCGATTCTTTCGTCGCCAATGAATACCATTCCGATGCAACGGTTCAATCGGAATCCGCATGATGCAGGGGAACCTCCAAAATGCGGCAAAAAGGCAGTTGGGCTTTAACACGAAGGGTCTATTTTGTCAATGATTGTTACGGGTTGACGTGGGTCACCCACCTGAGAAGGGGAGTTCACCGACAGCGGAGACGATGATGGAGGATCTGAAGGAAAAGCGACTGGACCTGAAGCAAGAAATCGAAAAAAAGCTCAACGCGTTATCAGAAAAAGAAAAAAAGAAACGATCCCGACTGATTGAAGATCGTCTGTTTGGGTTTGCCAATTTTCTGGAGTCCCGGATTGCATTGCTCTACATTAACCAGCCTCTGGAAGTTTACACCGACAGGATCCTGAAGCGGTGTTTCGAATTCAACAAGCTGGTCATCCTGCCGGTCTTTGGCGAGACGTCGGAGATACGATTGGTAAAAGTAAAAAATCTCAAAACCGATCTCATACGCACTGCCGAGGGGATCTTTACACCCGATGCCGATCGATGCCAGGGGGTACCCATTGACTGTATCGATATTGCCATCATCCCCGGTCTGGTCTTTGACGAGAAAGGCGGGAGAATCGGTTCAAAAGGTGGATTCTACAATCGCCTCATCCCGAAGCTGCCCATCACCACACGGAAGGTGGCTCTCGCCTATGAAGACCAAATCGTTCCCCAGGTTCCGATGGAACCCAACGACAAATTCGTGGACATCATCATCAGCGACAGCCGCATCATCTACAAGATTTAGCCGTGCCTGAGTCCCGCCGTAAGCCGTGGAGAACGAGCTCCGGACAAAAGCATCGTCCGATGACGTTGATGGGTAGATCCGGCGGGTGTGCGACAAAGGCAGACTAAACCGGATTCAGACGTTCTTCCAGCTCAATCAGACTATCCCGTTTTCCGACGGCGATGACCATATCGCCACCCCGGAGAACCGTCTCAAACGAGGGATTGAATATCATTTCACCATCGGCTTGCTTGATCGCTATGAGAATCAGTTTGTATTTCTGCCGGATACCCGAGTCTTTCAACATCACACCCACCAGGTCCGAGTCCTGGTGAACCGGGATTTCCTCCATTTGAATATCGGTTCTGCGATAGGCAAACGCCAGATCCAAGAAACTGGTGACCGTCGGCCGTATAATCCGCTGGGCCATGTTGGCCGCCCCGATATCGTAGGGAGATTCCACCTTGCTGGCGCCGGCCGCCTTAAGTGTAATCTTCGACTCCTTCTGGGTGGCCCGTGCCATGATGAACAAATCCGGGTTCAATTGGCGTGCCGTGAGAACGAGAAAGACGTTGTCCGTATCGGTTGCCAGCACCGCTACAAGGCCTTTTGCATTATGGATACCGGCCTTGACCAGGTTGATTTCTTCTGTTGCGCTACCGGAAATAAACAATACACGGTCGGCTTCCATCACAGGGACAAGATCCCTGTTTTTCTCGATAACCACCAGATCCACCGGTTTTTGATCCAATTTCCGGGCCAGCACCCGCCCGATGCGACCATATCCGCAGATAATAAAGTGGTTCTTTAGTTGTTCGATTTGTTTATCCAACCGTCTTCTCCCAAAAAGGATACGAATTTGCCCCTCGACCATAAACTGAACAACCGCCCCGGCCACATATATAAACAGGCCGACCCCGATCATGANCAGCATGACCGTAAATACCCGACCCGCTTCGCTCAGAGGGTTGATCTCCGTATAGCCCACCGTGGTTAGCGTGATAATGGTCATATAAATGGCATCGAGGGGACGCCACCCTTCGAGCATCATGTACCCGAGGGTGCCCAACAATAGAATCGACACCATCAATAGAATCGATATGACGAGGTGGCGGCTGCTCGGCAAATCTCTGGTGGCCCCCCATATGGTCTTTCTTGCCACGCGAACGGGCGCCGGACATCGACGGATTTACTACCGTTCTGCGGGTGGGTTTGAATCTATCCCGCGTTTTGGGAAAATACAAGGGGAACAGGGAGCACCCGGTGAACCGAATCGTCGACCGGCGAGCGGGATATCGCCGGCGACAGAATTCTGTTCCGAATCCATATGTTCGGTCCCGGTTCCGGTTTTCCCGTGCACGGGGAATCATGAAAAGAATTCTCCGGGGCCGCCCCAATTTCTTGACCGTAAAAAGAGAAATTGATAGAAATCAATACCATGGAACAGGAAGAGCTGAAATTTCGCCGCCAGCGCGAAGAAATGGTTCAAAAGCAGATAGAGGCCCGCGGAATCAACGATCCGGAAGTCCTGAGGGCGTTGCGCAACGTACCCCGCCATCTTTTTGTCAGCGAGGCCCTCAGAGATCAAGCCTATGGGGATTTTCCATTGCCTATTGGAGAGCAGCAGACCATTTCCCAGCCAGATATTGTTGCGGAAATGACACAGGCCCTGCAGCCGGGAAAGGACGACCGGATACTGGAAATCGGAACCGGATCCGGATATCAGGCCGCTATCCTGGCAGAGATTGTCTACCGGGTCTATACCATCGAACGGATCCACTCATTGTACATCAAAACGCGCAAACTGTTTGACCGGTTCCACTACCACAACATNGTCACCAGGTATTCCGACGGCACCTGCGGATGGGAGGAGGAAAGCCCCTTTGACGGCATCATTGTCACCGCCGGCGCCCCGGAAATACCCAAAACCCTGATCAGTCAACTGGCCATGGGGGGGCGTATGGTATTGCCGGTGGGCGATGAATTTTCCCAGGAACTGGTCCGGGTGTNCCGGGATCAGGATGGTATCCACACCACCCATCTGGGAGGGTGCCGCTTCGTAAAGCTGGTTGGTGAATTCGGTTGGAAAGAGTGTTGAATGCTTCGACGATTGTATGACTGGGTGCTGCACTGGGCGGAGACACCCTATGGCGGGTGGGCTCTGTTCATTCTTGCGTTTGCAGAGTCCTCTTTTTTTCCGGTGCCACCGGATATCCTGTTGATCGCCCTGGCGGTCGGGGCACCAAAGAAATCACTGCGCTATGCCCTGATCTGCTCCGCAGGCTCGGTCCTGGGTGGATGCTTGGGTTATCTGATCGGTTGGCAGTTCATGGAGGCGATCGGCAACCGGATCATCGAGTTTNNTGATCTGACGGCGAAGGTGGATATCATCGCCGACCTGTTTCAAAAATACGATGCGTGGGCCATTGCCATCGCCGGATTCACACCGATCCCTTACAAGGTGTTCACGATTTCCGCAGGTGCCTTTAGCATAAACTTCCTCGTTTTTCTGATCGCATCCATCGTGTCCCGGTCGGCACGGTTTTTCCTCGTTGGCGGGCTGATTTATGTTTTCGGTCCGGCGATTCAGTCATTCATCGACCGTTACTTTAACATCCTTGCCGTCTCGTTTACCGTTCTGCTGGTGGGCGGTTTCATCCTGATCAAGTACCTTTTGTAGGTTTGTCCGTTTGTCGGTTTGCCGGTTCGCCCGTTAGCCCGTTGCCCGTTTGCCGGTTGTTAACGGTAACTTGCCGCCTGTCGGCGTCGTCATTCAGTCATTTGTTCCGCTCCGCGGAACGTCATTCCTTGCAGCTTTTTCTTCAAGCTTTGAGCTTCCTTCTTTCACCTTTCAGCTTTCAGCTTTCAACTTTCAGCTCATCATCCATCCAAAATCCGCAATCCAAAATCATGCCATCCATCGGGCAAGCATCCCGCATCCAGGATCCAGTATCCAGCAGCACTCTTTTTTTTTGAAATTGAGATAAGTCAAGGACACACCCTGCGAATCGTTGTATGCAGGCAGGGCACTCTGGAAAAGGATCAAAGGGGCTATGAAAGAACACATCTCAAACCGATCATCTCAGAATCCCGCCCGGGAGCCGATTCAAGTTCCTTCCGGTTCCGACAACAACAGGTTTCTGAAGATCGTCAATCACGTTTCCCGTCAGAATATCAATCTGTGTTGGCACTGCTGGTCTTGCGGCAGCGGCTGTCCGTTCTCCAACCATATGGATCTGATGCCCAACCAGGTGATCCGTCTGGTTCAACTCGGAAAACGGGATGAGGCCCTTCGATGTCGGACCATCTGGCTCTGCGTGGGCTGCCACACCTGTTCGACGCAATGCCCCAATAGTATCGATATCGCATCGGCCATGGATGCCCTGCGTCAATTGGCCATTCACGACGGGATTGCCGCACCCGAGCAGGACATCTTCCGGTTTCACAAATATATATATGGATCGATTCAGCGGCATGGCCGACTGAACAAACTGGAGGCGATGATTCAGTTTAAAGTGGGTACCGGAAACCTGTTTTCGGATATGGAATCGGGAATAAAGATGCTGACCCGGGGAAAACTGGAACTGCTCCCTCAGCGAATCACGTCACGCAAGGAACTGGATCATATTTTCACGTATTACAATGATCGTCGAAGGAGTTTTGACGCCCATGTCTGAAATGAATCTGGCATATTATCCCGGCTGCACATTGAGTTCCACTGCCAGAGAAATTGATGCCGGGTTGCATCAGATCTGCAAAACTCTGGATATCCATCTGCAGCCGCTGCCTGACTGGAATTGCTGCGGCTCCTCGTCGGTTCATGCGGTCCGGCCGCAACTGGCCGTATCCCTGGCCGCCCGTAATCTTTTCCAGGCCCAATCCATGGGAATGGATCTTCTGGTCATGTGCGCCGGCTGTTCAAACCGTCTTCGCGTGGCATCCAATCAGCTCCGCAGAGACCCCACGACACGCCGTGTAAACCGGAAGCTGTTGAACGACAGCCTGGAAGGGGAACTGCGGGTCCATCATCTCCTGGATTTGCTACCGGAACGGCTGAAACAGGATCCTTGGGCCAGCGCTCTGCAAAACCCCGTCAAGGGTCTAAAGTATGTCCCCTATTATGGATGTCTTCTGGCGTCGCCTCCCGAACTCCGTAACTATCCCCTCTTAAACGGCAGCATGGAAGCGGTGATGCAATGGCTCGGGGCGGAGGAGCGCAGGTGGGGATACCATGCAAAATGCTGCGGTGCATTTCTATCCGTGGCCAGACCGGATATCGTCCAGCCCATGGTGGCAGATATCATGGAAAATGCCACTTCCAGCGGGGCGGAATGTATCGTGACGGCCTGCGCCATGTGTCAACTCAATCTGGAGCTCCGGTGCCCGTCGGAGAGGCGTCTGCCCGTCTTTTCCATCGTGGAATTACTGGCCTACGGATTGGGCTCCGAGGATTGGCCTGCCTGGTTCAAAAAGCATCTCATCAATCCCATGCCCCTTTTTGAAAAACGGGTTCTGACATAGGCGTTACGATCCGCTAAACGATTATAGGTCATGAGCATAGCGCCTCGGCCCGACGATTGGCGTTCCGGCATCTGCAAAGCCATCATCACCGGTATCGCCGTTGACGAATACACACCCGTTCGATTCCGATTCCGACACCGATTCCGACCCCGAATATGTCTCGGTAAATCTTTCTCCTAAAATTAATGCGAAGCGATCTTGAATGGCCTAGAAGCGGTTTTTGAGCGTTAGATCAAACCCGAGAGCAAGGTTTATCGAAAATCGAAAGCAGTTAGTTGCAATAATTACATGGAAGTGGTTTCAGAATAGTAACTCATGATCGGAGAAAAAAGATTGTTTAAGACTAACATCCAGAATTGGATTCTGAGGGTTAGGTCAGGGTCAAGGGCAAGGCATTTTGGAAATTGCACGCAGTTAGTTACTACAAGCACATAGAAGCGGTTTCAGAATAGTAGCTTAGGTCCGGGGACAAAGTGCAATCCGGTGATAAGCGGAGTTTGATTTTCTCATAGAAAACGAAGTTTCACAAAGATTCTTAAGCAAAACGGATTTTGGGCGTCATATTAAGCTTGAGGGCAAGGCTTTCCGGAAATTGAAAGCGGAGCGTACACGAAGTACGTGAGCATTTCAATTTCCGGAATAACGCAGCAAACGGGCCTGAGATGGCTCTCAGAAACCACTTCTATGAGCATTTAGAAAAGCCGCATGAGTGACACACCAAACACCCCTCCTCATGCGCCAGCACCCCCCCGCATTCCGGGCAGGAACCCATTTGGAGACTGTTTTCGGTAAGATCCGAATGGGTAATGTGTTTTAATACCTGGGCAATGGCATCCGGACAGGACAGAACAATGGAGCCGTTTTGCCAACAGGGGGATGGGCATCGAATGCCGATCAGCTGCTTGATGATGGCATCCGGCTTGACACCGGACCGCAAGGCCAGGGAAATCAGCCGGCCGGCCGCCTCGGTTTGTGAAGATGCACAACCGCCTGTTTTTCCCATCTGCGCGAACAATTCACACATGCCCGTCTCATCCGTATTCACGGTGACATAGAGCCTCCCGCAACCGGTGCTGATCCGTTCGGTAACGCCGCGGGTCCGCATGGGCCTGGGCCGTGGTGCGACTTGGGTCGCTTCCTGGGGTTGCGTCCCGAGGTTGAGGACCTGCTGATCCCGGCTGCCGTAACGGTAAATTGTAACCCCTTTGCACCCGTGCTTGTAGGCCAGTCGGTATACTTTGGCCACATCCTCCTTGGTGGCTTCAGCAGGGAAGTTGACAGTTTTGGAAACCGCATTATCGGTATACCTCTGGAAAGCACTCTGTATGCGCACATGCCATTCCGGGGAGATGTCATGGGATGTCCGGAACAAGCGCCGAACGCGTACCGGCACCTCCTCCATAGCCTGGACCGTACCGGTGGCCACAATCGCTTCGATAAGGTCCTTACTGTAGAATTTTTCCTTTTTGGCTATTTTCAGAAACAGCGGGTGAATTTCGGGCAGTTCTTTACCATCCATTACCCGCCGCACGTGGGCGACAGCGAACAGCGGTTCGATACCGCTGGATGCGCCGGCGATAATGCTGATGGTACCGGTAGGCGCAATGGTCGTGGTCGTTGCATTTCGCATAAATTCGGTGGACGGGTCATCAAAGACACTCCCTCGATAGGAAGGAAAGTTGCCGCGTTTTTTGGCCAGGGCCGCAGATGCTCGGCGCGACTCCAGTAAAATGGCGGACATGACGCCCTCGGCCGTTTCCACGGCCTCCTCCGAATCATAGGGTATGCCGAGCTGAATCAGCATGTCCGCAAAACCCATGACGCCGAGCCCGATTTTTCGGGTGCCTTTGCTCATGTCTTCGATTTGGGGAAGCGGATATTTGTTCACCTCTACGACATTGTCCAGAAAATGAACCGCATCCTTCACCGTCCGCTTGAGCCGGTTCCAATCCACCGCCTCCTTACGGACCATCCGTGCGAGGTTTATGGAACCCAAGGTGCACGATTCATATGGAAGCAGCGGTTGTTCGCCGCAGGGATTGGTCGCTTCAATATCCCCTAACTGAGGCGTCCGGTTGTTCTCATTGATACGATCGATGAAGATCACACCCGGTTCTCCGCTGCGCCATGCCGATTCAACGATCCGTTCAAACATCTCCGATGCGGCCACGCGTCGGGTCGTCTGTCCGGTGCGGGGATTAATCAGATCATAGGTGCCGCCATCGTCGAGGGCGTCCATAAATGCGCCGGTTAAAGCGACCGAAATATTAAAATTGTTTAGCCGGACCGCATCATTTTTGGCATCGATAAAATTGAAGATATCCGGGTGGTCGATCCGCAAAACGCCCATGTTCGCGCCCCGCCGCGTCCCCCCCTGTTTCACGGTTTCCGTGGCCACATCGAATACGGTCATAAAGGAAATCGGGCCACTGGAAACGCCGGCTGTGGACAACACCATATCGTTTTCCGGCCGGATTCTGGAAAAGGAGAACCCCGTTCCGCCCCCACTTTTGTGAATCTGAGCCGTATGTTTAAGTGTCTCAAAAATACTGTCCATGGAATCGTTCACCGGCAGTACAAAACAGGCCGCCAGTTGCCCCAATTTCCGTCCCGCGTTCATCAGGGTGGGTGAATTCGGCAAAAACCAGAGGTTCTGAAGCATACGGAGAAAGGCTTTCTCGGTTTTTTCGGGATCCGCATCCGGGTCGAAAATCGCATCCGCAGCAGCAATGGCCTTGGCTACACGATGGAAAAGCTCCTCTGGCGTCTCAATCACGTGACCGTGTTGATCTTTTTTCAGATAGCGTTTTTCCAGGACAACGCGGGCATTGTCACTTAGCTTTATCGTCATGTAAGCTCTTTCATGGTTTGTCGTATTGTAGGTCGAACCGGGAGCCCGTCTTACCTGTTACGATCATTGGCGGTGAGGCATATGCAATTCGTAATGGGAGATTAGAAACTCGGAAAAAACCTTGCCCAGGGGAGACGTGGAGCGGTATCGATTCCGTGTAAGATAGAAATGTCGTGTCAAGTCAACGTCATCGACGCNCAACGCCCTGAGCTGACCCGATTCCAGGGCTTCGGCAACAGCGATGGTGGACAGAATCGAAACTCCGACACGGCTCTTCACGGCCTGAATCACTGCCTGGGTACTGCCCATTTCAGCGACCACATTAAGTTGATCGGTGCTAAAACCTTTCCGAGCCNAACTCTGTTGCAGGGATGTCAGGGTTCCGGAACCGCTTTCACGAATGACAAACGGTTCGCCCAGAAGGCGCTTGAGGTCGATCCTCTCTTCATTCGCCCAATCATGATCAGCAGGGACAATCAGACGCATCTCATCTCTGATCAACTCGTGCTGGACAATCTTCTTATCCGAGGATTTGGCACCAACCACGCCCAACTCTACCGTTCNGGCAATCACGTCATCAATGATCTTGCGGGTATCCCCGTTGATCAGCGCCACCTTTACTTCGGGATAGGTCTGGGTGAATGCGCCGATGATCCGCGGCAGAATATATCCCCCTGGAATCGTACTGCCCCCGATGACGAGTCGGCCCCGAACGTTGCCCTGATATTCGGCCATGGCGGTTTCGGTCTCGTCTTTCAGGGATATGAGTCTGATCGCATATCTGTACAGCAGCTTTCCAGCCGGGGTGGGGACCGCCTCCTTGGCCAGGCGATCGATCAGGCGGCATCCAAAGTGTTCCTCCAGATCCTTGATGTGGCTGCTGACGGTTGGTTGGGACAGGTGCACCACATCACCGGCCTTTGAAAAACTCTTCTCTTCAATGACTTTGCAANAGATATGAAGCTGCCAAAGATCCATGCTACACCGCTGGCGGGATGCTGCCGAGTTTCTCCTTTAACTTTTTCTGAACGACAGGTGGAACCATTCCGTTGATGTTGGCGCCGAAATGCGCTGCTTCTTTGATGATCGAACTGCTGATGTACAGCCATCTCAGGCTGGTCATCAGAAATACGGTTTGGATCTCCCGATTGAGTCGCCGGTTCATCAGAGCGAGCTGAAATTCATACTCAAAATCGGAAACCGCCCGCATACCCCGCAATATCGCTTCGGCTTTGTGCTGAACCCCATAGTCGACGGTAAGCCCACCGAAGGTATCCACCTCCACATTGGCAAACCCCTTGAGGCTTTCTTCCAGCATGTGAATGCGTTCTTTTATGGTAAACAAGAACTCCTTGGCCGGATTTTCCAAGATGACAACGACGATCCGGTCAAATAACTTAAGACCGCGCTCGATAATGTCCAGATGACCGTTGGTCACTGGGTCAAAGGATCCCGGATAGATTGCCGTTCGTGCCATATCTTCTCATTCTTTCGTTGAATTATGGGGGTATCCGCCGGTAAGCCGTCGGCGGGTTCTGTTATGGATACAACTATCGCCCGCAACCGTCATCCCCTGGCAATCGATTCCGATTTGCCCGTCCGCGAGCGATGTTGCCACGTTCCCAGAGCAGGGGCTATTCCTGTATCATATAGGCGAGAAAAGATACAAGTGTTTTCCCATACTTGCGCTGGTCACGAAGATAGAGCGGGGGAAGGATGGGCGGCAGTTGCTCCGACAAACTGTGTTCCACAACCAGNCAGGTTTTCTGTCTCAAGCGGCCGCTTTGGCACAAATGGATCAATGTGGGAGATATCGCATGTTGTCGATATGGCGGATCCATGAACACCAGATCAAATCGCGCGGGAAACGANCGGAGACAGTTCAAATTTTTTACAATGTTCCACTTGATTACAGACACCTGCTCGGTGAGGCCGCAGGATTCGATATTCCGACGCACCAGCGCCAATGCATTGGGATCATTATCGATGAAACATGCGGTTTGGGCACCGCGGCTGAGGGCTTCAATTCCCAGAGCACCGGTTCCTGCGAAAAGATCGAGGACAACGGCCCCCTGGACGCGGTTGGAAAGGATTGAAAAAAGAGATTCCCTTAGACGGTCTGAGGTGGGTCGGATTCCCGTTCCTTTGAACGGCGCAAGCTTTCTGCCTTTTAGACTTCCGGCAATGATGCGCAAAGTGACTCCAAAACGGTTTGTATAAACATGCTCAAAAGGACTCAGGATTGGCGGCGCTCCGGCCGGTAATCCCGGAGGTACCGCTAGCCAAGCNATTTGAGCTTCTTGTAGAGATAGCTGCGCTCCACCCCGATGGCCTCAGCGGTTTTGGCCACATTGTTGTCATTTTCGGCGAGCTTCCGTTCGATAAATGCTTTCTCGAAGTGCTTTCTCGCTTCACGAAGATCTTCGGCACGGAACCACGTGTCATCCATATCCGTCAGGGCAAAAACCCCCGTCGGGATTATAGGGCGGGGGGATATCGCCGGCCTGAATGGAATCCGCGTCGACCATAATCACCAAGCGCTCCATCAGGTTTTTCAGCTCTCGAACGTTGCCGGGCCAGGAGTAGGTTGCCAACAATTCCAGGCCTTCCGGAGTCATCTTCTTCTTTCGAATCCGATTCATTTTCGCCGACTCGCTTAAGAACCGATCCACCAGAATTGCGATGTCATCGATACGATCTCTCAAGGGCGGGACGTGAATGGGGATCACATTCAAACGGTAGTAGAGATCTTCCCTAAAGGTGTTCTTCTCAATTTCCTCCTTTAGATCTTTATTACTGGCCGCAATCACTCGAACATCCACGCTGAGCGTGCGGCTTCCCCCAACCCGTTGAAATCTCTGCTCCTGTAGTGCTCGGAGAATCTTCGCCTGGGTTTTGAGGCTCATGTCCCCGATTTCGTCCAGAAAGATGGTCCCCTTATCCGCCAGCTCGAACTTGCCGCGCTTCTTGGTGGCGGCCCCGGTAAAAGAGCCTTTTTCATGACCGAANAGCTCGCTTNCGATGAGTTCTTCAGGGATGGCTGCACAATTGACATCAATGATCGGTTCTTCGGCCCTGGCACTGAACTGGTGAATCGTTCGGGCTACCAACTCCTTTCCGGTGCCGTTTTCACCGGTCACTAGAATATAGGAATCCGTGGGAGCAGCCATGGCTATTTCACGTTTGAGGGCCTCGATGGGCGCACTCCTGCCATCAATGGAATGCTTTTCAATGGTTTTCTTCCGGAGAAAACGATTCTCCTCCTCCAATCGTCGAAAGTTCAAAGCATTGTTTATCGCCACAATGACCTTGTCGATGGAAAGCGGCTTCTCGATAAAATCATAAGCCCCGAGCTTTGTTGCTCTAACCGCGGTTTCAATGGTGCCATGGCCGGTGATCATGATCACCTGGATGTGAGGATTATCCTTCTTGATGTCCGTGAGGGTTTCGATGCCGTCTATCCCGGGCATCCAGATGTCTAAAAGAACCAGATCCGGAGACTCCTGGTCGATGAGTTTCAGCGCTTCGTACCCGTTGTCGGCGGTCACCACTTCAAATCCTTCATCGGATAGCAGGCCGCGGAGAGACTTGAGTATGGAAGGTTCATCATCAACAATCATCACTGTCGGGAACATAGAACATCCTCTGCTTTAAGTATTCACATAACTCCGGATCATTGAAACGATGTTACGACCCACCCGGTTGACCTGGGTGCTTCGCAGAAATGATTTCACGAACCACCCGAGTTAAAAGGGCAGCTCAATAATAAACTTCGCGCCCTGGGGGTGGTTGTCTTCCATTCGGATCAGACCGTGGTGATCCTGCACGATCGTGTTGACGATGGTCAAACCCAGTCCCATCCCCGCCTTTTTCGTCGAAAAATTGGGCTCAAACAAACGGCGTTTGTCCCTGTCGGGAACACCGGTACCGGTGTCTGCTATCTCAACGCGAACCCGTTTGATAAGGGGATCATGACTTGTGGATATGGTANTGCTGCCGCTGTTTCGAATAGCGGAAATGGCGTTGTCCAGCAGATTGATCAGTGCCTGCTTGATTTGCTGTCGGTCCAGATTCAGTTTGGGCAAACCGTCGGTGGACTTAAAATGAAACGTTATCGACGGATGACTTTCCCGATAAAGGGCCAATGTCTCCTCGATAATAGGCTCCAGGTTGCATGGTTTCGGATTGGCACTGGGGAAACGGGCAAAGGAGGAAAACTCATTGACGAGATTTCGAATCAACTCCACATGGTCGATAATGGTTTGGGTGCACTCATCAAACACCGGCTCTTCAAGCTGTTTGTGGTATTTTCGCCGAAGCCGCTGAGCCGACAGACTGATCGGGGTTAACGGATTCTTCACCTCGTGGGCAATCCGTCGGGCGACTTCCCGCCATGCGGCCATGCGCTGGGCTTTTTCCATTTCAGTGAGATCGTCGAATACCATGACAATTCCCATATCGCCGCCCGCATCATCTTTCAGCACATTCAGATACACCAGAAAGCTTCTCGATCTGCCGCCAATGGTCAATCGCAACGGGACCTCGATGGCATTGTTCGGGGAGTTGTCGAGTTTGTCTTTGATCTCCTCCGCCATCCTGAGATGATCGCCCCGAAGCAACTGTACATAGTTCACATCGAGAATATCTTCTGCGTGGACATCCAGCATATTTTCGGCAGCAGTATTGACCGTGGACACCACACCGGATGCATCTACGGTGATAACTCCCGTGGATACGTTCTTGAGAACGGTTTCCATATACCGCCGCCGTTCCTCGATTTCGATATTCTGATCCCGCAGCTTTCGGGCGGACAACTCCAGTTGCTCTCGGCTGATCCGCAAATCCCGGGTCATTTTATTGAATGACTCCACAAGCGTTCCGATCTCGTCATCGGCCANCGACTCAATGGTCACTTTCAAATCGCCCTCGGCAACCCGCCGTGTGCCCTCGGCCAACNCCATAATCGGTACACTGATCGATTTTGCCAGGTAAAATCCGAACCAGATCGAACAGAACACCACCAGCAGGCCGACAATGGAAAGTGTAATATAGTAGGTGGCCTGGACCGGCTCCCGAAGCAGCTTGATCTGTTGATACTCCTCGAATCCCATGGATATGGAATTTAAATCCTGGGAAAGTTCAGACGGAACCACCACATTGACCAGAACATAGGCCTTTGCTTCCGACCACGGGACACCGGAAGGGACCGATCCGATGGTACGGATCAACTCCCCATCGTCGGTCGGTTCGGAAACGGTGTGAAAGGTGGGATCGGAATAGTCCCTCTGCAAGTTGTCGGAAGGCGTCACCGGAAATGGTTCCCCCTCCATGTCCTGGGATAGGGCATAGGTCAAGCGGTTCCGATCGGCGCCGTAAACCTCCACCGCATCCAGGTTAAATGCCCGCTGGACGACCTGAATGTATCGGTCGAGGGCCTTTTTCTTTTCGGGCTCATACAGCCGCTTGGTTTTAATCTGATAGGCGATGCGCTCCAGGTAAAACCGATTATTCTCTTCCACATATCCGTAAAGCCGTTGGCCGACACTGAGTGAATTTTCCAGAGCCTGCTCTACCGGTACGTTGAACCAGAATTCGATACTGGTGGTGATAAAACTAAGGGAGAAGAAAAAAAGGACGATGGTGGGAAGCAGTGTCAGGGCCACAAAGGCAGCGACCAATCGGGTTCGCAGACGGGCGCCCATGACCTTTCGCCGGCGGTCATACAATAGTTTGACCAGGTTGCGAAGTACGAGAAACAGCAGCAGGATCAACAGCAACAGGTTGATGTTGATCAGGATGAACATCAGGATCGTGTTCGACACCGGAAAATCGGCGCCAAAATGGATCACCCGGTTCTCGGCATAGGTGAGCACCGCAACAACCAGAGGGATAATGATAATTAGAATCCCTTCCCGCTTGCGCCGTTTCCGGTCGGACTCGGTAAAATACGATTTTGAAGAATCTCCGCTCATTTAGGCTCGCTGTCGGCTGAAGGGCGCGTTCTCCTGTTTAAGGGTATTCCCGGTCCAGGGAGCAACGGACGGTCCAGTGCGTCCGAGCTGTTAGAAAATAAAATCGATGGTGTACCAGTCGGTCTCAAAGTCCCAGAGAGAGACGAAAAACAGGACGTAATGAAGATAAAGAGGAAGGGTCAATTTGTCCAACTGGGCCTTTGCCCGCAACTGGTACTGCCGACCCGTTTCGAGTTGATTGAGAGGTACAATTTTCAAACGGTCAATCTCGGCCATCAGCTTGCGGGCCTCGGCAAAAGATTTTGTTTTTTGGGTTTTCCCGCTTTCCCAGGATCGCCGGATCTCGAATTCCTTTTTTAGATTGTCGTATTTGATGGTGTGGGTGATTTCCAAGTTGGCGATCTGCTTGTCCAGCCACAGATTTCGCGCCTGGTAAAGACGGATAAAGAACGAGAAGGTCGTGGGGACCCCACTAAGCACCGCTTCCTTCATATGCTCCGTGAATGCCCCTTCCACATTCAGGTAGACCAGAAGATCTTCGCTAGTGTTGGTCACGGTGATGTTGGTAAGTCTGGCCCCCTTTGCCCAAACCGGGGGTGGCAGAAACATCAGAAGGACCAGAGTAATGATGATATAGCGTCTGAGGCTCGGCGTCATNAAAGTTGGGTCATCCCGTCGAATCGCGCGTGTTTTTTTGCGCGTTTTGCAGCCCATCATACCGTAAAAGTTATGAAAAGCACAAGTTTATCTTTTTACCGGAGGAGGCGATAAATGGCAAGGGAATTTAGGATCGCTGGACTCGGGATCCATTCGCCTCTATTGGCGGACCGGAGGGAAAAGGCCCCGGCGCGATCCGGCAGGGATGTGCATGCAATGTTCGGGGGAACCCGGATATGGCACCAAACTGAACAGCTTTCATCCAATATTCGGGTTAGGCGGGCGTGTCCCCATTGAGGGTGCAGGTTTCCCAGGAGGATTTCTTGCTGAAAAATTTCTGGAGGAAGGCATGGTTGAATTCATGCCCCGACTTGCTCACCTTCAGATGTCCCATAATCGGCATTCCCATCAGGGAGAAGTCGCCGATACAATCTAGAATTTTGTGTCGGACGAATTCATCAGAATACCGAAGACCATCTTCATTTAAAATATGATCCTCTCCAATGACAATGGCATTATCCAGCGATCCCCCTCTGGCGAGTCCGTACCGCTTGAGATGCTCATATTCGGCGAGGAATCCAAAGGTCCTGGCGCGGGAGATATCCTCCTCAAAGGTATCCCGAGACACTTCGTAGGTGTAGCTTTGACTCTGGATCAGGGGGTGAGGATAATCGATGGAGCATGTAATCTTGAATCCCGGCAGGGGATAGGCCCCGACAAACTTTCCCTTTTCCTCGAGCTCGATGGGTTCCTTGATGACGAAAAAACATCGGGGACCGACCTGTTTTTGGATTCCTGCCGATTTGATCAGTTCTGCAAAGGGTCCCGCGCTACCGTCCATGATCGGCATTTCATAGTGGTCCAATTCGACCGTCGCATTATCGATGGAAAGGGCTGAAAAGCTGGCCATAATATGTTCAATGGTTGAGACAATGACCCCGTCGGCACCGATGACGGTCGCCAGGCTGGTGTCGATGACATTGTTGAAGTGGGCCCGAATGGCGGGTTTGTTCGGAAGATCGGCGCGTACAAATTGAATTCCCTGGTTCACCGAGGCCGGTTTGATGGTCAGATGCACGGATTTTCCGGAATGGACCCCGACGCCTTCGCAGTGTACGGTTTTTTCAACGGTCTGCTGATATCGGTTCATTTAGCGTATGTTCCTGTTGGCATGCCCAGCGATGCCTTGATTTAATCGTTTGATCGGTTAGTGCTTCTGGTTTCAGACTGCGCAAATGCTCTGCAAGGTCTGTTCCAACTTGTCGAACTGTGTTAANAATCAATTTTTATATAATGATATCAATTTATTGAATATCTTTCCGGAGAGGAGAAGCCTGCGCTGGAATTCGTTGCCAGGGTTGAAAAGGACACAAGGGATGATTGAGCTGTGGGTTTTTATCAACACTGGCCCGCCATTGCAAATAAAAGATTGTTCACCCGAGCGAAATTTGGTAACTGAAAATATCGTGCCGTTGGCGCTATTCATCGGTGGAACCCCCTTCCAGTCGATGCCAAAACGGCGTTTCCCCCGTTAGACCGAAATCCCTGTCCATCTGTGCTTCATTACTCTATGGTTTCAGGATGTTATGTTGGCAAACGTTTTCAGCAGCGCGGTTCTCNGCATCGACGCCTTCCTGGTGGAAGTTGAGGTCGATATCATGTCGGGCCTGCCGACCTTTGCGACAGTCGGCCTCCCGGAGGCGGCCGTCAAGGAAAGCAAGGAGCGGGTAAAATCGGCGATCAAGAACTCAGGATATACTTTTCCCGACGATCGGATTACCGTAAACCTGGCACCGGCAAATATCAAAAAAGAAGGCACCGGGTTTGATCTGCCCATTGCACTGGGCATCCTGTCGGCCACGGGGGTCATTTCCCAACAGACCCTGTCCCGCTACCTCATCCTCGGAGAATTATCCCTGGATGGCCGAATCAAGCCGGTGAACGGCTCCCTGCCCATGGCCCTTGCCGCAAAGGCGGCGCAATACAATGGTATCATCGTGCCCTACGAGAACCGACAGGAAGCCGCTGTCGTCCGGGGGATTTCCGTGTACCCGGCAAAAGATCTGCCCCGGGTGGTGGATTTTCTGCGGGGAGAAACGGCCATCCAGCCGGAAAAACCGGATCTTGCCGCCATGTTTGCCCAGCGGTCCAATGGCGAGGGAAATTTTTCGGAAGTTTTTGGCCAGGAACACGTCAAGCGGGCCCTGGAGGTCGCTGCCGCAGGAGGACATAACGCCGTATTGATCGGCCCTCCGGGTTCAGGGAAAACCATGCTTGCCCGGCGTCTCCCCGGCATTCTACCGCCATTGGCCTTTGCCGAGGCGATCGAAACAACGAAAATCTTCAGTGTGGCGGGCTTGCTGGATCAGCACCAAGCCATAGTCACCTCCCGGCCCTTTCGGGCCCCCCACCATACGATATCCGATGCCGGCCTGATCGGCGGTGGGCACATCCCCCGCCCAGGGGAAGTGAGTCTCGCCCATAACGGCGTTCTGTTTCTGGATGAACTGGCCGAATACAAAAAGCATGTCCTGGAGGTCCTCCGGCAGCCCCTTGAGGATGAAAAGGTCACCATCGCCCGGGCGGCCACCACCCTCACCTATCCTTCCCGGTTTATGCTGGTGGCCGCCATGAATCCATGCCCGTATGGTCACCCAATTTACAGAAATTAAGTGTGAATCCAGTAATACCTTTTTTTGTTATTGAAAATTCAGGTATTTGGCTTTGTAGAAAGGTCCTTTTTTGAACAGGGGTCCAGTACGGGAATTCCGTTAGGGTTCTTACAATTGGTTCAATATTTTGTCTGGCAATGATATTTTGCTTTAGGACTTCATGTCGTTCTAATTTTGCGAGTTTAACCTTACCAACTGAAATTTCATCATTCAGCGTGCTGACCTTCTGGTTTAGCTCTTCTTTTGTAAAAAGGCCATCACTGTATAGGTCAAGTAGCTTGGATTTCTTTTTTTTCAGGCGACTGAGTTCTTGTTTCAAGTATAGGGATTGATTTTCGGTTTCCTTGATCTGGCTCTTTGAGAATGCTTGACCAATCAGTGCTTTAAGATAATCTTGGTCATTAAGTTTCTTGCTTACAAAGTTGGTAACAGTGTTTTCAACCAGATCTTTTTGCATGTAACAAGAAGGGCATTTAGATCGACCATTTTTTCTTACATAATAATAATTCTTTGACCGACAATAATAATAATCCTTTTTATGGTTCCTGCCTCCGGAGGTTGAATATAGAATTTGACCGCATTCCCCGCAGCGTAAATATCCGGAATATAAGAACCGCTCTCCAGGTCTCGATTGTTTTTTATGGTACTCACTATTTTTCCTTTTAATAATCGCCTGTACGTCCCTGAACACCTCTTCATTAATCAAAGACTCTTCAATAACCTTGACCCTAATAATTTCATCAGGATTTCTCTTAACCTTCCTTTTATCGCCCTGTCTGCCACCAACCTTGATATTCTTTTCAGGACTCCNTTNATGGGTGTAGGTTCGGTAGCCGATATAAATCTCATTTTTTAAGAAGATTGGGAATGGTTCTGTGATGGAGCCCGGTCAACCTTTGAAGCTCANGATAATTCTGGATACCATTGTTATAGAAGAGGGAAAAAAGTTCTTTCACCTTCTGACTATCTTCCGTGTAATAAAATTTTCTGTTTATCCGATCATAGCCAACACCAGTGGGGAGTGTGACATCACAGTTTGGATGTTCACCGTTCTTGCGTTTGGTTTCTTTGGCGTCGAGCATTCGCTTTTTTATCTGCGTCAACTCATTTCCGGAGATGATAGATTGGAATCCGCCAATCAGAAAGCCGCTCTGAGTGTTGAGGTCAATCACTTGGTCAGGAAGGAAAATTAGGGTTCCTGTTTCTTTAAAGTCCTGTAACAGACCAAAATCATTGAAATTGTCAGGACGTAAAAGTCTGTCCCAGTCTGCTAAAACCACACCGTCGATTTGACCTGTAAGCATTAAGGTTTTTAGTTTCCCGATTTCAGGGGTATGTTTAACTGATGTACCTGAAACGTCAGTAATTATAATAGATTCAACGACGGTCAAATTGTGCTTATTTATAGTCTGAGCGTTGGCTTCCTTTTGTCGGGGGATACCAGCACGGTCATCATTGCTTTGTTCCTGAGTAGAAACTCTTATTAATTCAACAACTTTCATTGGATAACCCACATAATTGACTGGNAAATTTTTTTTTAATTTTATCAGTGTCGTCTTTGATTAAAGCTTCCTTTAATTTTTCAAGTGTGACTTTACGTTCCTGTGCGATCTCGAGTAAATTATCAAGACCGACCTTAATTGTATGATTATCGATTTCCATAGTGTACACCCACAAGCCTATCAATATCAAGAAGATACTGAAATTGCTAAGAATATTAGCTTTTCGTGAGCCAATCGGCGTTACTGTGGAAAATCGTTGTCTTAGGTGGGAAATATCGTTGTTACATCCCGAAGGGCCGGTTTTGCCTAATCTTTTTGTTCATGACGACGTGACGGCAATGACGATGGTATTGTATTT